>Ga0308176_10001267_pt1 | contig 15850 bp, 15 predicted proteins | sample PhyCR2_3_FD_203890 | JGI IMG/M metagenome (GOLD analysis project Ga0308176, IMG submission 203890) | Soil microbial communities from UC Gill Tract Community Farm, Albany, California, United States - DLSLS.C.R2 | ecosystem: Environmental > Terrestrial > Soil > Agricultural land | place: USA...
CGGGTCGAAGGTGCGCAGCGTCCCCGAGTTCATGCGCCGCCGGTTCGGCACCGGCGCGCACCTGGTCAACGCGATCAGCTTCGCGGTCGCCCAGGTGCTCATCGCCGGCATCAACCTGTTCCTGCTGGCCACGATCGTCAACGCGCTGCTCGGCTGGCCGCTGTGGGTGTCGCTGATCCTCGCGGCCGTGATCGTGCTCAGCTACATCACCCTGGGCGGGCTCTCGGCGGCGATCTACAACGAGGTGCTGCAGTTCTTCGTGATCGTGGCGGGCCTGCTGCCCCTGACGCTCATCGGGCTGCACCGCATCGGTGGGATCAGCGGCCTGGCCGACAAGGTGACCGCGGCCGGGAACGCGGCGGACCTGACGTCCTGGCCGGCCTCCGGGCTGTCCGGGTTCGCCAGCGAGGTCTGGTCGGTCGTCGGAATCGTGTTCGGCCTCGGGTTCGTGCTCTCCTTCGGCTACTGGACGACGAACTTCGTCGAGGTCCAGCGGGCCATGGCCACCAAGTCGATGTCGGCGGCGCGCAGCACACCGATCATCGGGTCGTTCCCGAAGATGTTCGTCCCGTTCCTCGTCGTGATCCCCGGCCTGATCGCCGCGGTGCTGGTGCCGGAGATCACCAAGCTCAAGGGCGGGCAGTCCAGCGCGCTCACCTACAACGAGGCGATCCTCGGCCTGATGCGCGACGTGCTGCCCAACGGCCTGCTCGGCGTCGCGATCGCCGGCCTGCTGGCGGCCTTCATGGCGGGCATGGCCGCCAACATCTCCGCCTTCAACACCGTGTTCAGCTACGACATCTGGCAGCAGTACGTGAAGAAGGACCGGCCCGACGGCTACTACCTGAAGGTCGGCCGGTGGGCCACGGTCGGCGCCACGGTCATCGCCATCGGGACGGCGCTGATCGCCGCCGGCTACAGCAACCTGATGGACTACCTGCAGCAGCTGTTCGGTTTCTTCAACGCCCCGCTGTTCGCGACGTTCATCCTCGGCATGTTCTGGAAGCGGATGACCGCGACCGCCGGGTGGGTGGGGCTGGTCTCGGGCACGCTGTCGGCCGTCCTCGTCTTCATCCTGGTCAAGGCGGGCGTGCTGAACCTGCCCGGCCAGGGCGGCGCGTTCGTCGCCGCGGGCACCGCCTTCGTCGTCGACATCGTCGTCAGCGTCGGGGTCAGCCTGGTCACGGCGCCCAAGCCGGCGAAGGAACTGACCGGGCTCGTCTACTCCGAGACGCCCAAGGAGGCGCGCACCGATCCCGAGGCCGGCAGCCTGCCCTGGTACCGGCGGCCGACGTTGATGGCGGGCATCTCGCTGGCGATGGTCGTCACCCTGAACGTGATCTTCCGCTGAGGAGCAGGACATGAGCGAGCAGAAGCACACCGCGGGCGCCTTCGACATCCGCAACGTCATCGCCGGGCTGATCGGCTTCTACGGCGTCGTGCTGATCGTCACCGGTCTCGTCCACCGGTCGGACACGGCCCTGGCCAAGACGGGCGGGGTGAACGCCAACCTCTGGTCCGGCATCGTGATGGCGGTGATCGCCGGAGCCTTCGTGCTGTGGTCGCGGCTGCGTCCGGTCGTCGTCGAGGAGAAGCCGGACCCGCCGGCCGAGGCCTAGTCCAGCACCGTCACCGGCACCCGCTGGACGACGTTGTTGGCCATGCCCTGCAGGTTCCACTCCGGCTCGGCCGGCTGGGTGCCACCGTCGGCGTCGCTCGCCCGGGCGAGCAGCTCCCAGCGCCCGGGCGTCGCCGTCCACGTGTAGGTCCAGGCCCGCCACGCGTAGGGGTGCGCGGGGTCGGCCGGGGCCAGCCCGGCGCCGGACCAGGAGCTGCCCCCGTCCGTGCTCACCTCCACCCGGGTGACCGGCGCGCGACCCGACCACGCCCGGCCGGTGAGCGGGACCGTTCCGCGGCGCACGAACCGCTCCCGCGTCATGAAGTCCGGCCAGCCCGGTGGCGCGAGGAGCGCGCGTGGGCGGATCCGGGTGACCGGCTCGCCGTCGTCGTCGAGGTCGGCCATCATCCGGTAGGCCGTCGCGTTCTGGAAGCCGTCGAAGGGCCGGTCGAGCACCTCGATCCGCCGCAGCCACTTGACCTGGGCCATGCCGTACCAGCCGGGTACCACCAGCCGCAGCGGGGCGCCGTGCTGCGGGGGCAGCGGGACCCCGTTCATGCCCCAGGCCAGCAGCGTCTCCGGCCGCAGGGCGTCGGCCAGGGCGAGGCCACGGGCGTAGTCCTGCTCCACGCCGCGCTCGATCCCGTGGTCGGCACCGGTGAAGACGACGTCGACCGCGCCGTCGGACAGCCCGGCCTCCTCCAGCAGCGGCGCCAGTGGCGTGCCCGTCCATTCGGCGCTGCCCACCGCCTCGAGCAACCAGGGCTGGCTGACCGGGCGTGGCTCGAAGCGGGCCCGGCCGTTGCCCGCGCACTCCAGCAGCACGCGGGAGGTGACGGCGGGGCGGGCCATCAGCGCGTCGAGGTCGAGCCGGAGCGGCGTCGTGACCGCGCCGCCGATCTCCAGCGCCCAGCCGGACGGGTCGACGGCGGGGATGTCGTAGTGGGTCAGGACGTAGTGCAGCCCCGGCGGCGTCACGTCGTAGCGGAGCGCCTCCAGTGGCATGCCGTGGTTGCGGGTGGCCAGCGCGAGCTCGTCGAGCCCGATGCCCTCACCGGGTGCGGCGACGCGGGCGAGCCCGAGGCCGGCGGTGTCGGCGCTCATGCGGCGTGTGTACGCCGCCCGGGCGCCGGGGGGAAGGGGACTACCGGGCCGCGCGGGAGATCGCGGCCGCCGCGTCGAGGACGGCACCGATGACCTCGGGGCTGGGCCGGCGGCCCAGCCGCTCGACCGGCCCCGAGATCGACACCGCCCCCAGGACGGCGCCCGTCGCATCGCGCACGGGGGCCGAGAGCGAGGCGACCCCCGGCTCGCGCTCGGCCACGCTGTGCGCCCAGCCGCGCCGGCGGACCTCCAGCAGCGTGCGGGCCGTGAAGCTCGCCGAGGGCAGCAGCCGGGTCACCTCGTCGGCCGGGGTGAAGGCGAGCAGTGCGTGGGCGGCCGACCCGGCGGTCATGGGCAGGCGCGCGCCGACCGGCACGGTGTCGCGCAGCCCGCTGGTCCGCTCGGCGGCCGCCACGCAGACGCGGGTGGCGCCGTCGCGCACGTAGAACTGGGCGCTCTCGCCGCTGGCGTCGCGCAGGGCGACCAGGTGGCGGCCGGCGATCTCACCGAGGTCGCCGGTGCCGCGGCCGAGTTCGGCGAGCGCGGGCCCGGGCGCCCAGGCGCCGGCCGGCGTGCGGCGCACGAGGCGGTGGCCCTCCAGCGCGACGGCCAGGCGGTGGGCGGTCGCGCGGGGCAGCCCGGTGCGCTCCACGAGCTCGGCGAGGGTCGCGGGCTCGGCGGCGACAGCGGAAAGAATCGCCACCGCTTTGTCGAGAACGGCAACGGGGTTAGGCTGTCCCATACAGCAATACTCCCATCTCATCTAGTGAGATAGCTAGTGGGACTGCCAGTGAGAGGACCAGTCGTGCCGAAGACCCTGGCTGAGAAGGTCTACGAGGCCCACGTGGTGCGCAGCGCCGCGGGCGAGCCCGACCTGCTCTACATCGATCTGCATCTCATCCACGAGGTGACCAGCCCGCAGGCGTTCGACGGTCTCCGGGCGGCCGGGCGCACGGTGCGCCGTCCCGAGCTCACGATGGCGACCGAGGACCACAACGTCCCGACGCTGGACATCCTCGCCCCGATCGCCGACCCGGTGAGCCGCGCGCAGGTCGAGGCGCTGCGCAAGAACGCCGCCGAGTTCGGCATCCGGTTGGCCCCGATGGGCGACCGCGACCAGGGCATCGTGCACGTGATCGGCCCGCAGCTGGGGCTGACGCAGCCGGGCATGACGATCGTCTGCGGCGACAGCCACACCTCGACCCACGGCGCCTTCGGCGCCCTGGCGTTCGGTATCGGCACCAGCGAGGTCGAGCACGTGCTGGCCACGCAGACGCTGCCGCAGTACCGCCCGAAGCAGATGGCGGTCACCGTCGACGGCGAACTGCCGCCCGGCGTCTCGGCGAAGGACGTCATCCTCGCCGTGATCGCCGAGATCGGCACCAACGGGGCCCAGGGCCACGTCATCGAGTACCGCGGCAGCGCGATCGAGGCGCTGTCGATGGAGGCCCGCATGACGATCTGCAACATGTCGATCGAGGCCGGCGCGAAGGCGGGCCTGATCGCGCCCGACGCGACGACGCTCGACTTCCTGAAGGGCCGCCCGCACGCCCCGCAGGGCGCCGACTGGGACGCCGCCGTCGAGCACTGGTCGACGCTGCGCACCGACGAGGGCGCCGCGTTCGACCGCGAGGTGCACCTCGACGCGTCGACGCTCACGCCGTACGTCACGTGGGGCACCAACCCCGGCCAGGGGCTGCCCATCGCGGGCTCCGTGCCCGACCCGGCCGACGTCGCCGACGAGGGCGAGCGCCGCGCCACCGAGCAGGCCCTGGCCTACATGGGCCTGACCGCCGGCACGCCGCTGCGCGACATCTCCGTCGACACGGTCTTCCTCGGCTCCTGCACCAACGGCCGGATCGAGGACCTGCGGGTGGCCGCCGAGCTGCTGCGCGGCAAGCACATCGACGGCAACACCCGGATGCTCGTCGTCCCCGGGTCGGTGGGCGTCAAGGCGCAGGCCGAGGCCGAGGGCCTCGACCGCGTGTTCCTCGACGCCGGCGCCGAGTGGCGCGGCGCCGGCTGCTCCATGTGCCTGGGCATGAACCCCGACCAGCTGAAGCCGGGGGAGCGGTCGGCCTCCACCAGCAACCGCAACTTCCAGGGCCGGCAGGGCAAGGGCGGGCGCACCCACCTGGTGTCCCCGGCCGTCGCCGCCGCCACCGCGCTGACCGGGAAGCTCACCGCCCCGGCCGACCTCGAGAACGCTGGAGTCTGACCGAGATGGACGCCTTCACCACGCACACCGGCACCGCCGCGCCGCTGCGCCGCAGCGCCGTCGACACCGACCAGATCATCCCGGCCGAGTACCTCAAGCGGATCACCCGCACCGGCTTCGAGGACGGGCTGTTCGTCGCCTGGCGGAGGAACGAGCCCGACTTCGTGCTCAACCAGCCGCAGTACGCCGACGCCTCGATCCTGGTCGCCGGCCCCGACTTCGGCACCGGCTCCTCTCGCGAGCACGCGGTGTGGGCGCTGCTGGACGGCGGCTTCCGGGCGGTCATCAGCTCCCGGTTCGCCGACATCTTCCGCAACAACTCGACCAAGTCGGGGCTGCTGACCGTCGTCCTGCCGCAGGCCGACGTCGAGGCGCTCTGGGCGGCGATCGAGGCCGATCCGGCCACGCAGGTGACCGTCGACCTGGCCGCCAGGCAGGTGACCTACGGGTCGACCACCGTGCCGTTCGAGATCGACGACTACACCCGCTGGCGGCTGCTCGAGGGGCTCGACGACGTCGGGCTCACCGAACGCCACCTGACCGACGTCGACGAGTTCGAGGCCGGCCGCCCGGCCTGGCTGCCGAAGGCGCTACCGGTCGTCTGAGCGCGCCGCCGGGTCGGGGCCGAAGTCGCGGTAGTAGTCCGCGGCCAGTGCCCCGGCCCGGCCGCCCAGGGCCCAGACGCTGCCCTTCGCCGACGGGGGGTAGAGGCGGGGTTCCTCGACGCGTACGCCCAGGGCCAGGAGCACCGAGGGGATCGCGCCGCCCTGGCTGCAGACCACGGTCACGCCGGGGCCGGACCGCGGACCCAGCAGGCGGGTGACCGCGTCCAGGCCGGCCCGCGGATCGTCCTGGAACTCCTCCTCGCCGAGCTCGGGCAGCGACCCGACCGGCAGGCCCAGCGCCTCGGCCAGCGGGGTCACCGTCTGCCGGCAGCGGATCCGGTCGGCGGAGAGCACCGCCGTCGGGCCGAACAGCGGGAGCACGGCGGCGAGCCGGCGGGCCTGGGCGCGGCCACGTCCGTCCAGCGGGCGCAGCTCGTCGGGGCCGTCCCACTCGCGGCGGTCACCGGCGCGGCCATGGCGCACCAGCAGCAGCGCCGGCATCCGCGGGACGTCGGTCCGGCCGAGGTCGGTCAGCACCGCGCGGTCGTGCGCGTAGGAACAGAGCGCGCCGGCCGCCTCGACCGGCAGCCAGCGCAGCTCGTCGACCTCGTCGTTGGGCCGGAAGTCGCCGCCGACCCACTGGCCGGTCCAGTAGTCGACCTCCTTCGGGGCCCGTCCGCCGTCGGGAGCGGCGACGTCGTAGCTGGTGCGCACGCTGCGCCGGCCCAGGACGATGCGCAGGCCGGTCTCCTCGGCGACCTCCCGGGCAGCGGTCTCGACGAGGTGTTCCCCGGCCTCCGGCTTGCCCTTGGGCAGCGACCAGTCGTCGTACTTCGGCCGGTGCACGACCGCCGTCTCCAGGACCCCGCCGTCACCGGTGCGCCAGACCACGGCGCCGGCGGCTCGCACCAGGGCGGTGCCGTCCGACCGCTCAGCCAGCGAGCTCACCGACCTGCGCGAGACGGGACGCCTGGGAGTCCCGCTCGCCGATGCGCGTCCAGCTGCCGTCGCCCCCGAGCTCCCAGCACCGGACGCCGGGATCCATCGCGGCGTCGAACATCTCGTCGAGCTCCCCGTGCGCGGTGTCGTCGGAGACCCGCAGCAGCACCTCGACCCGGCGGTCGAGGTTGCGGTGCATCAGGTCGGCGCTGCCGATCCACCACTCGGCCTCGCCGGCGTTGCAGAAGTTCATGACCCGCGAGTGCTCCAGGAACCGCCCGACGATCGACCGCACCCGGATGTGCTCGGACAGGCCAGGGACGCCGGGGCGCAGCGCACAGATCCCGCGGATCAGCAGATCGACCGAGACGCCGGCCGCCGAGGCCTCGTAGAGCGCGTCGATGATCCGCTCGTCGACCAGGGAATTCAGCTTGAACCGGATGGCCGCCGGGCGCCCCTCGGCGGAATGCCGCGCCTCGCGGCGGATCTTCTCGATCAGCCCGGTGCGGATGCTGTGCGGAGCCACCATCAGCGTGCGGTAGTTGGTCTGGCGCGAGTAGCCCGTCAGCGTGTTGAACAGGTCGGTCAGATCGGCGCCCACCCGCGGGTCGGCGGTGAGGATGCCGAGGTCCTCGTAGATCCGCGCCGTCTTCGGGTTGTAGTTGCCGGTGCCGACGTGGCAGTAGCGGCGCAGGACGCCGTGCTCCCGGCGCACCACCAGCGCCGTCTTGCAGTGCGTCTTCAGCCCCACCAGCCCGTAGACGACGTGGCAGCCGGCGCGCTCCAGCGAGCGGGCCCAGGTGATGTTGGCCTCCTCGTCGAACCGCGCCTTGATCTCCACCAGGACGACGACCTGCTTGCCGGCCTCCGCGGCCTCGATGAGGGCGTTGACGATCGGGGAGTCGCCGGAGGTCCGGTACAGCGTCTGCTTGATCGCCAGGACCTGGGGATCGGCGGCCGCCTGCTCGATGAAGCGCTGCACGCTCGTCGCGAACGAGTGGTACGGGTGGTGGACCAGCACGTCGCCCTCGCGCAGCGTCGCGAAGACGCTCTTCGGGGTCTCGCCCTCGGAGAGCCGGGGGTGCGTGGTGGGCACGAACGGCTCGAACTTCAGCTCCGGCCGGTCGAGGTCGTCGAGCGCCCACAGCGAGGCCAGGTCGAGCAGCCCCGGCACCTGCAGCACGTCGTGGGGCCGCATCTCCATCTCCGAGAGGAGCACCTCGAGGATCTGCGGGTCCATCGTCTCGGTGACCTCGAGGCGGACGGCGGGACCGAAGCGGCGGCGGGCCAGCTCGCGTTCGAGCGCCTGCAGCAGGTCCTCGTCGCGGTCCTCCTCCACCTCGAGGTCGGCGTTCCGGGTGACCCGGAACAGGTGGTGGGAGACGACGTCGAGCCCGGGGAACAGCTGCGGCAGGTGGGCGGCGATCAGGTCCTCGAGCGGCAGGAACGTCGCCGTCATGTCGGTCGGCCCGACGGGCACGAAGCGGGGGACGTTGTTGGGCACCTTGACCCGGGCGAAGTGCGACAGACCCTCCTCGGGGTCGCGCACCATGACGGCGAGGTTCAGCGACAGCCCGCTGATGTAGGGGAACGGGTGGGCGGGGTCGACCGCGAGCGGGGTGAGCACGGGGAACACCTGGTCGCGGAAGTACTCCCGCAGCCGGCGGGCGTCCCCCTCGGCGAGGTCCTCCCAGTGCACGAAGCGGATGCCCTCGGCCTCCAGTCGCGGGGCGATGTCCTTGAGGAAGGCGTTCGCGTGCCGCTGGACGAGGTGCTGGGTGCGCTCGGCGAGCAGCTCGAGTTGCTCGCGGATGGTCAGGCCGTCGGGGGAGCGCACGGTCAGGCCGGTGCTCTGCCGCCGCTTCAGCCCGGCGATGCGCACCATGTAGAACTCGTCGAGGTTGCCGGCGAAGATCGCGAGGAACTTCACCCGCTCCAGCAGGGGCAGCGACTCGTCCTCGGCCAGCTCGAGCACGCGCGCGTTGAAGTCGAGCCAGGACAGCTCGCGGTTCAGGAAACGATCGGCCGGCAGGGGGTTCGGCGCGCTCTCGGAAGGCACACCCTCATCGTGCCGCACGAAGGTGTCCGGCGAGAGAGTCGGTGCGCGGCCCGACGCCGAGGGTCAGCGCCGCGCGGAGGTCCGCCTCGGTGTCGACGTCCCGCACCAGGCCGGGCCACGCGCCGGCGAGGGCGACGGCGCCACTGGCGCGGTGCGCCCGGGCGGACTCGGGGCCGAAGTGCGGCCGCAGCGGCGTGTCGAGGGCGGTGAGCAGCGTCGTGCCCGTGCCGGGGGCGTCGGGCACGAAGCACCGGGGGGCCTGCCCGGCCGCGGTCAACGCGGCGGCGAGCTCCTCGGGGCGCAGCGCCGGCAGGTCGGAGGAGAGCGCGGCGACCGCGGGGCCGGGGGCCAGCCGGGCGCCGTGCTCGAGCGCGGCGTTGAGGCCGTCGTCGGGTTCGTCGGCGACGGTGCCGGCGCCCAGCGCCCGGACGACGTCGCGCGCCACGGAGTCGTCGGTGACGACGAGAACGGACCCGACGGCCGAACAGGCGAGCGCGGCGGCGACCGTGTCGGCCAGCAGCGCGAGGACGAGATCGTCGTGGGCGGGCCCGGCGCCGCCGGTCGCCGGGCGCAGCCGCGTCTTGGCGAGGGCGAGCCGCTTCGCCGGGACGACCACCGACCAGCTGGGCACGCCTCCATGTGAGCACACCCGCGCCGCCTGCACGGACACCGGTGACGCGACCGGGGGACCCGGTGCCGGACGACGAGACAGCGAGGGTCGATCATGGGCAGGATCACAGGACGTGCGAGGCCGGGGCGCCCGGCCCGCGGGGGTGCAGGGGAAGGGGGCCCGTGGCGGAGAACGCCCTGCCACCGATGGGGCCGTCGACGGGGTCGTCGACGAGGCCATCGAGATGGCGCACGCGGCGGCCGCTTCCCCCGGCCATGTGGGTGTGCATCCTGGTCGTCTATCCGGTGGCCTCGCTGATGTTCCGGCTGCGCTACCGGCACGGGGAGCGGCTGCCCGCTCGCGGACCGGTGCTCCTGGTGGCCAACCACGTGTCGATCCTCGATCCGATCGCCTGCGGCCGGATGGTCTTCGACAACGGCCGGATCCCGCACTTCCTGGCGAAGGAGTCGGTCTTCAAGGGCTTCGCGGGCACCCTGCTCCGCGGGGCGGGGCAGATCCCCGTCAAGCGGTTCACGAAGGACGCGCACGAGGCGCTGGCGGCCGCCCGGGCCGATCTCGAGGCCGGCAACCTCATCGTGATCTACCCCGAGGGGTCGGTCACCCGCGATCCCGATTGGTGGCCCATGCAGCCCAGCACCGGAGCGGCACGGCTGGCGCTGACCACCGACGCGGTCGTGGTCCCGGTGGCCCAGTGGGGCCCGCAGCGGGTGCACGACTACCACAGCAAGAAACTGCGGCTGCGGTTCCGGGCCCCCGCCGACTACCTCCTCGGGGAGCCGATCGACCTCGAGGCCCAGCGGGCCGAGCTGCGGGCCGGGCGGCCGTTGTCGCCCGAGCTGCTGCACGAGACCACCGACATGATCATGCGCCGGGTGCGCGACCTGCTCGCCCAGCTGCGTGAGGAGCCCGCGCCGCTGACCTTCCACCCGCGGCCCCACCGCGAGCTGCCCGGCGACGCGTCGGGGAGCGCCGCGTGACCCGGGCCGCCGTCTTCGGCGCCGGATCCTGGGGCACGACGTTCGCGAAGGTGCTCGCCGACGCGGGCTGCGAGGTCACGCTGCACGCCCGGCGCGCCGAGCTGGCCACGGCGATCAACGAGAAGCACGAGAACGCCGACTACCTGGAGGGCATCCGGCTGCCCGACCGCGTCCGCGCCACGGCCGATCCGGCGGAGGCGCTGGACGACGCCGAGATCGTCGTCCTCGCCGTGCCGTCCCAGTCCCTCCGCGACAACCTGACCGCCTGGGCGCCGCTGTTGCCGCCGGACGCGACGCTGCTCTCGCTGATGAAGGGCATCGAGCTCGGCACCACCAAGCGGATGAGCGAGGTCATCTGCGAGGTGACCGGCGCCGGGCCGGACCGGGTCGCGGCGCTGTCGGGCCCCAACCTGGCCCGCGAGATCGCCGAGGAGCAGCCGGCCGCGACGGTGATCGCCTGCACCGACCCCGACCGCGCCGAGCTGCTGCAGGGCGCCTGCCACACGCCCTACTTCCGGCCCTACACCAACCCCGACGTCATCGGCTGCGAGCTCGGCGGCGCGGTGAAGAACGTCATCGCGCTGGCGGCCGGCATCGCCGAGGGGCTCGGGTTCGGCGACAACACCCGCGCCTCGCTGATCACCCGGGGCCTGGCCGAGACCGCCCGCCTGGGGCTGGTGGTCGGCGCCGAGCTGACCACCTTCGCCGGCCTCGCCGGGCTCGGTGACCTGGTCGCCACCTGCAGCTCGCCGCTGTCCCGCAACCGCACCTTCGGCGAGAAGCTGGGCCAGGGCATGAGCATGGCCGAGGTGCAGGAGAGCACCCGGCAGACCGCCGAGGGGGTCAAGAGCTGCCGATCGGTGCACGACCTGGCGCGGGCGCACGGGGTCGAGGTCCCGATCACCGAGGCCGTCGTGCGCGTCTGCCACGACAACGCCGATCCGGCCAAGATCGTGCGCGAGATGATGTCGCGCGAGGCCAAATCCGAATGACCGCCGGCTGGGGCGACGGCACGCGGTCGGTGCGGGCGGGGGAGGGCGCCGCCGTTCCCGGTGCGCCGCTGCGCCCGTCCCCGGTGTTCGCCGCGCCCTTCCACCTCGGCGACCGGCCGCCGCGCGCCGGCGGCGCCGACGCGTACGCGCGCACCGAGCACCCCACGCTGCGCGATTTCGAGGCAGCGGTGGGCGAGCTCGACGGCGGCCGGTGCCTGTCCTTCGCCACCGGCATGGCCGCCCTCACCGCCGTCGTCATGGCCTGCGCCGGGGCGGGGGACCGGGTGGTCCTGCCGTCCGACGGCTACTACACGACGCGCCTGCTGGCGGCCGAGGAGCTCTCCCGGTTCGGCGTCGAGGTCGAGTACGTCGCGACCCTCGACATCGAGGGCGTCGCGGCGGCCGGCGGCCTGGACGGCGCCCGGCTGGTGCTGCTCGAGACGCCCAGCAACCCGCAGCTCGACGTCTGCGACATCGCCGCGGTGGCCCGGGCCGCCCGCGCGGCCGGCGCCCTGGTCGCGGTCGACAACACCACGGCCACGCCGCTGGGCCAGCGCCCGCTCGAACTCGGCGCGCACCTGACCGTCGCCAGCGACACGAAGGCGCTCACCGGGCACAGCGACCTGCTGCTGGGCCACGTGAGCACGGCCGACGACGAGCTGTTCGCCCGGCTGCAGGGCTGGCGCAACCACAGCGGGAGCACCCCCGGCCCGTTCGAGGCGTGGCTGGGGCACCGGTCGATGAGCACGCTCGACCTGCGGCTCGCCCGGCAGGCGGCCAACGCCGCCGCGGTCACCGAGGTGCTGGCGGCGTCGCCGGCGGTCACCGGCGTCCGGTGGCCCTGGCGCGCCGGCGACCCGTCGTTCGCCCTGGCCGAGCGCCAGATGCTGCGGCCCAACGGGGTGGTCTCGGCCGAGCTGGCCGACGAGGCGGCCGTGGCTGCGTTCCTGGCCGGCAGCCGGCTGTGGACGGCGGCGACGAGCTTCGGCGGGGTGCACAGCTGCGTCGACCGGCGGGCCCAGTGGGGCGGTGACGCGGTCGCGCCCGGGTTCGTCCGGTTCTCCTGCGGCATCGAGGACACCGACGACCTCGTCGCCGACCTGTCAGCCGCCCTCGACGCCCTGCGCTGACAACCCCCGGCGCCGGCGGATGCCGACGGCGGTGAGATAGCCGCTGAGCACCAGGTAGTAGCCGACGTAGCCCAGCGAGACCGCCAGGACGACCGGGTTGGGGTGCGGCAGCTCGGCGACCAGCACGGCGTAGGTGATCAGCCACACCGCGGTGAGCGCCAGGGTGGGCGTCTGGAACGCCTCGGTGCGGGACGGGTAGACGTAGCGGACCGGGACGAAGACGAGGATCGAGCAGACGACGAACAGCACGGCCGCCGTCGTCGGGCCCAGGTCCATGACGATCACGTAGAAGGCCACGATGTTCCAGTAGCTGGGGAACCCGAGGAAGAAGTGGTCCTCGGTCTTCGCGTCGACCCGGCAGAACTGGAAGCTCGACGTCAGCAGGGGCAGCGCGGCGATGATCCAGCCGGCGGTGCCCGACGGGAGCCGGTCGGTCGTCCACAGCAGCACGACCGGGGCGAAGACGTAGGTCAGGTAGTCGACGATGTCGTCGAGCCGGGCGCCGTCGAACCAGGGGATCGTCTCCTTCACCCGCATCCGGCGGGCGAGCATGCCGTCGGTGCCGTCGATGAAGAGGGTGGCCAGGCCCAGCCACAGCGCCGTCGTCGTCCGGCCGTTCAGCGCCGCGATCACGATGAGCAGCGCGAGCACCGAGCCGCTGGCGGTGTACAGGTGCACCGCGGCGCCGCCCAGCCGGAAGCCGCGGGAGAAGCCCGCCGGCCCCGGGGCGCGCGACGAACCGCCGGCCGCCCCCGAGGGGGCCGGAGGAGCCACGTCGTCCCGCACCCCTGGAGGCTGCCACACCGGAGCCGACGTCGCGTCGGGGCTCCCCGGCGGGCTCGACTAGGGTCGCAGGCGATGAGCGGGAACAGGCTTCGCGTTGCGGTCGTGTTCGGTGGGCGGAGCGCTGAGCACGCGATCTCCTGCGTGTCGGCGGGGAGCGTGATCGCCGCCCTCGACCCGGAGAAGTACGAGGTCGTGCCGGTCGGCATCGCGACCGACGGACGCTGGGTGCTGGCCGAGGCGGGCCAGCGGCTGTCGATCGCCGACGGCACGCTGCCGGAGGTCTCCGGCGGCACCGCGGTCTCCCTGGTCGGCGACCCGGCCGGGCGTGGCCTCGCCGTCCTCGAGCCGGGGGCGGCGGTGGGCGCGCTGACCGAGGTCGACGTCGTCTTCCCCGTGCTGCACGGCGCGTACGGCGAGGACGGCACGATCCAGGGCCTGCTCGAGATGTCGGGGCTGCCCTACGTCGGGTCCGGGGTGTTCGCCAGTGCGGCCTCGATGGACAAGGAATTCACCAAGAAGCTGCTCGCGGCCGCGGGGCTCCCGCAGGGCGACCACGTCGTGCTGCGCGACGCCGCCGGGGCGATCTCGGCCGACCCCGACGTGCTGGACGCGGCGGCCCGCGAACGGCTCGGCCTCCCCGTGTTCGTCAAGCCCGCCCGGGCCGGGTCGAGCATCGGCATCACCCGGGTGACCGACTGGGCCCAGTTCCCCGAGGCGGTCGCGGTGGCCGCGGCCGTCGATCCGAAGGTGATCGTGGAGGCCTGCCTGCCCGGCCGCGAGATCGAGTGCGGCGTGCTCGCCGCCCGGGGCGGGGGCCTCCCGGAGGTGAGCCTGCCGGCGGAGATCAAGCTGCGGCCGGGCACCGACTGGTACGACTTCGCCGCGAAGTACCTCGACGACGCCGTCGACTTCGACGTCCCCGCCGACCTGACCCCCGAGCAGACCGCCGCCGTGCAGGCGGCCGCGCGCCGCGCCTACCTGGCGCTGGACTGTCGCGGGCTGGCCCGGGTCGACTTCTTCCTCGGGACGGCGCCCGACGGCAGCGAGCTGCTGGTGATCAACGAGGTGAACACCATGCCGGGGTTCACGCCCATCTCGATGTTCCCGCGCATGTGGGCGGCCAGCGGGGTCGACTACCCGGAGCTGGTGGACCGGCTCGTGACGACGGCGCTGGACGGCGGCTCGCGGGCAGTCCGGTGAGTCGCGTCCGGCTGTCCCGCCTCGGGGGAGCCGTGCTGCTCGCGGTGCTCCCGGGCGCCCTGGCGACGACCGGGTGCGAACGGACGGTCGATGGGACGGCGACGGCGTCGCCCGCGGCCGATCTGCCGTCGTCCTCGGCCGAGCTCGGCGCGCTGATCGTGACGCGGGTGCCCTCGGGGCTGCCCCGGCTCCCCGACGACGGGCTCGACCCGCGGGCGGGGGCGAAGACGGTCGAGGACATCGCCGCCTACTCCGACGACCCGGCCCACCAGCGCGAGGTGCTCCGGGATTACGGCTACCGGTTCGGCTGGGAACGGTTCTGGGGAGCCGCGAGCGGGCCGCCCATGACCGGCGTCTTCGTCGACCAGTTCGCCACCCGCGCGGGCGCCGGGGCCTACGCCGAGGACCTCGCGCGCAACGAGGCGGGGCACTACCGCGGGATGCTGCGCGAGAACCCGCCGGGCCTGCCGGGCGGCTGCCGGATGCTCACGCTCAGCCACCCCGGCACGGCGGCCGCCGACCCCGAAGCCGCCGCCCTCAAGGGCCCGGCCGCGTTCGCCTGGTGCGAGCACGGCGTCTTCAGCGTCTCCGTGACGGCGGTCGCCCGCACCGCCGACGCCGCCGACAAGGAGGTGCGAGCGGTGCTCGCGCAGCAGTTGGACCGGCTGCCGCCGCGATGAGCTCACTTCCCGGGGGTGGGCTCCCGGTAGGGCAGGGATCCGGCGATCTGCGTGGTGAGCGACGTGACCGGTGCGCTGTCGATGCTGGCCGGCACGCGCACCTCGACGTTGACCGGGCGGTCGACCGTCGTCCAGACGGTGGTGTCCTTGTCACTGGTGTCGACGTACCACTGGACGCCGTTGATCTGGATCGCGGAGGCGCCGCGCACGAACCCCGCCGGGGCGGCGACGCCGCAGACCAGCACGACCGGCGGGTCGCCCCACGCGTAGGCGAACGGTGAGGCGGACTTCACGCGGCGGGACGGCTCACGCATGAGCTCAACCGGCAGGGCGCGCATCAACCCGGGGCAGTCGGCGTCGGCCTGCGGGGTGACCGGCGGGACGTCGACCGGCAGCACCGGCAGCTCCGCCCGCGGCGGCGCCGTCGGGCCCACGACGCGGGCGGTGCTGTCCCCGGCTCCTCCGCCCAGCACGTGGGCCAGCACGATCACGGCCACGACGACGGGCACCAGGACCGCGGTCGCGATCAGGGCGATCCGTCGGAACGGGTCGGGCACGGGACCGTCCGGTGCAGCGGGGGCGGTCTCGGGGGGTGCGGTGTCCTGGGTCAGGGCGGCGGTGCTTTCCGGTGCTGGACGATCAGATGTTGACGATCGGACAGGTCAGCGTGCGGGTGATCCCGTCGACGGACTGCACACGGGCGACGACCAGGCGGCCGAGCTCGTCGACCGTCTCGGCCTCGGCCCGGACGATGACGTCGTAGGGGCCGGTGACGTCCTCTGCCCTGGTGACGCCGCTGATCTCGCTGATCGTCTGGGCCACCTGGGCGGCCTTGCCGACTTCGGTCTGGATGAGGATGTAGGCGTGGACCACGAAAAACCCTTCCTCGGGCAGCTGTGCCCATACGTCGT
>Ga0308176_10001268_pt1 | contig 15846 bp, 13 predicted proteins | sample PhyCR2_3_FD_203890 | JGI IMG/M metagenome (GOLD analysis project Ga0308176, IMG submission 203890) | Soil microbial communities from UC Gill Tract Community Farm, Albany, California, United States - DLSLS.C.R2 | ecosystem: Environmental > Terrestrial > Soil > Agricultural land | place: USA...
CCCGTGACGGCTTCTGCTGGTGCGGCCTGACGATGACCTGCCTGGGGCCGGACGGGCGGGTGGCGGACGAGGGGCGGTGCCAAGGGGGGAGCGGGCGGTTGTGCTTTGAGGAGGTGTGAGAGGGGCATCACCCTTGATGGACCGCCCTGGAAGGGCGGCCTCCGCACACGCCACGATCTCTGATAAAAATCACCCCTCTGGCTCATTCAATCTCAACCTGGAGGGGTCGATGCACCGAATCCGTCCGAGTTTCCTCACCGCCTTCGCCGTCCTGCTCTCCTGCCTCCCGCTCGCCGCGCAGACCACGCAGAAGCCGGCGGTCACCCTCGAAGCCCTGCTGAGCGCGCCGTTTCCGGAGGAGCTCCTGGCCTCTCCCACGGGGGCGAAGCTCGCGTGGATCGAGGACATGCGGGGGGCGCGCAACGTCTGGGTGGCCGAGCCTCCGGAGTACCGCGGGCGCCAGGTCACCCATTACACCGAGGACGACGGCCAGGAGATCAACGGCCTCGAATGGACGCCGGACGCCAGGACGCTGATCTACGTGCGCGGCGGCAGCGCCAACGGCCGGGGGGAGAATCCCAACCCCACCAGCAATCCGGCGGGGGCCGAGCAGGCGATCTGGCGGGTGGTGCTCGACGGCTCCGAGCCGGTGCGGATGGGGAAGGGGAGCGGCGTGGCGGTCTCGCCCAAGGGGGACGGCCTCGCGTTCGTGGTCCAGGGGCACGTCTACTGGGCGACGTTCGCCGGCAAAGGCGAGCCGGTGCAGTGGATCGCGACGCGGGGGGGCTGCCGGCAGCTCCGGTTCTCGCCGGACGGCTCGCGGCTCGCGTTCACGAGCGCGCGCGGAGACCACAGCTTCGTCGGGATCTACGACGTCGGGGCCAAGGCGGTGCGCTGGCTCGATCCGGGCGTGGACCATGACGGCGACCCGGCTTGGTCGCCGGACGGCTCGCGGGTGGCGTTCCTGCGCGTCCCGACCTCCTCGAAGGTGACGCTCTTCTACTCGAATCCGAGCGCCGCCGAGCCGTGGTCGATCGTGGTGGCGGACGCCGCGACGGGGACCGCGAAGACGGTCTGGCGCGCCGAGCCGGGGCCGGGGAGCGCCTTCGGCGAGGGGATCGTGGCCGCCAATCAGCTCCTCTGGGCCGCGGGGGACCGCATCGTCTTTCCCTGGGAGCGGGACGGCTGGAACCATCTCTACTCGATCCCGGCGGCGGGAGGGAAGCCGGAGTTACTCACGCCGGGCGAATTCGAGGTCGAGAGCGTCAACCTGAGCCCGGACCGCCGGCAGGTGCTGTTCAGCTCCAATCAGGACGACCTCGACCGACGCCACCTCTGGAAGGTGGACGCCGCGGGGGGGCGGCCGGTGGCGCTGACCCGGGGGAAGGGGATCGAGTGGCTGCCGGTGATGACGAGCGACGGCAAGGCGCTCGCCTATCTGAGCTCCGGCGCGCGCAGGCCGGCGCGGCCGGTGATCGAGGTGATCGAAGCCGGGGGCGGCGCGGCGCGGGACCTGGCGCCGGAATTGATCCCGGCGGGGTTCCCCGAGAGCTCTCTGGTGGAGCCGGAGCCGGTGATCCTCAGCGCCTCGGACGGCCTGCGCATCCACGGCCAGCTCTTCCTGCCGCCGGGAGCCAAAAAGGGGGAGCGCCGTCCGGCCCTGCTCTTCTTCCACGGCGGCTCGCACCGGCAGATGCTGCTCGGCTGGCACTACATCGAGTATTACAACCACGCCTACGCGATGAACCAGTACCTGGCGAGCCGGGGGTACGTGGTGCTGTCGGTGAATTACCGGTCGGGGATCGGCTACGGGCTGAAGTTCCGCGAGGCGCCGAGCCAGGGGGCGGGCGGGGCGAGCGAATTCAACGACGTGCTGGGGGCGGGCCTCTATCTGCGGAGCCGGCCGGACGTCGATCCGGCCCGCATCGGCCTCTGGGGCGGCTCGTACGGCGGGTATCTCACGGCGATGGGCCTCGCCCGCGCCTCGAACCTGTTCGCGGCGGGGGTGGATCTCCACGGCGTGCACGACTGGAACGAGGGGATCCGCAACTTCATCCCGGACTATCACCCCACCCCCGAGCAGGAGCGGCTGGCGTTCGAGTCGTCGCCGAACGCCTGGCTCGACGATTGGCGCTCGCCGGTGCTGCTGATCCAGGGGGACGACGACCGCAACGTCTTCTTCAGCCAGACGGTGCGGCTGACCGAGGCGCTGCGGGCGCGGAAGGTGCACGTGGAGGAGCTCGTGTTCCCCGACGAGATCCACGGCTTCCTGCGCACCGCGAGCTGGCTGGCGGCGTACCGGGCGGCGGCGGGCTTCTTCGACCGTGAGCTGGCGCCGAGGTAGAGTTGAGACATGGCCGGCGCGGAAAGCCTTTTCCTGCTCGTGGGAACCCTCCTGGTGGTGGTGGGCATCGTCGGCACGGTGATGCCGGCGCTGCCGGGCCCGATCCTGGTCTTCGTGGGGTTGCTGGTGGCGGCATGGGCGGAGGGGTTCCAGAAGGTGGGGTGGTTTACCCTCTCGATCCTGGCGATCCTGACGTTATTCAGCTTCGTGATCGACTTCTTTGCCACCAAACTGGGGGCCCAGCGGATGGGGGCGAGCTGGGCGGCGCTCTTCTGCGCGGCGGTGGGAGCGATCGTTGGCCTCTTCTTCGGCCTCCCCGGCTTCATCCTCGGGCCGTTCGTGGGGGCCGTGGCGGGCGAGTACGCCGCCCGTCGCAATCTCCGTCAGGCCGGCAAGGTGGGCCTCGGCACCTGGATCGGCATGCTCCTCGGCATCGCGGGCAAGCTGACGCTGGTGTTCGCGATGGTGGGGATCTTTCTGACGGCGTACGTGCTGTGAGAACGCGATAGAATCCCGATCATGAGCGACGACCAGCTCCTCTCCCGAATCACGGTGGACCCCAAAGTCATGGTCGGAAAGGCTGTGATCAAGGGGACCCGTCTCACCGTCGAGCACATCCTGGGATTGTTCGCGCACGGAGCGACCGTCGGGGAGATCCTGGAGGAGTACACGGGGCTCGCTCCGGAGGACATCCAGGCCTGCTTTCTCTTCGCCTCGAAGTCCCTCCAGAACACCTCGTTTTTATCTCCCGAAGATCTCAGAATGCATCATTGGTGGATCGAGCGATGCGGTGTAGACGATCCTAATCGGTAACTTCGTCGTCACCGAGTACCAGGCTCGGGCCGCCCGCGGCTGATCATATTCCGTTCATACTGCCTCCTTGTATGAACGGCACTGTTGCTTCATGGAAAGAAAGCTCATCTCCCGTCCCTTCCTCCTGAGTCTCTGCGCGGCCGGCATGCTCACGACCGGCCTGGCCGCCGCTACGCCCCCCACCGCCGTGGGAGATTGCGACGACGCCTACTTCGGGATCACCCGGGAGCCCGATTTCTCCCGCGCCCTGCGGTGCTACCAGTCCGAGAAGAGGTGGGATCTCCTGATCGTCATGTACCTGAATGGTGAAGGAACGCCGGTGGATATCGGCAAGGCGGAGACGTTACTCCAGGAGTGGGCGCGGGAGGATCAGATTCCGGGAGGCTCTCTGGAGGCCCGAGCCCTCCGCGCGGCGATCGAGGACCGGAAACAACATCAGGGGACCGCCTATCCGCGCATCGACTACTGCCGTGACATCGCTCGGGACACCCTCACCCTGAATTTCTGCGGCTACGTCGACGCCGAGATCGAAGAGGGCCGGCTCGACGCGCGGATGGAGGAGGTCCGGCGCCGGCTGACTCCCGCCCAGAGGGCTCTCTTCGACCGGATGAAGGGGGCGTTCTCCAGCTTCGAGGGAGCCGAGGGCGGACGCGTATACGACTCGATCGGCGGCACGGCCCGCTCTCTCGCGGCGATGGGGCAGACGTCCTTCGTCCGTGCCCAGTTTTCCACCGTGACCGAGGAGATCATCGAGCGTCATGCGCTCCAGCCGGCGGACCCGGCAGCCTACGAGGCCGCCGACCGCGAGCTGAATCAGGTGTACCGCGACGATCTGCGTCAATTCGTCGCGGATATGTCGGGAACCCCCTCCGACGATACGCGCCGGCAGATCGCCCTATACAAAGACGCGGCGCGGAAGGCCCAGCTCCGCTGGCTCCGGTATCGGGATCTCTACGCGGATCTGGCGCGCTCGTTGTATCCGGACCGGCGGCCCGGTTTCGATCCCGCGTTGAGCCTGAAGACGGCGCTGACGCGGATTCGCGTCGACGAGCTGCGTCACGATCCGCTGGGACTGAGCTCCGGAGAGTAGGAAGAGCGCTACTCCACCACCAGGGGCTCGATACACTCCGCCAGGTCGTTGGCCGGGATGTTGACGGCGCGGCTGACGGGGAAGGCCTCGAAGTCGTCCGCGGCGTAGGGGACGAGGAGCGGCTGGAGCTTCTCGGCGTCCTCCATCCTGGGATCGAGCCAGAGATCGAAATTCTCCTTGCCCAGGATGACCGGCATGCGGTCGTGGAGCGGGCGCATCAGGTCGTTCGGGCTGGTGGTGAGGATGGTGAAGGTCTCGACGAACTGGCCACCGTGCTCCTGGTCGCGCCAGGCCGACCAGAGGCCGGCGAAGCCGAAGGGCTTGCGGTCCTTGCGGCGGATCAGGTAGGGCTGCTTGGCCTTCCCCTCCTTTTTCCACTCGTAGAAGCCGTCCGCCGCCACCAGGCAGCGCTTCTTCTTGAAGCTGAATTTATAGGCGGGCTTCTCGGCCACCCCCTCGGAGCGGGCGTTGATCATCCGGTTGCCGATGCTCGCCTCCTTGGCCCAGTAGGGGATCAGCCCCCACTTCAGGAGATCGAGGTGCCTTGGGGCCCCGGGCTCGGTGACGCGCACCACCGCCGCGGCTTGAGTGGGGGCCAGGTTGTAGCGCGGCGGCAGGAAGGGGAGCTCCGGCAGCTCGAAGGCGAGGGCGAGGTCCTCGCCCGAGGAGGTCAGGGTGTAGCGTCCGCACATGATCGATCGGTCTCCTCAGGCCGTGGCCGCCGCCATCTCCGGCTCTGGAGGCGCGTCCGCGAGGCCCAGATAGTCTTCCAACGTGAAGCTGTCCACCTCGATGGCCTCGCGGCGGGCCTCGGCGGCCTCGCAAGCGAGATCGGCCTGGGCCGGCTCGAGGACCCCGGCTGCCACGGCGGCGTCGAGCAGCGACTCGGGAGCGCCGGCCGGAATCCTACCCGCGCGGCTCGCCGCCCGCACCTTTCCCAGGATCTCGCGGCTCTGGACGCTCAGAAGGAACGCCCGCTCCAGGCGCTCGGCGCCGGGCAGGAAGAGGCCGGCCGTGAGGCGGTCCCGCTGCTCGCCGGGGGTCTGGAGGATCGCGGCGAGGCGGGCTCCCTGACGGTCCGAGGGGGGAGCGCCGAGCCGGTTGAGCCGGGCGAAGAAGGCGGCCGGACCGCGCATCCAGAAGGCGAGCGGCCCCTCGAAATTGCGGTGGATCCCCTCGAACGCCTCCTGGATGCGGACGAGGCTCTCGTCGAGGGCCCAGCGGACCAGGGGGAGGTCCTCCTCCCGCCGCCCCTCGGCCTCGAAGCGGCGCAGGGCGCAGACGCCGAGGACCATCCAGGAGAGGGCGTCGGCGAAGCGGCCGGAGAGCTTCTCGCGCAGCTTGAGCTTGCCGCCGAGCGAGAGCATGGCGAGATCGGCCAGTGCGGCGAAGCGGGCCGAGGCCCAGGCAAGCCGCCGGTAGTACCTGGATGTGGGGCCGGAGACGGGCGAGCGGGCGAGCCGGCCGCGGGTGAGGCCCAGCAGAAGCGAGCGGACCAGGTTGCCGAGCAGGAATCCCGCGTGGCCGAGGAGGGCGCGGCGGAGGGCTTTGGCATCCCCTTCCGCGAGGGCGCGGATCTCCTTCTGGGCGTACGGATGGCAGCGGATCGCTCCCTGGCCGAAGAGGATCAGCGAGCGGGTGAGGATGTTCGCCCCCTCGACGGTGATGCCGATCGCCGCCCCGGTGTAGCCGTCCGCGAGGAGGTTGCGCGGGCCCCGGCAGAGCCCGGCGCCGCCGAGCACGTCCATGCCGTCGAGCACGAGGCGGCGGAGGAGCTCGGTCTGCTGGAGCTTCATGACCGCGGAGATCACCGCGGGCTTGTGGCCGGAGTCGACGGCGCCGCAGGTGTAGACCCGGGCGGCCTCCATCAGGTAGGTGAAGCCGGCGATGCGGGCGAGCGGCTCCTCGATCCCCTCGAAGCGGCCGATCGGGGAGCCGAACTGCCGGCGCACGGCCGCGTAGGCGCCGGTGACGCGGGCTACCCATTTGGCGCCGCCCACGGACTGGGCCGGGAGCGAGATCGAGCGCCCCGCCGAGAGCGCCTCCATCAGCATCTTCCATCCCCGGCCCGCGCCGGCCGCCCCGCCGATGATCGCGTCGAGCGGGACGATGACGTCATGCCCCTCGGTGGGGCCGTTGGGGAAGGGGATGCCGAGCGGATCGTGGCGCCGGCCGATCTCGACGCCGGGGGTCGAGGCGGGGACGAGGACGCAGGTGATCCCCACGTCCTGTCCGCGCCCGAGAAGGTTTTCCGGATCGCGCAGGCGGACGGCGAGGCCCAGCAGGGTGGCGACCGGAGCGAGGGTGATGTAGCGCTTCCGCCAGTTGAGCCGCAGGGCGAGCCGGCCGTCCCGGCCGCGGAAGACCGTCCCCTCGGAGGTGAGGGAGGCGGCGTCGGAGCCGGCCTCGGGCTCGGTGAGGGCGAAGCAGGGGATCTCCTCGCCGCGGGCGAGACGGGGGAGGTAGAAGCGGCGCTGCTCCTCGGTGCCGTAGGCCAGGAGGAGCTCGGCCGGGCCGACCGAATTGGGGATGAGCACCACGGCCGAGAGCGCCAGGGAGCGGGAGGCGAGCTTGCCGAAGATGCTGCTGCACGCCAGGCCTGAGAAGGCGAGGCCGCCGAATTCCTCGGGGATGGTGAGGCCGAAGAAGCACTCGCGCTTGAGGAAGGCCCAGACCTCGGGAGGGAGCTCCCGCCGCCGGTTGAGCTCCCAGGGGTCCACCCTCCGGCAGGCCTCCTCGACCGGACCGTCGAGGAAGGCCCGCTCGCGCTCGGTCAGGCCCGGGTAGGGCTCGGCGAGCATGCGCCGGAAGTCCGGCCGGCCGGAGAAGAGCTCGCCGTCCACCCACACCGTCCCCGCCTCCAGCGCCTCGCGCTCGGTATCGGACATGCGGGGGAGGAGGCCCCGGGAGCGGGCGAGGTGGAGGAGGCGGGACATGGTCGTTAGATTTTATCCCCTCCGAGGGGTGGGACGGCATTGAAGAGCCATGCTGAGACGGCATGTAACAGATATTGCGCTGGGGACATATACAGTATGCGGACCGGAGTACCGCCGGTAATCGCAGTATTACAGATAACCATGCGAAGACGAAAGAGGAGCATGCGCGGTCTGTCACGCTTACCTGGTTTGCGAGCACCACTAACATAGATAAGATCACTCCGACTTCTATAATTTACATGTATATAAAACCCTGCCCAGAGCTGTCGACATCGGACGAGGCGCTTCCCGCGTTCCCGGCCGGACGCGTTTGTGAAGGCATTCTCGAGGCCGTGGGCGAGACGCCTCTCATCCGGCTCAGAAGATATCTTCCAAAAGCTCCCTTCCGTATATTTGCTAAATTAGAGGCTCTCAATCCAGGGGGGAGCATCAAGGACCGTCCGGCCAGGCGAATCCTCGAGCACGCCTTGAGCACGGGCATTCTCTACCCGGGTGGAGTGGTGATCGAGTCGAGCTCCGGCAACATGGGGATCGGCCTCGCCCAGGCCTGCCGCTATCACGGCCTTCGCTTCATCTGTGTGGTGGATCCGAAGACCACGGAGGCGAACCTCCGGATCCTGCGGGCATACGGGGCCGAGATCGACCTCGTCTCCGAGCCGCACCGGGAGACCGGGGAGTTTCTCCAGGCGCGGATCGAGCGCGTCCAGGAGCTGCTGCTCACCCTTCCGGGAGCTTTCTGGCCGAACCAGTACGCAAACGCGGGGAACGCGGCCTCCCACTATCACACCACGATGCGCGAGGTGATGACCGCGTTGGAAGGGAAGGTCGACTTCGTGTTCGTGCCGACGAGCACCTGCGGCACACTGCGCGGCTGCGGCGACTACGTCCGCGATCATGGGCTGGCGTCCCGGATCATCGCCGTCGATGCTCTGGGCAGCATGATCTTCAGCGACACGCGGGGGCCGCGGATGGTCCCCGGCCTGGGCGCCGGCCTGCGGCCGCCGCTGTGCGAGCCTTCCCTCGTCGATGAGTGCGTGCACGTCACCGATCTCGATTGCGTGGTCGGCTGCCGCCGGTTGATGGAGCGGGAGGCGATCTTCGCCGGCGGCTCCTCGGGAGGCGTGCTGTCCGCGATCGAGAGGCTCGCCGGGCGGATCCCCGTCGATTCCGTGGTGGTGGCGCTGCTGCCCGACCGGGGTGAGCGCTATCTGGAGACCCTGTACTCGGACGACTGGGTGCGCGCGCACTTCGGTGAGGTGCGGTCCCTCTGGGAGCCTATGGCACCCGCGGAGCCGCGATGAGCCGCGACGGCATCCTGGTCGTCGGCGGTAAGGAGATCGCGGAGCTGCTCGCCGGGCGCGAGCGCGAGATCGCCGACGTGGTGGCCCGCGCGTACGTGGCGCACAACCGGGGGCAGAGCTCGCTGCCGCATTCGCTCTTCCTGCGCTTTCCGGGGAACGACCTGGACCGCGTCATCGCCCTGCCGGCGTTCCTCGGCGACGGCTTCGAGGTCGCCGGGCTCAAGTGGATCTCGTCGTTTCCGGGAAACCTGCGGCGCGGCCTGCCCCGCGCCTCGGCCGTGCTGATCCTCAACGACACGGAGACCGGCCGGCCGGAGGCCATGCTCGAGAGCTCCCTGATCAGCGCCCGCCGCACCGCCGCCAGCGCCGCTCTGGGAGCCCGCACCCTCCTGGAGGAGAGGCCCGCCGGGCGGGTCGGGCTCATCGGTACCGGCCTGATCAACTTCGAGATCGCCCGCTTCCTCGGCGCCCTGTGCGGGGCGGAGCGCTTCCTGCTGTACGACCTCGACGCCGGGCGCGCCCGCTCCTTCGCCGACGCGCTCCGCGGCAAGCTGGGGGCGGCCGAGGCCGGGATCGCCTCCAGCCAGGAGGAGCTGCTGGCCGCCTGTCCGCTGGTCTCGTTCGCCACCACCGCCATCCGTCCCCACGTCTCCGACCTGTCCATCTGCCCGCCGGGAGCGGTCCTCCTCCACATCTCGCTCCGCGACCTCACCCCGGAGGCGATCGTGAGCTGCGACAATGTGGTCGACGACGCCGACCACGCCTGCCGCGCCAACACTTCGCTGCACCTGGCGGAGCAGGCGACCGGCGGCCGCGGCTTCATCCGCTGTACCCTGGCGGACATCCTGGAGGGCAAGGCGCCGGCGCGGCGAGGGGACGGCTCGATCGCCGTGTTCAGCCCGTTCGGCCTCGGGGTCCTCGACGTCGCCCTGGGGCAAATGGTGGCCGAAGCGGCCCGCGCCGCGGGCCGAGGGGCCGCGATCGGCAGCTTTTTCCCCGAGGGTGAAGACCTCTTCACCTGAGCCGGACCCATCGCCCGCTCGCAACCGTAAGGCCAGGTCCCCGCTCAGCCTGGCGGCTGGCAGTTCCCGGATGGCGGTAGAGCTCCGTCAGCCGGGAGGATGCCGGTTGGCCGGCCGATCTGACAAAGTAGCGCGCGCATGCCCTCGTACATCGAGATCGACCTCACCCTTTCCCAGGGGGCCTTCGCGCTGGCGGTGGCGGCCGGGCTGGGGGAGACGGCGGCGGTGCTCGGGCCCTCGGGGGCCGGGAAGACGACCTTGCTGGAGGCGATCGCGGGCCTGCGCGGGGCGCGGGGGCGGCTGGCGGTGGGCGGCACGGTGCTTCAGGACAGCGCGGCGGGGATCTTCCTCCCTCCCGAGCGCCGGCATCTCGGCTACGTGCCGCAGGACGGCGCGCTCTTCCCCCATCTGCCGGTGCTGGCGAACCTCGGCTTCGGCCGGCCGGACCGCCGCGCCCGGCGGGACGCCGAGCTCGACCTCCTGGTGGCCACGCTCGACCTGGAGCCGCTGCTGGCGCGCTACCCCCGGCATCTGTCGGGCGGCGAGCGGCGGCGGGTGGCCCTGGCCCGCGCCCTGCTGGCCCGGCCGCGCCTCCTGCTGCTCGACGAGCCGACGGCCGGGCTCGATCCGGAACGGGCCCGCAAGGCGCTGGCGGGGATCCTGCGGGTGCGCGGGGATCTCGGCGTGCCGCTCCTCGTGGTCACCCACGACCAGCGGGAGGCGCTGGCGCTGGCCGCCGACGTGGTGCTCCTCGACCGCGGGCGGGTAGGTGCGGTGGGGCCGGCGCGCGAGGTGCTGCGGGCCCCCTGGCGGCTGGCGCTGGACGGCGGCCGGCGCTGGGAGAACGTGGTGCCGGGGCGCCTCCTCGGCCACGACGCGGCGGGCGGCACCAGCGAGGTCCGGCTGGACGGCGGGGAGAGGGTGACCATCCCCCACACCCCCGACCTCGCGCCCGGGCTCGAGATCCTGCTCACCATCGACGCCGAGGACCTTCTCCTCGCCACCGCCCCGCCGCACGGCCTGTCGGCCCGCAACGCGGTCGCCGGCACGATCGACGAGCTGATCCCGGCCGGGACCTCGGTCTACGCCCGGATCGGCCCCTGGCTCGCCCACCTGACCCCCGCGGCGGTGAAGGAGCTCGGCCTCGCCGCCGGCGCGCCGGTCTGGCTGGTGGCCAAGACGCACAGTTGGCGGGTGGTGGCGGGGTAGGAAGAACACGGACGAGCACGGACGGACACGGACCAGCACGGAGGAGCCGGAGGAATCCCGGCCCGGGTCCGTGCCGGTCCGTGTTTGTCCGTGCTCGTCCGTGTTATCTTCTTGCCCTCGAAGCCTGTTTGAAAACACCGTGAGCGCTCCGTCCGCGACGCCCAGACCGGGCTCACCCACACCGTTCGACGGCCAGGCGCCGGAGTTCGACCAGCGGGTGGGCCTGCCGGAGGAGGATTGCCACGCCATCGCGGCGGCGGTCCTCGCCATGGCGGAGGTCCGCCCGGGCGGCCGGGTGGTCGAGATCGGAGCGGGCACGGGGATGATCGGCCGCTGGTTCCTCGATCATCCCGTGCGCTACGTGGGCCTCGACCTCTCGCGCGGCATGCTGGAGGTCTTCCGGCGCCGCCCGGGAGGCGAGCGCGCCGGTCTGGCGCAGGCGGACGCCGCCCAGCCCTGGCCGCTGCCGGCGGGCGCCGCCCGGGCGGTCTTCAGCTCGCGGGCGATCCACCTGCTGCCGCTGAAGACCGTGGTGGACGAGGTGGTTCGGGTGGGGGAGGCGGGCGGCACGCTGGTCCTCGGCTGGGTGGAGCGGCGGCCGGACAGCGTCAAGACGCGGCTGTCGCGGCGGATGCGGCAGCTCGTGCGCAAGCGGGGCTTCGCCGCCCGCAACGCCGGGGGCGGAGTGCTCTTCGACGCCCTGAGGCGCCACGGAGCCCGCGAGTTGCCGCGGCAGGCCGTGGTGCGCTGGCCGGTGCGGCATTCGCCGCGCGAGGCGCTGGCGCGCTGGCGCGGCAAGGTCGGCCTGGGGGGCGTCGTCCTCCCGCCGGGGGTGCAGGACGAGGTGCTCGACGAGCTGGAGGCCTGGGCGGTCCAGGTATTCGGCGATCTCGACGCCAAGCAGGAATCGGAGGAGGCCTATGTGCTGGAAGGCGTGCGGCTGTCCGCGATGATGGACGAGAATGGATGAACGAGGATGGATGACGATCTGCTGACCGAGCTGGGGCAGGCGCTGGTCGAGGGATCGCTCTCGGACGGGGACCTCCTCGCCCGCACCGGGACGCCGGCGCCCATCCAGATCCTCCCCGAGGCGAACGTCATCAAGGTGGGGGGGCAGAGCTTCATCGACCGCGGCCGGGCGGCGGTCTTTCCGCTGATCGAGGAGATCGTGGCGCTCCTCGGCCGCCACCAGATGATCCTCGGCACCGGCGCCGGCACCCGCGCCCGCCACGCCTACAGCGTCGGGCTCGACCTCGGGATGCCCACCGGCGTGCTCAGCGTGCTCGGCACCTTCGTGAGCATGCAGAACGCCCGCATGCTCAACTACCTGCTGGCCAAGCACGGCATCCCGTTCATCGAGCCGGCCCAGTTCGCCCAACTCCCGCTCTATCTCGCCGAGCGCGGCGCGGTGATCTTCTTCGGCATGCCCCCCTACGTCTACTGGCACCAGAACCCGGCGGTGGGACGCATCCCGCCCCATCGCACCGACACCGGCGCCTATCTGGTGAGCGAGGTGCTGGGCACCCGCTCGATGATTTATGTGAAGGACGTCGACGGGCTCTATACGGCCGATCCCAAGAAGGACAAGAACGCGAAATTCATCCCGCGGATCACGGTGGCGGAGCTGCGCGAGCGCGATCTCCAGGACGTGGTGGTCGAGCGCGCGGTCTTCGATTTCATGATGAATGCCCAGTCGCGCCGCTCGATCCAGGTGATCAACGGCCTGGTGCCCGGCAACCTCACCCGCGCCCTCGACGGCGAGCCGGTGGGAACGATCATTACTGCTGATTAAAGCGGGCCGATTGAAAAGGATTCATTGTGATCGATCGCGACCCCGAAACCGACCTCAAGCCGCGCCATCACGTGCGCTCGCGCCTGATGCGCGAGAGCCTGCTCGACCGCGCGGTGGAGCGCTCCACCGAGGGGGCGGTCTACCGCATGCTCCCCGAGGCCCACGTGATCAAGATCGGCGGCCGGTCGATCCTCGACGCCGGGCGGGACGTGGTCTTTCCGGTGGTGGAGACGCTGGCGGAGTGCCTGAAGACGAGGAAGCTGATCGTCGGCACCGGCGGCGGCGTGCGCACCCGCCACGTCTTTTCGATCGGCATCGACCTCGGCCTCCCCACCGGGGTGCTGGCCCAGCTCGCGCAGGCGGACGCGCTGGCCAACGCCCACATCCTGGGGACGCTGCTCGCGCCCTACGGCGTGATCGCCATCCCGCCGGAGATCTTCGGCCATCTCCTGCCGCTGCTGATCCATGCCGCGCCGGGGGTTGTGTTCAGCAGCGTGCCCCCCTATTCGCTCTGGGAGCACCCGCCGGGAGTGGGGCGCATCCCGCCCCACCGCACCGACGCCGGCGCCTTCCTGCTCGCCGAGTGCTTCGGCTGCAAGAGCCTGACCCTGGTCAAGGACGTGGACGGCCTCTACGACGCCGATCCCAAGCGAGAGCCCGGAGCCCGCTTCATCCCGGAGATCGGCGTCTCCGAGCTCCGCCGGATGGGGCTCGCCACGATCCCCTTCGAGCCGGTCGTCCTCGATCTCCTGGAGAACGCCCGCCTGCTCGACCGCTTCCAGATCGTCAACGGCCTGGAGCCGGCGCGGATCGCGGCGGCGCTCGCGGGGGAGCACGTGGGGACGATCGTCCACCGGGACCGCTGATCTTTGCCGTCTCCCGCGTCCGGAGGCGCGGGAGGATCTGAAGGGAGGACTGAAATGAGTACAACGTTGTCGTCGTTGAGGGCGCCGGCGCTCGCCGTCCTGGCGCTGCTCGGCCTGCGCGGAGAAACCGCGCGGGCCCAGACTCCGCCGCCGCTCACCTGCCCGGGCTCCGTGCCGAGCGGGGAGGAGCTGCGCGACCTGCCGGAGCTCAAGGCCGGCCCGGACCACGTGCTCAGCACCACCTTCACCGTGGCGATCAGGCAGCAGTGCGTCCCCCAGCAGGACACGTCGGGCAACTGGGTCATGACCTCGGTGCCCCTGCGCACCTACGTCTACAAGGACCCCTCGACCGGGCAGGAGCGCTGGGGATATCCGGGGCCCACGCTGCGCATCCGCAAGCAGGAGGAGGTCACGCCCGCCGCCAAGGGCAAGCCGGCGGCGGTGACCCCGGGCGACCGGGTGAAGATCCTCCTCGTCAACGCCCTGCCGCCGGATACGCTGGAGCACGGCAAGTGTGACGACGCGTGCGCCGGCACGGGAATCGACTGCAAGACGGTCAAGATCCCGACCGGCACGGAATGCGCCAAGGCGGCCGGAGCCAATCCGCCCAGCATCCTCCCGGGCTGCTGCTGCCTGGTCAACCAGAGCCAGACCTTCCCCGAGTGCTTCCACGGCGACAACACCACCAACCTCCACTTCCACGGCACCCACGTCTCGCCGCAGTCGCCGCAGGACTTCGTGCTGCTCGAGCTGCGGCCGGCGCTGCCCGCCGGCGCCAAGCCGCCCGCCAACGACCATCCCATGGACCCCCGGGGGACCGTGGCCTACGGCTCGTTCCAGTACGACGTCGATCCGCCGCCGCCGACCCAGGCCGAGGGGACGCACTGGTACCACCCCCACAAGCACGGCTCGGTCTCCCTCCAGGTCGCCAACGGCATGCCGGGCGCGCTGATCATCGAGGGGAAATTCGACGACTGGCTGCGCGGCTATTACGGCGGCAAGCTGATCGAGAAGACGCTCGTCCTGCAACAGGTGCAGACGAGGGCCAACCTCTACAACGATCCGGTGGCGCCGGCCTATCTGGTCAACGGCCAGGTCAGCCCGACGGTGCACATGAAAGCCGGGGAGGTGCAGCGCTGGCGCTTCATCAACGCCACCATGCAGGTGGCGGCGCAGGTCTCGCTCAACTTCCCGCCCGGCGTGAAGACGCGCCAGATCGCCATGGACGGCGTCCGCTTCTCGCCCGAGAACTACACCGCCCAGCCGCTCTTCAGCCCGGCCGATCCCAGCCAGTTCAACATCTCGCCGGGCAACCGCGCCGACTTCCTGATCCAGGCGCCCGCGACGCCGGGTGTCTACCGCCTGACTCATCATCTGGCCGGCCGGAGCGCGGTCTCGGGGCCCAAGAGGGAGAAGCTCCGCCAGCGCGATCAGGCCCTCCTGAAGCTGGAGGCCCTGCGGCTCGGCGCCAACGCCCAGGCGGCGAAGGGGGAGCCCTCCGAGCCCGCGCTCCTCACGCTGGTGGTCGAGGCCCCCGAGAAGAGCGCGCCCAAGGCGAAGAAGCCGGCCCTGGCCACCGGTTTCCCGCCCGTGACCCAGTGGCCGAAGATGCCCTGGTATCTCCAGAACCTCCCCACCAAGACCGTGGCCGAGAACGATCTCGACTTCCAGATGACCGGCGGGCCGGGCGATCCCACCACCCAGTTCAAGATCAACGGCCAGCAGTACGATCCGAATTGCGCCACCATCACCACCAGGCTGGACACCACGGACACCTGGGTGGTGCAGAACAGCAGCGTCTTGGCGCACCCGTACCACATTCACATCAACCCGTTCCAGCTCGCGGAGCAGGGCACGGTGGTCAACGGCCAGCGGGTGCCCTTCGTCACGTACGCCAGCCCGGTCTGGCAGGACACGGTGGCCCTGCCGGCCGTGAACAGCTCCTGGGACGTCAAGGCCGGTCCGATCTGGAACAACGCCGACGCCCAGAAGAAGTGCCCGACGGTGTGCACGAACAATCACGGCGGCACCTGGAACAATCAGTGGAAGACCACTGTCCCGGGCAAGGAGTCGGTCTGCGGCTGCTCCTACACCGGCAACGGTTACGTCCTGTTCCGCCACCGCTATCTGGACTTCACGGGCGAGTACGTGCTCCACTGCCACTTCCTCGGCCATGAGGACCGGGGCATGATGCTCAACGTGCAGACGGTGTGCAAGGACGATCCCACCAAGATCGGCAAGGCCAGGCCCTTCCCCCAGCCCGAGTGCGTGGCGGGGAACCTGACCCCGGCGGCGCCGCAATGCCCGCCCGGCGGCTCGTCGCCGGCCGGCATGGCCGGTATGGAGCACGAGCACTAGCGGAGCCTTGAAAGACGGCGGGGTGTCTTCGGTTAGGATTGCTCCTTTCAGGAGACCCCCGCGATGCCGACCCCTTCCACGTCCCGCTCCCGGCGCAGGCTGGCCGGAGTCACCC
>Ga0308176_10001269_pt1 | contig 15846 bp, 15 predicted proteins | sample PhyCR2_3_FD_203890 | JGI IMG/M metagenome (GOLD analysis project Ga0308176, IMG submission 203890) | Soil microbial communities from UC Gill Tract Community Farm, Albany, California, United States - DLSLS.C.R2 | ecosystem: Environmental > Terrestrial > Soil > Agricultural land | place: USA...
CTGATCAAGGCCGCTTCCGGCGCTCTGGTCGTCCGCAGCGCCGATGTCGATCCGCCGTTCGACGGGATCATCGTGAGCGGAGACGACCTGTCGCCGGTCACGCTGTTCGTCAATCGCGACAGCGGCGTCATCGAACGCGCGAAGTACGACACGCCCGGCGGCACGGTGACCGAAGACTACAGCGATTACCGGATCGTCGACGGGGTTCGGGTGCCGTTTCACACGGTGGTCCGGCGTCCAGGCGCGGGCACGATCGAGCGTGACATCCGGCGAATTCATTTCAACGTCGCACTGCCCCCAGGCATGTTCGCGCGGCCGAGTTGATGCCCGCAGCCACTCCGCTGCGTATCATGATCTCGTGTGGGGAGCCCTCCGGTGATCTGTACGCGAGCGCGCTCGCGACGGAGATCCGCGCGCTCGAACCCACGGTCGAAATCACCGGCTTCGGCGGCGAGCGGCTCAAAGACGCCGGCGCGTCGCTCATCGCGAGCTTCAGCGGCCTGTCCGTTACGGGATTGGCGGAGGCGCTTCGCGTGCTGCCCCGGTCGTGGCGGCTCTATCGCCGGCTCGTGCGCGCCGCTGAGACGCGACGTCCCGACGTGTTCGTTCCGATCGACTTTCCCGATTTCAACCTCGTTCTCGCGCGTGCGCTGAAACGCCGCGGCATTCCGGTCGTCTACTACATCAGCCCGCAGCTCTGGGCCTGGCGTCCCGGCCGCGTGAAGACGATCAAGCGTGTCGTCGATCGCGTGCTGGTGATCTTTCCCTTCGAGACGGCGTTCTATGAGACCGCGGGCGTGCCGGCGACCTTCGTGGGCCATCCCCTGCTCGAAATGCGATCGCGGATCAGCCGCGACGACTTCCTTCGATCGGTGGGCCTCCACCCGCGAAAGCCCGTCGTGGCCCTGCTGCCCGGCAGCCGCAGAAACGAACTCCAGCAGTTGCTCCCCGACATGGTCAGGGCCGCCGCGTTGATCGCGGCCGCGGTCCCCGACGCACAGTTCATCGTTCCCCGCGCGCCGCACCTGGAGGATGATCTGTTCCAGCCGCTGCAGGACTGGCCCTCGCACGCGACGCTGCCCGTCGTCGTCAGGGACGCCGCGGATGCGGCCCTCGCAACCGCGGATGTCGCCATCGTCGCCTCCGGTACGGTGACGGTGCAGGCCGCGCTGCACGAGTGCCCGATGGTCGTCGTCTATCGCGTGGCGCCCTTGACGTATCGGCTCGGCAAGCCGCTCGTCACCGTGAACACCTACGCGATGGCGAACCTCATTGCCGGCCGGCCGATCGTCCCGGAGCTGATCCAGGACGCCTTCACGCCGGCTGCGGCGGCGTCGGAGGCGCTTCGCGTGCTTCGCGATCCGGCGCACGCGGCGCGGGTGCGTGCCGATCTGGCGCTCGTGCGGGCGCGGCTCGGGGAACCTGGCGCGAGCCGCCGCGCGGCGGCGCTCATCCTCGACGCTGCGCGCGCCAGCGCGGAGCGGCGTCGCTGATACACTTCGTCGATGCGCACGCTTGTGTTTGCCGCGATGCTCGCCATCGCGCCCGTCGCCTTGCGCGCGACGGTCCTCGTCCCGATTGAATTCCGCGAGCTCGTGAACGCGGCACCCATCATCGTCCACGGCGAGGTGGTGGACGTGCACAGCGACTGGTCGACCGGCCGCCGGGCCGTCGAGACGTTCCTCACGCTGCACGTCGACGAGTATTTCAAAGGCGATCTCGGTTCGGAGATCACCGTGCGCGTGCCGGGCGGACGGCTCGGCAGATACCGGACGATCATGGTGGGCGCGCCGGTCTTCGCGACAGGCGACGAGGTCGTGCTGTTCCTGAATACCGGGGCGCCGTCCTACCCGTCGATCGTGGGCCTCAGCCAGGGCGCATTTCGCGTCGTCATGATGCCGCGAACGTCGACGCGCATCGTGTCGCCGTCCGCGGTGATGAGCATTCCTGGCGGGGATGCGCAGCCCGTCGTGCGCGGCGACGTCACGCGACGGCCGATCGGTATCGACCAATTCCGGACGCTCGTGCGGCAGGTGATCGCGGAAGGCGCGAAATGAGATCGCGACTGCTCCCGACCGCCGCGGTGGTTGCGGCGTTCGCGTTGTGCGCGCCCGACGCCGGTGCCTACCTGAAACTCGGCACGCGGATCGGGTCTGGCGTGATTTCACTCAAGTGGAATGCGCTGCCGATCCGCTACTTCATCAGCAACCAGGACGTCCCCGGCGTCACGGCGCCGCAGCTGCAGCAGGCCGTTTCGAACGCGTTCGCCACATGGAACGGGGCGCCCGACGTCAACCTTGGCGCGGAGTTCGCCGGGTTCACCGGCACCTCGCCGCTGCAGAATCGATCCGAAACGGTGCTGGGGTTCGCAGACCGGCCGGACCTCGATCGCGTGCTCGGATCGACGTCGTTCACGGTCGATACCGTCTCGGGCGAGATCGTCGAGGCCGATATCTTCTTCAATTCGATCTTTCCCTGGTCGACCGCCGCCGGCGGCGAGAGCGGCCGATACGACGTCCAATCGATCGCGCTCCACGAAATCGGGCACCTGCTCGGCCTCGGTCATTCCGCACTCGGCGAGACGGAACTCCGGGCCGGCGGGCGCCGCGTGCTCGCGAGCGAAGCCGTGATGTTCCCGATTGCGTTTTCGCCCGGCAGCATCGATCAGCGAACGCTGCACGCGGACGACATCGCGGGGATCTCGGACCTGTATCCGAATGACACGATCCGGCGGCGCACGGGCAGCATCTCTGGCCGCGTCACGAAAAACGGCTCGGGGGTTGCCGGCGCACACGTCATCGCCTACGCCCCGGCAACGGGTAAGCTCGTCGCGGGCTTTACGCTCGACGATAGCGGCTCGTTTGTCATCGCATCGCTCGACCCGGGACCGTACGTGCTGCGTGTCGAACCGCTGGACGACGCGGAGCCGGATAGTTTTTTCGATGCGAGCGTCCACGTCGACGCGGATTTCCGTCCGGCGTTCTATCCGCAGCTCGTCGTCGTACCGGCGAGCGGTACGTCACGCAGTGTCGAACTGAAAGTGGTGGGGAAGTGATCGCACGCCGCGTGCTGCCTCTGCTCGCGGTATTCATCTGGTCTTCCAGTGCCGCACAGGCGCAGTACACCAGGGCCGAACTGCCGCGTCCCGGCAGCATGGAAATGGGCGCGACCGCCACGTGGACGACCGGCAGGAACGGCGGATCGGCGAGTGCGACGGAAACCTCGAACCCAACGGTCAGCTCGACGCCGCTCACGTTGTTCAAGGCCGATTCCCGCGTGAAGCCTGCCGTCGGCGTCGCAGGACAGATCGGCGTGTACGTCTCCCGTGCGCTCGAAGTCGAAGGAGCGGTCGCCCTCAGCCGTCCGGTGCGGTCGGTCCGCCTGACGGGCGACTTCGAAGGCGCAGTGGATACGACCGCCGAAGAAACGCTGACGCATTACCTCATCGGCGGGTCTGCGCTCTATCACTTCGGACGAGGACGGCTGCGGCCGTTCGTCCTCGGCGGGGCGTCGTATCTGAGGCAGTTGGACGATGGAGCGGCGGCCGTGCAGAACGGCACCGAACTCCACGCCGGGGGCGGCATCAAGTATTGGTTTGGCGGGGGCCGTCGCCATCGCGCAGGCCTGCGCCTCGACGCAAAGGTGTCGTCGCGCGACCGAAGCGCGGCCCTCGATTCGACGAAACGCGCGACCACGGCAACGATGAGCGCCGGCTTCGCCGTCCTGTTTTAGGCGACCTGCGGCACATCGATCAATCCGGGCGAAAGACGCTCCAGCCGATCCGAGGGGCAGAAACACGAGTTCAGGAGCGGAGTCTGTGATCGATCTCCTGGTCTCCTGATCTCCTGTTTCTGCCCCTCGGCGAGACGAGGATCAGATCTTCGTGTTCAGCGTCGACTCGTCATCGGGCATCACCGGGTCGCGTGTGTTGGCTTCTTTGCGGGCGCGCTCTGGCGTGATGCGGGCGCCGCCGGCCGGGCGGCCGCCACCAAGGCCGCCGTTGTTGATCGTCGACGCGTCGGATTCGCGCGTGTGGTCGACGGCCGTCGGATCCTGCTGGTCCGGTCGTCGTTCCACCGCCTGCTCCTGACGGCCGGGATCGCGGCTCGAATTGCGCTCGGTCATGCGTGCGTGCCTCCCTTCCTGTCGCCGCGCGGCGGCACACGATGCTGGTTGTTCGACTCTTCGTCGTCGGTCCGGTTCGTGATTCCCGGGTGCGCCGCTCCTTCGTCGGTGCGGTCGTCTGTCCGCTGATTCGTGAGCGCCGTGTCGCGATCGCCTTCGGCGCGTTCCATGTTCGACGCACGGTTGGGTATGGTCTTGTCGGCCATGCAGCCTCCTGTGCCATCTGTTTCCAAACCTCGTACCGCTGCGATACAGTCGCGCTCGTGACGGACGTGTCGCCTGCCGCGATCGAATTCCAGGACGTCAGCTATGTGCGGCCGCCCGCCGGACGCGTGCTCGACAGTGTGTCGCTGACCATCACGACGGGCAGCGTTGTGGCGCTGGTCGGGCGCAGCGGCGCCGGCAAGAGCACCATGCTGCGTCTGGTAAATGGTCTGCTGATGCCGACCGCTGGTCGTGTGGTCGTCGACGGCCGATCCACGCGGGATTGGGATCTGCTCGAGCTCAGGCGCGGTATCGGCTACGTGCTCCAGGATGTGGGGTTGTTTCCACACTTGAGTGTGGAAGAGAACGTCGCGCTCGTCCCCTCACTGCTGAACTGGAACGCATCGAAGTCTCTGACGCGTGCTCACGAGATGCTCCAGCTCGTCGGCCTGCAGCCTGCGCTCTTTGCCCGGCGCAGTGTGCGGCAGTTGTCGGGCGGTCAGCGGCAACGGGTCGGGGTCGCACGCGCGCTCGCCGCCGACCCCCCAGTGCTCCTGATGGATGAGCCGTTCGGCGCGCTCGACCCCGTCACCCGCGCCGAGCTGCACCATGAGTTCCGCGCCATTCAAGGGCGACTGCGCAAGACAATCGTCATCGTCACGCACGACATGGCCGAAGCGTTCGCACTGGCCGATGTCGTCGGGGTGCTCGCGGACGGACAACTCGCCGCCGTCGCGCCGCCGAAAGCACTCGCGCGATCGGAAGATCCGCGCGTGATGCCGCTCCTCGCGCCGCTCGCCGAAATGAGCGCCGTTCTCGGCGCGCCTGAATGAGCCTGGTCACATTTCTCGCATCGCATCGCGCGGAGGTGCTCGCGCTGCTGCTGCAGCACGTCCGGCTGGTCGGCGTGTCGACGGCGGCCGCGATCGCGATCGGGGTTCCCGTCGGCCTGCTCGCCGCGCGCCGGCCGCGGCTCGGGGCACCAGTCGTATGGCTGGCGAATGTCGCCCAGACGATCCCGAGCCTTGCGATGTTCGGCTTTCTCCTGCCGCTGCCGTTTGTCGGCGGCCTTGGCGCCCGCGTCGCGATCGTCGTGCTGATTCTCTACGCCTTGCTGCCGATCATCCGCACGACGGTTGCAGGCGTGAACGGGATCGATCCAGTCCTCATCGAGGCGGGAACCGCCCTCGGCATGTCCTCGCGACAGCTCCTGTGGCGAGTACAGATTCCTCTCGCCCTGCCATCGATCGTGGCGGGCATCCGAGTGGCCTCTGTGATCGGCGTTGGCACGGCGACGATCGCGGCGGCCGTTGGCGCGGGCGGGCTCGGCGAGTACATCTTCCGGGGCCTCTCGATGGTGGATTCGACGATGGTGCTCGCCGGCGCGGTTCCGGCGGCGCTCCTCGCGCTGTCGCTCGACGGGCTCCTGCTCGGGTTCGAACGCCTGTTCGCGCTCCGCAGGATGCCGCGGCTGCCGATCGTGATCGCGCTGCTGCTGTTGATCATCGCGCCGCTTGCCGCGACCCGTCAGCCGGCGGCAGCCATTCGAGTCGGCTCGAAGAACTTCACGGAGCAGATTGTGCTCGGTGAACTGCTGTCGCAGAAAATCGAGCGCGACACCGGGCTGGCGGTCGAGCGGCGCCTGAATCTCGGCGGGACATTCATCGCCGACACGGCGCTCGCCTCCGGAGCGATCGACGTGTACGTGGAATACACCGGCACCGCCGACACGGCCGTGTTCAAGAATCCCGTCGACACGGACGCGGCTCGCGTCCTCGAGCGCGTGCGGACGCAATATGCCGGCCGCGGCATCACGGTGATGCCACCGCTCGGGTTCGACAACACGTTCGCCATCCTCGTACGCGGTGCCGACGCGCGCAGGCTCGGACTGCACACGATTGACGACGCGAAAGCGTACGCGCCGCAGTGGCGCGCCGGCTTCGGATACGAATTTCTACAGCGTGCCGACGGTTATCCGGGTCTGTCGCAGAAGTACGGCCTGCACTTCGCCGCCCCTCCGCGCGCCATGGATCTGTCGCTCATCTATCGGGCGCTCGCAGAGCATCAGGTCGATCTCATCGCCGGCGACGCGACAAACGGCCTCATCTCCGCCTATGACCTCGCGGTGCTGGCCGATTCCCGACACTACTTTCCGCCGTACGACGCGGTGCCGGTGGCGAGGAGCGTCGTATTGTTGCGGTATCCCGCCGTCCGCCGCGCGCTCGCCTCCCTGTCGGGCCGCGTGAGCGCCGACGCCATGCGCCGGATGAACCGGGCCGTCGATGCCGAACACCGGGATCCCGCCGCTGTGGCGCGCGAGTTTCTCGCGCAACTTGAACGCAACGGTGAATCTGGGGAATGATCGAAGGATGGCCTCGCAGAATTCGTTCGCTACTCGCACGCCGATCACGGTCGGCGACCGGCGCTATCAGATCTTCAGCCTCCCAGCGCTCGAGACGGCCGGATTCGGCGGCGTGTCGAAGCTGCCGTATTCGCTGAAGATCCTGCTCGAGAACCTGCTGCGGCGCGAAGATGGGCGCGGCGTCGACCGCGACGATATCGAGGCCCTCGCGCGGTGGGACGTCACCGCACCCGACCAGAAGGAAATCGCCTTCATGCCCGCGCGCGTGCTGCTCCAGGATTTCACGGGCGTGCCCGCGGTCGTGGACCTCGCCGCGATGCGCGACGGCGTCGTCCGGCTCGGCGGCGATCCGGGCCGCGTCAATCCGATGCAGCCCGTCGAGCTCGTGATCGACCATTCCGTCCAGGTCGACCACTTCTCGGAACGCAACGCGCTCGAGCTGAATGCGCAGCTCGAGTTCGCGCGCAACAAGGAGCGCTACACGTTCCTCCGCTGGGGACAGACCGCGTTCAAGAACTTCCGCGTCGTCCCGCCCGATACGGGTATCGTCCACCAGATCAACATCGAGTACCTGGCGCGGGTCGTCTTCAGCGAACAGCAGGACGGCGAGTGGTCTGCCTATCCGGACACGCTCGTCGGGACCGATTCGCATACGACCATGGTGAACGGCCTCGGCGTCGTGGGCTGGGGCGTCGGCGGCATCGAGGCCGAGGCGGCGATGCTGGGCCAGCCGATCTCCATGCTGATCCCCGACGTCGTCGGCTTCCGACTCGTCAACCGCCTGCCTGAAGGCGCAACGGCGACGGATCTCGTTCTCACGATCACCGAGCGGCTGCGCAAGCTCGGCGTCGTTGGCAAGTTCGTCGAGTTCTACGGGCCCGGACTGGAGTTCCTGACGATTGCCGATCGCGCGACGCTCGGCAACATGTCGCCCGAATACGGCGCCACGATCGCGATCTGCCCGATCGACGAGATGACGCTGGACTACCTCCGGTTGACCAGCCGCGACGACGCGCGCGTCCGGCTCGTGGAGGCCTACGCGAAAGAGCAGGGACTGTTCCGGACCGCAGATTCTCCCGAACCCGTGTACACCCAGACGGTGGAACTGGATCTCTCGACGGTGGAACCGAGCCTTGCCGGTCCGAAGCGGCCACAGGATCGAGTCCCGCTCGCACAGGCGAAGCAGAAGTTCGAGCAGGCGCTCGCCGTGATGATGACGGAACGCAAGACGAAGCCCGCCACACTGACGCCGAAGCCGGGAGAGACGGCGCCCGTGGCTGGCACCTCGGCTGCCCCTGCGGCGGTCCTGTCTTCGTCCGAGCCGGCACCGGGGCTCGAGGGATTGGATCACGGCGCCGTCGTCGTCGCGGCGATCACGAGCTGTACCAACACCTCGAATCCCAGCGTCATGATCGGCGCAGGACTCCTCGCGCGCAACGCGATTCGCAAAGGCCTCTCGACGAAGCCGTGGGTCAAAACGAGCCTTGCGCCAGGCTCGCTCGTCGTGACCGAGTACCTTCGGGCGGCGGATCTGCTCGAGCCGCTCGCGGAACTCGGCTTCAATCTCGTGGGCTACGGCTGCACGACGTGCATCGGCAACAGCGGGCCGCTGCCCGAGCCTGTGTCGACGATCGTCAAGGACAAGAATCTCGTCGTTGCCTCGGTGTTGTCGGGCAATCGGAACTTCGAAGGGCGGATTCAGTCGCAGGTGCGGGCGAACTATCTGGCGTCCCCCCCGCTCGTCGTCGCGTATGCCATCGCCGGGCGCATGCAGATCGATTTGACGACCGAGCCGATTGGGACTGGCGCGGATGGCCAACCCGTGACGCTGCGCGATATCTGGCCGAGCGAACGTGAGATCCAGGAAACGATGCTGAAGGCCGTGCGGCGGGAGATGTTCCAGGCCTCGTATGCCGAGGTGTTCGAGGGCGACGACCGGTGGCGGTCGCTCCCGATCCCGCACGGCGATCGCTTCAACTGGCAGGAGGATTCGACGTATATCCGCAATCCGCCGTTCTTCGACGGATTGACCCGGACGCCGACCCCGCCCTCCGACATCACCGGCGCGCGCGTGCTCGCACTGCTTGGCGACAGCGTCACGACCGACCACATCTCGCCGGCCGGATCGATCCCGGCAGACAGCCCGGCGGGGAAGTATCTGATCGCGAACGGGGTGCAGCCGCGCGACTTCAACTCGTACGGCGCACGCCGCGGCAATCACGAAGTGATGATGCGGGGCACGTTCGCGAACATCCGCCTCCGCAATCAGATCGCTCCCGGTACGGAAGGGGGATGGACCACGATCTTCCCGTCCGGCGACGTCACGACGATTTACGACGCCTCAGTGGCCTACCGCGACCAGCGCATTCCGCTGATCGTGATTGCCGGGAAGGAGTACGGCTCCGGATCCTCTCGCGACTGGGCCGCGAAGGGCACGTTGCTGCTCGGCGTGCGCGCGGTGCTGGCCGAAAGTTTCGAGCGCATCCATCGCAGCAACCTGGTGAACATGGGTGTGCTGCCGCTGCAATTCCGAGAAGGCGAGAACGCCGCATCGTTGAAGCTGACGGGTATGGAGACCTACGACATCGTGGGGATCGCGGCTGCCGGCCCGCGGTCGACGATTGTCGTCCGTGCATCGTCTGGCGAGGGTGCCGTCACCGAGATCAACGCGGTTCTCCGGATCGACACGCCGGAGGAGCTCATCGCGTATCGAAACGGCGGGATCCTGCCGTACGTGGTGCGGCAATTACTGAGTTGAGACAACTCCCAACGTAACTAGTTTAGTTAGAGGGTGGGCAGATGAGCCTGCCGGCGATCTGTTATCGAAGGACGTTCACTGTCACGCCGATCTCGCGCCGAGGTCGCCGAGGTACGGAGAGAGCGCCGAACAGCCCGAGGCCGAGGCGACGCCGCAGAATGTTGCCGAAGCGGCGAACAGCGCGCGGCTCCCCCGCCGCAGCGGTGCACCGGCGTCGCTCGGCGTCTCTCCGATTCTCTCCGCCTCCGCGAGACCCGTCGTGATCACCCCTTACGCCCCTACTTCACCCGCTAAACAGATACCTCCCAACTCCCAACTCCCAATTAAGGGGGCGCCTGTAGAATCGGAGAGTGACCTCGAGTTCGATCAAGCAGCGCGCGGCCGCGCTCGGTTTCGAGCTTTGCGGCATCGCGCCCGTCGACGACCATCCGCAACTCGGCCGATTCCGCGAATGGCTCGACCGCGGCTATGCGGGCGAGATGCAGTATCTCGAGCGCTCTGCGGAGCGCCGCGCGGATGTGCGAGCCGTCCTTCCTTCGGCACGCTCCGTCATCTGCCTTGGAACCGTTTACAACACGGACCGTCCGCTCTCGATTCGGCGCGAGGCTGGTCAGGCCCGCATTGCGCGGTACGCCTGGGGCGACGACTACCACGAGGTGATCGGCCGGCGGATGGAAGCGCTGCTTTCGTGGATGCGCGAATCCCTGGCGGAACCCTTCGATGCGCGCGCCTACGTTGACACCGGCCCCGTTCAGGAGAAGGTGTACGCGCAATACGCCGGGCTGGGGTGGATCGGCAAGAACACCTGTCTGATAAATGGCCGCCTCGGGTCGTGGATATTTCTATCGGAGATCATCTGCTCGCTTCCGCTCGATGCCGATGCACCGGCCCTCGAGCAGTGCGGCACGTGCCAGCGATGCCTCGATGCGTGCCCGACGGCCGCCATTGTCGAACCCTTCGTCGTGGATGCGACGCGCTGCCTGTCGTATCTCACGATCGAAATGAAAGGGCCGATCCCCGAAGAGCTGCGCGAATCCGTCGGTGCGCAGGCGTATGGCTGCGACATCTGCCAGGACGTGTGTCCCTGGAACAGGAAGGCCGCTGTGTCGAGCGACCCCGCCTGGCTCCCGCGCGCGGTCTTCGACGGGCGCTCGCTTGCGGAGTTATGGAGCACACCGGACGGCGAGCTCCGGCGCGGCCTGAAAGGAAGCGCCATGACGCGTGCCGGCGTGAAGCGCTTCCGCCGCAACCTGGCGACGTGTGCGGGAGCGACTGGCGATCCCGACGCTGTCGCGGCACTGACGACGGTGAACGAAGCGTCGTGTGAAGAGCCGCTGGTGACAGAGCACATCGATTGGGCGCGCGCGCGGGCCGACGTGGCCGCGGATTGTGAGGGCCGTGATGGCTGAGCGAGGCGCCGGCGGCGACGGACCTCCCGTTCCCGATCTCATCCCGGATCGTCCCACGCTCAAAACCGTTCGCGAGGCGGCAAAGGACTGCCGCGCGTGCGATCTCTACAAGCGCGGAACGCAGACCGTGTTCGGCGAGGGGCCCCGCCGCGCCGAAGTGATGATGGTGGGCGAACAGCCGGGCGACGCCGAAGATCTCGCCGGGCAGCCGTTTGTCGGTCCCGCCGGAAAGCTGCTCGATCGCGCGCTCGACGAGGCGGGGATCGATCGCCGGCGCGTCTACGTCACCAACGTCGTGAAGCATTTCAAATGGGAGCCGCGCGGCAAGCGGCGAATCCACGCGAAACCCAACAGCGCCGAAATCACCGCGTGCCGTCCGTGGCTCGAGACGGAGATCGCGCTGGTGAAGCCGCGCATTCTCGTTTGCCTGGGTGCGACGGCGGCGCAGGCGCTGCTCGGCCGCGCGTTCAAGGTTTCGCAGCAGCGCGGCCGCTTCGTGCCCTCGGACCTCGCTCCGCTCGTCACCGCGACCGTTCATCCATCATCGATCCTGCGCGCGCGTGACGATGAGGCGCGGCATCTGGAGATGAAGCGCTTCGTTGCCGACCTGAAGCAGGTCGCGTCGCATCTGACTGACGAATAACGATCTAGGATCGGGGCATGACGGAATCTTTTCGTCCGGCGCTGCTGGTGTCGATGCCGCAGTTGCAGGATCCGAACTTCGCGCGAACGGTCGTGCTCCTCTGCGAGTTCAATCCGGACGGAGCGTTCGGCCTCGTAATCAATCGTCCGACCGACATGGCGGCGCGCGAGATGATTCACCTCGAGCCGCCGCTGAGCAGCGGGAACTCGCTGCCGCTGTGGATTGGCGGTCCTGTGGAGCAGCAGCGCGGATGGATTCTCATTGGCGAAGCTCCGGACTCGGAAGAATTCAGGACGATTCGCGAAGGGCTGTATCTCTCGACGTCGCCTGTGCTCCTGCGCCAGGTCCTCGAGGCGCGTCCCGCGCCGCGCGCGCGGGTGCTCGCCGGTTACGCCGGATGGGCGGCGGGGCAGCTCGATGCGGAGCTCGAGCAGTCCGCGTGGCTGTTGAGCGACATCGATCTCGATGTCGTTTTCGATGTCGACGCCTCACAGATGTGGGAAACAGTGATCAGGCGCCTCGGCGCCGACCCGTCGTCGCTGACCATGAGCCACGGCGTGCACTGAGGGCGGGTGGGGCGCCGTTTCGGCGGCCCGTAAAGGGCCGCCCTACGATTCCGATGGACGCTCCGGCGGTCCCGTAAAGGGTCGCCCTACGATTCCGATGGACCCTGCGGCGGTCCCGTAAAGGGCCGCCCTGCGATTCTGGGGACGCTCCGGCGGCCCGTAAAGGGCCGCTTTAGGATTCTGACGTAGGGCGGGGCTTTATGCCCCGCCGGGGTCCGGCTACTTCTTTCCCAGGATCTCTTCGAAGAACGCGAGCGCGCGCGGATCCTTCGATTGTCCCAGCCAGAACATCGCCTGCTTGCGGACGACCGGGTTCTTGTTCGTGCGCGCGGTCTGAATCAGGAGCGGCACCCCTTCGTCCTTCGGCAACTGGCTGAGCGCGAACACGGCGCGGCGCTTCACGTCCGTGTCGGGGTCCTGCTCGATCGCCGCGGTGATCTCGGCGGCGGCCTGTTCGCCGGCGCGCTGCGCGAGCCAGAACAACGCATCGCCGCGGACTTTCGTGCTCGGGTCCTGCCGCGCGAACGTGATCAGCGCAGGTACCGCTGACGCGTCGCCGTGCATGGCGATGGCCGCAAGCGCGGCGCTCGAGAAGCGTGAAGCCGAGTTCACGGTTCCACTCCGGCCGGCATCCGGGGATGCGTTTCCGTTCAGCAACGACGACAGGAACGCAATCGAGTCCGCGCCATTCACGCTGCCCAGCCAGTAGATCGTACGGCTGCCGGCGTCGAGCTGGCAGTCGCTCGAGAACGTGCGAATCTTCTGGACGGCCTTGTCCTCGACGCGGAGGAGGACCATCAGCGTCTGATCGCCTTCGAGGTGCGCCGTCCCGCCGCCGCTCACCGTGCGGTCCGTCACAGTGTGGTTGTCCGGTTCGAGCCCGCAGCCGCTCCAATAGCCGTTGCCTGTGCAGCACATCTCGTGATCGCCGGGTCGCGCCGGCGCGGCGTAGCCGATCCACACGGGCTCCGTCTGGCTCGACGCGATCGTTCGGACGGTGCCAGGCAGGTTCGATTCAGCCGCCTGTTGAACGAGGCGTCCGTTGGTGACCCGCGGCGGCTGCGCGACTGCCGACGGCGCAGAGAGGAGCGCGATCGCAGCGGCGCCGCTGAGCAGCGAAGTTCTCATGGTGATGGCCTCCCGTTTGGCGGGTTCGGACCCGCCGGACACAGGCAGGCCTGAAGGCCTGCGCTACAGAGATTTCTCGCCTGCCGCCCGTAGCGGGGGACACAGGCAGGCCTGAAGGCCTGCGCTGCAGAGATTTCTCGCCTGTCCCCCGTGGCGCCGGACACAGGCAGGCCTGAAGGCCTGCGCTACAAAGATTTCTCGCCAGCCACCCGTAGCCCAAGGACACAGGCAGGCTTGAAGGCCTGCGCTACAGAGATTTCTCGCCTGCCACCCGTAGCGCAGTCCTTCAGGCCTGCCGTCACTTGTTGAGCAATTCCAGCAGGTAGTCCGTCGCCACCTTCGAGTGCATCAGCGACAGCTTCTCGACCATGCTCTTTTTCATCGAGGGGTCCTGCTCCTTGCGCGCGAGCGCGACGAGCGATTCGGCGTTGTTCTGGATGAACAGCGCCTGGATGACCGCCTGGCGGATCGCGGGGTCCTTGTCCGTCGAGTAGATATCGGCGAGCGCCGTGCCCGTCTCTTTGCCGCCCATCAACCCGAGGTTGCGGACGGCAAGGCGGCGCAGTTCGGGGTTCTGCTCGCTTTTCGCCAGTTCGATCATGCGCGTCGCGTTGCCGCCAGTGAACATCGCCTGCAGGATCTGCTTCTTGACCTCCGGGCTCGACTCCTTGCGATACATCGTCATCAATTCGTCGCTGGCTCCCATCACGCCGAGCTGACGGACGGCCTCTGTGCGCAGCTCCGGATTCTGCTCCGTCTGGGCGACGGAGAGCAGCCGGTCCTTTTCACCCACGACCATGAAGGCTCGCAGGATGCGGCGTTTGACGTCGACGTCGGACGTGCTCTTGTAAATGTCGGCCAGCGCGGCGCGGCTTTCGGTCCCGCCATGGATGCCGAGGTACTGGATCGCTTTCATCTGCACGTCGGGGGTGCCGCCGTTGCCCTTCGCAATGTTGACGAGGACCTCGCGGGCCTTCGGCGAATCGCTCTGCGCGAGCACGAACAGCGCACGCTCTTTGAGCGCCGGGGAACCGGTACCCTGCAGAATTTTCTGGAGCATGGGGACGGCCTGTTCAGAGTCGCTGTTCTGCAGCGCCTGGATCGCGAGCAGCTTCAACTCCTCGTCGCTCTGCGCTTCGGGCCGCGCCGGTTGTCCGGCATCACGGCGAACTTCGACGTCGAGCGCCTTCGCCTGCTCGATGTAGCGGCTCTTTGGAAAGTCCTTCTGGAGCGTCGCGATCGTGCTGAGCGCTTCCGCGCGCTGGCCGAGCCGGTTCTGCGCGAACGCTTTCCAGTAGAGCGCTGCGTCGGCGCGCGAGCCTTTCATCTCGATCACGCGATCGAAATTCGTGACCGCGCGATCCCAGCGCGAGCTGTCCAGCGCCGCCTGGCCCGCGTCGTAGTAGCGGTTCTGCTGGTCGGCGGTACGCGAGGCGGCATCGCGATCCCGTTCAGCCATGTCGCGCGCGCGCTCGGCCTGATCGCGCCTGCGCTCGGACTGGTCCGGGTCCTGCGGAAATTCCGCGAGCATCTCCCTCGCGTGGGCCAGCGCCATGTCGGCGTCCGCGAGGCGCGCCCCGGTCATACCGCCGGCGGCGGCTGCCCGCTCGAGCGCGAGTTCCATCTCATCGGTGGCCGGCAGCCTGCCGACCGCCTGCGCGGCGGCGCGTTCGGCGTCTGCGGCAGCGCGTGCCGCCTGCGCGCTTCCCACGGTCTGTGCACCCGCCGGCCAGGCGTTCAACGCGACGGCAACGGCGGCACTCACGGTCAGAACGGTTATCTGCATGTCGGTAACCCTTTTGTCTGGTCAGCTCACGATTCTCTGTTTCAAAGCGGCGCGCTGCCGCTCGTGCACATCCGAAGAAACCACCCTCACCTTGAACAGCAGGCCCCTGGACTCGATGCGGCGCCGCACCTGGTCGAAGTCGTCCTGCGTCAGCGTGGACGGGCTGGCCGCCACGTCCACGAGCACCCGTTCGAGTTCATCGAGCAGCGACGCCGTGGCCGCGTCGCCTGTCCTCAGCGCTGTTTCGCGATAGAGCCGGTTGGCCGCGAGCAGTTGCTGCGCGCGCGTCCGCTCCATCGAGATATTCACCGGGCCGCTCGCGCCGTCGGCGCTCACGAGCTCGATGAGCATCATCTGCGACCGATCGAGGTGATCACCGAGATCGACGAGCAGGATGCGCTCGCGCACGCCGTTCGAGGGCGCCGCCGTCGCGGTCGTCCCCGCCTTCGCCGCAGGCGGTCGCGATACCAGTCGTCCCGCGAAGAACGCGCCGGTGAGCAGCACGACCAGCAGTGCCGCAAATGCGAGCCGCGCGGGCGAATACACGAACCACGAGAGCCAGCCGGCGCGGCTATCGGGAAGCGCTGCTTCGAGACGCGCCCACGCGACCCGCTCGAAACTTTCCGGAGCATCGGCGGCGGGCACGCTGTCAACGAGGGCCATCACGCGCTGAAACCGGCTGTAGGCGCCGTGGCATTCTGCGCACGTGCTCAAGTGGGCCGTCGCGCGGTCCTCCGCGGCGCCGTCCATTTCGCCGTAATAGTGGAGAACGAGGTCGTCTTCGCTGAGATGCTGCATGCCCTTATGCCTCGATGAACGGTTCGAGCGCCAGCCGCATTTTGCGCACGGCACGGAAGACGCTGTG
>Ga0308176_10001270_pt1 | contig 15844 bp, 6 predicted proteins | sample PhyCR2_3_FD_203890 | JGI IMG/M metagenome (GOLD analysis project Ga0308176, IMG submission 203890) | Soil microbial communities from UC Gill Tract Community Farm, Albany, California, United States - DLSLS.C.R2 | ecosystem: Environmental > Terrestrial > Soil > Agricultural land | place: USA...
CGGCCGGGTGGGACAGAGCGGCGGCCCTTGCTCCACTCCGAAGAGCGCGGAGAAATTGGGATCGCGCGTCGCCAGGGCGGACTTCACGTCCTGCGTGTTGTTGGTGGGCGCGCCGTGCGGCAGGAGCTCCAACCCGTCGGTGTAATGGTGCGCCCGCAACAGGTCGGCGAGGCGCCCGGACGACGACGACGGATCGAGGTTGCTCCGCAATCCGAGCACGACCAGGCGGTTGAAGCCGCGCGTCTGCGCGCCGGTCAGCGGGATGCGCAGCGCCATGCCGGTGTCCACGGCGCGCTGGAAGTCCGTCATCCAGCGCATCCCCTCGTCCTTCGCCGCTCCCGGGCCGTCCGGCGCCGGCCCCACCGCCAGCGAGTCGTCGATCGGTTTACCCACCCCCAGCACCACGCCCGCGGCGTTGCCCTGATATCCGATCACGATCCAGCGCTCGGGGAGGACGTTCGTGAATGGCGCCAGCGTCCAGGAATCCTTCTTGGTCCCCGGCTTGGCGTCCGGGCTGGCGATCCAGGCCGCGCGCTCGGGGCCGAATTGCCGCGCCAACCCCGCGAACGCCGTTTGAGCGTCATCGCCGGTAGCCTGTGCCAGGTAATCAGAGCGCGCGGACGATTCCTCGCGGGTGAGCTCGGGCTCGAAGCTGTCCACGTGGACGTCGTCCGGATAGACGCGCACCCACAGCTCGCTACCCTGGAAACGGGTTTCCAGGCGGATCGGCAGCAGCACCAGCGGCACGCCGGAGGGCGGCGGCTTCAGAAACCGGCTGGTGGACGGCAGCGGCGCGCCGTCGGGGATGTCCGCCAGATCGCTTGCCGGGATCGCCGCCAGCCCTGAGACGTCGTGCCCTGAATCGCGCAGGGTCGTGGCGTCGGGGACCGCCTGCTTGTGGCCGCCCTGGAGCAGGAACGCGTAGGCGGAGCCGGTGCCGTGGTAGACGGTGCCGTCGCGGCGCGTCGGCAGCGGGCTCCCCTCGGGGATCGCCGCGAGGTCGGCGGCCGCGAGGTCCTGGACCTGCGTACCGCTCGCCAGGAGCGTCAGGGTCTCGCGGTCCGGGATGCGGCGCCGCTGGCCGCCGGACATGCGATAGACGACAGGGATCGGCCGGAACGTGGCCTTCTCCCTCACCAGGGTACCGTCCGGGAAGCTCACGCGCCCTCCTTGCCGAGCAGGGCCTGGCCGTGGAGGGCCACGCGCACCGGCTTGCGCATCAGGATGAAGGCCATCGCCGCCGCGCTGGCGCCCCAGGCGACGGCCTCCCGCGCGGGCAGCGGCTGGGCCGGATTCAGGAACCCGTGCTCCGGCGCCACGTCGCTCCAGCGCAGGTCGTTCCAGGAGGCGCCGCCAGCGCTGCTCTCCGGCTCCAGGCCGAAGCGCGGCTCGGCGGCGTGCTCCTCGATCACGAAGTACCAGCCAGGCCGCTTGTCGGCGGGGTTGGCGGACCCCTGGGGATCGTCGACGTCGAAGCCGAAGAAGGTGACGTCGGCGCCGATCTCCCCCCGAAAGATCGGCCCTTTGCGCTCGGTGCCCAGGCGGCGGACGGAGCCGTTCCATTCCGCCCGCACCGCCGAGACCAGCGCGTTCGGATAGCGGCGGAAGAGCTCGGCGCGGACCAGCAAGACCAGGCTTCCGCCCGTCGCGGGATTCTCGTGGCCGCCCAGGTGAGCGGTGGCGGCGAACGTCGCGATGGGCGGGATGTCCGGCGCGCTCGCGCCCCAGAAGGTCTGGAAGCTCGTGCCTTGGCGGCCGAAGGGGTACTCGCGCCAGAGGAGCTCGCGCGCCATCCCCTCGTTGAGCCCGACCATGTAGGCCTCGACGAACCTTGGATTGGTCGCGAGCAGCGCCGCGGTGTCGATCGGCACCTTCGAGATCCCGGGCAGCATCCACTCCGGCGAGAGCTCCGCCAGGGGCGCGTACATCGGCTGCGGGAAGCGGGGTCCGGCGCTCAGCGGCTGCAAGGGATCGGGACCGGCGCCGAGCGGCACGCGGCTGCCCATCCGGGCCCGGAACGTCTCCTCCGGGATCAGCCGCGCCCGCAGTTGCTGGCGCACCGGCGCCAGGGCGGCGGCCCCCCCGAGCGGCGGCGGATCGGCGGGCGCGGCCGGCGCCACGGCAAGATAGGCGGTGACCGGGGCCGCCACCGAGCGGAAGCTCTCCTGCATCTGCGCCAGGGCCGCCGTCTCGGTGGGGAACACCAGGGGGGCCGGCAGGTTGGCGTGCGCCCCCTTCAGGAGATCGGGCACGTCGGCGTCGGCGCTCCAATCGATCAGCACCGCCTTCTGGAGGGGCGCATCCGCGTGACCGGCCGCCAGCGTGTGATCGGTCGCGGCCGGCGAGGCGGCCACGACCGGATGCGCCGGGTGGAGCGGGTGCGTCTCGATCGTGGTGGTGGTAGTGGTCGTCGTCGTGGCCGTGGCGGCGACCTTCCAGCCGGCGGCCGCGTGGAGGGCGGCGACGGTCATCCTGGAGACCTGGAAGGTGGGCGAGACGTCGTCGAGCGCCACCATCCCGGCCGGCGCCTGGACCGGGCCGGCCACCACGAGGGCCCTGGCGCCCGCCGTCGCCGGCACCAGGTTGAGGCGATCCACGAGCTGTGGAGGCCCCGCCGCGGCGAGCCGCCGGCCGACCGGACCGCGCGGGCGGGCCAGCTTGCGCAGCGCCGGCGAGACCGCGCCGGCCGGCACGCGGCTGGCCAGGATCTGGGCGCGGAGGGTGGTGGCGCCGCCCGCGAGACGCACGCGCCCCTGGAGCGGCGCGGTGATCTGGAGATAGATGCCGTCTCCCGCCACCGCGTCCAGATGCCGATCGTTCAGCGAGGCCGACACCTGGCGGGCGAGCTGCGCCTGCCGCAGCAGTTGATTGGCTTTCCGGATGTCGCCGATCTGGTCCCAGGCGGACGCCATCAGCGCCTCCTGATCGCGCTGCACCACCTGCGCGCCGGCCCCCGCCGCGGCCCGGGTCCGCGGGTCGAGGTTGAGCTCGCCCAGCCAGACCGGCGGCGCGCTCGCGGACAGATCCGCGCCGGTTTGAGAACGTCCATAGGTCGGCGGCGCCACGATCGGATCGGCTTGCGCGGGAGGATTCAAAACCTTTTTCAGCTCCCCTTCATAGGCCGCCTGGGCGCCCGCGGGCCAAGGATCTTCTCCACCGTCCACGGCGCGCAGCGCCCCCTCGAGGCCCAGCGTCAGTCCCGGAGCCGCGGCCGCGCCGAAACCCGGCGCGCTCGCGTCCATGGGCCGGGTGCCGACGACGAGCGGCTCCTTGGGCGGCCGGATCTTCCGCGCCAGCGAGGCGAAGTCGCCGCCCGGGCCGGTCTGGAAACGGAACCGGTAGTAGACCGGCAGGCTGAACGGCGCGGCGGTGCTCGCATCCCACGCCGGCGCCAGGTCGTGCTCGTCCACCGGCAGCCCCAGGCCGGCGTCGACCCCGGCGCGATAAGTCGGCACGATGCAGGCGTCGTAGCGCCGGCCCGGCTCGAGCTCGCGCGGCGCGATCAGGCGCGACAGCGTGGCGGCGTTGGGGGAGATATTCGACAGATCGCCATCGCCCACCACCTGCGCGTGCGCCCAGGCGTCGATGTGATCGAGATCCGGGAGCTCGTTTCGCGGATCGGCGGGCGCGTCCAGCCGCAGCACGGCGAGGCCGCCGGGCCGCGGCGTGATCGAGATCCCCTCCGCCTCGGGGACCACGATCAGACAGATCCACGGCCGCAGCCGTCCGTCGGCGGGCGCGGAGGGGGTGAGCATCCATGGCAGGTCGGGCACCGCCAGCTCCACCATGGCGAGATAGTTGGGCTCAAAGGCGTCCGCGCCGTCGCGCGGATCGGTGCGGATCACCGCGCGCGCGTCCAGCGAGGTGACGTCCCCGGGGCCCAGGAGCCGCAGCCGCGGCGCGGTCACCGCCGCGCCGTTGACCGCCAGCGACACCGGCAGCGAGGCATAGTAGGCCGTGGGCGCGTCCGCGATCAGGGACGAGAGCCCGCGCCGCACCCAGGAGACGAGCGAGTAGTGGGCGAGCGTCGGATTGTCGGGATTATTATTGGAATTATCAGGCATCAGGCCACCGCCGCTTCATGGAGCGAGACGATCCGCAGAGATCCTCTCCGGTTGGAAGATCGCAGCAAGGCCTGAGCCTCACTATACGTGACTCCGTTCGACGGGCCGTCGCCGGCCGGCGCCAGGGTGTCCGCGTCCACCACCACGAACGCCGGCTCCTGGACCCGCACGCGATCGCCCGGCGCCTGGTAGCGGCGCCCGGCCGCGCGTCCCGCCGAGCCGATCGCCAGGACGGCCGCGACGAGGAACAAAGGCAGGGCCGGCGCGACGGGATCGGTGCGCGGAGCGCCGCCCGGCTCGTCGATGTAGAAGGTTTCGTACGCGATGTCCTTGGGGACCGCCGCTCCGCTCGCCGCCGGCACCGCGCCCAGCCGCATCCCCGCGTCGTGCCGCTCGAAGGAGGGGCGCGCCAGCTTCTCCTCGTCGCTGAGCTCGAAGAACTGCGCCGGCGCGAAGTCGTCCCGCACCGGCTCGCCCGGCACGGCGCGGCCGATCCGCAGATCGGCGAGCGTGAACCGGCTCCCGCCGGACGGCACGGCCTCGCCGAAACGCGTGATGTCCAACCCCAGCGGCACGATTCGCTCGTGCACCTCCGGCCGTGCCAGGGGATGCGCCAGCACCGTGTTGGGATCTTCGATCTTCCGCACCGCGACCAGCGCCGGCGCGCCGTCCGGCAACTGCGCGGACCAGCTCCGCGGATCGGCCAGCGCCGTCTTCAGCGACTGCCCCACGTCGACCGTCACCGGAGGGAGCGCCGGCGCGTCCTCCCCCCAGGAGTGGGAGAACGATTTGTGGACGGTGAAGAACAGCAGGTGGATTTTGAACTTCCCCGCGATGTTCCACGGCGCCGGGCCGGAGATCGTCGCGTCGAGCCCCACCGACATCAGGTCGTCGCCGCCCGCCGTGAGCGCCACCGACCCCGAGATGTCGGCGTCGAAGTGGAACGGCTCGAGTTGGAGCAGCGCGTCGAAGCCCAGATGCCCCGAAAGACCAAATCCCGAGACGCCGATGAAGACGTCGAGGTCGGCGCCGAATTGCACGGTATTCGAGGTGATCGCGAGATAGGCCGCCAGGCGCAGCTTGCTGACGATCCCGGACGGCATGTCGATGGTGATCCGTTGCAGCGCCGGGAATCCCGCGGGGGGCGTGAAGCGCGGATGGAAGCCACCCACGGCGAGCAGGAATTCGCGCTGGCCGGACCACGCGGCGCGCAGGGCCATGTCCCCCGAAAGGGTAAAATCGAGCAGCTTCGAGTCGAACAGGGTGGCGTCGAGCGACAGCGTGCCCTGGCTCAGGTCGAGCACGCCCAGCGCGTCCATGTTGATCCGCACCAGCGGGCTGGAGGGCGAAGGCAGCCGTGCCTCGATCCGCGCCAGCAATAGAATCCGGATCGGCTCCGGGAGCTCGACGATCACCGCCACCGCCGCCGTGATCAACGTCGGCGTCCCCCAGCCGATCAGCGCCATCGGCCCGAACAGGAAGCGGCCGGGAGCGGTGGGGAAATACGAATCGAGGGCGGCGAGGATCTGTGGCGCGTTGGTGATCGCGTTCCTGGGGAAGAGGACCGTCGAGAGCTTCCCCCCCTTGAGCCCGGCCCGCAGCGCGTCGACCGAGGCGGAGCGGTGGATCGCCATCAACCCGCCGACGCCGTTCAGGGTGAAGCCCCAGCCCAGTTGTACCGGCGGGAAGTCCGCGTCGATCAGCGCCAGCAGCGAGTAGCCCGCGCCGCCCGCCACCTGGGTGGTGATCAATCCGAACGCCTGGAGGGCCAGTTGGTTGAATTCCAGTTGCAGCACGCCGGCGTACTCGTGCTTCGCCGGATCGAAGCTCAGGAACCCGCCGCCGCTCACCCCGGCCGAATCGATCGCGAGACCGACTCCGGAGGGCGGCTTGAAGCCGAGCGCGACGTCGGCGATCCCCAGGTTGCCGCCGCTCGCGGGGAAGGTCACCGCCGCCGCCATGCCGACGCGATCGATCAACGCCTGGACGGGGCCGATCGACAATCCAACGCCGGCCGACACCTCGGCCTGCAATCCCGCGTCGCCCGCCAGCAGGCCCAGATGGATCGTGGGCACCTTCAACACGCCGCCGATCGAGATCCCCACCGGCAGCGTCGCGTCCAAACCGGCGGCACCGCGGAAGGTAAATCCGCGCTCATGCGACCACGCCAATCCGAAATCGAAGCTCGCTTGGAGGCCGTCGGACGGCAGGACGCCGCGCAGGAAACCGTCGGCGCTGGAGGAATCGACGACGAGCTTGCCGTCGACGAATTGGACCTCGAAGCCGACGTCCGCCCGGGCCTTGCCACCTCCGGCGTCCCAGGTGAGCTCCGCCGTGACCGCGGCGGAGGCGCGGGCCGCTTGCAGGCGGCTGCCACCGGCCTCGCCGAGGATGATGAATGGGCTCGCCGGATCCTGGGATTCGCCGAGGACCGCCAGCGCCACCGTCCCCGCGACGCCTTCGACATCCGGAATCTCCAGCGTGGCCGGCGGAATGAGACGCAGGCTGAGGCCCGAAGGGAAAGCTCCTTCCAGTTGCAGCGCGCAACGGACCTCGTCCGTAAGCTGCCCCAGGGTGAGGTCGAGCTGGCCGGGAAGATCGACGAAGAGGCTCCCATCCAGCCCGGGCGGCGAGACGTCTTTCGTGGCCCGGACGAGGAGACCGAAGAGGTCGAGATCCGCCGGACCGTCCTCGTCCTCGCCGCGGGCGGCGGCGACCGGGATCAAGGCGTCGAACACGTCGCGCGCATTGGCGAAAAGCAGCTTGCCGTCGAAGCCGCCGCTCCCCCAGCCGTAAACCTCCCGGAGGACCGCCAAGGGATCGCCGATCAACTGCCGGATGCGTTCCGGATGCAACCGCCGGCGCAGCAGCGGAACCGTGTTGGGGTCTGTCTGGGCACCCGGGGTGCCGACCGCCGCGATCTCGACGATCGTCAGCAGCGACAGGACGCGGCGCAGGAACGGATGCGCCGCTTCGAGATGGCTCACCACCGCGGCGTCGAGCAGGCGCTCGACGAACGTCGCGGCGAGATCGGCCACCTCCGCCGTTTGAGGCATGCCGGCCGCCACTTCCCGCAGAGCGGCGAGGAAGCGCCGGATGCCGTCCAGGAGCTCCGCCACGGCCCGCGCCTCTGCGAGGCTGTCGCCCTTGGCGCCCGCGAGCTCCTCCAGGGTGGAGCTCAGAGCGGCCGCCAGCGCCGCGGCGCTCGCGAGCTTCTGGCCGAAGCCGCCGTCTCCCGGCAGGCCGGGCGGATTCTCGAGGCCGAGCTCCGCGAAGAGCAGGGCGGCGCTCTCCGGCGCGAGCAGAGCCTCCAGGGCGGCCAGAGCCTGCCCGAGCTCCTCCGCGAGGCGCTCCAGGGTGCCGGCCCGATCGGTCATCTCAGCCATCAGGGGAGCCCATGGGCCTTGAGGTCCTCGATCGACTTCACGGCATCTCCCTTGTTGTCGAGAAACGCGTAGTGCCGTTGGACGCTGGCGTCGGGATCGGTGATAGAGATCTGAAAAAACTTGCTGAAGAATTTGGCCTGGTCGAGCCGTCCGGGCCCGATGATTTGCTGCCCCGCGGAGTCCAGCTCCGCGCTGGTCCCGGGAGCGCCCCCCACGACCGTGACCGTCTTCAGCGCCTTGGCCGCGACGAAGAAGTAGCTAGGGACCGTCTCCGACGCCACGAATTTGACCACGTCGGAGAGCGTCCGGGTGATCGTCTTCGCGAAGCCGCCGGCCGCGGCACGCTGGCCTTGAAAGAACGAATGGTAGTCGTGATTGGTGAACGTCTCGTCATAGCGGATCTCGAACAGACGGTCCGGAGGGAACGGGGTGAATCCATGACCGGCGTGCGGGTCCGACTGGATCTCTCTTTCGTGGGCGATCTCAGCATCCATGTCCAGCGTGAGGCTGGTGCTGCCGGGCGCCAGCTTGGAGGCCCGCAACAGCGTCGCGGTCGCTCCGCCCCGCCTGATCTGGCGCGTGAAGGCGGCGTCGACGACCTCGCGGACCGTGCTCATGATCAGGCAGCGTTGCTTTACCGATCCGCCGCCCGGCGGTATCGTCTCCACGATATCCTGGATGTTGCAGCCCCAGATGCGAAAGCTGCCGGTGCTCGCGAAGGCGTTTCGAAATTCGTCGAGCGCGTGAGCGTTCGCCGCGCCGTTCTCCCCCATGTCCGGCTGGAAGTCGATCGCCGCCCGGCCGTCCGTGTCATTCGGATCGCGCCGGTTGCCCGTCCCCGCCGACGTGTTGAAGAGGACCGGTCCGTCCACGAAGGCGTGGGAGAAGATGCTCAGCTCCAGCACGGAGCCGGCGGGCGCCTTGCGGACGGAGTGGTAGACGTCGACGATGGAGAGCGCCTGCGTCGATCCCGCCGCCTTCTTATCGCTGATCGCCTTCCACTCCACGAAGGTCTTGGGATCCTTCGCCGTATCCAGGGGCCCGTGCTCCGTTTCGAAATCAGCGTCCAGCGTCTTCCAATTCTTGTGCACCGAGGAGGCGCGTGGGTCGCGGACGCTCCCCTTCTGTTTCGCGAAGTCGTGCTCGTAGATCCCCACCGAGGCGGTGTGGCAATCGAAATGGATGAAACGGAGCACGGTGTCCGCCAGGACGACGGCTCCCGTCTTCTTCCGGTCCCGGAAGAAGATCTTCACCAGCTCGGCGACGCGAAGCCAGGCGCATCTCGCGAAGCCGTCGTCACCGCCTTCCGGGTTGCCGCTCACGAGGATTACGAAGAGGGGATCAGCCATTTTGAGAAATCGCCATTTCGTGGACCGCGACGATCCGTAGAGCTCCTCTCCGGGGAGCCGAGCCCAGCAAGGCCTCGGCCTCACTGTAGGCGACTCCAGCGGACGAAACGTTACCGGCTGGAAGGGCCGGCGCCAGAGTGTCCGCGTCCACCACCACGAACGCCGGCTCCTGGACCCGCACGGGATTGCCCGGCGCCTGGTAGCGCCGCCCGGCCGCGCGTCCCGCCGAGCCGATCGCCAGGATGTCTACGAGCGAGAGGGGGTGGACCGTCGCGACGGGATCGGTGCGCGGAGCGCCGCCCGGCTCGTCAATGAAAAACGTTTCGTAAGCAACATCCTTGGGGACCGCCGCTCCGCTCGCCGCCGGGACCGCGCCCAGCCGCATCCCCGAATCGTGCCGCTCGAACGAGGGGCGCGCCAGCTTCTCCTCGTCGCTGAGCTCAAAGAACTGCGCGGGCGCGAAGTCGTCCTGCACCGGCTCGCCCGGCACGGCGCGGCCACCCTGGCCGATATGCAGATCGGAGACCGCGAACCGGCTGCCGCCCGCCGGCACCGCCTCGCCGAAGCGCGTGATGTCCAGCCCCAGCGGCACGATTCGCTCGTGCATCTCCGGTCGCGCCAAGGGGTGCGCCAGCACCGCTGACGGATCCTCGATCTTCCGCACCGCCACCAGCCCCGGCGCGCCGTCCGGCAACTGCGCGGACCAGCTCCGCGGATCGGCCAGCGCCGTCCTCAGCAACTGGCTCACGTCGATCGTCACCGGCGGGAGAGCAGGCGCGTCTTGGCCCCAGGAGTGAGAGAACGACTTGTGAACGGTGAAGAAGAGCAGGTGGACCTTGAAATTGCCGGCGATGTTCCACGGCGCGGGACCGGTGAGCGTCGCGTCAAGCCCCACCGACATCAGGTCGTCGCCGCCCGCCGTGAGCGCCACCGACCCCGAGATGTCGGCCTCGAAGTGGAACGGCTCGAGTTGCAACAGGGCGTCGAAGCCCAGATGCCCCGCGAGGCCGAACCCCGAGACGCCGATGAAGACGTCGAGGTCCGCGCCGAATTGCACTGTGTTCGAGGTGATCGCCAGATAGGCCGCCAGCCGCAGCTTGCTGACGATCCCCGACGGCATGTCGATGGTGATCCGTTGCAGCGCCGGGAACCCCGCGGGGGGCGTGAAGCGCGGATGGAAGCCACCGACGGCGAGCAGGAATTCGCGCTGGCCGCTCCACGCGGCGCGCAGGGCCATGTCCCCGGAGAGGGTGAAGTCGAGCAGCTTCGAATCGAACAGGGTGGCGTCGAGGGCGAGCGTGCCCTGGCTCAGGTCGAGCACGCCCAGGGCGTCCATGTTGATCCGCACCAGCGGGCTGGAGGGCGAAGGCAGCCGGGCTTCGATCCGCGCCAGCAAGAGAATCCGGATCGGCTCCGGCAGCTCGACGATCACCGCCACGGCCGCCGTGATCAGCGTCGGCGTCCCCCAGCCGATCAATGCCATCGGCCCGAACAGGAAGCGGCCGGGAGCGGTGGGGAAATAGGCGTCGAGCGCGGCGAGGATCCGCGGCGCGTTGGTGATCGCGTCCTTAGGGAAGAGGATCGTCGAGAGCTTCCCCCCCTTGAGCGCCGCGCGCAGCGCGTCGACCGAGGCCGAGCGATGGATCGCCAGCAGGCCGCCGACGCCGTTCAGCGTGAATCCCCATCCCAGTTGCACCGGCGGGAAGTCCGCGTCGATCAGTGCCAGCAGCGAGTAGCCCGCGCCGCCGGCCACCTGCGTGGTGATCAATCCGAACGCCTGGAGGGCGAGCTGATTGAATTCCAGTTGCAGCACGCCGGCGTACTCGTGCTTCGCAGGATCGAAGCTCAGGAACCCGCCGCCGCTCACCCCGGCCGAATCGACGGAAAGCCCGACGCCCTTGGGCGGCAGGAAACCCAACCCCACGTCGAGCGGCCCGAGGTTGCCGTCCGGTGGATCGGGAAACCGCGCCGCGAGACTGAATCCGATCCGGTCCACGACGGCGGTGAGCGGTCCGACGGTGGCGGCAATCCCCGCTCCGATCTCCAGATCGAAACCGTCTCCCCCCGGCTTGAAGCCGATCGAAAGCGTCTGCAAACGGACCGGCCCGATCTGCCCGTTCACGGGGAAGCTGGCTTCCAGGCTGCCCGAGCCGCTCAGGTGGAAGCCGGTGAGGCTGGAGAGCCGCACACCGAACGACAGGTTCGCCGAGATCCCGTCCGGCCCCAGAAGGCTTGCCAGGAAAGAATCCGCCTCGCCCGCCGCCGGCTTGACGACCACGCGCGCGTCCGCGAAGGAGATCTCCGCGAAGACGTCCAACTGCCCGGGGGAGATCAGGCTCGCTCCGGTGGAGAGGGCGATCGTCTGGACGGCGAGCCGGCTGGCGTCCGGCGTGCCGAGCAGCACCCGTTCCGGCTCACCCGCCGCCGGATGGATCTCCAACCCGGCTCCGATCTCGGCGGGGCTGGTGGGCGCTCCGTCCAGGAATCCGGCCTGCACCTCCACGGGATGCCCGGGAGCGAAAGTGACCGCGACTCCTTTGGTGAAGTCCGCGTCGCCTCGAATCGACAACGACGCCGTATCGCTGAGCGCGATCTCCTGCGTCCCGCCGAGACGCGCGTAGGGGAGGAGCGAGATGGCGAGCCCCCGGGCAGCGGTCGGCGGACGCAGGAAGAGCTGGGCTCCGGCGGCGAGGCCGGAGGGCAGGCTCGTGAAAGCCATGTCGATGCCGAACGGCTCGGCGAGAGGCGCGGTGGCCCCGGCGTTGATGAACGCGAGATGCTCGCCCTTCGACTTGACGTACAGGAACCGCAGGCCGTAGCTCTCGAGAAGGGTGGCGAGATCGCCGAGCGCCTGCGGCAGTTGGGGCTCGGCCGTATCCCAATCGAAAGCCTCGCGAAAACCTTTCAAGGGATCGGAGATCAGCTCGCCGATGCGGTCCCAGGCGACCTCCCGTCGAAGAAAGCGTTGCCGCGGCCCCGCGGCGGGGGTATCGACCAGCCGGAGGAGACCGCCCAGCTTGAGCAATCCTCCGAGCTTGTAATGCATTCGCAGCAGGTGCTCGACGACGAGGAAGTCGAGCAGGTCGCGCCCGAGGGCCTCCCGGAAGAGCGCGACGTCGATCCCTTGCGGGAAAGCGCTCTCCGGGCTCGTGCGGATCGCGTTGACCGCGTCGGCCAGGCGCTTGACCTCCGCGAGCGCCTGCGCGAGCGGGATCTCGGCATCCGGGCCCAGAACTTCCTCCAGGGTGGAAGCCGCCGCAGCGATCTCGACGAGCGGCTGCGGCACCGAGCCGACCGTCCAGCCGAGGTTCGCCAGGAGGAGCTTGAGCTTCTGTGGATTCTCCGCCGCGCCCAGAAGAGGGTCGAGAGCGAGGACCGCCTCGTCGACGAGGTCGCGCAGGGAGGTGATCATAACGTCATCAAAGCCTTGTGGATCGCTTCGCCGAGGTCCGGCCCGTGCTCCTTGATACCCGTCCCGACCACGGCGTATTTGAGCTCTTTGCCGGTCCCCGCGTCCTTCGTCTCCATGTAGACGAACTCGCAGGTTATCCCCGGCGGCTCCTCGCCGTTCGACACCTGGAGGATTCCGATCTTGTTGATCTGCCGGGTGATCGTCGTCCCCGGGAGCGTCCCGATCCTGCCGGCGATCTCGCTCGCGATCGACAGTTGGCTCCCATCCGCCAGGTTGTCCTGGATGGTCCTGCAGCCCGCGTCGCCGCGCGTCGAGGTCTGCCCGGGATCCACAAGCTCGTGCTGCAGGAGCGCAATCATGTAGGCGGTCAGGGCGGCGGCCGAGCCCGGCTGCCTCGACTTCCTGACGTTCGCCTTGAGGGTGTACTTGTCGGAGAACATGTCCTCGACGTCCAGGTACTCCTGATCGGTCACGGGCCGGTAGGTGGCCCCGGAGGGCTTCGCCCGGTCGACCGCGACCGGGCTGCCGGCGAGGTCGTGATAGGAGTAGCCGTCCGACAGCAGCATATGCATTCCGTTGCTCACGTCGAAGAGCCCGTAGACACGCTCCACGCCCTTCATGTAGGGGACGCCGATCTCGCTGAGGCAACTGGTCGCCGCGACGTTGTCCGAGAAGGCGCCCATGAGCCAGAACCGTTCCGAGAACTTGAAGTCGGGGAGCTTCTCCCAGGACAGCTCACGCAGCGCGGCATCCGGAGGCAGACGGTCGTGAATGCTCTGCTTCAGCGCCTGGTTGTCGGGCTGGATGATCGGTCCGGTGAAATCCACCGGCAGGACGTCGAAGTCGAAAATCGTCGAGGGGCGGGGCGGAACCTCGGTGATCCTCGACACCCGGAAAGAGCCGGGCTGGTTCTTGGACAGGTTCCAGAGCGGGGCCATCTTGAAAAGCTCGTCGAAATCGCTCGGCTTCGAGAGGATTCCCAGGTCCAGGATCCGCCGGACGTCGTCGCGCAGTTGGACGGCGGCCAGCATGATGGCGAGCTTCCCGGTGCTCGCGATCCGCCACGACCGGCTCTCGTTGTTGAGCCAGACGTTGGGAGGGTGCACGCCGTCGGCATTCGTGACGTCGACCACACCGACCCCGATGTCCTTGAACCGCGGATCGGCGGCGATCGGGGCCAGTGCCGCGGTGAAGGCCGCGGGGCCGGTGGTCTGGGGCCGCGGGAGCTTCGCCTGGGCGGGGCTCCGCATGAGAAAGAGATTGTCGGCGACGTCCTGGAGCTGCTTGGGGGACAGCTTCAGGCTCACGGCCGCCTCCTGGCACCAAGGAAGCCCGAGCAGGCCATCTCAGGAAACCCCCATCTCGTGGACCGTGACGATCCCTCCGTCCGTCCGAACCCTTCCACCCAGCATAGGCGTCCGCCACGGCCCTCGCGTTACCGTGGTGACCGCTAAACCTTACGGTCCCCCGCCCACGAAGTCCAGGAACACTCCGAGATACCGCGGATCATGGCTCTTCGGATCGACCCGCGCGGGCACCAGCCCGGCCGTGGTGTCCAGGGTGAGGCGGTAAAAGATCTCGCGCCCCGCCGGGAAGAAGCCGAGGTCGCGAGCCACCGGAGAGAGGGGGAGGTCGACCGGCGTGCCGCCGCGCTTGCCTTCGGTGTCGAAGCGCACGGTCAGCCGGCCGGCGCCGCTGTCGAGGGTCAGGACGTTGGCCGCCGAGAGGGAGTAGGCCGTGAAGGCGAGCCGGGAGAGCGGCTTCGGGGAGACCACGATCACGTCGGAGCGCGTCCCGCCCCGCACCCAGACGCCGTGCGGATGGCGCTCTTCCACGAAGAAGGGCTCCGGGACGATCCAGACGGCGTCCCCCCAGGTTTGAGCGGAGTAGCCGGGGAGATGGTCGCCCGGAATCAGGGTCAGCTCCAGCGGCAGCCTCTGGAAGGTAGAGGCCGCCGGATGGAGCCAAGCCTGCAGCAGGGCGACGGCGGTCCAGAGGCCCGAGGCGAGATAGGGGAAGACCAGGCTCCGGCGGGCGCCAAGGCGTTCCGGCAGGAAGAGGAACGCCGGATAGACGAGCGCGAGATAGCGGCTGCCGAGAAAGCCGGGGGCGCCGGCGAAGTCGTGGGGGTGCAGGATCAGGACGAGCCCCGAGTACAGCAGCAGGGCGGCGGTCAGCAGATGCCGCGAGCGGTCCTTCCGCCCCAGAAGATAGAGGATCAGAGCGAACAGCGCGAAGGGGAAATAGGGGAGGAGCCCCGTGAAGCGGCCGGCGAGGAGATAGAGGAGGTTGCGCGGCAGGAGCCGCAGACCGGTGGCGATCCCCGGAGAGGCCTCCTCCGCCCGGTACCCCTGCCAGAGGTCGCGCGGGCTTTCGAGCGGGAATGCGGAATCGAAGGTGCGGCGCTGGGCCCCGCCGAAGGCGCTCCACTCCCCCGTGCCCACCCGCTGGACCAGGGTAAGGAGCCCCGCCACGAGGAGGATCCCGGCCGCGAAGGCCGCGAAGCCACGCCAGCGGCGCCGCGCCGCGAGATCGATCAGGATGGGCAGGCCGAGCAGGCCGAGGAGCGGGCTCGCCGTCATAGCCGCGCCGAGCAGGAGCCCCGCTCCGGCGAAGAGGGCGAGGTTTTGCCTTTCCAGACGGCGCCAGGCGAGCAGGGGAAAGAAAACGCAGGCCATGAGAAAGACGTCCTGCTCCAGGCGGAAGGCGTAGGCGAATGCCGCCGAGGCGAAGAAGAAGCCCGCCACGAAGAGGGGGGCCCCGGCGTCTTCCACGAGCAGCCAGAGGGCCGCGATCGCCATGGCGAGAAAGAGGGCCATGTTGAGCAGGGCGATCCCCCGTACGCCGAAAGCCGCATAGAACGGCAGCGCCGCCAGCGGATAGGCGAGGGGCCGGCCATAGCGCGGGGTCTTGCCGCCGTCGTTGGTTAAGAGGGTCAGGCCGGCGGGTCCGCCCCCCCACAGCGCCTCGGCGCGGTCGAGATCCGCCTGGCGGTAGGTGAGGTCGTGATCGTGCCAGAGGCTCTGGACCATCATCACCGAGGTGGCCTCGTCGCCGGCCGGCAGCGGACCCCGCCGTCCGGCGAGCCCCCAGGCCAGAGCGAGGAGGAGCAGCGCCAGGCAGACGAGGGGTAGGGGGCGGGGGCGCATGATGGAGAACGGTATAGCCGGGCGAGTGCCGCGCAAAGATACACTCTCGGCGGCATGAGGAGAAAACGGAGCCCTCACGGTTCGCCCGGGATTGAAATCCCGGGCTACCGGCGGCCGTCCCTCCGGGACTTCCTTGGGAGCCCCGGGCAGGGGCGGCCGTGGGTAGCCCGGGATTTCAATCCCGGGCGGCGAGGAGCCTGCGCTCTTCCGGGAGCTCCCCGTTGAAAATCCTCCGCGCCGTCCTGCGCTTCGGCTCCCCTCGCCGCCTCCGCCGCACCTTCCTCTGGCTGCGGGAGGTCGCGGGGGAGATTCGCCGGCGGCAGGCGGAGCCGCGGATGACGGTGGCGGTGGACGTCAACTCGTTCTACGAGGCGCTGACCGGGGTGGGCTGGTATCTCCATCAGATCCTCGTCCATCTGGCGGAGCGGGACGGCCTGCGGCTGCGACTCTACGGCCAGAGCCTGGTCGAATCGGACCCCGGCGC
>Ga0308176_10001274_pt1 | contig 15811 bp, 19 predicted proteins | sample PhyCR2_3_FD_203890 | JGI IMG/M metagenome (GOLD analysis project Ga0308176, IMG submission 203890) | Soil microbial communities from UC Gill Tract Community Farm, Albany, California, United States - DLSLS.C.R2 | ecosystem: Environmental > Terrestrial > Soil > Agricultural land | place: USA...
GGCCGTGCCCGGTCACTGGGAGGGTGACTTGCTGATCGGGCTGCAACGCTCGGCGATCGGCACGCTGGTCGAGCGCACCACCCGGTTCACGATGCTGATCCACCTTCCCCGCGAGGAAGGGTTCGGTGTCATCCCGCGAACGAAGAACGGTCCGCCGCTGGCCGGCTACGGCGCGGTCACGATGAAGAACGCCCTCGCCGCCACCATCACTACCCTGCCCGAGCAGCTGCGCCGGTCGCTGACCTGGGACCGTGGCAAGGAACTGTCGGCGCACGCCCAGTTCACGATCGAGACCAGGGTGCCGGTCTACTTCGCCGACCCGCACAGCCCCTGGCAGCGGGCACGAACGAGAACACGAACGGACTGCTACGCCAGTACTTCCCGAAGGGCACCGACCTGTCTCGCTGGAACGCGCGGGAGATCGACGCCATCGCGGCCACGCTCAACAACAGGCCGCGGAAGACACTCGGCTGGAAGACACCCGCCGAAGCCTTCAACGAGCAGCTACTGCCCCTCCAACAAGTCGGTGTTGCGACGACCGGTTGAGCCCAGCCTGGCTGCCGCGGTCGGAGTGAACGACCGCGCCGGGCGGTGGCCGTCGGCGCCTGGACCCGGTTCTCCCGCCGCAGACGCACCAGCTCGGCCCGCTCGTCGGAAGTCAGACCCTCAGCCCGGCCGGTCTCGACGTCGTCCAGCTTCATCCACCGCCGCAGGCACGACTCCGCGATCCCAAGATCCGCGGCGATCTCCCCGGTCGGCCGCTCCCGGCGACGGGCCAGTTCCACCGCACGACGCCGGAACTCTGGCGGCTTCGCTGCAGGCATCGAGAACTCCTCCCCGAGACGATCATCGCGTCAGACCAGGTGTCCGGGAAAGCGGGTCAGGCTCCTAGGCCGCCTCGATCGGGTGGGTGGCCTCAGTCATGTCGGCGCGGCGGGTCGGTGGTCGACGGCGTGTGCGGCTGAGCACGGCGGGGTCGCCGAGGACTACCGGGGCCGGTTCCGCGACACGCAGCGGACCGGAGGCCGTAGCGACCAGTACCTCCACGAGAACTCCTCGGCCGTCGATCCACTTGTGCGCGGCCGACTCCGCCGATGCGTCAGTCAGGTGATCCCAGCAGGCGGGCACGGATTCGGCGTGGAGGGCGTGCCGCCGCCGGTAGGCGGTCTGGAACGAGGACTCGCGTACCAGCACGATGGCGTCGACGTCGCTGACCACGTCGGCCGTGGCGGTCGCCGGTGAGCCGATCAGGATGACCGCTTCGACGTCAGTGATCTGCCGCGCTCGGGTCACCAGTTCCTCGAGTGCCGCCTGCTGTCGTGTGGCGTTCACACCGAGCAGGAAACCGCATGCGAGCCTCACACTGTCACCCGCATGTGTCGATGCGGCCCGCACCCACATGCTGCACGTCGGCCGATCCCACACGTCCTCGAGGTAGTCGCGCTGCTCGTCAAGCAGCCCGTTCCACCCGGTCCGTCTCGTCGCCGCGGCGTCCCGTCGCCGACCACCGGCGCCGGCCGGTCTTCTCACGGATCCGGACGTGCGGGACCATTCGAGGTCCCCACTCTCTCCGGAGCCGGACATGGTCGACGTCGTTTCCTGCCCCGTGACCCTGACCGGCGACCTCGCCGCCGGGTCGGCCGCACCGCCCGATCGGTCGAGCTGGGGCGCGGCGGTGGGGTCGGTGCGCCGATGACCACGACGACAGGTGGGCTGTTCGCCGCTCCGGCGACGGCGCTGTGGCGCGGTGAGGACGGCTCGATCCTGCTGCGGTCGGAGACCGGCCTGACGCCCGGTGAGACCTCGGTCGCCGCCATGCTGCGGGGTACGGCAGCCGCGGATCCGCGGCGACTGCTCGCGGCCCAGCGGGACGGCGAGAGCTGGCGCACGATCACGTACGCACAGGCCCGTACCGCGGCCGACGCGATCGCTCAGGCCCTGCTCGACCGGGAGCTCGGCGGCCGCACCCTGATGATCCTGTCCGGCAACTCGATCGAGCACCTTGTGCTGACCCTCGGTGCCCACACCGCCGGCGTCCCGGTCGCTCCGGTCAGCGTCGCGTACTCGCTGCAGAGCAGGGACCACGCGACGCTTCGAGCCATCGTGGAGCTGGCTGATCCAGGCCTGGTCTACGCCGATGACGGTGATGCCTTTGCGGCCGCGCTGGCGGCCGTCGGGAACCGTGAGGTCGTGACGTCCGGAGGCAGGGCGGTCGGCGCGGGGGTCACTCCACTGAGCCGGCTCACCGGCACCCGGCCGACCGAGGCGGTGGAACGCCGCTACCGGGAGCAGTCTCCGGACACCGTGGTCAAGATCCTCTTCACGTCCGGGTCCACCAGCCACCCCAAGGGCGTGCTGACGACCAACCGGATGCTCTGCGTGAACCAGCAGATGATGCGGCAGGTGTGGCCGTTCCTGGCCCAGGAGCCACCGGTCCTGCTCGACTGGTTGCCCTGGAGCCACACCTTCGGCGGCAGCCACAACCTCAACATGGTGTTGGCGAACGGGGGCACCCTGTGGATCGACGACGGTCGGCCGGCGCCGGGGCTGCTGGAGCGGACCCTGCGCAATCTCCGCGACGTCAGCCCGACGATCTACTTCAACGTGCCGGCCGGGTACGCCGCTCTGGTGCCGGTGCTGGAGACCGACCCGCAGCTGGCCGAACGGTTCTTCGCCCGGCTGCGGCTCGTCTTCTTCGCCGCGGCCGCGCTGCCGCAGCTCCTGTGGGAACGGATCGAGCGGCTGGCCGCCCGGCATGGAGCGTCGGCGCGGATGACCACGTCGTGGGGTGCGACCGAGACGGCTCCGGCGGCCACGTCCGCGCACTTCGTGGCTGGCCGCTCCGACTGCATCGGGGTGCCGTTGCCCGGGGTCGAGCTCAAGCTGGCGCCGGTGGGTGAGAAGCTCGAGATCCGGGTGAAGGGTCCCAACGTGACGCCCGGATACCACCGGCGGTCGGACCTCACCGCGGCTGCGTTCGACGACGAGGGCTACTACCGCACTGGCGACGCCGTGCGCCTGATCGACGAGGACGACCCCGACTCCGGCTTGCGCTTCGACGGCCGCATCGCCGAGGACTTCAAGCTCGCCACCGGCACCTGGGTCAGCGTCGGGACCCTCCGTCCCGCCCTGCTGTCCACCGCCGAGGGCCTGCTCCAGGACGCGGTGCTCGCCGGTCACGACCGGAACTTCGTCGCCGCGCTCGCCTGGCTCAACCAGGCCCACGCCCGCGGCCTCGCCCATGCCGGCGACCAGGCCGACGCACACGCCCTCGCCCACGATCCGGCCATCCGCGAGGCCCTGGCCGGCGCGCTCCGCCGGTTGAACCCGGCAGGCGGGACCTCCGCCCGGGTTGCGCGGCTGCTGCTCGTGGACGAGCCGCCGTCCCTGGACGGCGGTGAGATCACCGATAAGGCGTATCTCAACCAGCAAGCCGTCCTCCGGCGGCGCCGGGTTCTCGTGGAGCGCCTACTCGCCGAGCCGCTGGACCCCGACGTCATCACGCCGTGATCCCGCCCGCTCAGTAGAGGCCGCCGGTGGCCGCCCAGCGCAGCATCGACTACTACTCGACGCTGGCCGACCCGGCCGCCCGGCAGCGCGGTGCACTCAGTCGGCCAGGCGGGTCACGGCCAGCGTGATGTTGTCCGGGCCACCGCCATCGATCGCGGCCTTCCACAGCTCGAACGCAGCCCGCCCGTCCTCGTGCTCGTGCAGGATCCGGGCGAGCTCGTCGGTCGGCACCACGTCGCTCAGGCCGTCGGAGCAGACGAGGTAGCAGGCGCCCGCCGACAGCGGTGAGCCGGTCACGTGCGGCTCGATGGGGGACAGCTCGCGGTTCCCGCCGAGCGTCTGGAGGACGGTGTGCCGGGACAGCATCCCGCCCGACGGCCGATCGTCGACGCTGACCTGCTCGATTCCCTCCGTGCCGACCCGGTAGACCCGGCTGTCGCCGACGTTGAACCCGAGCACCTGCTCCTCGGTGACGACGAGACCGGCCACGGTCGTGCCCATCGTCGCCAGTCGCGGGTTGTCGGCCGCGGCCGCGTACACCGCTTGGTTGCACTCCTGGAGGACCTCCCGGATCGCGTCCTCGCCGCCGAGGGACGGCCCGGCCCGGGCCAGGAGGCGGACGACCAGCGAGCTGGCGAGGTCGCCTCCGGGATGACCGCCGAGCCCGTCCGCGACCGCCACGACCACGGGCGTGCCAACCGGGAAGACCAGGGTCTGGGGGCTGTCCGTCTCCGTTCCACACAGCGTCCACGGCCCGACGACGAGGCTGTCCTCGTTGTTGTCGCGGACGAGACCGACATGGCTCAGACCGCTGACCGCGATGTAGGTCATCGGAGTCCTTCCCCAAGCCTCGTCCCGATTGTTCCCCGGACGATGTGCCCAACGTCCGACACGGTCGGTGACCACCGGCAGAAGTGGAGCTGGCCGGGGCCCGACCGGACGGCGGCGACGGCTCCGGCAGCGTTCATCGATGGAACGAGTCTCCCCGCGGACGTGGAGCACGCACATGCCGCACTGGCGCGCGACGCCGGCGTCAGCGTAGACGGGGAAGCCCGTGAGGCAGGAGCTGGCCGTTGACCGACACGGCGAAGGCCGTGATGCACAGGGCCAGGACGGTCCACCAGACGGTGTTCGACGACAGCCCGGCGCCACCGGAGGTGGGGAAAGTACTCACCCGGCGGGCCACAGCGGGCACGAGACTGGGCGCCATCAGGATCAGGGCGACAGCGGTGGAGGCCGACGCGCCGGGCTCACCGGAACGGGTGCGGGCCAGGCAGGCCACGGTGAATCCCAGCACGACGTTGCCGCCGAGCGCGAGTGCGGTCGCCGCCCAGGGCAGCGCGAGACCGCGCTGCGCGCCGGCCAGGATGAGCGCCGTGCCGGCGGCGACCGGGGCCAGCAACGCCAAGGCCCGGATGCCGGTGCGCCGGAGGGGTCCGGTCGGCGTCACGTCGACGACCTGGCTGGCCGGCTCGTCGAGGGTGAACGCGGCTGCGGCGGCCAACAGGGTGAAGGCGATCGTGAGCAGGACGGGGCCGGCCGTGGGGAACGCGACACCGCAGCCGCCCGCTACGAGCGCCACGCCGCTGATCCCCGCCACGGCCGGCCACGCCCCGGCCCGCAGCATCTGCCTGATCATCATGCGCCGGGGACGGCCCCGACGGCGTTGGTCAGCACGAACATGACCGCCGCCACCGCCAGGGCGATCAGCAAGGCATGCACGATCCGGGACCGCACCCGGCCCTCCGCCCCGCGCAGCAGGGCGACCAGCGCCGCGATCGCGCACAGCGCGAGCTGCCAGCCGAGATAGAACCACGGGGAACCGCGCCACAGAGTGATGTCGGGGCTGTTGTCGGCCAAGGAGAAGAACGCGAACGGCGAGAACAACCGCAGCGCAGCGATGGGCGCCGAGTCCGGATGCGTCAGCGACGGGACTGTCACCAGCTCCACCCAGCCGAAGATGAGCAGGAACGCGACGAACGCTGCGCCTGGGAAGCTGATCCACCGGCCGAGGGCGACGCCGAGCAGCGGGCCGCCGAGCGACGGGACGACGATCTGCCCGACGAGGATCGCGACCTGGGCCGGTGCGCTGAAGTCCCCGTACACCGGGGAGCCGATCGGGAAGACGCGGACGAAGGCCAACAGGGTCAGCCATCCGCAGAGGAACGGCACGATCGCGACCGCGCACAGCGCGGCCGTGCGCACCGGCCGCGTCGTCGGGGTGACGCCGACGACCGGCTCGCTGTCGCGCATCGAGCGGGTCAGCCAGTACATGGCCATCATCCCGAAGCCACCCAGGAAGACCGCCGGATACCCGACGACCTCGTCGATCTCCACGACCCCGTCGCTGCTGCCGGTCCCGATCAGCACGCACATCCCGACGGCGAACAGGAAGACCGGGTTGACGACAAACCGGCGCAGCTCGCGGGCGGCGAGCGGAACGAGCGTGGGGTGGTGGCCGGGAGCCGCTTCCGGGCCGGCCGCCAGCGTCGCGCTCACCGGGTCACGATCCCGGTGCCGGAGCGGTCCCCGCGCAGCAGCAGGTAAGCGTCCTCGAGGGACGGTTCGACGTGCTCGACGTCATCCCGTGCCTGCGCGGCGACGTTGCGGTACCGCCCAGTGCCGGTCCGCCAGGACACGGTCGCCGCCGGGTCCGGCTGGTCGGCCAGCCAGACCCGGCCGGCGGCCCGGTCGACCAGGTCGGTGACCGCACCGTCGTAGCGGACCCGACCCCGGTCCAGCACGACGACGCGCTCGCACAGGGCCGCGACGTCCTCGGTCTGGTGGGTGGACAGGACCACGATCGACGTCCGCGCGAGCTCCGCCAGCACGGTCCGCAGCGTGACACGCTGTTCCGGGTCGACGCCGGTGGTCGGCTCGTCGAGGATCAGGACTGGCGGCGACCCGAGCAGCGCTTGCGCCAGCGCGACCCGGCGCCGCTGGCCGCCGGACATGGCCCGGATCCGCTTGGTCGCGGCGTCGGACAGCCCGACCTGGTCGAGCACCCGGCGCACCTCCGCGTGCCGGGCGGCCGGCTCGGCCCACTCCTTGAGGAGCGCGATGTAGTCGACGAACGCGAACGCGGTGAAGCCGCGCGGGAACCCGACCTCCTGCGGGAGGTAGCCCAGCCGGCGGCGGATCTCGGTGCGCTCCGCCAGCACCTCGACGTCACGGCCGAGGACGCGCACCTTTCCCCGGCTGGGCGGTAACGCGGTGGCCAGCAGCCGCAGCAGGGTGGTCTTGCCGGCCCCGTTCGGGCCGAGCAACCCGATCACGCCTGCGTGCAGGTCGAGGTCGACGTCGGCGAGGGCCTGGGTGGCGCCGAACGAGCGGCCCACACCGCGCAGGCTGATCAGAGAACCGGTCGAGGCGGTCATCGCCGCTACCTCCGTGGTCGAAGCTGGCTCAGGTGGTGCGCGCGTACGACGAAGATGCAGAACGATGCTGCGGCCAGCACCAGGAAGGCGACCTGGATCCGGGCCTCCAACACCACGGTCGGCGAATGCGCCCGTTTCACCAACCACACGGCCAGTAGCCAGGCGACGCTGACGGTCGTGGCCGCGTTGAGCGGGCTGATCCAGGTGGACGCCGCGAGCACCACCGCGACGAAGCCGAGGGCAGGCAGTAGCCAGACGAACGGCGTCTGGCCCGGCACGACCAGCCCGAGCAGCAGCACGGCAGGCAGCGCGAGGGCCAGGACCGCGGTCGTACGCAGCAGGACCAAGCGCAGGGCCGGGTACGGCGTGACCACTTCCGGTTCGAGGGCCGGGTCCCATCGCCGGTCGTAGCTGACCGCGACCAACAGGCAGGGCGCGGCAGGCGCCACGGCGAGGAAGAACCAGACTTCATCGGTATCCCCGATCTTCGCCGCGAGAGCCGCGAACGCAATGACTGCGGCCACGCCGATCAACCACACGCCGCGGAACGCGCTGGCCACCGCGACCAGCCGGGCCTCATGGGCGGGGAGCCCGACAGCGCTCAACAGCCGCTCGAACACGGACGGACGCGGTATCTCGACGGCGTCACGCGTGCGGTCCCACACGGCGTCGAGATCGACCACGGCGCGGTCGACTGCGACGGCCGCGGTGTTGACCCGGGCCCGGCACCGCTCACAGGTCACCACGTGCTGCTCGACCGAGGCACCCTCGGCCACCGAGTCGATCCGCTCGACGTAGCGACGCAGTGTCTCGTCGTCGACGTGCCAGCCAGTCATGACAGTCCCTCCGCCAGCGCGGCCCGCAGATGTGCCTTGGCCCGGAACAGCCGCGTCTTGACGCTGCTCACCGGCACGTTCAGCAGCTGCGCCGCCTCCCTGGCGGAGAGCCCGTCCAGGACGACGGCCTGGATGACGGCGCGCATCTCCGGCGACAGTCGGGCCAAGGCCGCGCCCATGTCGCCGTACTCGACCGACAGCAGGACCTCGTCCTCCGCCGCCGGTACCGTGTCGGAGCTCCCGAACGCGGCCACGACGTCGCTCCGCTGGCGCAGGCGACTGATGAGCCGGCGGATCGCGATGCCCCACAGCCACGCCGCGACGTCGCCGTCACCGCGGAAGCTCCGCGGCTTCTGCCAGATCACGACGAACGTGTCCTGGACAGCGTCCGCCACGAGCTCAGCGTCGTTGCACCGGCGGGCGAGCCGGAGCGAGAGCCAGCCGGCGTGGCGTTCGTAGAGTGTGCGGAAGGCCCCGATGTCGCGTTCGGCGACGCCGACCAACAGCGTCGCGTCGCTCGGAGGGCCTTCCATACCTCAACTGTCGCGCCCCGGGCCAGAAAAAGTTTCACCCGACGGGAGTCTTCGGCCGGGTGGCGCCGGCGGGTCGGCGGTGGCGCACGAACGTCCACGGTGGGCAGCCGCAAACAGAGCGGACCCGCCAAGCACCTACCCGACGCCGACCGGCCAGCTAGCCCCGAGCAACAACAGCCGCGAGTCGACGGTTCCTGGCACGCCTCGCCTGACGAGCTGTGTGGGGTCTCCGTTGTCGTGGAGTAGGTCGACCTTCGGGTTGGTCATCTCGTCTCGGGCGACGGAGCGCTATCGGGAACCCTGGGTTCACCGTGGTCGGGAAGAAGTGCGGCTGCTAGTGCGTCGCCGACGAACCTGGCGTACCTGTCGAGTGACCATTTGCGGTCGAGTACGAGACGTCCGTACACCTCTGCGGAGCTGTAGAGCCAGCAGATCTCAGCGGCCTCGTCGACTGACATGCCGGGGCGGAGGAGCCCGCGCCGGTGCAGCCTGCGCGCGTTGGCTGTCATCCGGGCCAGGCGGAGGTCGTCGATCTCCTGCCGTAGTGTGGCCAGCTCGCGGTCGGTGTCGCCGGCGGTGTTCAGCAGGAGCATCAGCGGGCCGACTCGTGGTGCGACCTCCGAGGTCAGCCGGCCGAGCCCATGCATGAGGCGACGCGGATCCGGCTCGGTCTCCTGGAGGTGGTCGGACCGCTCCTCGGCCGGCACCGAACCATGTCCCAGCAGTCCACGCTCGCAGAGGGCGCGGACCAGTCCGGCCTTGCCGCCGAACGACTTGTATATCGTGTCGGGGGAGGTGTCGGCGCCGGCGGCGATCGAGGTGATGGTGGTCCCGGCGAAGCCGTCGGACAGGAACCGGGCGAGGGCGATGTCCATGACCCGTTCGCGAGTCTGGCTTGCCTGCTGGCGACGTCGTGACGAGTCATATCCCCGTCGAGAGCCGCCGGTGCCCTTGACACCGCCATCATTTGGATCCATGGTTCCCTATCGGTTCCAGCCTACTGGAGTCGAATCGACGATAGGTCAGGCGGGGCGACATGGCCAGTCCACACACGTCCGCGTCCGAAGTCATCGACCGCCTGATCCAGGCGACCAACGAGCACGACCTCGAGGGGATAGTCGGCTGCTTCGCGGCTGACTACCGTAACCAGACCCCGGCTCACCCGGCGCGCGGATTCGTCGGCCGTGACCAGGTGCGCCGGAACTGGTCTCAGATCCTGGCTGCCGTCCCCGACGTCACCGCGACCGTCTTGCGGGTCGCCGTCGACGGCGACACGGTCTGGACCGAGCAGGAACATCGTGGCACCCGGGCCGATGGCAGCGCTCGCCTCATGCGTGGTGTCGTCATCTTCGGGATCGCCGATGGCGCGATCACGTGGGCACGCTTCTACCTGGAGCCCGTCCAGGAAGGCGGGGGCTCGGTCGATGAGGTGATTGCCCGGGACCTCAGTCCAGGCGGCGCCTCGTGATTCTGGTGTCCGGTGGCACCGGACTGCTCGGACGACGCGTCGTGCGTCGTCTCACCGAGCGATCGCTCGGCGTCCGGGTGCTGACCCGCGATCCGGCCGGGGCCGCAGACCTCGCATCCGATGGCGTGGACATCGTGCACGGTGATCTTCGCGACCAGACCTCGGTCACCGCTGCGGTCGACGGCGTGACCGCCGTGGTGGCCGCCGCCCACGGCTTCGTCGGCCCTCGCGGCATCTCACCTGCCACGGTCGACCGCGACGGCAACAACCGCCTCATCGACGCCGCCCGGGCCGTCGGGGCCCACGTCGTCCTGATGTCGATCGTCGGCGCGTCACCCGACAACCCGATGGAACTGTTGCGGATGAAGTACGCAGCCGAACAGCACCTCCTCGCGTCTGGTACGTCTGCCACGATCGTGCGGGCCACCGCCTTCATCGAGCTGTGGATCAAGATCATGCGCGAGACCGCGGCGAGAGGCGGCCGGCCGCTCGTCTTCGGCCGCGGGCAGAGCCTGGTCAACTTCGTCTCCGTGGTCGACGTCGCCGCGCTCGTCGACCATGCCGTCAACGATCCCGACGCCCGCGGTCAGATCTGGGAGATCGGCGGACCGGACGACCTGACCATGGACGAGCTCGCGCGGCTCGTCCAGGAGACCGACCGGCGCACCGGCGCCCCACGCCACGTCCCGAGGGTGATGCTCCACTCGATGGCTCACACCGCCGGGCTCGTGGTGCCCCAACTGGGCCGTCAGGCCCGCGCGTCGCTCGCCATCGACGCGGCCGACCACGCGTTCGACTCGGCGCCACTTCGCCGGCGCTTTCCCGACCTACCCGTCACGTCCGTCGCCGAGGTACTGCGCCGACCGTCCCTGGCCGCCTAGCGCCGACGGCACGACGGAATGCTCCAGGATTCCTTCTATAGACGGCAAGTGCCCCAGACACCGCCGGTCGTCCGGCCGTGCTGCGCTGCGGGCAGGACGCACTCATCTAATGGGTTCTGTCGGTCCTGGATGATGCAGGATCGGCTCGGTAGCGGCCGGCGGGTCAGCACTCTCCTCATCGGGCCGTTGGAGGTCTGCCGCTGTGTGAGCCGCCTGGGGGATCAGGGCTGGTGACGCTGGTAGTGGCTCGCGGCGTTGGCGTAGGCGCGGTCGATCAGTTGGGCCGGCTGAGGCGCGGTGTTTTCTCGCCGGTGGGAGGTCTTCGATCCGCGGCCATGGAGTGGATGGATTCAACCCGCAGTGGCCACCTCGTGCAGGCGGGCCTCGGCGGCGCGGAATCGGTCGCCTTCGATGGCGAGGCCGGGGTCGACCAGCGTCTGGAAGAGGAGGCCGTTGAAGAGGGCCAGTGCGAGCCCGGCGGCGTCGAGGCCGGCTGCGTCGGTGCCGGTGCTGAGCACTGTGGCCACGTCGTGGCGCGTGCGGCTGAAGCCGGCGGCCAGGGTCTCTCGGACGCGCTCGTCGTAGGGGGCCCGGGCCAGCGCGGCGAGGAACGTGCGGGCCAGAGCCGCGTGGCTGTGCCGGGTGGTGGCCACGATCTCCATGGCGCGGAAGTAGTCGTGGGCGCCGGCCAATGCGGCGGCGATCTCGGCCAGCCAGCGGTCGAGCCCGGCCACGACCGCCTCGGTGACGAGGTCGTCCTTGGAGCCGAAGTGGTAGGTGATCGAGGCGAGGTTGGCGCCGGATTCGTTTGCGATGGCGCGGGCGGTGACCCGCTCGGGCGGGAGGCGCTCGAGGCATCGCAGGGCGCCGTCGATCAGCTGGGTCCGGTTGCTTCGCTGCGGGCTCACAGCGTAAATTATACAAGCGTATAGATTGAGGGTGGCCATGACGATCGCCGTGTCGCTGCTGCTCGCGGCGCTGTTGCTCGCCACGGCGATCCGCAAACTCACCCACGCCCCGGCCGTCGTCGAGACCTACCGACGCGTGGGCGTGCCCGAGCGGCGGCTGAATCTGCTCGCGCTGGTCCTGGCCGCCGGCGCGGCCGGCCTCGTGGTCGGCCTATGGTGGCGACCGCTGGGCGTGGCCGCCGCCGCCGGCCTGGTCGCCTACTTCGTGCTCGCCGTGGCGGCACATGTGCGCCACCACGACCTCAAGCCGCTGCCGACGCCCTTGGTCTTTCTAGCGTTGTCCGTCGCGGGGCTAGCCCTTTCCCTCAGCTGAGCCGACGGCGACAGGGGACGACGAGACGGGCATGCGGCGCGAGCCGCGGGCGGGCACTCGCCCGCACCACGGAGCGGGGTCGTCCCCTTCTGCCACCGTGTGGACGTCGACGAGCTGCAGGCCCGATGCGGGGTGTACGGCCGTCGTGCTACGACCTTGGCGTGGCGGAGTTGCGGGTACGTCGTGATCGGGACTCGGCGGGCTTCCTCCGGCGGATCCTGATCGAGCTCGACGGAGCGGACTGGTGTGGGCTGCGGCCAGGCGAGGAGCAGACCGTCGCCGTCGCCGCCGGCCGGCACGTCCTGCAGGCGCGCATGGACTGGATCACCAGTAGGGCCCTTGTCGTCGAAGTCGACGCGGACGAGGTGCTCGAACTGGAGACCTCCATGCCGTGGCGGGCGGCGGTCGACATGTTCTTCAAGCCGAGGTCCGCCCTCACGCTTAGCCGTCTGTAGCCGCAGAAGGACCGACAGTGCTAGAACGACCGGTCATGCCGCGAGCCGGACAGTCGGCTGACCTTCTGCGCCTGGCCGGGACTTTGGCCGATTCCTGGTTGCGGTCGGGGCGAGATCAGGGTCAGGGTTGTAGCGTGGTCGAGATGCCTGAGCCTGACTGCTGGTTGCATCCCGACGTGGAGATCCGGCCGTCGCCGATCGCCGGGCTCGGGCTGTTCGCCACGGCGCCCATCCGCGCCGGCACGGTCGTGTCCCGCGTCGGTGGCCGACTGGTCTCCACAACCGAGCTCCACGACCTGTTCGCTGCGGCAGCCACCGACCCCGACCACTCCTTCGTCGACACCATCGCCGTCACCGAGACCCGCCAGCTCGTGCTGCCACCCCGACGCCGCAACGGATACGGCAACCACAGCTGCGATCCGAACCTGTGGTGGGTCGGCGCCTACGAACTCGCCGCCCGCCGCTGCGTCGGCGCCGGCGAGGAGCTCACCAACGACTACGCCTCCAGCACCGGCGACGATGAGTTCACCATGGCCTGTTCCTGCCGGACCGCCTACTGCCGTAGCACCATCACCGGCCGAGACTGGCGCCTGCCCGACCTCCACAGGCGCTACGGCGACCACTGGGTGCCCGTCCTCCAGGCCCGCATCCGCCGACTCACCGACACAGCCGCCCCGGCGGTGCAGCCACCGGCGAGAGCCGACTCAAGTCCCTAAACCTCTACCGGACGTCCGCTCGTGCCGCGAAGCGGTACGTCGACTCGAGCGCTGGGTTGCCGCGGTCAGGTGCGGGCGGCGGCCGCGGAGTAGGTCCAGCGGCCCGGCGCAGGGTCCGGGCCGCGGCCGGTGGCGCGCAGCAGGGCTGGCAACGGCGGCTCGTCGGGCTGGCGTACGCCGGGAAAGACCGTGTCCACGACCGGCGTGACGACCGCGTCGGAGGGCGTTCACGGCAGCTCGAGCCCGGTGGCGATATCGGTGCCGTGCACAATTCCTTCGGCCGCGCCGATCGCCGCGTACCCGGCCGGTGTACATCCCGTGCGGGTGCCAGGCCAGCGCGATCGGGTCGGCGACCCGAACGCAGGCGGACAGGAACCCGCCGGCCGCGCGGACCACCTCACGCAGCTCGGCCGGTGTCTTCGCTCGGGTCGTGTCGAAGCTGAAGGTCACGTAGTGGTCGGTGGCCCGGCTCGCCACCTGCGCCGCATAGTGCGCGAAGTCGCCCGAGACATGCTCGGCGGTACGCCAGCAGGTCCAGCCGACGTATGGGCCTTCCCGGTACGGGCACGAGCCCCTCCCATTGAAAACCACACAGCGCGTTCTCGTGTTCGCCACCCTGCAAGTGGCATGTCGCCGTGGGCTCGTTATGCCGGTCCGGGTAGACGAGCCTGTCCTGGGCCTCCCACGGCAGCAACAATGACTGCCACCGGCGTCGGGGCCAGCCCAGTCGCTCAGTCGAAACCACGACGCGAGGGCTCGGCTCGTCCACTGGCAGATCATCGCGGGCGCGGCGCGCACAGCACTACCGGGCTGCGCTGAAGGGCTTCTACAACCCCGTCCGCCGCCACACCAGCATCGACGGACTATCCCCAGCCGGCTACGAGGCTCTTCACACCACCGCCGGCACCGCGGCATGATCACCACACCCGTCGTGTCCGGAGAACCGGGTCAGGCTCCAACTGATCGCGACGCACGACGAGCGCGGCCCGCTCACCTACGTGCTGCACGATCCCGAGGGCAACGAGTTCTGCCTGCACTGACCCGTCCTCCGTCCTCGGACGGGATCAATAGGGATCCCGGTTAGTGCGGGGAATTCCACCGAGCCCTTGCCTCGGCGGCGCGACGCAGCCAGTAGCGACGCGCCCCCAACGTCGTCGAGGCAACGTCCGCGTCGCGCCGGCGCTGCGGGAGCGGTGCCGCATCCGCCCATGGCCCCCTCCCTGACGAGCGCTGTCAAGGGCCTGGTTCGTGCACCCCAGCGAGCATCGTCTGGTACTGCGGCACCGACTTCTTCACGGGGACTCCGCCGGGACTCCGCCGGGACCAGCTCGGTCATCAGCCGGTGCAGCCGGTTCAGGCCTCGGGCGCGGGACCGGGACAACTTGTCGCAGCGGTCGGCCAGCAGCCGCAGCACTACCACGAGCAACAGACAGCCGCTGGTCGCGCCCCTTGTGTCACGCCCGATCCTTTAGTTGGGTCAGGTGCGGGGTCGAACCTCCGCGCCCCGGACGCGCCGGAGGGTGGCGCGGTTAAGGGTGAACGGGCTTCTCCCAGACCGATATGTGGCTGCGGCTCTCGCCGGTGAACGGGGCGCGGTGCCAGTCGCTCCACCGGTGGCGCAAGCGGAGCCCGGCGATCCGGGCCATGAGGTCCAGCTCGGCAGGCCAAGCGTAGCGGTGGGTGGAGGAGAAGGTGCGCAGCTGGCCGTCGAGGCTCCAGTAATGGCGGGAGAGCGCGAGCTGGGCCGCGACGTCGTACTCCTCCACACCTACGTGGTCGGCGGTTGCGATGAAGACGTGGGTGGTCTCGCCCGGCGGTAGTCGGCGCAGCTCCGGGACGTAGTTCTCAATCAGGAAGCAGCCGCCGGGACGCAGGTGCGCGGCTGCGTTGGCGAAGGCCTGGATCTGTTCGTCCTGGCTGGTCAGATTCGTGATCGTGTTGCGTAGCAGGTAGACCAACGCGACTGGCGCGGCTGCGGTGGCCGTGGCGAAGTCTCCGACGATCACGTCGATGCCCGCGCCGCCGTCCTGACCGCGCAGCCGGGCCGCCATCGCCGGAGACAGTTCGATCCCGCGGACGAGGATGCCGCGGCGGCTCAGTGGCAGCGCGACGCGTCCGGTCCCGACCCCGAATTCCAGCGCCGGGCCGGCCCCGGCGAGATCGGCTAGCAGATCCAGCGTCGGGTCCAGCACCACCGAGTCGAACAGCTCCGGCCACAATGTCTCGTACCGCTCGGCGATCCACTCGTCGAACACGATCTGCGCCATCCGTTGACGGTAGAGCCGCCTTCCAGACCGACATCGGTCGCCAACGACTCCGGGAGCGCCACGGCGTCAGGTCGCCACCGCGTCCTCGTCGCCACCGCCGCGGAGCTTGACCATCACCGGGCCGTGTCGGGCTGCACGGCATCGGCACCGCCGACGATGACCATCGTCCACGCCTCGCCGACCGGCGTGTCCATGAAGAAGTCGCCGGACAGACCCATCGAGCCGCTGCAAGGCCGACGGGGTACCGGCTGCTCGCAGGTGAGCAGCACTCGGCGCACACCGAAGCGCGCGCAGAAACCAGCGCGCCGGCGAGCATCCGACCGGCATGCCCGCGTAGCAGGTGGGACGGCACGACGTGGTAACCGATGTGGCCGCCGACTCGGGCCAGCTCGGGATTCAGCTGTCGCCGGATGACCACGGTGCCGAGGTATGTCGAGGACATCATTACTGGGGCCGTATTTGGCCCACGTCACCCCCGCATGAGCCT
>Ga0308176_10001277_pt1 | contig 15782 bp, 17 predicted proteins | sample PhyCR2_3_FD_203890 | JGI IMG/M metagenome (GOLD analysis project Ga0308176, IMG submission 203890) | Soil microbial communities from UC Gill Tract Community Farm, Albany, California, United States - DLSLS.C.R2 | ecosystem: Environmental > Terrestrial > Soil > Agricultural land | place: USA...
CCGCAGGTGAACCCCAACGGCGGAGCGATCGCGCTCGGCCACCCGCTCGGAATGTCCGGCGCGCGCCTCGCGCTCACCGCAACCGAGCAGCTCCAGCGCACCGGCGGCAAGCTGGCGCTCGCGACCATGTGCATCGGCGTCGGCCAGGGAATCGCGCTCGCGCTCGAACGGGTGTAAATTGCTTTCCATGGCGACGGCGGTGAAAGCGCTGGACGAGGCGGCCATCATGGCCGTGCTCGAAAATATTCCCGACCCGGAAATCCCGGTGCTGACGATCACCGATCTCGGAATCGTCCGCGGCTTCGCCGACGACCCGCCGCGAGTTATGATCAGCCCGACGTACACGGGTTGCCCCGCAACCGTCGCGATCGAGAATTCCATCCGCGAGGCGCTCGACGGCGCGGGGTTTAGTGACGTTCACATCGAGCGCGTGCTGTTTCCGCCGTGGACCACCGACTGGATCAGCAAACGCGGCCGCGAGCGACTGAAAGCCTACGGAATCGCACCGCCCGACCCCTCAACCCATGCCGAGTGTCCGCAATGCGGATCAACCGACACGGAGGAAGTCAGCCGCTTCGGCTCTACGCCATGCAAGGCGCAGTGGCGTTGCAAGTCCTGCCTAGAGCCGTTCGAACGCTTCAAGTGCCACTGAGCGCTTGAAATATCACCACTCAGCGAAGCTTCCGTCCGCCGTTCGGAAGATCGGGTTGCGCCAGCGATGGCGGTCCTTGTGGGCCTCGCGCACCGCAGGTTCATCGATGTCGATCCCGAGCCCCGGACCTTCCGGCACCGGGAGATAACCGCCGACCGGAGTCAGCGCTTCCTTGTTGAGGACGAAGTTCAGAAGGTCGTGCCCACCGGTATTGTAGTGGATGCCAAGGCTCACCTCCTGGATCGCATGGTTAGGCGTGCACGCGGCGACCTGCAGGCACGATCCCAGCGCCAGCGGTCCCAGCGGGCAATGAGGCGCGAGCGCGATGTCATAGGCTTCGGCCATCGCCGCGATCTTGCGCACCTCGAGGATTCCTCCGGCATGGCTCAAGTCAGGCTGGATGATGTCGACCGCGCCGGCTTCGAACATCGGCTTGAATTCCCAGCGGCCATAGAGCCGCTCGCCGAGCGCAATCGGCGTCGAAACCAGCGACGCGATTTGCGCCAGCCCTTCGAGATTCTCGGAAAGCAGCGGCTCCTCGATGAACATGAGCCCAAGCGGTTCCAGCGCCTTCGCCAGCTGCTTGGCGAGCGGGCGGTGCACGCGTCCGTGAAAGTCGAGGCCTACATCCAGCCCGACGCCCTGCGCCGCCTCGACGCGTTTCACCACCTCGTCGAACGCCTTGGGGGTGCCGATCCAGTCGAGTTCGGCCGTCGCGTTCATCTTGACCGCTGAGAAGCCCTGCTTGAGCCGGACGTCGGCAGCTTCGGCAATCTCGTTCGGCCGGTCGCCGCCGATCCATGCATAGGAGCGCACCTTCTCGCGGACCTTTCCGCCCAGCATCTGCCAGGCCGGAAGCCCGAGTGCTCGGCCCTTCAGGTCCCATAACGCCTGCTCGAGACCCGACAGGGCGGACATGATGACCGCGCCGCCGCGGTAGAAACCGCCGCGGTACCCGACCTGCCAGATCTCCTCGATCGCAAACGGATCGGCGCCGATGAAGCGGTCCCGATAGACTTCGAACACCCCCTCGACGGCCTCGGCCCAGCCCTCCAGGCTCGCTTCGCCCCAGCCGAACGCGCCGTCCTCGGCTTCGACGCGGACGAACAGCCACCGCGGCGGAACCATGAACGTCTCGATCCTGGCGATCTTGCGCCCGCTCATGCTTCCGCTCCGCCGGCCTGGGTTCCGCTTCCGCTCATCTTGCGACCGGCAGCGTCATCATCCTCGTCGGGATGCTCGCCAATCCTCTTGATGGGCACGACCAGGCACACGCTCGAGGCCGGAAGCACGTTGCGCCAGTCGGCGATCAGTTGCTTGTAGGCGCGTCCCACATTGCGGATTCGCCGGTCGAGGTCGAACAGCCCCAGCGGGTTCACATTGCCGTTCTGCTCGCGGAGCGCCGTGTCCCAGTCAACCTGGTCTGTCAGGCTGTACCAGGTGAAACCGACGGTCGGGATACCGACGTTGCGAAGTCGCAGCACATTGGCCCATTCCTTCCATAGCCACTTCACCGCTTCGTCGCCGTGCGGCCCTTCCCACAGGTTGGTCTCGGTGTGCATCACGGGCAGTCGGTACCGATTGTAATATTGGCGGGTGATCTCGGCGTAGCCGAAGGTTTCGCCCGCAGCGACGGTGTGGCCGTCTGCGAACACGCGGTGCTCGTTGAGTTGGTAATAGTCGTTCCCGAAGATGCAGTGCTGTTTCAGGCGGTGCTCGAGGAACCACTCATATTCCTCGCGGGTCATGCCGTTATCCAGCAGGAACTGGTACATCCCGCTGTCCACCCGTCGCCCGTAATTGAGGTCGAGCGACAGGAACCGCATTTGGTTCAACACTTCGGCCCGGCCGATCGCCCCGGGCGAATCCGCATGATAATATTCCGAGGATTCGGACTGGATGAAAATCGCGTCGTGACGGCGCTTCAGGATTTCGATCATCGCCATCACGTTGGCACGAACGATATGCTTCAGCGCGGTAATGAAGCTCTTGTCGTCTTTCTTCTGCTCGTTCCACCAGCCGTATTTCGCCGAGAAGACCGAGCAGATGAACATCTCGTTGATCGGCGTGTAGAGTTGCACCCAGGGGAATCGCTCGGCGAACTCTCCGGCATAGGCCGCGAAGAGCTTCGGGAAGTCGGGATTCTGGAAATTCTCGATCCAGTCGGGAACGCCGAAGTGGCAGAGATCGACGATCGGCGTGATGTCGCGGCGCTTCAGTTCGGCGAAGGTCTGGTCAGCGAACTCCCAGTCGAACTTGTTGGGCCCGAGGTAGGTCTTGTGGATCGGCGGTCCGTAGCGGAGGAAGTTGATCCCGACTTCAGCCACGCAGTCGAAATCCTCGCGCCAGCGGTCATAGTGTCCGCACACCGCCATCTCGTCGACGCGGGTCTTGCCGTGATTGATCGTCGGGTAGCTGTTTTCGATACCCGTCGCGAACATGAAGTTGGCGATAGATCAGTCTCCTTGAAGGATCCCAGATACCCGCCGACCGATAGCCCCGCCGGCAAAAAAGAAAACCTTAAGCGGGAGCCAAGTCGAGTTCCCTAGGTTTTCCGCTATGAAAAAGCATGCGTTGGGCAGATGGTTTCATCGCTGTGGATTGGGGCACGACCAACCGTCGTGCCTATTTGATCGATTCCAAGGGGAAACAGGCGAAGGAAATCGAGGACAGCAAGGGCATATTGTCGGTCCCGGTGGGCGGATTTCCGGCCGCGATCGCCGAAATCCGCGAGAAGCTCGGCGACAAGCCGCTTCTGATGGCAGGAATGGTCGGCTCGAACCGCGGCTGGAAGGAAGCGCCATACGTCGCCTGTCCTGCGGGGCTTGATGAGCTTGCAAGCCATCTCGTTTGGCCAGGCGAGCGCGAGGCGATCGTTCCCGGGCTTTCCTATCTCGGCGACGGCCGCGCCGATGTGATGCGAGGCGAGGAAGTGCAGCTGCTCGGAGCTGTTGCCTCGGGTCTCGTCGAATCCGACGCGCTCGTCTGCCACCCGGGCACGCACAATAAGTGGACCGTTCTCCATCGCGGACAGATCCAGAGCTTCCGCACGGTCATGACCGGCGAGCTGTTCAGCCTGCTGAAGGACCACAGCATCCTTTCGGACCTGCTCCAGGGGCCCGTCACCGCCAATGACGTATTCAAGAATGCGGCGCGCGAAGCCATTTTCAACGAAATGCTCCCCGCCGAACTTTTCTCCGTCCGCGCCCGCGTTCTCCTCGACCAGATGAAGCGCGAGGATGCCGCTTCCTATGCCAGCGGTCTTTTGATTGGCACCGATGTCCGGATCGGCCTTTCGGTGCCAACCGCCGCCGAGGTTCTCGTGATGGGTCGGCCCGATCTCACCAAACTCTACGTCGCGGCGCTGGGCGAAGCGAAGCGCGGGGCGAAAGATCTCGACGGTGAGCAATGCTTCCTCGAGGGCATTCGGGAAATCGCGAAGAGGATTTGATGTGAGCGCCAAGGAAGTCCTGCACCAATATCTCGACGAATGTCCGCTGATCGCGATCGTCCGCGGAGTCACGCCGAACGAGGCGGAAGCCACGGCTCAGGCGGTCTACGAGGGCGGAATCAGCATCATCGAAGTACCGCTGAACTCTCCCGATCCTATGGAGAGCATCCGCCGGATCGCATCGAAGTTTGGCGATCGAATGCTGGTCGGCGCCGGCACCGTCGTCGAGCCGCAGCAGGTCGCACAAGTAAGGGACGCCGGCGGCCGGCTGATCGTCGCTCCCAACACCGATATCCGAGTGATTTCGGCTGCCGTGAGCGCCGACATGGTTTCCTGCCCCGGCTATTTCACGCCGTCCGAAGGCTTCGCCGCCTGCCATGCAGGGGCGACCGCGCTGAAGCTCTTCCCGGCTGAAGCAGCCAGCCCCGGCGTGCTCAAGGCGCTGCTGGCAGTCGTGCCGAAGCACGTGCCGCAGATCATCGTCGGCGGGATTTCCCCGGACAACATGCGTCCCTGGCTCGACGCAGGAGCGACTGGCTTCGGCCTCGGCTCCGGCCTCTACAAGCCGGGGCAACCCGCCGCCGAGACCCTCGACAAGGCGCGCGCTTATCTCGCGGGACTGAAGGGATGAAGCCGATCCGTATTGCGATCATCGGTTACGGCAAGATCGCCGAAGACCAGCATTTACCGTCGATCCAGGCGAACCCCCGCTTCGAACTCGTGGCGACATCGAGCCGTTCAGGCCAGGGCGCTGCCCAGAAATTCACCGATTGGCGGGAGCTGATCCGGACCGTGGAGGGTCTCGAAGCCGTCGCGATAACAACTCCGCCGGAGCCGCGCTACGAAATCGCGCGCGAATGTATCCAGGCGGGACTTCACTGCCTCCTGGAAAAGCCCCCGACAGCTGGCCTCGCCGAGATCGCCGACCTCGATTGCCTTGCGCAGGCGCAGGGCGTGACTCTCTTCACCACCTGGCACGCACAGCATCATTCGACCGTCGATGCGGCGGCCAAGGCGCTCGCCGGCAAGCGAATCGCGAAGATGCAAATCCTGTGGCACGAGGACGTGCGCAAATGGCATCCCGGACAGACGTGGATCTGGCAGGCGGGCGGTTTCGGGGTATTCGACCCTGGCATCAACGGCTTCTCGATCGCGACGAAAATCTTCCCGGGCGGGCTGTTCGTCCAGTCGGCCGAGCTCAGCGTTCCAGTGGACGCGCAAACACCGATCGCCGTGGACGTCAAATTCGCCAGTCCGCAAGCGGACGGACCACTCATAGCCAGCCTCGACTGGCGCCGGACCGAAGGTGAGGAGTGGACCATCGACATCGAGACGAGCGACGGGGCTCACGTCCGACTCGAAGAAGGCGGTGCGAAGCTGCTGCTTAACGGCGAATCCAGCACCGACAGCGGGCCGGGCGAATATCCCGATATCTACCGCACGTTCATCGATCTCATCGACGAGCGGAGAAGCCTCGTCGACGTGGCGCCTCTGCGGCTCGTCGCGGACTGCCTTCTGGTCGGCTCGCGGAGCACCGTCGAGGCCGCCAACAGCTGATGGAGCAACTTTGCGCCACAGGCATTATCCCTGTCGGCCCGCTTTCGTAACGATCTCAGCGCGGCCCTTCAGGAGTCACGAGTGGCAGACGTGAAAACCGACGAGCTTATTCAGGCGGACGATGCCTTTTCCAGCAATCGACTGCTCTCCACTTTCTCGCGCGAGGCGCGCGCCCTGATTGAGCCCTACGGGTCCCTCGTCGAGCTGCAGCCTGGCGAGACCGTGCTCGAGCGCGGCGGCCAGGTCGGTTCAAGCCTTTTCCCGGTTGGACCGACGATGATCAGCATGCTCGTCGAGCTGAGCGGCGGTCGCTCGGTCGAAGCAGCCGCTGTCGGAAGTCGGGGGGCGGTGGGCGGCATCGTTAGCTGCGGCCATGCCCCGGCCTTTTCGCGTGCCGAGGTTCTCATCGGCGGCCAGGCATTCAAGGTCCCGATGAAGGCGCTCGAGGAAGCGAAGGGCCGGTCTCCGTTCATCGCCAACCTCTTTTGCCGCTATTCCGATTATCTGCTTGCGACCGTCATGCAGTCGGTCGCTTGCAACTCGTTCCATTCGATTTCCGAGCGGGCGGCGCGGTGGCTACTCCATGTCCAATCCCGCGCCGGAGACCGCATCGAGCTTACACAGGAGGCGCTTGCCAAGCTGCTCGGGGTCCAGCGTACCACCGTAAACGCCGTGATCCAGGAACTGGGCGCCGAAAGCCTGATCGCGACAGGGCGGGGGACAGTTCACGTGACCGACCGCGCCGGCCTCAAGCGCCGCGCGTGTGAGTGCTTCGAGCGGCTGGAAGATCACTATGCGGCGGTGATCGGCACGACCGGAAGGGGCGGCGAGAGACGCTGATCAGCCCACGAACTTCCAAGGCAGCCGTTCGCCCGCCTGGAACGGCACTAAACTGTCGATTTCATCCGGGACTTCAATCTCGGCCCGTTCGAGCGTGACGGTCTCTTCGTTGACCGGCAGTCCGTAGAAGCGCGGCCCGTTGATCGATGCAAAGGCCTCGAACTTGTCGAGAGCGCCCTCCTCATCGAACACCGTCGCATAGCTCTCGAGCGCGAAGGGCGCATTGAAGATACCCGCGCAGCCGCACGGCGATTCCTTCGCCTCCCGCGTATGCGGCGCGCTGTCCGTGCCGAGAAAGATGTTCTCAAGCCCCGACGTCGCGGCCGTGCGCACAGCCAGCCGATGCTTCTCCCGCTTCGCCACGGGCAGGCAGTAGGCATGCGGCCGCAGCCCGCCTGCGAAGATGGAGTTCCGGTTGATGATGAGATGCTGCGGGGTGACTGTCGCACCAACGTTCGGTGCATTGGCGGACACAAAATCAACCGCATCCGCGGTCGTAATATGCTCCAGAACGATCTTGAGTTTGGGAAAGTCATCGACCAGGCGCCATAGCACTCGCTCGATGAAAACTGCCTCGCGGTCGAACACGTCGATCTCCGGATCGGTGACTTCGCCATGGACGCAAAGCACCATGCCGATCGCCTGCATCCGCTCGAGCAGGGAATAGATGTTGCGAACATCGGTGACACCGCTTGCGCTGTTGGTGGTCGCGCCCGCCGGATAGAGCTTGGCCGCCACCCAGATGTCTTCCTCGAACCCGCGCGCGACTTCGTCGGGCTTGGTCTCGTCGGTCAGGTAGCAGGTCATCAGCGGCCTGAAGCGTGGGCCGGCAGCGGCGACAATACGCTCGCGATACGCCGCTGCGGCTTCGGGCGTGGTCACCGGCGGCACCAGATTCGGCATGACGATCGCCCGCGCGAACTGCCGCGCGGTATAGGGCGCGACCGCCCGCAGCATCTCGCCGTCGCGCAAATGGACGTGCCAGTCGTCGGGGCGGCGGATGGTCAGCGTTTGCGAAGCCACGGGCCGTTCCCTAACTGAGAGGCATGTCCGGGACCACCCTTGCCGACCGCGCTGTTGTTCGCCTCTCCGGCGAGGATGTGCGCGGCTTTGTACAGGGACTCGTGACCAGCGATGTTACGGCCGGGCTGCCGGTCTGGGCGGGTCTGCTGACTCCGCAGGGCAAATGCCTGTTCGATTTCATCGTCTGGGGTGACGGCGATGATCTGCTTCTCGACTGCGAAGCCGCGGCTGTTGACGACCTCATCAAGCGCCTGTCGATCTACCGCCTGCGCCGTCAAATCCGGATCGAGCGCGACAGTTCGATCTCGGTGCACTGGTCGAAGGATGGCGGGCACGGCGTTCCCGACCCGCGCCTCGGCGCATTGGGCTATCGATGGCTCGCGCCGGCGTCCGAACCCACAACCGGCTGGCTCGATCACCGCCTCCGGCACGGCGTCTGCGAAGGCAGCGCCGAGCTGGGCGACCTGCTCTGGCTCGAATGCAATGCCGCCGAACTGAACGGCGTCAGCTTTTCCAAGGGCTGTTTCGTCGGCCAGGAGAACACTGCCCGGATGAATTGGCGGCAGAAGATCAACCGCCGGCTGTTCGTCACGATGGGTGGCGGAGGCAAAGGTTCTCGCGTCGAATATCCCGAACTAAACCTATCGGTCGTCCACGCCCGGATCGACGCGATCCCCGACAACGCCATAATCCCGAAATGGCTGGAACCGTCGCTGGCTCAGTCGAGCACCGCATAAGCGCGGACCGGAAAGGTCCCCATGTCCTGCACTTTCGGCGGGACTGCGGAGAATCGAAATCCCTCGTCTGGAAGCTGCTCCAGCCCGCTCATATGCTCGCAGATCGGAATCTCCGCCCCGAGGAGCTTTGTATGGACCGGCCGGGTCCTGACTCGAGTGTCGTCGATATTGTTGCTGTCGATTCCGACCAGCGCCGCTCCGTGCTCGACCAGCCAGTCGGCGGCCGCAGCGGTCAGGAACGAATGATCCTTGCCGTACCGATCCGTTCGCCAGTGGCGGTCCCAGCCGGTGTGCACCAGCACCGCCTTTCCGGCGACGTCGAGGCCATGGAAATGCGAAGCATTCGTCGCAAGCTCATTCTCCCACGGGCGCCGAACCACGATCCCCGGGAGCTCGGCGAGCGAGCGAAGCGGTAATTCCGACAGGTCCTTGCCCTCGGCGTAACGGTGGAACGGAGCGTCGAGATAGGTTCCGGTGTTCGCGACCATGTCGATCCGGCCGATCTGGAAGCTCGACCCGTCGTCGTAGTTCGCCGCCGACGCCTCCCGCGTCCAGAAGTCACAGATGTGCGGGCCGGGGAGCCCGGGATAGGTCGTCATCCCATGCTCGATCACATGGCTGAGGTCGACGATCCTCTTGTCCGCAAGATCCGCCATGAAGCGAACACCCCGATAATGAGCCACAGCACGTTGAGCGACGCGCTCGGAAGCGCCCGGTGCCACCAGCCGTTAATGACGAATCCCGCCGCTCCGAAGACGTTCATCGCCTGGTAGGTCAGCGACTGGCCGGTCAGCTTCCCCATCGACAGGAACAGATACGCGAACAGGATCAGCAGTGCGCCAGCCCAGCCGACGATCTCGACCGCGAGCTGGACAGGCGTCACGCCGCCGCGAGCCTCCTAAGCACGTAATGCAAAATCCCGCCGGCGCGAAAATAAGCGAGCTCGTTGTACGTATCGATCCGGCAGCGGGCGGTGAAGCTGAACTCCTCGCCCGTGTCGCGCACCACCTTCACCTCAACGTCCTGCCGGGGCTCAAGCGTCGCGATCCCCTCCATTGTATATTTCTCCTCGCCGGTCAGCCCGAAGGTGGCCGCATTCTCGCCGTCATGGAACTGGAGCGGCAGGACGCCCATGCCGACCAGGTTCGAGCGGTGAATTCGCTCGAAGCTCTCGGCGATGACCGCGCGGACCCCGAGCAGCACCGTTCCCTTCGCCGCCCAGTCACGCGAGCTGCCCGTGCCATATTCCTTGCCGGCGACGACGACCAGCGGACGATCGTCCTGCTTGTAGAGCATCGCCGCGTCATAGATCGGCATCGTCTCGCCGGTCGGCGCATAGCGGGTGAACCCGCCCTCGACATTGTCGAGCATGCGGTTGCGGATCCGGATATTGGCGAACGTGCCGCGCATCATCACTTCGTGATTGCCGCGTCGCGATCCGTAGCTGTTGAACTCGCCGCGGCTCACCTGCCGCTCGAGCAGATAGCGGCCGGCTGGGCTGTCCGGCTTGATCGCTCCCGCCGGCGAGATATGGTCGGTGGTGATCGAATCGCCGAAAATCGCCAGCGGCCGCGCGCGATCGATGTCGGTCAGCGGCTTCGCCTCCATCGTCATCCCTTCGAAGTAGGGCGGGTTCTGGATGTAGGTCGATCCCGCGGGCCAGCCGTAGGTCTCTCCTCCGGCCACCTCGATCTTTCGCCAACGCTCGTCGCCGCGATAGACGTCCGCATAGCGGCGGCGAAACATCTCCGAATGGACGTGCGCGTCGATGAGGGCCCGGATTTCCTCGTTCGAGGGCCAAATGTCCTTGAGGAACACCGGCTCGCCGTTTGATGCCGTCCCGATCGGCTCCTTGACCATGTCGGAACGCACCGTCCCTTTGAGCGCATAAGCTACAACCAGCGGTGGTGAGGCGAGATAGTTCGCCCGGCAGTCCGGCGACACGCGCCCTTCGAAATTGCGGTTGCCAGAAAGGACGCTGACCGCGACCAAATCATTGTCGCTGATCGCCTTCGAAATTGGCTCGGCCAGAGGCCCGGAATTGCCAATGCAAGTCGTGCAGCCGTACCCGACCAGATCGAAGCCGAGCGCGTCGAGATCTTCGCTGAGGCCGCTCTCGTTCAGATAGTCGGTGACCACCTGGCTTCCGGGCGCGAGGCTGGTCTTCACCCAAGGCTTGGGAACGAGGCCGCGTTCGCGCGCCTTTCGCGCAACCAGACCGGCGGCCACAAGCACCGACGGGTTCGATGTATTGGTGCAGCTGGTGATCGCCGCGATCGCGACGTCGCCATTTCCGAAATCGAAGGCCTCGCCCTCGACGTTGACTCGCGGGTCGTTCGCCTTGTGATAGGTGCCGTCGAGCTCCGCGTTGAACTGCTCGTCGACCTCGCTCAGCAGGACTCGGTCCTGCGGGCGCTTGGGGCCCGCGAGCGAAGGCTCGATCGTCGCCATATCGAGTTCGAGCGTGTCGGTGAACAGCGGCTCGGGCGTGTTCGCGTCGCGCCATAGGCCCTGCGCCTGCGCATAAGCGCGGACCAGCGCGATTCGATCGTCGTCGCGGCCGGTCAGCTTCAGATAGTCGATCGTGCGCTCGTCGATCGGGAAGAAGCCGCAGGTGGCTCCATATTCGGGGGCCATATTGGCGATAGTCGCGCGGTCTGCCAGCGGCAGGTTGTCGAGACCCGGCCCGTAGAATTCGACGAACCGCCCGACGACACCCTTTTGGCGAAGCATCTGGGTGACCGTCAGCACCAGGTCGGTCGCGGTAATTCCTTCCTTGAGTTGTCCGGCAAGACGGAAGCCCACCACTTCCGGGATGAGCATCGAAACCGGCTGTCCGAGCATCGCCGCCTCGGCCTCGATCCCGCCGACTCCCCAGCCAAGCACGCCCAGGCCGTTGACCATCGTCGTATGACTGTCCGTCCCGACAAGGGTATCTGGATAGGCTAACGTCTCGCCGTTCCTATCCTGATCGGTCCACACGCACTGCGCGATATGCTCCAGGTTCACCTGGTGGCAGATGCCGGTGCCCGGCGGCACGACCTTGAAATTGTCGAACGCGCTCGAGCCCCATTTGAGGAACTGGTAGCGCTCGCCATTGCGCTCATATTCGAACTCGACGTTCTTCTCGAACGCGCGTGGGTTGCCGAACTCGTCGACCATTACGCTGTGGTCGATGATCAGGTGAACCGGGACTAGCGGATTGATCTTCTGCGGGTCGCCGCCGAGCCGCCGCATCGCGTCGCGCATCGCGGCGAGATCGACGACAGCCGGAACGCCCGTGAAATCCTGCATCAGCACGCGCGCCGGCCGGTACTGGATCTCGCGATTGATCCGCCGCTCTTTCAGCCAATCCGCCATCGCCTGGAGATCGTCGCGAGTGACCGTCTCGCCGTCTTCGAAGCGAAGCAGATTCTCAAGCAGCACCTTCATCGAGAAGGGCAGGCGCGACACGTCGCCGAGGGTCTGACCGGCCTTCTTCAGCGAATAATAAGCGTAGGTCTTCCCTTGAATCTCGAGAGTCGAGCGGGAGTTGAGGCTGTCCTGGCCGGTCGGGATCATTGCTGTCTTTCGCCTGTGGCGCGCGAAGGGGAAATTGCGCGACTTGTTGGGGGCGCTGCGGCCTTAGCAATCCCCTCCCGTGCCCGCAAACCGGCGGTCAAAAAGCGAGGTTTGCGGTGAGTTGAACGCCCGCCGGGGCGGGCCGCTGCGGCGAGACTCCACATCGTCTCGGCCGCGCAATAAGTGTCTTTATTGCAACAGGTAATGCAAGGGAGCGAGCAAGTGACGGGCGAAGCCCACGACAGCGACTATTTCCGCCGCCGAGCCGCAGAAGCGCGCGCTGCCGCTTTCTCGAAGCGGGACGACGAAAAATCGGCGGTCGCTGGAGAGCTTGCGCTCGCCTACGCTGCGCTTGCGCGTCGCCGTGCTGCTCTAGCTCCGGCCCCGGAGCCCAAGGTCGAAATCCCCGCGATTCCGCTCGAAGCCTAAAGCCAGCCGCGCTTCTTAAAATAAAGATACGGCCCGACCGCCGTGATCACCATCAGTGCGAGCGACAGCGGGTATCCGTAATGCCAGTTGAGCTCCGGCATATAGTGGAAATTCATCCCGAAAATGCCGGCGATCAGGGTCGGGGGAAGCAGGATGACGGCGGCCCAGGAAAACAGCTTCATTGCGGCGTTCTGCTCGATGCTGATCAGCCCCAGCGACGCATCCAGCTGGAATTGAAGGCTGTCGGTCAGGAAGCTCGCATGCTCGCTCAGTGAGGTCACGTCCGTTGTCATGCTGGTCACATGGTGACGCATGTCCGCCTGCTTTTCGGCGTGCAGCAGGTTCGATCCGGCGAGGAAGCTCAGCATCCTCAAGGTGCTGACCGCTGAATAGCGGATCTTGCTCAGAAGCGTCTGGGTCCGCCCGATGTCGGTCAGCAGCTTGGTCAGCCGGTCGGCGGGAATCCGCCGCTGATCCTGTCCCTCGTGAAAGATCTGATGCGACAGATTTTCCATCGCTTCGCCGACACGCTCGATTTCATCCGCGAGCCGGTCGACGATCGAATCGAGCAACCGGACAAGCGCGGTCGGGCCGTCGCGCACCAAATCGGGATCACGCCGCGCGTGGCTTTCGAAGGTGCGCACAGGTTTGGGCGTCGCATAACGGATCGTCACCAGCCGATTGTCGGCGAGGACGAAGCCGATCGGCGTCGTGCTCGGCAGATGCTCCTCGACCCCGCGAAGCGCGCTCACCGTCATGTAGAGCGCGCCACTCTTCTCGTAGAGGCGGCTCGAAGGCTCGATCTCGGCCATCTCGGCGCGGGTCGGAACATTCACTCCGACGCAGCGCTCGACCAGCTTCTCTTCCTCGGCGGTCGGCTCTTCGAGGTCGATCCAGGCGCCCTCGTCGGGAATGCGCTCGGTCTTCGCGTCAATCTCGCGCCCCTCACAGCCGGGTCCGTACACACGCAGCATGGGCGGAGTGCATCAGGCCAACTGCCGATCTTTGCAAGCGGCATTGCTCTCCCTAGCCTAGGCCAATGAACTCACGCCTCGTCGCCATCGCCGCGATGCTTATCATTGCGGCCGCAGCCGCGGCGGAGTTGTCGATGGGCCGCCATCCGATCTGCACGTGCGGAACGGTCGATCTGTGGGTTGGCCTCCGCGACAGCCCGAAGACCAGCCAGATGCTTGCGGACTGGTACAGCCTCAGCCACATCGTCCACGGCCTATTGTTCTACTTCCTGCTGTGGCTCGTATTTCGCCACTGGCCGGTCCAGTGGCGATTCCTCGGGGCGCTGCTGATCGAATCCGCCTGGGAAGTGATCGAGAACACGCCGTTCGTCATCGACCGCTATCGCGAGACCACCGCCGCGATCGGCTACAGCGGCGACAGCGTCGTCAACTCGATGTCGGACATATTGATGATGGCGATCGGCTTCCTTGCCGCGCGCAAGCTTCCGGTCTGGGCAGCGATCGTCCTGGTCGTCGTGCTGGAGGTCGTCCCGCTGTTCGTGATCCGCGACAATCTGACGCTGAACATCTGGAACCTGCTGGCGCCCAATCCGGCGGTCCAGACATGGCAGTCGCGCTGATCAGGCGCAACGGGTCAGCTGCGGGGGTGACCCTTCGGTGAGGGTGAACGGACCGAGGTTCGTCTCGTCCTCAAGCCCCACGCTCAACGTCATCGTCCGAGGCGCGCCCTTGGTGGCAGCCGGGACGACATGGCCAGAAAATACCGCTCCCTGGCTCTTGAAGAACTCGCCCACCTTGACCGGTCCAGCCGCACCGGTCCGGTAGGTGCCCTTGGCAGAGAAGGAACCATCTTTCGCCGGGAAGACCGGATCGTCGATCGTGCCCGACGCGCAATCGAAACTCACGTCGGCAAGGCCCCCCTGGAATGAAATCCCCGCATGGGGTCCCCCCCACGTTCCGAATATCCGACCGGAGTCGGGACCGATTGTCGAGCACCCGCCGAGAGCCGCGACTGCCGCCGCCAGCCAAAGCCTGCCGATAGTTCCGCGCATACGCCCTCCTCCGCATCAGCAGGCTAGCATGAAAGCGGGGCGGCACAATCGGGGCCCTGAAACATTGAACGCCCGCATTCCGAAGGAGAAAGCGTTGGTGAGAAGCGCAGCGTACCTCTGCCCCGTCCTGCTGCTGATTGCGGCCGCTCCTGCCCACGCGGGCGAAGTCTTTGGCGGGCTCTACGTCCACGATGTCAAGCTGCCGACCGACAAGAGCGGGGTCGAGGACGGCATGGACTTCCAGCTCGGCTATCGCGGCGGGAACATCGGTCACACTCCGCTCCAGCCCTATATTTTCGGTGCGCTGAACACCGCGGGCGCGACCAGCTACGCCGCGGTCGGCCTATCGGCGAAGTTCGGCCACAGCATCTACATTCGTCCCGGCCTTGGGATCGCGATCCACAACGGCTCGGCGGCGAAGTTCGAGGATCCGACCAACAACAAGATCGAATTCGGAAGCCGCGTCCTGTTCGAGCCCGAGCTTGCGATTGGCACTCATATCAACAATCGCCTCAGCGTCGAGGCAAGCTGGGTCCACATGAGCCACGCCCAGCTGTTCGGGAGGGAGAATCCGGGGATCGACAATCTCGGCGTTCGGCTGAACCTGGCGCTTTAGCCAAGCGTCTCGATCAGCCGGACAACGTGCTTGAAACGCTTGTGCAGGTCGGCGCGATGGCTTCCGGCCCTGGCCTCGACCGAAAGCGAAACGTGGGTGGCGAAGATGATCTCGGTCACCGCATCCACGTCCGAATCATTCGGCAAGTCGCCATCGGCGACCGCAACCTTGACCCTTTTGCGCAGGATCTTGCGGAGTCCCTCGAACACCATGTCCACGCGCTGGCGTACGTCGGCGTTGTCCGCGGCCGCTTCGATGGCAGTGCCGATCAGGAAACATCCCGGCGCGTGGCTTGGAGCGCAGAACACGTCGAGATCGGCTTCGAAGAAGGCACTCAAGGCCGCTGCCAGCGGCTTGTTCGCGAGTGCTCCCGAAACGTTCGGCGCCCCCCGATCGATATAAGCATCCAGCGCCGCCACGTAGAGGCCGGGCCGGCCGCCGAATGCGCCGTAAAGGCTCGGCTTGTGAAGCCCGGTCGCCGCGCTCAGCTGGTCGAGCGAAACGCCGCTCGCCCCCGCCTCCCAGAACAGCGCTTGCGCCTTGTCGACGACCTCGCGCTCGTCGAAGCCGCGGGGCCGCCCGCGCCGTCCCTTTCCTTTTTGTTCGTTCAAGTACGAAATTCCTTGACGAAGATTTCCTACGATTTAGTACAGAAACAGAATAGAGCAATGGGGAGGACCATGATGGTCAAGTCCGCATGGATTCTGATCGTCCCTGCCGCGTTGGCGCTGATAGTGCCTCAACGCGCCGCTGCCGTGGTCCGCGACGGCTCGCACGACTTCGATTTCAACCTCGGCCAATGGCACACGTCGATCCGCCGCTATGCCGATCCGTTCGGCGCGCCCGACAATTTCGTAAAGCTCGAGGGAACGGTCACGGTACGGCCAGTA
>Ga0308176_10001280_pt1 | contig 15755 bp, 12 predicted proteins | sample PhyCR2_3_FD_203890 | JGI IMG/M metagenome (GOLD analysis project Ga0308176, IMG submission 203890) | Soil microbial communities from UC Gill Tract Community Farm, Albany, California, United States - DLSLS.C.R2 | ecosystem: Environmental > Terrestrial > Soil > Agricultural land | place: USA...
CCCGCCCCTGGCCCTCCGCCGCGGGTCGGGGGGGGGGGGGGGGGCCCCCCCGGCGGCCGCGGCGGGGGGGGGGGGCCCCCCCCCCCGTGGGATCGGCGAGCGCAGCGAAGGCGCTGGGGGTGGGGACCCCGACGGCTCCGCCGGCAGGGCGGGGGCTCGCCCCCGTGGGATCGGCGAGCGCAGCGAAGGCGCTGTGGGTGAGGACCCCGACGGCTCCGCCGGCGGGGCTCGCCCCCGTGGGATCGACCCCGGCGACCGCGCCAAGCAGGAGCGCCGCCGGCAGATCCTGTCCGCGGCCAAGGCGGTGTTCGCCGAGGCTGGCTATCACGGCGCGTCGATCCACGCGATCATCGAGCGCGCCCAGATCGCCCGCGGCACGTTTTACCTCTACTTCGAGAGCAAGGCGGCGGTGTTCGACTCGATCCTCGACCAGGCGATGGCGGATCTCCGCGCGCGGCTGCACCGCATCGAGGTCGACGCGCCCGGCGCGCCCCCGCCACAGGTCCAGCTGCGCGACCAGGTCGTCGCGACGCTCGACTACATCGTGAGCGATCGGCCCCTGGCGACGCTCCTCCTGTCGGCCGGCCACACGCCCGACGTCGACGCGAGCGAGCGCCTCGAGATGTTCTTCACCGAGGTGCGCGATCTGCTGCGCCGCGCGCTCGAGACCGGGATGGAGATCGGCCTCGTGCGCAGGTGCCAGGCCGAGCTCGTCGCGGCGGCGATGCTCGGGATGACCCGCGGCGTGATCGAGTTGCTCGTCCGCCAGGCCGTCACGTCCCACGTGGACGAGGCGGTCAGCGAGATGTTGATGGTCGCGCTGCGCGGCGTGCTGGCATGACCGTGCGTTCCTGACGCGACCTGATTGGTCGAGCCATTCAGCCAAAGCGTGCTGGGCTGCCTCAGATCAGGGGTCCGATCTGTGCGGTTCGTGCGTCGAGCGATACGCACCCGTCTCGGATTATGTAATCGGCACTACTTTCAGTGTAAAAGCCCCTGCGCACTGAAGAGATCTTTCATTGCCAGTACTTACTACTGGACTGACGCGTCAGTCGCCTCTAGACTGACGCGTCAGTCTAGCACCGCGCCCTGATCGTAGGGTGATTTCTGGAGACGCTTCATGAATACACCCGACCAAGTTGTCATCGGCATCGATGTCGGCTCGACCACCGTGAAGATGACGGTCGTCGATCCGGGGTCCAAAGAGATCCTGTGGTCCAAGTACCTGCGCCACGAGACGCGGCAGCCGGAGATGACGCGCGACATGCTGCGCGAGATCCACGCCGCGTTCCCGTCGCTCACGAAGGATCAGATCCGCGTGTTCATCACGGGCTCGGGCGGCAGCCCGATCGCGCCGCAGATCGGCGCGAAGTTCGTGCAGGAGGTCAATGCCGTGACGATGGCGGTGGAGAAGCTCCACCCCGACGTCGGCAGCGTGATCGAGCTCGGCGGCCAGGACGCCAAGATCATCATGTTCAAGAAGAACAACGAGACCGGTGACAAGACCGCGCAGACGTCGATGAACGACAAGTGCGCGTCGGGCACCGGCGCCACGATCGACAAGTGCGTGCTGAAGGTCGGCATGCCGCGCGAGGAGGTCCCCTCGCTCAAGTTCGATCCGACGAAGCTGCACCACGTCGCCGCCAAGTGCGGCGTGTTCGCCGAGACCGACATCGTGAACCTCGTGAAGTCGGGGATCCCGCGCAACGAGATCATGAACTCGCTGGCCGACGCGATCGTCAGCCAGAACCTCGCCGTGCTCACCCGCGGCAACACGCTCAAGTCCAAGGTGCTGCTGCTCGGCGGTCCGAACACGTACCTGCCGTTCCTCCAGGAGTGCTGGCGGCTGCGCATCCCCGAGGCGTGGGCCGAGCGCGGCTACGAGTACGACAAGACCGTGCCGATCGAAGATCTGATCTTCGTCCCGAAGAACTCCGACCTCTACGCGGCGTACGGCGCGGTGCTGTTCGGGCTCTACGAGCCGGAGACGGTCGGTCGCTACCGCGGGCTCGAGCCGCTCGAGGAGTTCATCCAGCACGGTCGCAAGAGCAAGCTCGGCGAGTCGGCCGGGCCGGGCCTGGTCGAGGTGTCCGAGCAGCGCGACGCGTTCGTCGACAAGTACCGCACGCCGGACTACGACGACGCCGTGCTCGAGGCCGGCAAGACCTACCGCGGCGTGATCGGCCTCGACGGCGGCTCGACGTCGAGCAAGTGCGTGTTCATCGACGAGAACGAGAACATCCTGAAGAAGGTCTACACCCTGTCGAAGGGGAACCCGATCCAGGACATGAAGGACATGTTCCGCGATATGCGGACGTGGGCGGCCGATCAGGGCGCCACGCTCGAGGTCACCGGCTTCGGCGTCACCGGGTACGCCGGCGACGTGCTCGAGCGGTCGCTGGGCGCGGACGCCAACATCGTCGAGACCGTCGCCCACATGATGTCGGCCAAGCGGTGGTTCCCCTCGGTCGACGTGATCTGCGACATCGGTGGGCAGGACATCAAGGTGATGTTCATGCAGAACGGCGACGTGAAGAACTTCCGGCTGTCGAACAGCTGCTCGGCCGGAAACGGCATGCTGCTCCAGGCGATGGCCGACCAGTTCGGCATCCCCGTCAAGCAGTACGCCGAGGTCGCGTTCGAGGCCCGGCTCGCCCCGAAGTTCTCGTACGGCTGCGCGGTGTTCCTCGACTCCGATCGCGTGAACTTCCAGAAGGAGGGCTACGCCAAGGAGGAGCTGCTCGCCGGCCTCGCGCTGGTGCTGCCCAAGAACATCTGGCAGTACGTCGTGCAGATCCCGCGCATGGCCGAGCTCGGCCGCGTGTTCGTGCTCCAGGGCGGCACGCAGAAGAACCTCGCCGCGCTCAAGGCGCAGGTCGACTATATCGAGAAGCGGGTCCCGAACGCCGAGGTCTACCTCCACCCGCACTGCGGCGAGGCCGGCGCGATCGGCGCCGCGTTCGAGTCGCTGCGCGTGACCCGGCGGCGCGGCAAGACCTCGTTCGTCGGGCTCGATCAGGCGATCGACATCGACTACACGGCGACCAACGACGAGAAGACGCGCTGCAACTTCTGCCCCAACAACTGCTCGCGCACGTTCATCGATACCAAGACGCTTGACGGCAAGACCGCGCGTTATATCAGCGGCTTCTCGTGCGAGAAGGGCACGGTCGAGAACCTCGACGCGCTCAAGGTGCTCAACAAAGAGCGCCAGAAGCGCATGAAGCAGTACCCGAACCTGGTCGACTACGAGGCCAAGCTCGCGTTCAAGAGCTTCTATGAACCGCCGGTGATGCCGAGCCACGGCACGCCGGTCGACGACGTCGTCGTCAAGCGCACGCTGCTCGGCGCGGTTCGCCACAAGCCGGTCCAGCGGCCGTTCCAGCGCGCGAGCGCCGAGGTGTGGGCCAAGCGCAAGGACGTCCGGATCGGCATCCCGCGGGTCTTGAACCTGTACTCGACGGGGCCGTTCTGGCGGACCTACTTCGAGGTCGTCGGCATCGACTCGCGCAACGTGGTGTTCTCCGACGAGACCGGCGAGGAGATGTGGCAGGCCGGCTGCAAGTACGGCTCGGTCGACCCGTGCTACCCGAGCAAGGTCTGCCAGGCCCACATCCACAACCTCCTGTTCAAGCACCACGAGAAGAAGCCGCTCAACTACATCTTCTTCCCGTCGATCACCCACATCCCGACGTTCATCGTGAACCAGATGGACACGGCGAGCTGCCCGGTGGTGTCGGGCACGCCCAAGGTGATCCGCGCGGCGTTCACCAAGGAGACCGACTTCTTCGCCGAGCGCAAGATCAGCTACCTCGACACGGCGGTCACGCTCAACGAGCCGCTGCTGTGCAAGCAGCAGATGTTCGACGAGTGGGGCCCGCTGCTCGGGCTCACCAGCGACGAGAGCGACTTCGCGATCGACCAGGCGTTCAAGGCGGTCCAGGCGTTCGAAGACGAGATGGAGCGCAAGGGCCGCGAGATCCTGGACGAGGTGACCCGGGAGAACCGCGTCGCGCTCGTCATGCTCGGCCGCCCGTACCACAACGATCCCGGCCTCAACCACTCGGTGCTCGAGGAGTTCCAGGCGCTGGGCTACCCGATCCTGTCGATGCGGTCGCTGCCGCGCGATCCGGAGACGATCAAGAACCTGTTCGCCGAGGATCTGGCCAAGGGCATCATCGAGAGCGGGCTCGACGTGTCGGACGTCTGGCCGGAGAACTACTCGACCAACTCGGTGCAGAAGGTGTGGGCGGCCAAGTACGCCGCGCGCCACCCGAACCTGGCGTGCCTGGATCTGTCGAGCTTCAAGTGCGGCCACGACGCGCCGACCTACGGCCTGATCGATTCGATCATCGCGTCGGCGGGCAAGGCCTACTCGGCGCTGCACGACATCGACGCCAACAAGCCCTCGGGCTCGATCAAGATCCGCGTCAAGACCTACGCCCACACCCTCATGCTCCTCAAGGAGAAGCTCGAGGATCAGGCGGTGAAGAAGCAGGAGCTCGATCGGTCGATGACCGAGAAGAAGCTCGAGATGATGATCGCGCTGCAGACCAAGCTCGCCGGCGTCGGCCGGACCGACGACAAGCTCGATCGCGCGATCAAGACGCTCGACGAACAGGTGGCCGCGTGGCGCGCGGCCGATGAAGCAACCAAGCCCAAGGCCAAGCGGCCGCAGGCCCTCAACGTGATGCGGCAGTGATCACCCGGAGAACCCCATGAGCACGACCAACGACAAGAACGGAAGCAAGCTCGACGACATGAGCATCGAGGCGATCGAGGCCGAGCTGAAGCAGTTCGAGATCGAGGAGCGCAAGCGCCTCGGGCTGCCGGTCGACAGCGCCAAGCAGTGGTTCGACGCGGTGCCGCGCACGTTCACGCGCGACCAGCGCGAGCACACGACGATCCTGGTCTCGGGCCTGACCATGGCGCACGACCTGTTCATCCAGGCGGCGCTGCGCGGCATCGGCTACAAGGTCCTCGCGATGGACGTGCCCGACAACGACGCCCTGCAGTACGGGCGCGAGTACGGCAACCGCGGCCAGTGCAACCCGACCTACTTCACGGTCGGTAACCTCGTGAAGTACCTCGACGGCCTGCGCGACCGCGGGATGTCGAAGGACGAGATCGTCAAGAACCACGTGTTCATCACTGCGGGCGCGTGCGGCCCGTGCCGGTTCGGGACCTACGTCACCGAGTACCGCAAGGCGCTGCGCGACTCCGGGTTCGACGGCTTCCGCGTGCTGCTGTTCCAGCAGACCGGCGGCCTCAAGCAGGCGACCGGCGAGGGCGTCGGCCTCGAGATGAACCCGACGTTCTTCTGGGGCGTCGTCCGCGCGATCCTCATCGGCGACGTGCTCAACTCGCTCGGCTACCGGATCCGGCCCTACGAGGTCGAAGCCGGCGCGGCCGATCGCGCGCTCGAGACCAGCAAGAAGATCATCTCCGACGCGTTCGAGCAGGGCACGTCGCTGCCGGTCGCGCTGTGGAAGGCCCGCCGCGAGCTCGCCAAGGTCAAGGTCGACCGCACCCGCGCCAAGCCGCGCGTCGGGATCATCGGCGAGTTCTGGGCGATGACCACCGAGGGCGACGGCAACTACGGCCTGCAGCGCTTCCTCGAGGCCGAGGGCGCCGAGCCGGACATCCAGATCGTCACGTCGTGGCTGCTCTACATGATCTGGCAGGGCAAGTACGACACCGAGCAGCGCGCGAACCTGCGCGGCGTCGACAAGGCCAAGGACGAGCACGGCGGCAGCAAGTTCAGCTTGAAGGGCGTCGACGTCCGCAAGCGCACGGCGTCGCTGTGGGCCGGCGAGCAGGTGCTCCGCGGCCTGTTCCAGACGTTCGCCAAGGCGATGGGGCTCTACGACTACCACCTGCCGGACATGGACCAGATCGCCGAGGTCTCGCACGCGTTCTACGACAACAACCTGCGCGGCGGCGAAGGCCACATGGAGATCGGCAAGCTGATCCAGAACGTGGCGTACTCGAAGGTCAACATGACCCTGTCGGTCAAGCCGTTCGGGTGCATGCCGTCGTCGTCGGTCTCCGACGGCATCCAGTCGTTCATCACCGAGCTCTACCCGCAGGGGATCTTCCTGCCGATCGAAACAAACGGCGACGGCGCGGTGAACGTATATAGCCGCGTCCAGATGCAGCTGTTCAAGGCCAAGCAGCAGGCCCAGAAGGAAGTCGACAAGGCGCTCGCCGACATCGGCATGACGATGGACGAGGTCCGCGCCTACCTCGACAAGCACCCGTCGATGATGAGCCCGTTCCACCGCTCGCCGCACAAGGCCGGCTGCACGGCGGCCGATCTCGTGTACGAAGTCGGCGCGCGCAAGAACCGGCTGTCGTTCTTGAAGGAGCGCGTGATCGCCAGGGTCACCAGCAAGGACGAGAAGAGCCACGCCGAGGCGCACGAGCGGCTGCTCGCGGTCGCGCGCAACGCCGCCGCGAAGACCCGCAAGAAGAACTCGATCGTGAGCGTCGCGCCCGAGATCGAGGGCACCGAGGCCGAGGACGCCAAGCGCCCGCCGGTTCCCGCGGGTCGCAAGAGCCTCCGCGTCGTGAACTGAAGGAGCTTCGATGGCGAACCTGCGCGATCGACTCGACTCCCTTCGCGCGGGAGCGCATCGCGCGCTCGACAAGCTGCCGGGAAAGGCCGGCGAGCTCGCACGCAAGGCGAACACCTCGCTCGGCCGCCCGCTCGCCGATGAGGCCGAGCTGGCAGACCGGCGTGCGTTCGAGGCGCGTACGGCGGTGGTCTCCCCAGGTACGCCCACCAAGCCGCAGATCCCGCGTGAAGCTGCGCCGGTCGTCGTCTATCACATGGACAAGACCCGGCGCGATGCTGCGAAGCTGACCGAGATCCTCGAGGGTGCGGCCATCCCCTACAAGGTGATGAACATCCAGGAGGATCCCGCGGCCCAGATGGCGGTGCGCCGCGATAGCAAGGGGTTCCGGCTGCCGGTGGTGTTCATCGCCGGCGAGGTCGTGGGGGGCCGCAGCGAGCTGACCAACCTGGCGGCGTCCGGGGCGCTGGCCAAGAAGGTCTTCGGGTAGATCTTCGCACGCCGGACCACCCATCGGGGGAGGTCGGGCACGCGTTGATCGGCCCGTTCGCGGAGGTTCATCTTCGCATGGCCGCGTACACCGCTTGGTGGGCGTGCGCTGTGCTATCGTGCCTCGTGATGACGGCGGCCCAGCATAAGGTCCTGCTCATCGACGACAGCGAGATCAGCTTGCACTTCGTTGCCGGCGTCTTGCTGCGCGCCGGTTATGACGTGCGAACGGCCGACGACGTCGATAAGCTGTCGAGCGTGCTCGGGGACTGGCGCCCCGACATCATCCTGACCGACGTCAACATGCCCGGCGTCTCGGGGCTCGAGCTGTGCCGGATGCTCAAGTCCAACTACGAGACCGCGCACGTGCCGGTCGTGCTGTTCTCGGCGGTGCCGCACAACGAGCTCGAGGGCATGGCGCGCGACTGCGAGGCCGATGGCTTCCTGTCGAAGGCCAACGGGCTCGATCGGCTGCCCAAGGAGCTCGAGCTGTTGATCGACACCGCGCTGTTCTAGCCCCGGCGCCTCGCCGCGGCGTTCGGCCGGCTGGTGCGATCGTGCGCGGCGCTGGGCTACTCGGGCCGGCCCCACATCACGCGGAACAGGCAGGAGTCATCGTCGCGGGCCTCGCAGGCCTCGTGATCGACGGCGACGCCGCGCCCGCCCGAGAGGATCACGAGCTGCTCGAGCATGCCGCAGGTCCAGACGCAGAGATCCGGGTTGCGCGGCGTGCCGGCGATCCGCACGACCGTCTCGGACGCATGGATCGGCATGCTCGAGACCGTCCCCCAGCTCTGGTAGCGGCTCCACACGTTGCGGATCGCCGACAGCGTGCGTTCGGGGACCAGCGTCGCGGCGCTCGCCGGGAAGAACCGGCGAAACGAGGCGCGCACGGTGGCCCGGGCGATGTCGCGGGCCAGCCGGGGGCTGTCACGATCGACGTAGGCCGGGGCGACCGTGAGGATCCGGGTGAACAGCTCGGTCGGTAGCCACGCCAGCGGCGCGGTATCGCTCAGCGCGCGCGACAGGTCGGGATGCTCTCCCCCCATTGCATCGCGGAGCCGCTCGGCATCGCGGACGCCGAGCGCCCGCGTCACGGAGCGGAACACCACCCCGCGGGTCTTGGCGACCACCGTGCCGCGGCTCGGCATCACCGTGTTCGCGACCCAGCGAGCGCCGTCGGGCTTGGGGATCGGCGCGAGCGCCAGGAGCGCGGCGCGGAGCTCGCGGGCAAACGCGCCGGCCGACGCCGGGCGCTGCAGCGGATCGCGGTGCATCGCGCGGAGCAGCACCTCGTCCGCGGGCGCGAGCTCGGCGCGCACCGACGATGGCGGGGGGACATCCTCGCCGGCGCACTGCCGCTGCAGCACACCTTCGCCATCGCCCCACGGCGCGGTCAGGGTCAGGAGCGTGTAGGTCGTGGCGGCGAGCCCGTAGACGTCCGAGCGAGCGTTCGCCTCCATGCCCTCGATCACCTCGGGGGCGACGTAGCCGGGCGTACCGGCCGACTCCGCGAACTGGCCGTAGCGCCGCGCGATGCCGACGTCGACCAGCACGCTGCGGCTGCGGAACGGATCGCGGATCACGTTGGCCGGCTTGACGTCGCGGTGGATGATGCCGCGATCGTGGAGCGCGTCGAGCGCGGACGCGACCTGATCGATCGTCGTCACGAGCTCGGGGATCGGCATCACGGTGCCTTCGATCCGGTGGCGATCGACCGCCTGCTGGAGGCCTTCGCCCTCGAGCAGCTCCATCACGAAGTACGAGTCGCCGCCCGACTGGCCGAAGTTGAAGATCTGGACGAGGTTGGGGTGCTCGAGCCGGGCGAGCATCGCCGCTTCGACCCGAAGGTGCTCGACAAACGCGCGATCCTCGGCGAGATCGGGCCTGAGCATCTTGATCGCGACCGGCCGCTCGAGCGCGAGGTCCTCGGCGCGGTACACCACGCCCATCCCGCCGCGGCTGATCTCGTGGAGCAGGCGATACGTCCCGCCCAGGGTCGCGCTCAGATCTTCGCCGACGTCCATCGGCTGTGACGACAGCCGCGGGGCCGGGCCGGTCGCGGCGCGGGCGATCGGTTGATCTTCGTCGCGCGCCTTCTTGGCCGCGTAGGCCGCGCGGGTGACCAGCATGGCGGCTTCCTCGTTCTTCTGCAGCGAGGCGAGGCCGACCGTGGCGGGGATCTGGAGCAGCCCGCCGGACGGCAGCTCGAGCGGCCGCTCGGCGATCGCGGTGCGAAACCGCTCGGCGACCCGCTGCGCGCCGTCGATCGCGGTGCCGGGCAGGAGCACGGCGATCTTGTCGCCCGACCACCGGCCGACGACGTCCTCGGTGCGGACGTTGGCGCGCAGCGCATCGGCGATCCGGCACAGCAGGCGGTCGCCTGTGCCGAGGCCGTGGCGCGTGTTGATCGCCTGCAGATCGAGCACGTCGACCACGACCGCGGTGAGCGGGATCCCGGAGCGGACCGACGCCGAGACGTGCATGGTCGCCAGCTGGGTCATCGCCGTGCGGTTCCAGATCCCGAGCAGCTGATCGAGCCCCGGGCCGTTGACCACGCGATCGAGCTCGTCGGTGGTGCGCTGGTGAACGGCGCGCCAGCCGAGCTCGGCGCCCAGGCGCGAGGCGATCGCCTGCAGGACGATGCGATGCTCGCGCGTGAAGATCCGCGGGCGCGACAGGACCAGGCCGAGGAACCCGTGGCTGCCCAGCGGGGTCTCGAGCGGGACCGACAGGAAGCTCTCGCACGACGCGCCCTTGTTCGGCGACGGCGCGATCAGGGTCGCGCCGGACGTGGTCGCGATCCGGCAGTAGTCGGCGGTCTGGTTCCAGGTCAGCGAGTCCCAGGTGTGCGCCCCGACGGCCGCGCCGCCGGTCGAGTCACCGCGCACCGAGATCACGCAGCGATCGACGCCGAAGCCCACCGCGACCTGCGCGGCGGCGGTCTCGAGGGCATCGTCGAGCGCACCCGACAGCACCGAGATCGTGAGCAGGCGGTCGAGCGCGAGCGGCCGGCGATCCTGGACCGCGATCGCGTGGTCGGCGAGCACGAGCGCGTGGCGCAACACCGGCTCGAGGACCAGGACGTGCGCTCCGGGCGGCGGCTCCTCGGAGGTATCGCGGATCACGAGGAAGACCGTGGTCTTGTCGCGATCGGGCAAGTCGGCCAGCCGGCGGAGCACGTCGTCGGCTTCGCCGTACTCGCGATCGATGATGACCGCCCGCGGGTGGCTCGCGGTGATCGTCGCGAGCAGCTCCTCGGTGTCGCGCGCGACGAGGTAGAGCTGCGTCGCGGCGGCGCCGGCATTGACGACCTCGCCTCGCACCAACGGATCGCGGGACAGTACGACGAACCCGGTATTCATGAGGGCGCTGCCAGCTCCGGCGCCAGCGTTCGCATCGACCGCCACGGAACGTGGCGTTCAGAGTTCACCAGCATCGCTTCCGAGAATCAATGCCTCCGTGGCCGACGAAGGCAACTGTCACGACGCGATCTTCTGCAGCCCACGGAGCGGGTCGGTGGTTTGCGTACACGTCGCTCCCATAGCTCCTCCCGGCGGGTCTTTGCAAGGTGGATCCGGCCAGGTAGGCGTCAGGGAAAACCTCTCCAACCGGGGAGGTGCAGGCGGGGCAGGCGGCCTTCATGGGCGCTGAGCGGCGAACCGGGAGTTGACCCAGCGGGCTCGATCCCGGCATCCGGATGGCTCCTTCGCCTGGGGCATATTGGGCCGGGGAGACCAGCTCCAGACGCCGCAGTCGGTGTAATATAGGATACATTAGTGTCAAATTAAGAAATTACGACAATACTCACAAAGTTGAACAGGAGCGAATTGATTCCAGCGGTTGCCCTGCAGCGTTTTGCAGCGTAGCAGATTCACCCCGTTTCGTAGCACCGCGGTACATTTCAGCGCGCAACGATGACTGAATCACGTTCGCTGCAGAATGTCCTGGTGGTGGATGACGACGAGCGGATCCTCGGTTTGTGGAAACGAGCAGCCCGTGAACGGAACGTCGTCACTGCGATCGATGCAACCACTGCAAGGCAGCTTGCGAATGTGGAGCGGCCCGACCTCGCGATCGTCGATCTTCGCCTGAAAAACGCATCGGGGATCGACCTCATTCGCGAGCTCAAGCGAGATCTGCCCGACCTGATGGCGGTCCTGTGCAGTGGGTACCTGTCGGTGGCCACGGCCGTCGCCGGGGTGCGAGCAGGTGCCGACATCGTGGTCTTCAAGCCGATCACGTTTCGTGAGATCATGCAGCGGATCGAGGAGAGCGCGGACGAACCAGATCTCGATGACACCCCGACGCTTGCGCGCGCCGAGTGGGAGCACATCATGCGCGTGCTCGCCGACTGCAACGGGAACGTTTCCATGGCGGCGCGCCGGCTCGGCATCTACCGGAGCTCCCTGCAGCGCCGGCTGCGGAAGCATGCGCCCAGCTCATAAACTGAGCCGAAGTAGCCACATGTGGTTGTGAGGGGGCCAGGGATGCGATGAATGAATACTTTCGCATCGTTTCCAGGTCCTGTAGCCTGGGTATCACCATATCTGGCACTGTCATTGGGTATATCCTCGTGGTTAGAAATCTTCTGGTCCCGTGTTACCATCCAGCCGGCTACTCGGTCGGCGATGGTCGACGGATAGGGTTCGGAGGCGTTCTTACAACGGTGGCAACGGCAGCTTGCCTCGAACGGGAAGGGAATCCATGGCGATAGCCAATTGGGGCCGATTCATAGTCCGAGCTGAGATCCATTCGTCGAGCGAGAGCGTGGTCTCGTATGGCTTCGATCTGACGGAGAGCTCGATCTTCGTCGTCACGGAGTGGCACGCGGCGATCGGCACCCCGGTGACCGTCCGGCTGTCGTTTCCGAAGATCCTCGAGCCAACCGCCATCCCGGCGCGCATCGGCGACATCCGGGTCGCCGGCGAGCCGGGAGAACCTGGTGGGATCCGGCTGGTGTTCGACACCAGCTCCCGGGAGATCCGCGAGAAGCTCGCCTCGTTGCTCGAGCGCGTGAACGCGCCGATCACGACCACGGCCGCCGAGAACCGGCCGTGTCGCGTGTTGATCGTCGACGACAGCTGGCTCATCCGGGACATGTTCACCTACGGCACGGCGAAGTTCTTCGAACGGCCGGGGGCGCTCGCGGTCGATCATGCCGAGGACGCCGAGCGGGCGTGGGGCAAGCTCGCGAAGTCGACCTACGACCTGGTGATCATCGATTACTTCCTCCCGACCGAGGATGGCGCGTCGTTGATCGCGCGGCTGCGCAGCGACGAGCGGCTGTCGCACACCCCCGTCGTGGCGATCAGCGTCGGTGGGCGCGACGCCCGGGAGGCGACGCTGACCGCCGGCGCCGACGTGTTCGTCGACAAGCCGCTGATCTTTCGCGACCTGTTCAACACGCTGCGGATGCTCGCGGAGGGCCCGGGGCCGTCGCGGCAGGCAGCCGAGCGCAAGGCGATCCTCGTGTTCGACGACAGCCCGTTCGCCCTCGCCCTGACCCGCGCCGCGCTCGAGTCGGCGGGCTTCTCGGTGGCGATCGCCGGCGACCTGACGTCGTTCGAGAGCCAGTGCGCGGCGTTCAACCCGGATCTGATCCTCGTCGACGTGCAGATGCCGGAGGCGTTCGGCGACGACGTCGCCTTGACCTTGCGGCGATGGCGCGGGGTCGATATCCCCATCCTGCTCGTATCGAGCATCGAGCCGAGCGAGCTCGCCCGCCGGGCGCAGCGGGCGCAGGCGTCGGGGTACATCTGCAAGGGGGCCGGGATGTCCGAGCTGGTGCGCCGGTGCCGGGAGCTGCTGGAGGTCGCTCCGTGATGGAGGATCTGCTCGCGAAGTTCTTGCCGCAGTTCGTGTCCCACACCCGCACGCGGGTGGCGACGGCGATCAGCTCGACGGCCCAGCGCGATCGCGTCGCGCTCAGCAAGACCATCAGCGAGCTCCACACGGTGGCCGGCGAGGCCGGCTTGCTCGGCTTGACCGACGTGTTCCCGATCGTCCGCGACTGCGAGCAGAAAGCCAAGCGCCTGCGCGATACCAGCGCCGATGCCGACGTCGAGGTGCTCCTCGCCTCGCTGCGTCACCTCGAGCAGGTCATCGAGGGCCTGGCGGTGACGCCGGAGCGGCCGCGCGCGACGCCCGCCTGATGCTCGACCGATGCCCGCCTGACGACGCGGGCTCCGGCCGCCGGTCACCGCCGGCGATCGCCGATCACCGCAGGATCTCGCGGACGCGGGCCACGAGCAGATCGAGGCCCGCGCCTTTCGGGATGTACCCGTCGACGCCGGCGTCGGTGGTGAGCTTGGCGAGCTCCTCCTCGTCGACGCTCGAGAACAGGTAGATCGGCGTCGTCACCCCGCGCTGGCCGCGCAGCGTGAACGCGACGTCGTCGCCGTACAGCTCGGGCATCTGGACGTCCATCAGGATCAGATCGAAGCCGTCGAACCCGTGCTCGAGGAGCTCGTCGAACGAGGCGCGGACGGTGACCACGTAGCCGGCGGTGTCGAGCGCTCGCGCCGCCGACTCGCGAATCAGCGGGCTGTCGTCGACCAGCAGGATGCGTTTGGCCTCGGTCACCACAGGATCTCGTCGCACAGCTTGTTGAGGCGCTCGGGGAGCGCGTCGAGGCCGGCGAGCTTGGAGACATACGCGTCGGCCCCCACGGCGCGGGCGACCGAGGCGAGCTCATCGTCGGGCGCGCTCGAGCAGATGACGATCGGGATGCGGGCCGTCGAGACCTCGCGGCGCAGCCACTGGCACAGCTCGACCCCGTTCATCTCCGGCATGTACAGATCGGTGACGATCATGTGCGGCTTCCACTCCGCCAGGACGGCTTGAAACGCCGGCAACGAGCTCACGGCGCGCACGTCGAACCCGGCGTCGGTGAGCACCGACTCCGCATATGCGAGGGCGATCTCGCTGTCATCGATCAACAGGAGCCGCCGGCTATCAACACGTACCTCCACGCTCTTCAGATGTTACCGCGATCATCGGCGCCGGATCGCGCTTGTTCCGAGATTTGCCCCGGGGTGGTGCGCCTTTGAGGGCTCGCGTAAGCGAGATGACCTTATCGAGCCCACACGAGGGCGGGCGCCGTGTGGTATGGACCGGCCATGCCTCCTTCCGCCCAGGGTGACAAGAAATGGACCACGCAGGCGACCGAGAAGGTGCTCGCCGCGCTGAACCGTGCCGATGAGATCGGCGGCGAGGTTCGCGATTACCTGCAGGACCGGGTCGCCACCGATCCACGCTACGTCTCGGCCCGCAGGGCGGTGGCGAAGCTGCTCGGCCGGACCTACGAGTCCCGGGACGAGGTCACCCACAAGGCCCAGGTCAAGGCCGAGAAGGTGGCCGCGGTGGCGGCGGTCACGCCCGAGAAGGCGACCCGGGGCCTGGGCGATCCCTCCATCAAGGCGCAGATCTACGGCAAGAAGAGCTGCCCGTGGACCGGCCGGGCGATCACCCTGCTCGAGCGGCACAAGGTCGACTTCGACTTCGTCGACCTCGAGGAGCCGGAGCACGAGGCCAAGAGCGTCCCGCTCGCCGTCGAGACCAGGCAGACCACGGTCCCGTATGTCTACCTGCGCGGCAGGTTCGTCGGCGGGTTCAACGCGCTGTCGGAGATCGAGCGGCTCGGCCAGCTCGAGGTCGCGCTGATGTCGAAGGACGAGCTCGCCGGGGCACCGGCCCACGTTCGCGCGGTCGAGATCGTCCCGCGCCCGAATACCGACGAGATCGCGCCGGCCGAGGCCGATCCGGCGCCGAGCGAGTAACGAGTGTGTCTGGAGATCACACCTCCAGACACGACGAGAGCTCACCCGAGCCATCCGCCGGCTCCTCAGGACGCGCTATGTTCGCGTCATGCCAGAGGAAGATCTAGAAACTGCCGAGCTCAAAGAGCAGATCGACCAACGTCTCGAAGATCACGAGCACCACGAGCACCACGGACACGGTAAGCCGGAGCAAGCGCCCAGCTGGCTGCGTTATCTGTCGCTGTCGACCGCGATGATCGCCGTGTTTGCCGCCGTCGCGTCGCTCGAGTCGGGATCGAACTCGAACGAGGCGATCCTCGAGAAGAGCAAGGCGATGCTCTACCAGTCGCAGGCGTCCGATCAGTGGGCGTTCTTTCAGGCCAAGGGGATCAAGGCGACGGTCGGTCAGGACATCCACGATCTCTGGGCATCACTCGAAGCCCGGAGCACGCCGGCGAGCACGGACGGCGATGCCGCGGGGGCCGGTGGCGGCAAGGCCGGGGAGATCTCCGGCAAGCTCGCCAAGCTCGCCGACGACAGCAAGCACCAGCGCGAGGACGCCGAGAAGATCAAGAAGGATGCCGAAGAGCTCGACGCGAAGGTGAAGGAGAGCGACCGGGAGTGCGACGCGCTGATGGCGACCCACCACCGGTTCGCGATCGCGGTGACGCTCCTGCAGATCGCGATCGCGCTGTCGGCGATCGCCGCGCTGACCCGGCGTAAGCCCCTGTGGTTCCTCAGCATGGCGGTCAGCGCCGGCGGGCTCGGGATGTTCCTGCACGGCTTCGGCTTCCTCTAGGGAGTCGCCGCAGAGGGGGGGCGGTGGGCGGGCGCTAGTACCAATGCCGCTCACTTAACGCGGCTCCTCGACGAAGATTTCTTGGGAAGCTTACGGGCGTAGTTGCTCATCTTGACCTTCACCGCCCGTGGA
>Ga0308176_10001281_pt1 | contig 15734 bp, 17 predicted proteins | sample PhyCR2_3_FD_203890 | JGI IMG/M metagenome (GOLD analysis project Ga0308176, IMG submission 203890) | Soil microbial communities from UC Gill Tract Community Farm, Albany, California, United States - DLSLS.C.R2 | ecosystem: Environmental > Terrestrial > Soil > Agricultural land | place: USA...
ACCGTGGACGCGAAAGCTCACGACCTGTCCGGCGTGGTAGTGCCCCACGTGCACGAGGACGGCGCTGCGGCTCGGGATCGCAGGCGCCATCGAGCCCGTGTGGATCACGTACACGCGGTAGGGGACGGTTCCCGTCAGGTAGAGGGCGAGGAGCGTTCCCGCGAGGATCGGAAGTGCAAGCAGCTTGCGCATGTCGTGTCCGTGGCGATGGGGCGCCGCTGCGTGCGGCGCCCCATCGACCAGGCCTTACGGCGTCTGACCCACCTGGGTGGCGACGATCTCGTACGGCAGCCCCGAACCCGAGCCGTCGGCGGCGTTCACCGTGTACTGGTCCGGAACCGGGTAGGAGTTGAACGGCCCGCCCTCGGCCGCCGGGTTGCTCAGCTTGCCCGCGTAGTTGAAGCTGAACTTCACGTACCCGCCGGCGCCCGGCGCGACGTTGTCCGCGACCTTGATCTGGCTCGGCAGCGGCCAGCAGCCGGTCGGCGACAGCGTCCCGCACGTCGTGATGCGGTCGTTCAGGTTCTTGCTGCCGAACAGTTCATGGCCGTTCGACACATGCGCCTCGCCGTACGTGCCGAGGTTGTTCAGCGCGCTGAGAGCTGTGGCGTTGTTGAAGACCAGCCAGACGTCCTGGTTGTTCCGGCCGCTGTTCTGGAACTGGATCGTCGCCGTCTGCGGCTCACCCGGCAGCAGGTTCGCGAACGTGAAGTCGTGGCCGCTCGCGCCTCCGCCTCCAGACGTTGTCACCTTGATCGAGCCGATGTTGCCCGAGATGGTGCCCGGCTGGGTGTCGCTGAAGTACGCGCCGGTCATGCCGGTCGCTGCGATCACGAGCGCCGCGAGCGCGGCGAGCGTCACGCCCCAGACCGTGAACCGGACCGCAGTTGAACGCCTCATTCCATCCTCCTCGTGTTGTTGACCCCGATACATCGAACTACGATGTATCTGTATTGACCCTATTGGCTGCGGCTCCGGAATCCCTGGTCGAACGACCGGAGGTGCGGCAGCCGATGGTCGAGGTCGTGCGGCCTTGATAGGACCTCACGCACCGACGGCGAGAGGAGCGACGAGAGAGCGATGGGCATGATCGAGAGCAAGGACCGTGCGACGTCCGACCCCGACGCGCGCAAGCAGGCGCTGAAGCAGATGGAGAAGGACGGCGTCGAGTACGCCCTCTTCTGGTTCACGGACATCGAGGGTCACCTCAAGAGCTTCGCGATCACGCCCTCCGAGCTCGCCGGCGCGCTCGACGACGGCATGGGCTTCGACGGCTCGTCGATCACCGGGTTCAACGCGATCGAGGAGTCCGACATGATCGCGATCCCGGACCCGACGACCTACCGGCTCATGCCGACGCGCGAGGGCGAGACGAAGGTCGGGCGCATGATCTGCGACGTCGTCAAGCCGAACGGCGAGCCCTACGAAGGCGACCCGCGGTACGTCCTGCGGCGCGCGCTCGAGCGCATGGAGTCGCTCGGCTTCGACACGTTCAATATCGGCCCGGAGCTCGAGTACTTCCTGTTCGCCGACAACGAGTCGACGATCACGCTCGACGAGGGCGGGTATTTCGCGATGACCGCGCTCGACGCGGCGACCGAGCTGCGCAACGAGACCATTCAGGCGCTCGAGGCGATGGGGATCGCGATCGAGTACCACCACCACGAGGTCGCGCCGTCCCAGCACGAGATCGACATGCGTTACGCGAATGCGCTCGACATGGCCGACCAGACGATCACGTACCGGCTGATCGTGAAGGAGGTCGCGGCGAAGAACGGCGTCTACGCGACGTTCATGCCGAAGCCGCTCTTCGGTGAGAACGGGTCGGGCATGCACACGCACATGTCGCTGTTCAAGGACGGCCGGAACCAGTTCTTCGACGGGGGCGATCAGTACAACCTCTCGCCGCCGGGTAAGCAGTTCATCGCCGGCCTGCTGCGTCACGCGCGCGAGCTCTCGGCGGTCTTCGCGCAGTGGGTCAACTCGTACAAGCGGCTGGTGCCGGGGTTCGAGGCGCCGGTGTACGTCGCCTGGTCGCAGCGCAACCGCTCGGCGCTCATCCGCATCCCGCTCTACAAGCCGGGGTCGGAGCAGGCGACGCGCGCGGAGATCCGCTGCCCCGACCCGGCGTGCAACCCGTACCTGACGTTCGCGGCCCTGCTGCACGCAGGCCTCGAAGGGATCGAGAAGGGCTACGAGCTCGAGCCGCCGATGGAGACGAACCTCTACCACCTGACCGCGGAGGAGCGCCGCGACCGTGGGATCGTCTCGCTACCCGAGACCCTCGGCGAGGCGATCGACGAGTTCGCGGCGAGCGACCTGATGCGCCGCGCCTTCGGCGACCACATCTTCGACAACTACGTGAAGCTGAAGCGGAAGGAGTGGGACGAGTACCGCGTACAGCTCACGCAGTGGGAGCTCGACCGCTACCTCGGCGTTCTCTGACCTGCCTACGCAGGGTGTCTGACACCTCTTAGAGAAACGTGCGAATCGACTCGCGGTCGACCCGGAGGCCGATCACCTTCGCGCCGTCATCGATCTGCTCGATCGACTCGGCCGGGACGAGCCGGCGGCGGCGGGCGAAGAACCCGGAGCGGACCGACAGCGCATCGGGCTCCTCGGGCGACGTTCCGTACATCGGGCACTCGACCGTCCCGACCACGCGCCCCTTCGCATCTGCGACGAGGAATCCGGCGGTGGCACGGAGGTCGATGGCGAGAGCACTCACAGTGACGAAGCTATTCCCCGTCTACGTGGAAATACCTCGTTCGCCGTAAACCTTTTGTGAATCCGGCTACGAGCCCCACTTGCCCGACATCGCGAGCCAAGCGATTGCGAGCAGCACCAGGTAGAGGCCCGAGAGCACTGCGACGGTCCGGGCCGCGGCTGCCTTACCGCTCCGCTTCCACCAGAACGCGAAACCGATCATGACGAGCAGGACGAGCAACCCTGCATCGGCGACTCCGAAGCCGATCCCGACCCACGTTGGGTCACCGTGCCCGTTGAAGCCTTCTTTGGAATAGATCCACTGCGCCCCGCCGCGCATTGCCACATAGGCGGGAACTCCGACGGCGAGCAATGTCCAGAACGCGGTGCGCCGGAGCACCGGCATGTCAGCACGATGCCACCCGACCGTCGACACGACCGACGTTGTCAGCGCTGCCCCAAAGAGCACCATCGCGCCGAGCACGTGCAGGAACAGCGGGAAGTCGAAGCTCGTCGGCCGGAGGTTCATGCGCCCGGCTTCCAGATCATGAGCAGCAGGACCGCGATTGTCGCGACGCCGGCGCCGTAGTTGAATGCGAGTGCTTTCGGGTCGCGAAGCATGGCGCGCAGTTCGCCCGACATCGTGTCGCCGGCAGCCGCGTCGCGCTCGGCGATCTCGCGCACGTGCGCCTGGCTACGGCCGCCTCGTCCACCAAGCGCGCTCGCGATGACCCAGAAGACGAGTGCGGCCCAGATCCAGCCGGAGCTGAAGCTGTACCCCTTCTCATGCCAGAGCCAGATGCCGAAGATGAACGTGCCGGCGACACCGGCGAAGATGACCGGGAGCGCCCGTTTGATCAGCCCGAGCAGGAGAGCGGCGTCACTGGGGTGCTCGGACCGAATCGCGAGCACGTTCAGGGTTCCTGCGACAACCGATCCTCCGACGAGGAGAAACGCGGCGGTGACGTGCAGCATCAGCAGCCAGTCCGCAGTGCTCATGACGCGAGCGTAACGTTGTTCTCCGATGGATGCGCGCGAACGGCACCTGAGGCTCCTGACCGAGACGATCGAGGCGGTCAACTCCACCCTCGACCTGCAGGAGGTGCTCGCCCTCGTCGCGACCAAGGTGGCGAGCGCGCTCGAGGCCGACGCCTGCTTCGTCTATCTCTACGACGACCGCTCCGACGAGCTCGTTCTACGCGCGACGCACGGCACGCCGATCGACGAGATGAGCCGGCGCCCGCGCATGCGGCCGGGCGAGGGGATCACCGGCTCCGCAGCCGCCGCGCGCGCGCCGGTGATGCTCGAGTCGCAGGCCCATCTCGATCCGCGCTTCAAGAACTTCCCGAACCTGCCCGAGGACGAGTACGAGTCGATTCTCGCCGTGCCGATCCTCACGCGCGACGGCACGCTCGAGGGCGCGCTGAACGTGCGGACGCGGGCGCCGCGCGCGTTCTCCGACGACGAGGTCGAGCTGCTGCTCGCGATCGCCGCGCAGGTTGCACAGTCGATCGAGCACGCGAAGCTCTACTCGGAGGCGCAGCGGCGCGTGCACGAGCTCGAGGCGCTCGCCCGCATCTCGGAGGCGGTGCAGGACTCGCTGTATCTCGAGGAGTCGCTCGAGGCGATCGTCAAGACGACGATGGACGCGCTCGGCGCGACGGGCGCTGCGCTCGTGCTCGACGACGGCCGCATCGCGTGGCCCGAGGGCGTCGCGTCGGCGCACGCCGTGCGCCAGTCCCTCACCTGGCGGGGCCGGCAGATCGGCGAGCTCGTCGCCGACCGCGAGACGCCTTTCTCGAAGGCCGACCGCGAGCTGCTCGCGTCGATCGCGACGCATGCCGCGGTCGCACTCGAGCACGGACGGGCGGTGATGCGCGGCGTGCTCGCCCAGGAGATCCATCACCGCGTCAAGAACAACCTGCAGACGGTGGCGTCGCTGCTTCGGCTGCAGGCGCGCGCGGCGGACGCCGTTGATCCGCGCGAGGCACTCGAGCATTCGGTGAACCGCATCCTCGCGATCGCGGCCGTCCACGAGCTCCTGACGGAGCGGCGCGAGGAGGACGTCGAGCTCGCCGATCTCTTCGACCGCCTGCGCTCGATGCTCGTGCAAGGGGTCGGCGGCGGCAAGGACGTATCGGCCACGTTCGCGTCGGTGACGCTGCCCGGCGCGCGCGCGACAGCGGTTGCGCTCGTCTTCGCGGAGCTGCTGCAGAACGCCCTCGAGCACGGCGGCGACCGGATCCGCGTCGAGCTCGAGCAGCGAAACGGCAACCTCGTCCTCGCGATCGCCGACGACGGAGACGGCCTCGGCGACGCACCGTCCGGGACCGGCCTGTCGATCGTCCACGCACTGGTCCGGGACGAGCTGCGCGGGACGCTCGAGCTGTCGTCAGGCCCCGGCGCGCGCGCCGAGGTCGTGTTCCCGGCCTAGCACCGCCTCGCGCCTGGTCTGACCAGACGACGTGGCCCGGCGGGCTGTGGAAGATTCGGCACAGTTCTTCCACGCTGGTCTGACCACGAGACGCGGCCCGACCAGCCCCGTCCTGCGCGGTTAGGCGGACTGATCGTCGAACGTGAAGTGGAAGTGGTCGCCGTGGGTGTGCACGCCCAGCACCTGGTCGGCCAGCACGTCCGCGGCGACGCTGTCCAGATACACCTGCGCGCCGTCGCGCTCGACGACTTCGTCGCCGTCCTGGGGCTCCGTCGCGTCGTCGATCTGGAGCTCGACGCCGTCGTCGGTCTCCTGCGCGGTGATCCGCAGCGCGGTGCCCATCCCCTTCAGCGGCTCGACCGCGTCCTCGTGGATCTCGAGCATCGCCGGAGTATAGGAGGCGTTTGCGGCGCGGGAGGCCAGGCGAGGGCCACCGCAGGAGCCTTCGAGCGGGCCTCCCACACCGCACCTCTCATCCTGCTATCCCTCGGCCGTCCCGCCACTAGCCGTTCGGCCAGGGTGTACAACCCTCCGATGCGGATCCTGATCGCCGAGGACGAGACGATCATCCGCCTCGACTTGCGCGACCTGCTCGAGCGGTCCGGCCATGAGGTCGCCGGCGAGGCGCGCGACGGGGAGGAAGCGGTGGCTCTCGCACGCGAGCTCGAGCCCGACCTCGCGATCATGGACGTGAAGATGCCGCGGCTCGACGGGATCGAGGCCGCGAAGCGAATCCTCGACGACCGGCCGATGCCGATCGTGCTCTTGACCGCATACGACCAGGAGGAGCTCGTCGCGCGCGCCGTCGAGGCTGGCGTCTTCGGCTATCTCGTCAAGCCGTTCCGCGAACAGGATCTGGTGCCGGCGATCGAAACCGCGCGAGCGCGCCACGCCGAGCTCGCGGCGGTCCGCGAAGAGGCCGAGTCACTTGCCGATGCGCTTGCGGCCCGCAAGGCGATCGAGCGCGCAAAGGGGCTTCTGATGGAGAAGGAGAGCCTCACCGAGGCCGAGGCGTTCGACCGTCTGCGCCGCGCGAGCCAGGTGTCGGGCCGGCCGCTGAAGGTGATCGCCGAGGCCGTGGTCGATACGCTCGGTGGCGAATGACGCACACGCTGACACCGCCGAGGGAACGCGCGCGCGCCGGCTCGGGCTCCGGTACGGGCGACGCCTGGCGCGTGATCGTCCGGAACGACAACCACAACACCTTCGAGGGCGTCGCGTTCGCGCTCGCGCAGACGATCCCCGGCGTCGACTACACCAAGGGCATGGCGTTCGCGAACAAGATCCACTCGACCGGCCAGGCGATCGTGTGGTCCGGCCATCGCGAGCTCGCCGAGCTGTATCACTCGCAGCTCGAGGGCTACGGACTCACGCTCGCGCCGCTTGAACGCTGACGACGGGATCAGGCGCGTCTTCGACGCGTTCCGCGGCGGTGACCCGCGCGCGCTGTTCGAGGTGATTGCCGATGACGCCGTCTGGATCGTCAACGGCACGGTGCCGGTCGCGAATGTCTACGAGGGCCGCGAGCAGATCTTCCACCTCTTCCGCGAGACGCGCCGCCTCACGGGAGGCACGTACCTGTCGACGCTGAAGTGGGCGTTGAGTGACGACGCGCACGCCGCTGCGGTGTACCGCGCGCAGGGCAGGCGTGAAGGACGGGAGCTCGACATCGACCAGGTGCTCCTGATCGACCATGCCGCCGGCGTCTGGCAGCGGATCGTCGCGATCCCGTCCGACCCGCCCGCGTTCGAGGAGTTCTGGGCGTGAAGGTGGGCATCCAGCTGCCGGAAGTGGAGTACGCCGCGCGCCGCGACGAGGTCGCGGCGATGGCGCGCGCCGCGGAGGAGGTCGGCTTCGACTCGCTCTGGGTCGGCGACCATCTCCTCTACCGCGAACCGGTCCGCGGGCCGTGGGACGCCTGGACGACGCTTGCGTGGCTGGGCGGCATCACGGAGCGCATCGAGCTCGGTCCGCTCGTCGCGTGCACGGCGTTTCACCCGCCCGGCGTGCTTGCGCGGATGGCGGCCGCCACGCACGAGCTCTCCGGCGGCCGGCTCGTGCTCGGCCTCGGCTGCGGCTGGAACGACGTCGAGTTCCGTGCGTTCGGGCTGCCGTTCGACCATCTCGTGTCCCGGTTCGAAGAGGCGTTCACGATCGTGCGGCGGCTGCTCGCGGGTGAGCACGTGACGTTCCACGGGCGTTTCCACGAGGTCGACGACGCAGTGCTGCTGCCGCGTCCGGCGCCGGCGCCGAAGCTGATGCTCGGCGCGAACGCGCCGCGGATGCTCTCGATCGGCCTGCCGCACGTCGCGAGCTGGAACACGTGGTTCTCGCGCTACGGCAACACGGTCGACGGCTTCGCCGCCGAGAACGCCGGGATCGACGGCGCCGCCGAGCGTGCGGGCCGCGACCCCGCGACGCTCGAGCGCAGCGCCTGCGTGTTCGTCTCGGTCGAGAGCGCCGGCGTCCGCAACAACGACGAAAGCACGCCACCCGTTCCGGCCGACGCGCTCAAGGATCACCTCGCGAGCATGGCGGACGCCGGCGCCGATGAGGTGATTCTCGTCGCCGACCCGATCACCGAGGCGTCGATCCGCTCCCTTGGAACAGTGATTCCCACCGTCTGAGCAGCGCATCGAGCTGGTCTCGCGCCCGCTTGTGCGCAGCGACCAGCTCGACGTCCGACCAGTCGGCGGCCAGCTTCTGCTCCACCTCGGCGAGGCGCGCCTCTGCTTTCTCGACCTCCGCCTCGACCTGTTCGAGCGCCGACGGCTTCGGCTTCGCCGGCCGCTTCGGCCGCTCGGCCCTTCCCCTCGGCGGCGGAGACGGCGGCGCCTCCTGCGCTTCCTGCGCGCGCACGTAGTCGGCCCATCCCCCCGAATACGACGCGATCGCACGCCCTTGGACGGCGAGCAGCCGGTCGGCGACGGCGTCGAGGAGCGCGCGATCGTGGGAGACGAGCAGCACGGTTCCCGGGAACGCCTCGAGCGCCGCCTCGAGTGCCTCGCGAGACTCGAGGTCGAGATGGTTCGTCGGCTCGTCCAGCACGAGGAAGTTCGCGCCGGACGCGACTACGATCGCGAGCGCGAGCCGGCGCCGCTCGCCGCCCGAGAGCGCGACGACCGGCTTCTCATGCGCGTCCCATCCCGAGAAGAGGAACCGCCCGAGCAGCGACTGCGCCTCGGGGCGCTTCAAGCCGGTACCGGACATCGCCGCCTCGAGCACGGAGCCGCGCTCGTCCAGCTCCGCTTCGTGCTGTGAGAAGTACGCCGCTTCGACGCCGTGCCCGAGCCGGACCTTCCCGCTCGTCGGATCGCGCTTGCCGAGCAGCGTCTCGAGCAGCGTCGTCTTGCCGGAGCCGTTCGGGCCGACGAGCGCGACGTGCTCGCCTCGCTCGATTGCGAACTCCGCGTCGTCGAGGAGCGGCTTGTCGCCCGCGCGCACGCGCAGCCCCTCGGCGACCGCGACGTCGCGGCCTGAGCGCGCCGGCTTCAGGAACTCGAACCCCATCACCCGCCGCCGGTGGTCCGGTGCGAGCACGCGGTTCGCCTGCAGCTTCTCGATCTGCTTGAGCTTCGACTGCGCTTGCCGCGCCTTCGACGCCTTGTAGCGGAACCGCTCGACGAAGCGCTCGAGCCGCGCGAGCTGCTCCGTCTGGCGCTCGGCCGTCTTCGCCTGGTGGAGGTCGCGCGCCGCCTGCTCGCGCCGCCAAACATGCCAGGCGCCCGGGAAGTAGACCGACTTCCCGCGCTCGAGCTCGAGCACCGCCGTGGTCACCGCCTCGAGGAACCAGCGGTCGTGCGCGACGAGGATGACGCCCGCGTCGATCGTCTTCAGCATCTCCTCGAGCCACTCGAGCGACTCGATGTCGAGATGGTTCGTCGGCTCGTCGAGCAGCAGCAGGTCGGGCTGCGAGGCAAGCGCCCGCGCGAGCGACGCGCGAGTGAGCTCGCCGCCGGAAAAGGTGCGCAGGGGGCGGTCGAGGTCGTCGTCGGTGAACCCGAGCCCGCGGACGACCGAGGCCGCCCGGTCGCGCCAGTCGTAGCCGCCCGCGTGTTCCAGCCTGGCCTGCGCCTCGGCGTAACGGCGCAGCAGCGCGGGGTCGTGCTCGCCCGCGGCCATGCGCTCCTCGAGTGCGCGGAGCTCGCCCTCCACCGCCGCGAGGTCGGCCGTGCCGGCGAGCACGTACTCGCGGAGCGGCCGGCTCGACTGGTCGGGAGGCCTCTGGTCGTGCAGTGCGACGCGTGCACTTTTCTCCCAGGCGAGCTCGCCGCCCTCGAGCGTGATCTCGCGTGCGAGCGCCCGCAGGAGCGTCGTCTTGCCGGCGCCGTTCGGTCCGGCCAGGGCCATCCGGTCCCGGCGCTCGACCTTGAACGAGACGCCGTCGAAGAGGACATCGCCGGAGAACTCCTTGCGGAGCGCGGATGCGATCAGGACCGCCACGGCTGCAAACTATCCTCCGGTTCTCTGATGCGGATCGTCGCGCTCGACGTCGGGTCGTCCTCGGTGCGCGCCGTCGCGTACGGCGAAGACGCGAAGCCGGAACCCGGCGACGCCCACCTCCCGTACACCTCGTACGACGCCGACGAGCTCGTCGACGCCTGCCGCGCCGTGCTCGCCCACGTCGGGCCGGGCGACGCTCTCGCGCTGTCGTGCTTCTGGCATTCGCTGCTCCCGCTCGACGAGCACGAGCGTCCGCTGTCGCCGGTCCTGACGTGGCGCGACGTGACCGGCGAGCCGCCGCCACTCGATCCAGCGGCGTACCACCGCCGTACCGGCTGCTTCCTTCATCCGTCGTTCTGGCCCGCGAAGCTCGGCGGGCTCGCGGCCGCGCGGTACGTCTCGTTCGCCGACTACCTACTGCTCCGGCTGACCGGGGAGCTCGTCACGAGCGTCTCGATGGCGAGCGGCACCGGCGTCTTCGACCCGAACCGGCTCGCCTGGGACGGCGAGACGCTGGCAGCCGTCGACGTCAACGAGGCGCAGCTTCCAACCGTCTCCGACGAGCAGGTCGCAACCGTCTGGCCGGCGCTCGGCGACGGCGCCTGCTCGAACGTCGGGTCCGGTTGCGTCGGCCCCGGTCGCGCCGCCGTGACCATCGGTACGTCCGCTGCCGCGCGGGTCGTGTACGAGGCTGCGTCAGCCGAGCCGAAGCCGGGGCTCTTCCTCTACCGGCTCGACGCCCGGCGCTTCTGCGAGGGCGGCGCGCTCTCGGACGGCGGCAACCTGCACGCGTGGCTCCGCCTGACGCTGAGCGAAGCCGAACCGACCGACCTGCCGGATCACGGTCTCACATTCCTGCCGTTTCTCGGCGGCGAGCGCTCCCTCGGCTGGAACGTGCACCGCCACGGGCTGATCGACGGGCTCACGTTCGCCACGACCCCCGGCGAGATCGTGCAGGCCGCGCTCGAGGGTGTCGCCTATCGGCTGGCCGACGTGCTCGACGCGATCGGCGGCCTCGAGTCGGTCGCTGCAACCGGCCACGCGGCGCTCGTCAACGACATGTGGCTGCAGATCCTCGCCGACGTGCTCGGCCGCCCCATCGAGGTGTCCGGCGAGGCCGAGGGCTCGGCGCGCGGCGCGGCGGTTGTCGCGCTTGAGCGCGCGGGTATCAGCGTTCCGGCGGCGCCGGTCGCGCGGGTCGTCCAGCCGCGGCCGGAGCGTTTCGAGTTCCATTCGGCGGCGAGGGAAGAGCAACGAAGACTGATGCGTTCACAGGAGGCGACATGATCGGGATCATCGGAGGCGGCCTCTCTGCCGCGAAGCTCGTCGAGAGCTACCGCGAGGCCGGCGGGACGGAGGACATCACCCTCTGGTCGCAGGATCCGCACGGGCCGTACCACCGGCCTCCGCTCACCAAGCGCCTGCTTCGCGGCGAGTCGAAGCCCGAAGATGCGCTGATCTCACTCGCAGGGATCGACGTGCACCTCGGTGAGCGCATCGAGTCGCTCGACGAGGTCCAGGCGGACACGATCGTCCTTGCCACCGGCGCGACGCCTCGCAAGCTCGGCGACGCGCTCGCGTTCCGCACGCTCGACGACTCGCTCGACCTTCGGCGCCGCGCCGAGTCGGCGAAGACGGCGACGGTGATCGGCGGCGGCTTCATCGGCTGCGAGATCACCGCCTCCCTCACCATGATCGGTGTCAAGGTGACTCAGATCGTCCGCGACCCGATGCTGTTCGCGACGATCGAGTGCCCGCCGCTCTCTGAGTCGCTCCACGAGATCTATCGCGCGAACGGCGTCGACCTTCGTCTCGAGGCGAGCGACATCCCGGACGCCGACATCGTGGTTGCCGGGATCGGTGTCGAGCCGAACGTCGAGCTGGCGCGTGACGCCGGCCTCGAGGTGCGGAGCGGCATCGTCGTCGACGAGCGCTTCCGGAGCGCGCGCGACCGCGTGTACGCGATCGGGGACGTCGCCGAGTTCTTCGACCCGCTCTACCGGCGCCATCGCCGAATCGAGCACTGGTCGACCGCGGCCTACCACGGGACGACGCTCGGCAAGATCCTCGCCGGCGACGCGGAGGCACGCTACGACACGGTCTCGTCATTCTTCTCCGAGGAGTTCGGGCGCAGCTTCCGGTCGTTCGGCGACAGCTCCGGCCACGACGGCACCTCGCTCGAGGGCGACTTCTCCGGCGACCACGCCCTCTATCGGTTCCTGAAAGGCGGGGCCACGATCGCCGCTGTCGCGATCGGGCTCGACGACGAGGAGCAGGACGCGCTGAAAGACGAGATCAGAGCCGGCGCAGCGGCTCAGCCCTAGGCGTTACCCTCGCAGGGAAGTCGATTCCTGGAGGAGCGTTGGCGAACTCGGAGATCGAACAGCTCTCTATCGACACGATCAGGACGCTGTCGATGGACATGGTGCAGCAGGCGAACGCCGGCCATCCCGGCACGGCGATGGCGCTCGCGCCGCTCGCGTACCTGCTCTACGGCGAAGTGATGCGACACAACCCGGCGAACTCGCATTGGCCGAACCGGGACCGGTTCGTCCTCTCCGCCGGGCATGCGTGCGTCCTCCAGTACTCGGCGCTCCACCTGGCCGGCTACAACCTCTCACTCGAGGAGCTCAAGCGCTTCCGGCAGTGGCAGTCGAAGACGCCGGGGCATCCGGAGTACCGCCACACCGACGGTGTCGAGGTGACGACCGGCCCGCTCGGCCAGGGCTTCGCGAACGGCATCGGGATGGGGTTTGCAGAGCGGTTCCTCGCCGCGACGTTCAATCGTCCGTCGCGGGAGCCGATCGTCGACCACCGCGTCTACGCGATCTGTTCCGACGGCGACCTGATGGAGGGCGTCTCCTACGAGTCCGCGTCGATCGCCGGGACGAACGGGCTCGGGAAGCTCATCTACTTCTACGACGACAACCACATCACGATCGACGGGACGACCTCGATCTCGTTCACCGAGGACCGCGGTGCGCGATTCGAAGCGCTCGGCTGGCACGTTCAGCACGTGGAAGACGTCAACGAGCTCGCTTCGCTTCGTGATGCGATAGCAAATGCTCAAGCGGAAACCACGCAGCCCTCGATCATCATCTGCCGGACGCACATCGGCTTCGGTGCCCCGAACGCGATCGATACGGCGAAGGCGCACGGGAGCCCGCTCGGCGCCAGCGAGGTCGCCGCGGCGAAGAAGGCGCTCGGCTGGGATCCCGACAAGCACTTCTTCATCCCGGACGACGTGGCTGCGCACATGAACCAGGTCGAGCGCGGCAGCGCCGCCGAGACAGAGTGGGAAGCACGCTTCGCGCAGTGGTCGGAGGCGTTTCCGCAGGACCGCGAGCGGTGGGACGCGGCGTGGGCAGGCCGCATCGCGGCGTGGACGCTACCCGAGTTCGAGCCCGGCGAAGAGCTGGCGACACGTGCCGCGGGCAAGACTGTGATGCAGGCGTTCAAGGACGCGGCGCCGACGATGATCGGCGGCGCTGCCGACCTCGTCGAGTCGACGTACACGGAGTTCGTCGGCGCCGGCCTCTTCTCCGACAGCTGGGCCGGTCGCAACATCGCGTTCGGGATCCGCGAGCACGCGATGGGATCGATCGTCAACGGCATCGCCGTGCACGGCGGCTGCGTGAAGCCGTACGGCTCGACGTTCCTCATCTTCAGCGACTACATGCGGCCGGCGGTCCGGCTGTCGGCGCTGATGGGGCTGCCGGTCGTCTGGGCGTGGACGCACGACTCGGTCGGGCTCGGCGAGGACGGACCGACCCACCAGCCAGTCGAGACGTACGCGGCACTGCGCGCGATCCCGAACCTCTGGTTCGTGCGGCCGGCCGATGCGAACGAGACGGCATGGGCGTGGAAGGTCGCACTCGAGCGGGCCGACGGGCCGGTCGCCCTTTCACTGTCGCGGCAGAAGGTGCCGACGCTCGACCGCTCCGACCTCGCGCCTGCGTCCGGTCTCGAGCGCGGCGCCTACACGCTCTGGGAATCGAGCTCGTCGCCCGATCTGATCCTGATCGCGACGGGTGCAGAGGTCGGGCTCACGCTCGAGGCAGGGCGGAAGCTGGCGGAAGACGGGACTGCGGTGCGCGTCGTGTCGATGCCGTGCTGGGAGCTCTTCGAGGCGCAGCCGGCCGAGTACCGCGACGAGGTGCTGCCGCCGGACGTGAAGGCGCGGCTCTCCGTCGAGCCGGGTGTCGCGCTCGGCTGGGCGAAGTGGGTCGGCGACCGCGGCAGCTCGATCTCGATCGAGCACTTCGGCGCATCCGCGCCCGGAGCGACGGTCCTCGAGAAGTTCGGCTACAACCTGGACAACGTGATCGCCCGCGCGTCGGCGCTCTTGGAGCGGGTCTCATGAAGATTGCGGTGGCGTTCGACCACCGCGGTGTCCACTTGCGCGACGCGGTGCTCGAGGTCCTGTCGGGGCATGAGGTGATCGACTTCGGCACCGATACGGACGCGGTTCGGATCGACTATCCCGACAAGGCCCGTGAGGTCGGTCAGGCGGTCCAGCGCGGCGACGCGGAGCGTGCCGTGCTCGTGTGTGGCTCCGGCGTCGGCGCTGCTGTCGCTGCTTGCAAGATGACGGGCATTCGGGCGGCGATCTGCCACGACACGTACTCGGCGCATCAAGGTGTGGAGCACGACGACATGAACGTGCTCTGCCTCGGCTCGGAAGTAGTCGGGCCGTCGCTCGCGCGGGAGCTCGTGGCGGCATTTTTGAACGCGACCTTCGACGGAGGCGCGCGCTACGTCGAGCGCCTGCAGAAGGTCGCCGAGATGGAAAGGACGATGAAGAATGGCGAAGTCACGGCTGCATGAGCTCGCAGCGCGCGGGCAGTCGATCTGGTACGACACGCTCTCGCGCGATCTCGTTCAAACGGGCGAGCTGAAGCGGATGATGGACGAGGACGCCGTCACCGGCGTCACCTCGAACCCGACGATCTTCCAGAAGGCGCTCTCTTCGGGGAACGCCTACGACGCGGACCTGAAGAAGCTGCTTGCGGAGACGGACGACCCTGAGCAGATCTTCTTCTCGCTCGCGCTCCAGGACATACGCGACGCGTGCGACGTGCTGAGACCCGCCTTCGATGCATCGGACGGTGTCGACGGTTTCGTCTCGATGGAGGTCCTTCCGGGGCTCGCGTATGACACCGAGGGGACGTTCGCCCAGGTGCAGTGGATCTCGAAGGAAGTCGACAAGCCGAACCTGTACGTGAAGATCCCGGCGACGATGGCCGGCCTGCCGGCGATCGAGGACTCGATCGCTCACGGCACGCCCATCAACATCACGCTCATCTTCTCGCTCGAGCGGTACAAGGCCGTCGTCGAGGCGTACCTCCGCGGTCTCGAGCGCCTGATCGCAGGCGGCGGCGATCCGTCGAAGGTCGCGTCGGTTGCGTCGTTCTTCGTGTCGCGCGTCGACACCGAGGCCGACAAGCGGCTCGAGGGCCACCCTGAGTTGCAGGGCAAGCTCGCGATCGCGAACGCGAAGCTCGCGTACCAGCACTACCTCGAGACGTTCAAAGGGCCCCGCTGGGACTACCTGGAGGGTAAGGGTGCGACGAAGCAGCGCTGCCTCTGGGCGTCGACGTCGACAAAGAACCCGGCATATAGCGACGTGCTCTACGTCGAGGACCTGATCGGGCCGGAGACGGTGAACACGATGCCGCTCGAGACGATCGAGGCATTCCAGGATCACGGGACCATTCCGGGCGACACCGTGCTCGAAGGGATCGACGAGGCGCGTGACCTGTTCGTGCAGCTCGAGAAGGCAGGCGTCTCCTACGACGACGTCGTCGAGACGATCGAGGCGGAAGGCGTGCAGAAGTTCGCCGACTCCTTCGACCTGATCATCGAAGAGGTGCGGGCGAAGCGCGGGGCGCTCGCCGCTGCATGACGAACGCTGAGATCGTCGAGCGGATCTGGTCGCGCGATGCGGCGCTCTGGACCGGCACCGATGAAGCGAAGTGGCTCGGCTGGCTCGACGAGCCGTGGCGCATGCGTGAGGACGTCGACCTGCTGCTGTCGTTCGCCGACGCGCTCTCCGGTGACGTCGACGACGTCGTGCTGCTCGGGATGGGCGGGTCTTCACTCGCTCCCGAAGTGATTCGCCTCACGTTTGGGCGTGATCGGTTTCACGTGC
>Ga0308176_10001282_pt1 | contig 15728 bp, 13 predicted proteins | sample PhyCR2_3_FD_203890 | JGI IMG/M metagenome (GOLD analysis project Ga0308176, IMG submission 203890) | Soil microbial communities from UC Gill Tract Community Farm, Albany, California, United States - DLSLS.C.R2 | ecosystem: Environmental > Terrestrial > Soil > Agricultural land | place: USA...
GGATCTCCTTCGAGGCGGCAGCCAAGCGGCTGTCGGCGGACGTGATCAACTTCTCCGCGAAGGGCTCCAGCCTCAGCAAGGGCGAGTCGCTGAAGGACACCGCTCTGACCCTCGAGGCGATGGGCGCCGACGCCGTCGTCGTCCGGCACTGGGCCTCCGGCGCTCCGCACCTGCTCGCCAACGCCGGCTGGTCGCGCTCGAGCGTGATCAACGCCGGCGACGGCACCCACGAGCACCCCACCCAGGCGCTGCTGGACGCGTTCACGATGTGGCGGCACCTCGGCGACCTGGATGGCCGGCGGGTGGCCATCGTCGGCGACGTGCTGCACAGCCGGGTGGCGCGGTCCAACGCGCTGCTGCTCAAGACGCTCGGTGCGGAGGTCACCCTGGTCGGTCCGCCGACGCTGCTGCCGTACGGCGTGGACGGCTGGGATGTCGCCACGTCGTACGACCTCGACGCGGTGCTCCCCAAGACCGACGTGGTGATGATGCTGAGGGTGCAGCAGGAGCGGATGAACGCGGCCTTCTTCCCGACGGTGCGTGAGTACTCCCGCCGCTACGGCCTCGACGGCCGGCGGATGGCGACCCTGCAGGACCACACGCTGGTCATGCACCCCGGTCCGATGAACCGGGGCATGGAGATCACCGCCGACGTGGCCGACTCCGAGCGGTCGGTGATCGTGGAGCAGGTCACCAACGGCGTCGCCGTGCGGATGGCGGTGCTCTACCTGCTGCTCGGCGGCTCCGAACCGGCGCTCGCGAGCAGCGACGATCACCAGGACAGCGAAGTGGCGGGAGTGGAGCAGTGACCGAGTACCTGATCAGAGGCGCACGCATCCTCGGTGGCGACCCTGCCGACCTGCTGGTCCGGGACGGGGTGGTCGCGGAGGTGTCGAGCAGCGCGTCGTCCTCCGGGGCCGAGGTCGTGGACGCCGACGGGCTGGTGGCCCTGCCCGGCCTGGTGGACCTGCACACCCACCTGCGGGAGCCGGGCCGCGAGGACGCGGAGACCGTGGAGACCGGCACGCAGGCGGCCGCCCTGGGCGGCTTCACCGCGGTGCACGCGATGGCCAACACCAACCCGGTCGCCGACACCGCAGGGGTTGTCGAGCAGGTCTGGCGGCTGGGCCGCGAGGCCGGCCACTGCGACGTGGCGCCGGTCGGCGCGGTCACCGTCGGCCTGCGCGGCGAGCAGCTCGCCGAGCTCGGCGCGATGGCCGACTCCGCCGCGCGGGTGCGGGTGTACTCCGACGACGGCAAGTGCGTCTCCGACGCGGTGCTGATGCGGCGCGCGCTGGAGTACGTCAAGGCCTTCGACGGCGTGGTCGCCCAGCACGCCCAGGAGCCTCGGCTGACCGAGGACGCCCAGATGAACGAGGGCGAGCTGTCTGGCCGGCTCGGCCTTCGCGGCTGGCCGGCGGTCGCCGAGGAGGCGGTCATCGCCCGTGACTGCCTGCTCGCCGCCCACGTCGGCTCACGGCTGCACGTATGCCACGTGTCCACGGCGGGCTCGGTGGAGATCATCCGCTGGGCCAAGAGCAAGGGCTGGCCGGTGACCGCGGAGGTCACCCCGCACCACTTGCTGCTCACCGACGAGCTCGCGACGACGTACGACCCGATCTTCAAGGTCAACCCGCCGCTGCGCTCGGCCGCCGACGTCGAGGCGCTCCGCGCTGGACTCGCCGACGGCACCATCGACGCAGTGGCCACCGACCACGCGCCGCACCCGCACGAGGACAAGGACTGCGAGTGGCAGGCCGCCGCGTTCGGCATGCTCGGCCTGGAGACCGCGCTGTCGGTGGTCCAGGCGACGATGGTCGACACCGGTCTGCTCGACTGGGCCGGCGTCGCCGAGCGGATGTCGAGCCGCCCCGCCCGCATCGGCAGGCTGCACGGGCACGGACGGCCGGTCGCGGAGGGGGAGCCGGCCAACCTGGTGCTCTACGACCCGTCAGCGAGCAGGGTGGTCGAGGCCTCCGAGATGGCTTCGCTGTCCCGGAACACGCCGTACGTCGGTCGGCAGCTGCCCGGCCGCGTGGTCGCCACCTTCCTGCGCGGCACCGCCACCGTCCTCGACGGCAAAGCGCAGTGAGGCAAGGCATCGGAGCGGTCTGGATCCCGGTCGTCATCCTCGCGGCCTTCGTGGTGCTGGTGTACCTCGGCATGTGGCGCGGCTGGCGCAGACGGGCCCGCAAGCACGACCTGCCGCCGCTGGAGCCCGTGTCCGGCACCGGCGCGGAACCGATGCTCGAGGCGTCCGGCCGCTACTTCGGTACGACGGTCACGGGGGACTGGCTGGACCGGGTGGTTGCTCGGGGACTCGGTGCGCGCAGCGGCTGCCGCCTCTCGCTGTTCCCCGACGGGCTCGAGGTGCACCGTGCGGGCACCTCGTTCCGGATCCCGGCACCGGCCCTGGTGGGCGCCCGGGCGGCCCGGGGCCTGGCCGGCAAGGTCGTCCCGCCGCACGGACTGCTGGTCGTGACCTGGCGGCACGGCGACTACGTTCTGGACACCGGCTTCCGCCTCACCGACTTGTCAGTGCCACACCCGGCTATGGCCGGGTCACCTAGTGACAACTCGGTGGAGGAGCGGCACGAGAGGTGGATCCGGGCCATCGAGGCGATCGTGGAGGAGAGCGCGGCATGACGACATCCCTGACAACCCCGAGGGACCAGCCGACGAAGGCGGCGCCGCACGGGGCGATCCTCGTCCTGGAGGACGGGCGCACCTTCCACGGCGAGTCGTTCGGGGCGCTCGGTGAGACGTTCGGCGAGGCGGTGTTCTCCACCGGCATGTCCGGCTACCAGGAGACGCTGACCGACCCGTCGTACCACCGCCAGGTCGTGGTGATGACCGCGCCGCACGTCGGCAACACCGGGATGAACGACGAGGACCCGGAGTCGACGCGGATCTGGGTGAGCGGCTACGTGGTCCGCGACCCGGCGCGGATGCCGTCGAGCTGGCGAGCCCGCCGGTCGCTGGACGAGGCGCTGCGCGCGCAGGGCGTGGTCGGCATCTCCGGAGTCGACACGCGTGCCCTGACCCGGCACCTGCGCGAGCGCGGTGCCATGCGGGTGGGCATCTCCACGGTCGAGGCCGACCCGCAGGCGCTGCTGCGCCGGGTGCGCGAATCGGCGCCGATGGAGGGCGCGGAGCTGGCCGGCGAGGTGTCCACCGACGAGGCGTACGTCGTGCCGGCGCTGGGGGAGCGGCGGTTCACGGTCGCCGCGCTCGACCTGGGCATCAAGTCGATGACGCCGCGGATGCTGGCCGAGCGCGGCGCCGAGGTGCACGTGCTCCCGGCGCGCTGCAGCATCGAGGACGTGCTCGCGGTCCAGCCGGACGGGGTGTTCTTCTCCAACGGCCCGGGGGACCCGGCCGCCACCACGCACCAGATCGAGCTGCTGCAACAGGTGCTCGATCGGGGGCTGGCTTACTTCGGGATCTGCTTCGGCAACCAGCTGTTCGGCCGCGCGCTCGGCCTGGGCACCTACAAGCTGCGCTACGGCCACCGGGGCATCAACCAGCCGGTGATGGACAAGACCACCGGCAAGGTCGAGGTGACCGCGCACAACCACGGGTTCGCCGTGCGGTGGCCGGAGGGCCGCTCCCTCGACGAACCGGTCAGCACGCCGTACGGCGAGGCGACGGCCAGCCACGTCTGCCTCAACGACGACGTCGTGGAGGGGCTGGAGCTGCGGGACGCGGGCAACCGGCTGCGGGCGTTCTCGGTGCAGTACCACCCGGAGGCCGCGGCCGGGCCGCACGACGCGGCCTACCTGTTCGACAGATTCACCCAGCTGATGGAGGGCGAGGCCTGATGCCGAAGCGGACCGACATCGACAGCGTCCTGGTGATCGGGTCCGGCCCGATCGTGATCGGCCAGGCCTGCGAGTTCGACTACTCCGGCACCCAGGCTTGCCGGGTGCTGCGCGCCGAGGGGCTGCGGGTGATCCTGGTCAACTCCAACCCGGCCACGATCATGACCGACCCGGAGTTCGCCGACGCGACCTACATCGAGCCGATCACCCCGGAGTTCGTCGAGAAGGTGATCGAGAAGGAGCGCCCGGACGCGCTGCTCGCGACACTCGGCGGGCAGACGGCGCTGAACGCCGCGGTGGCGCTCGACGAGCGCGGCGTGCTGGAGAAGTACGGCGTGGAGCTGATCGGCGCGAGCATCGACGCGATCCAGCGCGGCGAGAACCGCGAGTCGTTCAAGAAGATCGTCGAGGAGCTCGGGGGAGAGGTCGCCCGGTCGGTGATCTGCCACTCCATGGACGACTGCCTCGGTGCAGCCGACGAGCTCGGCTACCCGATGGTGGTCCGGCCCAGCTTCACCATGGGCGGTGCCGGCTCCGGGATGGCCTTCGACGAGGACGACCTGCGCCGCATCGCCGGCGCCGGCCTGCAGGCCAGCCCGACCACCGAGGTGCTCCTGGAGGAGTCCATCCTCGGCTGGAAGGAGTACGAGCTGGAGGTGATGCGCGACCGCGCCGACAACGTGGTGATCGTGTGCAGCATCGAGAACCTCGACCCGATGGGCGTGCACACCGGCGACTCCATCACCGTCGCCCCGGCGATGACGCTGACCGACCGCGAGTACCAGACCATGCGCGACCTGGCCATCGGCATCATCCGCGCGGTCGGCGTGGACACCGGCGGCTGCAACATCCAGTTCGCGGTCGACCCCGCCGACGGGCGGCTGATCGTCATCGAGATGAACCCCCGCGTCTCGCGGTCGAGCGCGCTGGCGTCGAAGGCCACCGGCTTCCCGATCGCCAAGATCGCCGCCAAGGTGGCCATCGGCTACACGCTGGACGAGATCCCCAACGACATCACCGCCCGAGAAGACGGCGGGGCGACGCCGGCTGCCTTCGAACCCACGCTGGACTACGTGGTGGTGAAGGTGCCGCGGTTCGCGTTCGAGAAGTTCCCGGCCGCCGACCCCGCGCTGACCACGCACATGAAGTCCGTCGGCGAGGCGATGGCCATCGGCCGCAACTTCACCGAGGCGCTGCAGAAGGCGCTGCGTTCGCTGGAGAAGAAGGACGCCGTCTTCGACTGGAGCCACGAGTGGATCGACCTCGACCGGGCCGCGCTGCTCGAGGAGATCCGCACCCCGCACGACGGTCGGCTCCGGAAGGTGATGGACGCGCTGCGCGCCGGTGCCGCACCGGAGGAGATCCACGCCGCCACGGCCATCGACCCGTGGTTCGTCGACCAGCTGCAGCTGGTCAACGAGGTCGCGCTGCAGGTGCTCGACGCCGAGGAGCTCACTCCGGCGCTGCTGCGGCGCGCCAAGCGGCACGGCTTCTCCGACGAGCAGATCGGCAAGCTGCGGGGGATGAGCGCGGACGTGGTCCGCGGTGTGCGGCACGCCCTGGGCATCCGGCCGGTGTACAAGACCGTCGACACCTGCGCGGCCGAGTTCGCCGCGCGCACGCCGTACCACTACTCCTCCTACGACGAGGAGACCGAGGTCGCCCCCCGGACCAGGCCCGCCGTGATCATCCTCGGCTCCGGGCCGAACCGGATCGGGCAGGGCATCGAGTTCGACTACTCCTGCGTGCACGCCAGCCTGGCCCTGTCCGCGGCCGGTTTCGACACGGTGATGGTCAACTGCAACCCCGAGACCGTCTCCACCGACTACGACACGTCCGACCGGCTGTACTTCGAGCCGCTCACGCTCGAGGACGTGCTGGAGATCGTGCACGCCGAGCGGCAGGCCGGCCCGGTCGCCGGGGTGATCTGCCAGCTCGGCGGCCAGACCCCGCTCGGCCTGGCGCAGGGGCTCGCCGACGCGGGCGTGCCGATCGTCGGCACCAGCCCGGCCGCCATCCACCTCGCCGAGGAGCGAGGTGCGTTCGGCCGGGTGCTGGCGCACGCCGGCTTGCCGGCCCCCAAGCACGGCACCGCCACGTCGTACGACGAGGCGAGGGCGATCGCCGCCGAGATCGGTTACCCGGTGCTGGTGCGCCCGTCGTACGTCCTCGGCGGACGCGGCATGGAGATCGTCTACGACGACGAGGCGCTGCGCGGCTACATCCGGCGGGCCACCGAGATCAGCCCGAAGCACCCGGTGCTCGTGGACCGGTTCCTCGACGACGCCGTGGAGATCGACGTGGACGCGCTCTACGACGGCGAGGAGCTGTTCCTCGGCGGCGTGATGGAGCACATCGAGGAGGCCGGCATCCACTCCGGGGACTCCTCCTGCGCGCTGCCGCCGATCACGCTCGGCCGCGAGGACATCGAGCGGATCCGCCAGTCCACGGAGGCGATCGCCGCGGGCGTCGGTGTGCGCGGGCTGTTGAACGTGCAGTACGCCCTGACCTCCGACGTCCTCTACGTCCTCGAGGCGAACCCCAGGGCCTCGCGCACCGTTCCCTTTGTGTCCAAGGCGACCGGCACGTCGCTGGCCAAGGCCGCGGCGCGGGTGATGCTCGGCACCAGCATCGCGACCCTCCGCACGGAGGGGCTGCTCCCCACGCACGGCGACGGCGGCGACCTGCCGCCGCACGCGCCGATCGCGGTGAAGGAGGCGGTGATGCCGTTCAACCGGTTCCGCACCCCCGAGGGCAAGAGCGTCGACACCGTGCTGGGCCCGGAGATGCGCTCCACCGGAGAGGTGATGGGCTTCGACGCGGTGTTCGGGACGGCGTTCGCCAAGGCGCAGACCGCGACCTACGGGACGCTGCCCACCGAGGGCCGGATCTTCGTCAGCGTCGCCAACGTCGACAAGCGGCACATGATCTTCCCGATCAAGAGGCTCGCCGACCTCGGCTACGAGATCCTCGCCACCCGGGGCACCGCCGAGGTGCTGCACCGAAACGGCGTGGCCGCGACGGTGGTCCGCAAGCACAGCGAGGGCCCCGGGCCGGACGGCGAGCCGACCATCGTGGGCCGGATCCTCGACGCGGAGGTGCGGCTGGTGGTGAACACCCCGCACGGCACCACCTCCGGTGGTTCGCCGCGGCTGGACGGCTACGAGATCCGCACCGCCGCCATCCTGGCCAACATCCCGTGCATCACCACGGTGCAGGGGCTGGCCGCCGCCGTGCAGGGCATCGAGGCGGTCCGGGCCGGGGACATCGGCGTGCGCTCCCTCCAGGACTGGACCCTTCGAGACGCGCACTCCTCAGGGACCGCCCCGTCATGACGCCGTACCGCTGGCTGTTCGACCGAGTGCTGGTTCACACCGACGCCGAGACCGCGCACCGGGTGGCCTTCCGCGCGATCCGCGTGGCCCGGCCGGTGCTCGGCAGGCTCGGCCTGGGGAGCCGGCGGAGCCCGGTGCGTGCGCTGGGCATCGACTTCCCCGGCGTGCTCGGGCTGGCCGCCGGGTTCGACAAGAACGCGGTCGGGATCGACGCGCTCGCGGCGCTGGGGTTCTCCTTCGTGGAGGTGGGCACGGTCACCGGCGAGGCGCAGCCCGGGAACCCCCGGCCCCGGCTGTTCCGGCTGCCCGCCGACCGTGCGGTGGTGAACCGGATGGGGTTCAACAACGACGGCGCCGAGGCGGTCGCCGGCCGGCTGGCGCGACGGGCCGCCCGGCCGCACGCGGACGTGGTGCTGGGGATCAACATCGGCAAGACCAAGGTGGTCCCGGAGCACGAGGCGGTCGCCGACTACGAGAAGAGCGCCCGGCTGCTCGCGCCGTACGCCGACTACCTCGTCGTCAACGTCAGCTCCCCGAACACACCGGGGCTGCGGGACCTGCAGGCGGTCGCGCTGCTGCGCCCGCTGCTGGAGGCGGTACGACGGGCGGCGGACACCGCCGCGGACCGGCACGTCCCCCTGCTGGTCAAGATCGCCCCCGACCTCAGCGACGACGACGTGCTCGCCGTGGCCGACCTGGCCGTCGAGATCGGCCTGGACGGGATCGTGGCCACCAACACCACGGTGTCTCGTGACGGGCTCGCGTCTCCGCCGGCGCAGGTGTCCGCGGTCGGCGCCGGTGGCCTGTCAGGCGCGCCGCTGCGGGAGCGTTCCCGCGCCGTGCTGCGGCTGCTGCGCGAGCGCGTCGGACCGGACCTGACGGTCATCTCCGTCGGCGGGATCGACGACCCCGAGGAGGGCCTTGCCCGGTTGGAGGCCGGCGCCACCCTGCTGCAGGCCTACACCGGCTTCGTCTACGGCGGTCCCACCTGGCCGCGCCGGTTCGCCCAGGGCCTGGCGAGACTTCGCGCCCGGGTGGCGGCGTGACCGCCGGCCGGCCGGGACCGGTGCGGGTGGACGGCGAGATGCTCGCGGTGAAGCGCGCCGGCGGCTACGTGCACCTGACCATGGTGGCTCCCGGGGTGGCCGAGCGGTTCCGCCCGGGCAGCTTCGTCGCGCTGGCCGTCGGCGGCCCACTCTCGGACCGCTGCCTGCGCCGCGGGTTCCCGATCTACCGGGTCCGGGCCAGCGGCGCGTACGGCGGCACCGTGGAGGTGGTCGCCCGACCGGGTGAGGCGGGTACGACGTGGTTGGCCGGCCTGTCCGCCGGCAGCCCGGTCGACGTGCTCGGGCCGCTCGGCCGGCCCTTCGCGCTGCCGAAGGAGCCGGTGGCGTGCGCGCTCGTCGGCGAGGGGCAGGCCGCCGCCCCGCTGTTCCCGCTCGCCGAGCGGCTCCGGGAGCGCGGCTGCGTGGTGCACATGCTGCTCGCCGGCGCCGACGAGCGGAGCCTGTTCGGCACCCTCGAGGCACGCCGCGCCGCGAGAACCGTGCTGGTGGCCACGGAGGACGGCTCGGTCGGCATCCGCGGCTGCGTGGCCGACGTACTCCCCGACCTGTTGGCGCGCACCGGCGCCGACGTCGTGTACGCCAGCGGGACCTTCCCCGTGCTGCACGCGGCCGCCCGCGCCGCCGAGCAGCACGGGGCCTGGAGCCAGACGGCGGTCCCGGCCCCCGACGGCTGCGGCACCGGCCTGTGCCAGGGCTGCGTGCTGCCGGCGGTCGGCGAGGACGGGCTGACCCGGATGGTGCGCGCCTGCACCGAGGGACCGGTGTTCCGCGGTGACCGGGTCCGCTGGGACGACATCGGCACGGTGCCCGCAGACACCTGGGGAGCCACCCCGGGGGTGGCCCGGTGACCCCGGACGAGGTGGACCTTTCCTGCGAGGTCGGCGACCTGCGGATGCCCAACCCGGTGATGACCGCGTCGGGCTGCGGCGGCGGTCGTGAGCTCGCCCCCTTCCTCGAGGTGGCCGACCTCGGCGCCTTCGTGACCGGGTCGGTGACCCTCGATCCGTGCGCCGGGGCCGGCGGCCCGCGGCTGGTCGAGACGCCGTCCGGGGTGCTGCACCGCACCGGACTGCAGAATCCCGGCCTCCAGGGCTTCCTGACCGGGGAGCTGCCCTGGCTTGCCCAGCGCGGGGCGCGGACCGTGGCGTCGATCGCCGCCGGGTCGCTCGGGGAGTACGCCGAGCTGGCCCGGCGGGTCGGCAACAGCCCGGGCGTGCGGGCGGTCGAGGTGAACCTGGACCTGGCGGGCCGGGAGGCGCCGGACCGGCGGTTGGGGGAGGACCCCTACCAGGCCGGCAAGGTGGTGGCCGTCGTGCGGCGAGAGGTGCCCCGGGGCATCCCGGTGCTGGCGAAGCTGGTCGGGCAGCCGGGTCTTGTCGACCTGGCCGGTGCCGTGGTCAAGGAGGGCGCGGACGCCGTGGTGGTCTCCGGCCAGGTGCCGGGTGCGGCGATCGACCGCTCCACCCTCGCACCGTCGGTGTCCTCGGGGACACTGTCCGGGCCGGCCGTGCACGCGGTCGCCGTGCACGCGGTCTGGCAGGTGCACGCGGCGATGCCGGACGTGCCTATCGTCGGGGTCGGTGGCGTGCGCACCGGCTGGGACGCCCTAGAGCTGCTGCTGGCCGGTGCACGTGCGGTGCAGGTCGGCACCGCCGCCCTGCACGACCCCGGCGCCGCGGCGCGGGTGGTCGAGGAGCTACGCGTCGAGCTCGGCGCGCTGGGTATCGAAAGTGTCGCTCGTGCCGTCGGTGCGGCGCACGGACAAGGAGTGAGCAGATGACATTCGGGACCCGGCTGCGGGAGGCCATGGACACCCGCGGGCCCTGCTGCGTCGGCATCGACCCGCATCCGGCGCTCCTCGACGCCTGGGGGTTGACCGACAGCCCGTTCGGCCTGGAGCGGTTCTGCCAGACCGCCGTCGAGGCGCTCGGTGGCACCGTGGCGGTGACCAAGCCGCAGTCGGCGCTGTTCGAGCGGCACGGCTCGCGCGGCATCGCGGTGCTGGAGAAGGTGGTCTCCGAGCTGCGCGGCATGGGCTCGCTCGTCGTCCTCGACGTCAAGCGCGGCGACATCGGCTCCACCGCGCAGGCGTACGCCGACGCCTACCTGGACCAGAACGCGCCGCTCGCGGTCGACGCGATCACCGCCTCACCGTTCCTCGGCATGGGCTCCCTCGACCCGATCGTCTCCACGGCGCTGGCCAACGACGCCGGCGTGTTCGTGCTCGCGCTGACCTCCAACCCGGAGGGCGGCCAGGTGCAACGCGCGGTCACGCAGGACGGCCGGTCCGTCGCCGGGGCGATCCTGGACGCGATCGCCTCGCTCAACGTCGACGCCGCAGCGCTGGGCTCGATCGGCGCGGTCGTGGGGGCCACCCTCGCGAACGTCGACGAGAACCTGGACATCAACGGCCCGCTGCTCGTCCCGGGCATCGGTGCGCAAGGTGGCACCGTGGAGGAGGCGCGCCGGCTCTTCGGGCCGGTGATCCACAACGTGCTGCCGAGCAGCTCGCGGCAGATCCTGGCCGCGGGGCCGGACCGGTCCGCGCTGCGGGCCGCGGCCCAGCAGCTGACCGACCAGTTCGCCGCGCTGCGCGACCCCGGCCCCGAGGGCGCGTTGCGAGCGGATCGGTTCGGTGACTAGATTTCTGCCTTGTCTCAATGTTCTCTCCTCCCGGGGGCGCACTCCGGGGCTCATCGCTCCAGACACGGATGGCGAGGTCTTCACAGTGGTTCTGCCGCGGCTCACTCCCGAACAGCGCCAGGCGAACCTGGAGAAGGCAGCCGCCTCCCGGCGTGAGCGGGCCGAGGTGAAGAACCGGCTCAAGCACTCCGGGGCCTCGCTCATCGAGGTGCTCAAGCAGGGCCAGGAGAACGACGTCATCGGCAAGATGCGGGTGATCGACCTGCTCGCCTCCATGCCGGGCATGGGCAAGGTGCGCGCCAAGCAGATGATGGACCGGCTCGGCATCTCCGAGACGCGCCGGGTGCGCGGCCTCGGCGCCAACCAGACGGCCGCGCTCGAGCGCGAGTTCGGGTCGCGTGGCTGAGGATCCTTCGCCGCCGCGCACGCGGCTCACCGTCCTGGCCGGGCCTACCGCAGTGGGGAAGGGCACCGTCGCGGCCGACATCCGGCGCAACCACCCGGAAGTGTGGATCTCGGTCTCGGTGACCACCCGCCGGCCGCGGCCCAGCGAGGTGGACGGCCGCGACTACTGGTTCGTCGACGACGCCGAGTTCGACAGGCTGGTGGCAGCGGGTCAGCTGCTGGAGTGGGCGGTGATCCACAAGGCGGCCCGCTACGGCACGCCCCGCGCGCCGGTGGAGGAGGCGCTCGCCGCGGGCCGGCTCGCGCTGCTGGAGATCGACCTTCAGGGGGCGCGGCAGGTGCGCGCCACCATGCCGGACGCCCTGTTCGTCTTCCTGAAGCCGCCGTCGTGGGAGGAGCTGGTCCGGCGGTTGGAGAACCGGGGGACCGAGTCGGCCGAGGAGCGCGGCCGGCGCCTCGAGACCGCCCGGGAGGAGCTGGCGGCGGAGGAGTGGTTCGACGTCACCGTCGTCAACACCGAAGTGCACGTCGCGAGCGAACAGTTGGTAACCTTGATGCGGAACCCGCGGATCCACCTCAGAGGTCCGCACCCCCGATCCTTGTGAGGTTGGACCAAGCGTGGCCGGAACCGTCCCCGTTGCCGAGGGAATCACCAACCCTCCCATCGACGAACTGCTGACCAAGACCGACTCGAAGTACAAGCTGGTGCTGTTCAGCGCCAAGCGCGCCCGTCAGATCAACGCCTACTACTCCCAGCTCGGCGAGGGCCTGCTGGAGTACGTCGGACCCCTCGTGGACACCCACGTGCAGGAGAAGCCCCTGTCGATCGCGCTGCGCGAGATCAACGAGGACCTGCTCACCTGCGAGGACGTGGAGCCCGAGGCCGACACCGAGGCCTGAGCCTCCCGTGACCAGCGCGGACGGCCGCCCCCACGTCGTGCTCGGCGTCGGAGGCGGCATCGCCGCCTACAAGGCGTGCGAGCTGCTGCGCCGGTTCACCGAGTCCGGGCACCGCGTCACGGTGGTGCCGACGGCCGCCGCGCTGGAGTTCGTGGGCGCGCCCACCTGGGCGGCGCTGTCCGGCAGCCCGGTGGCCAGCGAGGTCTGGGACTCCGCGCACGAGGTGCCGCACGTGCGGCTGGGGCGCTCCGCCGACCTGGTCGTGGTGGCGCCGGCGACCGCGGACCTGCTGGCGCGGGCCGCGCACGGACTGGCCGACGACCTGCTGACCAACACGCTGCTCACCGCCCGCTGCCCGGTGCTGTTCGCGCCGGCCATGCACACCGAGATGTGGGAGCACCCCGCAACCGTGGACAACGTGGGCACCCTGCGCCGACGCGGCGCGCTGGTGCTGGAGCCGGCTGAGGGCCGGCTGACCGGGGTGGACACCGGCAAGGGCCGGCTGCCCGAGCCGGACGAGATCTTCGAGGTGGCCCGCGACGTGCTCGCCCGCGGCGACGATGCCGGGGCGGCCGACCTGGCCGGCCGCCGGGTGGTGGTCAGCGCCGGCGGCACCCGGGAGTACCTCGACCCGGTCCGGTTCCTCGGCAACAGGTCCTCCGGCCGGCAGGGTTACGCGCTGGCCCGGGCGGCGGTGGCCCGTGGCGCCGAGGTGACCGTGGTGGCCGCCAACGTCACGCTGCCGGACCCGGCCGGCGCCAAGGTGGTGCGCGTGGAGACCACCGAGCAGCTGCGCGAGGCCGTGCTCGCCGCGGCAGCGGACGCCGACGCGGTGGTGATGGCCGCGGCTCCCGCCGACTTCGCGCCGACGGACGTGAGCGGGTCCAAGATCAAGAAGCAGCACGACGGGACCGCCCCGACCCTGCAGCTGCGCACCACCCCCGACGTCCTCGCGGAGCTCTCCGCCGACCGGCCGGCCCCCGGCACCGTGGTGGTCGGCTTCGCCGCCGAGACCGGCGACGAGTCCGGCTCCGTGCTCGACCACGCCCGCGCCAAGCTGGCCCGGAAGGCTTGCGACCTGCTGGTCGTGAACGACGTCAGCGGGGGAGCCGTGTTCGGCAGCGAGCACAACGAGGCGGTCATCCTGGCCCGGTCGGGAGAGGCGGTCACCGTGCCGCGCGGCTCCAAGCAGCAGCTCGCCCACAGGATCTGGGACACGGTGGTCTCCCGGTTCGAGACCCACTGACCCGAAAACGCCGTACCCCGCTATCGTTCTAGGCGTACACCAGCCACGGATGCGTCGTACCGACGCGGGGAGAGGATCGCCAGTGGGACGACTGTTCACCTCCGAGTCGGTGACCGAGGGTCATCCGGACAAGATCGCCGACCAGATCAGCGACACGGTGCTCGACGCCCTGCTGGCCCAGGACCCGCACAGCCGGGTGGCCGTGGAGACGCTGGTGACCACCGGGCTGGTGGTGGTGGCCGGTGAGGTGACCACGGAGGCGTACGCCCCGATCGCCCAGCTGGTGCGTGACCGCGTCCTCGACATCGGCTACGACTCCTCCAACAAGGGCTTCGACGGCTGGTCCTGCGGGGTGCAGGTTGCCATCGGGGCGCAGTCGCCGGACATCGCCCAGGGCGTGGACACCGCCTACGAGGGGCGCAGCGGGGAGCTCGTCGACGACCTGGACCGGCAGGGAGCCGGCGACCAGGGGCTGATGTTCGGCTACGCCTGCGACGAGACCCCCGAGCTGATGCCGCTGCCGATCACCATCGCGCACCGGCTCGCCGAGCGGCTCTCGCAGGTCCGCAAGGACGGCACCATGCCGTACCTCCGCCCGGACGGCAAGACCCAGGTCACCATCGAGTACGACGAGCAGGACCGGCCGACCCGGGTGGACACCGTCGTGGTCTCCACCCAGCACGCCAAGGACATCAGCCTCGACGAGATGCTCTCCCCGGACATCCGGCACCACGTCGTCGAGCCGGTGCTGTCCGGCTTCGACATCCCCTACGACGGGTACCGCCTGCTGGTCAACCCGACCGGTCGGTTCGAGATCGGCGGCCCGATGGGCGACGCCGGGCTCACCGGACGCAAGATCATCATCGACACCTACGGCGGGATGGCCCGTCACGGCGGTGGTGCGTTCTCCGGCAAGGACCCGTCCAAGGTGGACCGGTCGGCGTGCTACGCGATGCGCTGGGTGGCCAAGAACGTGGTCGCCGCGGGCCTGGCCCGCAAGTGTGAGGTGCAGGTGGCCTACGCGATCGGCAAGGCCCAGCCGGTCGGCTTCTACGTGGACTGCTTCGGCACCGAGAAGGTCCCCTCGGAGACCATCGAGAAGGCGGTCCTCGACGTGTTCGACCTGCGCCCGGCCGCGATCATCCGCGATCTCGACCTGCTGCGGCCGATCTACGTCAAGACGGCCGCCTACGGTCACTTCGGCCGCGAGCTGCCCGAGTTCACCTGGGAGCGCACCGACCGGGTCGACGCGCTGCGCGCCGCCGCCGGCCTCTGACCCGTTGAGTCGGCGCTTGCGCGGTGTTGAGCTGGCGCTTGCGCGGTGTTGAGTCGGCGCTTGCGCTGGGCGATTCCGAAGCGGGACCGACTACTCGACGGGAGCCTGTGGATGGGCGGGGCGGGTGTCGGACGCCGCTGAGAGACTGACCCCGTGACCGAGGACGAGCGCGAGGAGGAGGGGCAGCTGGCGCTGCTGCCCCAGCTGGCCCGTGCCCGAGCCCGGCAGGCGAAGAAGGCCGCTGAGCAGCAGGGGCGGCAGGGGCGGAAGCGGCCGGTCGAGCCGGCACCGGAGCGCCCGGTGGCGCGGGTGCTGGTCGATGTGCCGCTGGCCCACCTGGACCGGCCGTTCGACTACCTGGTGCCGGCGAGCATGCACGAGCAGGTGACCGACGGCTGCCGGGTCCGGGTCCGGTTCGCCGGCCAGCTCGTGGACGGGTACGTCGTGGAGCGCGTCGAGGAGAGCGAGCACGCCGGCCGGCTGGCACCGCTCGCCCGCGCGGTCAGTCCCGAGCCGGTGCTCGCGCCGGAGATCGCCACCCTGAGTGGGACCCTCGCCGCGAGGTACGCCGGCACCCGCTCCGACGTGCTGCGGCTGGCGGTCCCGAAGCGGCACGCTGCGACCGAGAAGCGACCGTCGCAGCCGGCCACGCCGGCGCCGAGGGACACCGATGCCGGGCGGGTCTGGGACGCCTACCAGGGTGGCCAGGCGTTCTGGCGCAGCTTGACCGATGGCGGCTCCCCGCGGGCGGTGTGGACCGCGCTGCCCGGCCCGACGTGGCCGGAGGCGCTCGCCCAGGCGGCCGCGGCCACCGCCCGGTCCGGCCGCGGCGCCCTGCTGTGCGTGCCGGACCGGCGCGACGTGGACCGGGTGGACGCCGCGCTGACCGAGGTGCTCGGCCCGGACCGCCACGTGGTGCTCACCGCCGACCTCGGTCCCGCGGCCCGCTACCGCGCCTTCCTGGCGGTACGACGGGGAGCGGCCCGTGTCGTGGTCGGCACCCGGGCGGCCGCCTTCGCCCCCGTCCACGACCTG
>Ga0308176_10001285_pt1 | contig 15723 bp, 8 predicted proteins | sample PhyCR2_3_FD_203890 | JGI IMG/M metagenome (GOLD analysis project Ga0308176, IMG submission 203890) | Soil microbial communities from UC Gill Tract Community Farm, Albany, California, United States - DLSLS.C.R2 | ecosystem: Environmental > Terrestrial > Soil > Agricultural land | place: USA...
TTCGGTTCCAGTCCCCGTCCGCTCGCCTGTCGGTCAGCATCACAGAAAGAATCCGGTGGAACGTCGGCTACCAGTACTTCGGATATCACGAAAGCTTCTTCAGCGGCGAAAACTACCTTGCGAATACTGGTTACACCAGTCTTCTGTGGAGCTTCTAATTTACGAAATCAGGGCAGTTATGAAGATCCTGTGCGTTGAGCAATTCTCGTCTTCCGGAGGAGGGCAGCGGAGCCTCATCGACTTGCTGCCCTCCTTCTCGGCGTCTGGATGGACGCCGCGCATTGCCGTTCCGGGTGAGGGCCCGTTCACAGAGGCCGTTCGCAAGTTGGGATATCGCACTGACCATCTGGACTGCGGTACATACACCAGCATTCGGAAGTCCCCGCGGCAGATGCTGACCTACGCATACCGGTTCTCTCAAGTTGCTGCCGGTATTCGCGACTTAGTGCGAGCGCACCGAATTGATCTTTTGTATGTAAACGGCGCTCGATACCTTCCGCCTACGGCGTGGGTCGCCCGGCGAACGCGCCTCCCGATTGTGTTTCATTGTCACAGCCGACTGCTGCAGCCCTCCGCCATTCTCCTTGCGGGAGAGTTTTCGCGGCTTTCGCGTGCGCGTGTCATCGCGTGTTGCCGGTACGTAGCCCAACCGCTGCTTCGCTACGTCAAGCGTGAGCGTCTGTCCATCCTCTACAACGGTGTGGATCTCGTGAAGGCTAACAGGCTCGAAAGATCGGGCGAGCAACGGCGCATCGGCGTATTGGGTCGGATTGAGCCCGAGAAGGGTCAGATGGAATTCGTTGAAGCCGCCAAGATCCTCTTCGGAGATTTTCCCCATCTGCGATTTTCGATCATCGGCGAGCCGATGTTTTCCACTCCCGAGTATTATGACCAAGTGGTTGCCGCCAGCCGCGGGTTACCAATTGACTTTGTCGGATGGCAGAACAATATCGCCGCCGTTTTCTCGAGCCTGGATCTGCTGGTCGTCCCATCCACTCGGTTCGAGGCAACCACCCGAGTCATCCTGGAGGCGTACAGTGCGGGTCTGCCGGTCGTGGCGTTCCCGTCTGGTGGAATACCCGAGGTCGTCAGGGACAACGATACGGGTTTCCTGGCCAGCGCGCTGACAGCCGAGGCACTCGCTCAGCGAATCGCGTCAGTGTTGCGGATGCCCGCTGCCGAAGTAGACGCGGTTGTGACGAGAGCCCGGCAAGCATGGCGGCAGAAATACACACTCGACACATACCAAAAACACGTTTGTGAAGTCGTCGCTCACGCAGCTCAGTAGGAGTCTTCGTCTGCATCCGGCTGAGCGGATCGAAGCGCCGCCGGCAACGCGGCCGGTAGAACCTATGGAATATCGAGCGGTCGAGGGTATATCGGACGCTTTCGGCGACCGTCGTTCAAAACGATCCAGAAGCACGTGATCAACCCGGCGAAGCCGCTCGCCAGAACGACTATGAGTGTTCGAGGCGGCCAGCTTTTCCGGTCCGGCACAACGGCATCGTCAATCACCTGAACGAGAGGTGCGGACTTGGCCTCATCCAAACGGGCGGCCTCGTACTGCTTTGCCAGCAACTCGTAAAGCGTTTCGTGGTACTTCACATCGCGATACTTACGTATGTACTCGAGCCCTGCCTGCGGAAGTTGGCCTGCCGCGATGTCGGGCGTTCCGGGAACATGATTTCCTTTTTCGAGTCTGGCCAGCTCTGCTTGCAACGTGCCCAACTCGCGCTTGATCATCTGGAATCGCGGATTGTCATCAGCCACATAGGATTTCATGCCTTCCAGTTGTGCCTGCCGATTCAGAATTTCGAGACGCAGCTGCGATACAGACCGAATGAGCGCTTCGGCCTGGCCGGTCGGCGCGACCAATCCTGTGGACTGTTGAGTGTCCCGCATCGCGATTTCCGCGACGGCTAGCGCGTCCTTCTCCCTGGAAAGCTCATGCTCATAGAACAGGCGGCGCTGCGACGCTTCAGTCAGAGCAACTGTCGAGTTCTGCAGCGACAGTTCTGAAACATATGCATTGGCCAATGCGGCGGCACGTTTGGGGTCTTGATCCTGAACTCGGATATGAATCAATGTGTTTCTGCCTGCTGCCACAGCGGTGTTGCGAGCAAGATGTTTCCGCGTTCCATACCGGTCTTTCTGTTTGTAGACGTGCTGCAAATCAAATCTCGCGATCAGTTTGTCTGCGATCGTCCGGCTCTCTAGAATGCCAACGTAAAGATCGGTCGCACTACGGAACCCGAAACCCGTCAAAAGACTGAGGCCCGATAAGCCTCCTGCCGCACCTCCACCAGCTAATGCCGTAAGCGCCGATAACGAGGGCTGTGACTGTTGTGGCGTCAGGATGACTGCCTCGGCGGTGTACCTGACGGGAATGATGAGCGCCACGATGGAACTGAGGAGCGCAGTCAGCACGAAGACAATCGCGATCGTTCTTTTACGTTGTGACAGCGTCGAAAGCACGTCCGAGAACGACAATTCGTCGTCGTGCGCGGGTGCGTACTCCAATTCGATTGTGCTTCTGGCGCCCTCGTCTGTTTGGGTCTGGTCGACTTGCATGCTCAAACCGTGTTCTCCTCAGTGCAGCACGTTTACAGCAGCAGCACCCAATGCTAGATTGCTGAACACTTGCGACCAATCCATCAGGTTGCGCACGAAGGTTGTCCGGTTGATGTAAGTCGGCACAACCAGGGTGTCGCCGGGATACATGGGGAGCGTATCGAAACCCTTCGCAAACAGCGCGACGCCAGCGTTTCTGCTGATCACTGAACCATCGGCCCGGATCACGAACATATGAGTCCGATCAGCCGATCGCGCCGGGCCACCAGACTTTTTCAAGTAATCGCGAACGCGAAGGTCTTCTTCATGGAGAAATGCGGCTTGCTCGAAAACCGTCCCGATTACGTTGACGGTCAGTGGGCGGCTTGGCACGTAGAGTCGATCGCCATTTTCAAGCGGCAAATCGGGCAAAGCTAGTTCGCCGCGGCTAGTCGGGTCCATATCGAGAACAATTCGGCCATTCATGGACACTTTCCTCAGCCGCTCGATGAGATCGTGCTGGCTTGCGAGCGAGGTCTGCGCGGTAGCAGCCTGCTGGGGAGATGTCACGCGGCTCGACAGGTTGGAAGCAGCCTCACTCATCTCGCGATCAAACTGATTCAGAAAATCGTCATATCTCTTCTGCTGCTCGCGGCGAGTCGATTCGCGTGTGAATTGCGCTCCGTATAAGTAGGCATTCGGCGTCAGTCCGCCTGCGCGAGCAACCAGCTGCCGGAGTGTTTCACCGGGGTGCACGGTATAAACGCCCGCCATCCCGATCTCGCCTTCCAATCGCACCTGTTTCGCCTGTTGTGAATGAGGAACGGAGAAGTCAGCTTTCGAGAAAATGGTAACCACGTCTCTTGGCTGCAACAACAGGTCTTGTGATGCGTCATGAGAAAGCACAAGCTTGCCGAGATTGAATGGAATGATTCGCGTCGCGAGAGTCGTCTCGTCCATTCGTTCGACGATTGCGTATTCCCAATTAATGTCAGGCGCGGAAGGTTGAACGGTGTTTCGTGGAGTGAAGCTCCGCAGCGGAGGGATTTCGTCCAGTCCCATCGCTGCCCCGAGTGAGCCATCGCCTTGAATGTTACGTTTTTCTTCGCGATACGTTACCGGCGCCGTACGGGTTCCCCCGATTGGAGACATGGATTGCCGGTCCGAGGACTTATCGGCCACGTCGGCCCTTGAAGCACTATCAGGGTTGGACGTGCTGAATGACGTGTCGCTGGCTGTCATGTCCCGACTGGCAATCAACGCATTTCGGTCTTGCCAATAATCACGAGTGAGGAGCGACTGTTTGTCAGGGATCAACTCACTCAAGCGCATACCTTCATGCCATGGGAACCTTCCCGAGTCCGCGACGTTTCCGCGCAGCGTGACGGCGTTCTCGAATCGCGGCACGACTGTCATGAGGCGAACAAGATCTCCGTTGCACAGCGGAGTCTCCAGACCCTGTGAGTTTAACGGCAGACGAAGCACCTTGAGGGCTGAACCGTCTACTACTCGTTCGAGAACAACATTGTTGGTGGAGGCGAGCGGAGAAAGGCCGTCGGCGAGCCGAATTGCGTCACCTATTGTGCTATTTGCTTTCATTTCATAAATGGCAGGATGCTCCACACTCCCGGCCACTGCAACTCGCGGTCCAGCCGCAGGGATTAGGATCACATCACCGGGTACTAGTTGGGCATCATTAGACTTGTCGCCGCGGACCAGCAACTCGTAAAGATCAAGTTCCCGAACGATCTGACTCCCGCGCTTGAGCTGAATGCTGCGCATGGAACCGCGCGAGGAAGGGCCCCCAGAAGAAAAAATCGCATTCACGAGCGTGCTCATGGAACTGACCGTGTAACTGCCCGGACGCCGCGCTTCCCCCACCACGAATATCTGAATAGAATGAAGCCGGCCCATCGTTATGCTCAGATCGAAGTTTTTATACAAACGAGACATCGCCGACTTAAGGACGGATGCCGCCTGTCCATATTGCAGTCCGGCCACGGAAACGGGCCCCGCATCGGGTAGCACCACCTCACCTGTTCGACTGACAATCAATCTCCGGGAAAAATTGAACTGGCCCCAAACGGCGACTTGCAGTTCATCGCCGGGCGCGATTACATAATCCGCACTGACGGGCACTCGTTCAAGAGGGGCGAAAGTCGCGGGCACATGGTCGAACAGCGAAGCCCCAAAGATTGGGAGAATTCTGCCGATGGAGCCAGCAACATAACGTTGGAACTCGGTTGGCGGTTCTTTTTCTACGTAGGGCGGACTAGTAGGGCGCGGAATCTCATCTCCGAACTGATCGCGGCCGCGACCGTTCAGAATTCCCGGTACGAGTTGATCATCAGTGCCTTCCCAACCGGGCGTGAAGTCGAGCCTTCTGGGGTCATCGTACCCACCACTGTAGCCGGATCGTCGATTCGCCGGAATGCAATCGGCAGCAGGATCGCCATATTCAGCAGGCGTGCATGGTCGATACTGCGCGGATTGCCCCGTTGCGAACGGCGTAAGTTGGCCGGGCCGGGGCTGATCGGTTTGCGGCAGGCCTGGAACCTGAGCGAGCATGGCTGCGGATATCCAAATCGTGATTAGGACGCGATTGAACACCGAAACAGCGTACCGGCAAGGCCGGCTCGCAAAGCGGTTATTAATTGAAGAACGTTTCACCTTATGCATGTGATTGTGCGGCTCAAAAGCGCGTATTGCCAGTGCAGAGCCCCCAGATCTGCGTGTTTTTACAACGGTTTTACAAATTCTCAGATTGTTTGCGCGTTCTCAGCGGCACGGCTCAGTCCGGCAGCGACAGTAAGTATGCAATCAACCTGTTTTCCTCGGGAGGCGAAAAATGATATGGCGGCATGATGGAGCCGGGCGAGAGCTGCTGTGGAGCTGCGAAATGTGCCTTGATCCACTCTTTCGAGCGCCGACCAGACAAGCCGTTCAACGATGGGCCGACGCCGCCCCCAATCCCATTCACTTTGTGACAACTTGCGCAGGCGCCCACAACATAAGTTTGTGCGGCCGCAATATAGTCGGGCGATATAGTTTGCATCAAAGATGCGGAATCGGGCTTTAGACCCGAGATGAAGAGCGATAGCGCGTTCAACTGCGGAATGGATAGATGATTATCCGGCGCAGCATCGCGTGTTTTCATCTTTTCTGGATTTCTGAAATGCTGAATCAACCATTCCTTCGAGTGGTGTACGTCTGAGGATGCCAGGTTCGGGCCAGGCTTTGGATTGCCAGTGAGCAAGTTATGGCAGGAATCGCAATGCGACGATCTGAAATATCCGACGCCAGCAATTTGTTCGGGGGAAATCTGAGCCCATTCGACAGCCTCGGGCGGAACGAGCGTAGGCCTGTTCTGCCGGGGCGAAGTGGTGATCGCAGTTGCCGTCAAAGCTCCCCAGAATGCAAATACCAGAAGCACGACGCCGGCGGAAGCCAGGCGGCGATCCAGAAATTTCAGATGGCGCCCGTGCACAAACGGAAGAACGAACAGGGCAGCAACTGCAATACCGGGAAGGACAACGGTCCCGATGGGTTCAAGCGAACCTTGAAACAACTTCAATAATTGAAACAGGAAAAGGAAATACCACTCAGGCCTTGGAATATAGGACGTATCGGTGGGATCCGCCAGGCGCTCGAGTGGAACATCAATCAACGCGGCTGCCGCGAAGAGCATTACAAACGCGATAAATACGGCGAGTACGTCGCGGAATGCCTGTCTCGGGTAGAACTTCTGCTTCTCCGCGATGTCGTCTGGTCTTGGAGTGATGCCGTGCCGGCGCACAAGATAGACATGAATTGTGATGAGCAGCGCCGTAGATGCGGGTAGCAGAAGCGTATGGAGTGCATAGAACCTTGAGAAGGTAAGGACGCCAATACCGTTCGTTGCTCCGATGAGTGTTGTAAGGTACGGACCGAGAACGGGAGCGGTGGCAATGATTTGAGTTGTCACCATTGTTCCCCAGTACGCCCGGTTATCCCAAGGCAGCAGGTATCCAGTGAGCCCGAACGCAAGCGTGATAAGAAGGAGGGCGGCTCCAGCGATCCATGTCGTTTCGCGCGGTTTCTTGTAGGCGCCGTAGATAAACACCTGGGCCATGTGCAGGAACACGACAACGACGATGAAGCTCGCTCCCCAGTGGTGCAATCCATGAATCATTCGTCCGCCCGCGACTTTGCGGAGAATGTACGAGACGCTGCTGTAGGCGTCTCCGGGAGTGGGCGCATAGTCGAACGACAGCAGAATTCCAGTCAGGGCCTGTACAAGGAAAAGAAAAAGAGCAACGCTCCCAAATACCTGAGGCCAGCCGGACGATGCCGGTATGTCCTCGAACAAAAAGTGACGAACCGCGCTCGGCAGTCCCGTCCGGTGCTCAATCCAGTCACTCGCTTGCGCGAACAGACGTTGCATGGTCTAGGCCGATTGTGAATTCTTAATAGGCCCGAGCCAAAGCCTGGAGCCCTCGAGCTTGACCTCATAACGATCGAGCGGCCGGCCCGCGGGACCTGACACGACCTGACCGGTCGCACTGAAGATCGAGCCATGGCAAGGGCAAGAGAACTGATGCTTGTCGGATTGCCAATTGTACGCGCATCCCAGGTGGGTGCACAGAGGTGAAAATGCCGTGAGCTTCCGGTCATTGTTCAGGATCACCCACGCGCTCGCCTTTTCGTTGTGAATTTTCCAGCTGTCCTCCCGGCTTCGCTGAAAGGTGATTAATTGGGGAGACCCCGGCTGCAGTTCCGAAACATCGCCCGCATCGGCCCACGAATCCGTTTCGACCTGAGGCGTTCCGAAAAGATATGTGCCGACTGAGGCCGCTAAAGTTCCCCCAATCAGCGACGTCAGCGTGTAGATCATGGCTCGAATGAAATTACGTCGTTCCAATCCGCTACTCGCATGATTTTCTGTCGCTTGTGACATCCGATTCTCCCGTCGTTTTGAGTTCGCTTTTGTAGGCTCTGATGTCAATGCTAGGCGGGGCGCGGAGTTGAGCTGTTGGTTTCTTGTAAAAGAAGAGTAACTTCAGGCAAAAGTGCGACCGGCCAGAGTTGTAGCTGCATCATCGGCCAGCCTTTACACAGTTTTTACAAGTTGAGAGCTTTGCTCATTCTGTTGCTGTTGGACAATACGGCAAGCTAATAATGAATTGGTTCCGCCGTCAACGAACACCAGGCGCACACGGGTGACAGCGTCATCGCGGCGCGAAATGCTGCGCCTTCTGAGGTGGGCCATTTTCTCGTGCTTTGTTCTGACGATCAATAGCGGGCCTTTAGGCGCTTCGACGAATGAGCGAGGGGTGTCGCGCAAAGGTCCCGTGTACGTGCCTCTTGATAGCTGGATCTACCCGGCTCTTCGACGTCTGGCGGCGATGGGATATGCGCCCGACGAGGAGAGCCTGGCGGCACCGTGGACACGGCAGCAATGCTTCACGCTTGTGGAAGAAGCGGCGGATATCGCGTCCCAGCGCAGTACGAAGATTTCGGCCGGACGCGTAAACGAACAAGCGCTAGCACTCATTGCAGCCCTGCGCGCCGAGTTCACAGACGGCACTGACGCCCGTCCAACTCTGAGTCTAGAGACGATTTATACGCGATATGCACAGGCGACGGGCTCCCCTCTGAGGGACAGCTATCATTTTGGGCAGACAGTTACAGACGACTACGGCAGGCCATACGACAATGGCCCGAATAACATAACTGGATTTTCCGGCTATGGAACAGCGGGCAGGTTTTCAGGCTATCTTCGCGGAGAATACCAGTACGCAGGCGGCCGGGGACCCTACAGCGAGAGCGTCCGAGAATTTGTCGCAGCCGCTGACGGAGTTCCGCTTCAGCCCGCTCGAAGAGTAGGAGCGACCAGCAGGTTCGACCCTCTCGAAATGTATATTGGCGCGCAGTTTGGCAATTTCGACATCACGGTCGGGAAGCAGAGCTTCTGGTGGGGACCGGGCGAGGCGAGCGCTTTCCACTTCAGCAACAACGCTGAACCTATGTATGCCGTGCGAGTAGCACAGGACATGCCGGTGCTGCTGCCGGGTCCCCTGAGAATCCTCGGCAGAATCCGCACTCAATTCGTGCTTGGACGGTTATCGGGACATCAATACCCACCGCGCCCATTCATTAACGCCCAGAAGATCACTTTTCAACTGACACAGGATTTCGAATTGGGATTCACCCGTAGCGCAATTTTCGGCGGTGTCGGCCATCCGCTAACCGCTGGAAGCTTATTTCGAAGTGTGTTCAGTATTTCGAGTTCCGGAGGCACATCCGGGGCGAACGATGCGGGAGATCGGAGAAGCGGCTTCGACTTCCGATGGCACATACCGGGGCTGCGCCGGTACGTGATGATTTACTCCGATTCGCTGGCAGATGACAATCCAAGTCCACTGGAAAGCCCGCACCGGTCGGCATGGGGACCCGGCATCTACATTTCTCATTTCCCTCGGCTTCCAAAGCTCGACTTGCGAGTCGAAACCTACTCCACCTGGCTATATCGAAAGGATGAGGGCGGCCGCTTCATTTATTGGAACAATCAATACCAGGATGCCTATACGAACGAGCGGAGTTTGCTCGGAAGCTGGGTAGGGCGCGATGCCCGCGCATATGCCGCCTCATCAACATACTGGTGGTCGGCGCAGAACAAAATCACTGCTTCCTTTCGGCAAACCAAAATAGGCGGCCGCTTCCTGCCGGGCGGCGGCACTCAGACGGATGTTGGGCTCAATCTGGAGTGGCGCGTTCGACCGGAATTGCTGACCAACGCTTTCGTTCAATACGAACGTTATTTCGTCCCAGTATTGGGCGGCGCGAAGCGGGATGTGGTGGCAGGAATGCAACTCACTTTCTATCCCGCTGACTGGAAGATAAAGCGCTAGAGGCAACGAAGCGGATGGGTTCAGCGATAAGTAGCGTTTCGGGGCGACGGTATCAATGCCGATGCGCTTCGAACGATGGCGGGCATCGGAACACCCGGTTTGAGGGCACGCCAGAGGATGCGATTCATTTCTTGCGGATCGGCCCTATCGAAGGCTGATAAGTCCAGTTTTTGCGAAGCTTCCGCATCGGGCCCCTTTGCGGGATTCTTGGCGAACAGGTCGATTCGCGGCGCCACGTTGTCGTACGGCGTGAAGTCCGGCTTTGTTGTAAACACCGCATACATCGGCACAGCGCCACGATCAAACTGTGTCATGGGCGGCAGACCCAAAATCGACTCCATTGTGTGAATCATCGAGGCTGTCGTGTACGGCGTGCTGTCCACGACATGCCGCCTGGCATAGGGTGAAATCACGAAGCCGACCGTTCGGCGGCAATCGACGTGGTCGGGTCCATCCTGCGCATCGTCCTCGATGACAAATATCGCTGTTTCAGCCCAGAAGCGGGAATGAGAAACGGCTTGGACAATTGCCCCAAGCGCCTGATCGTTCGAAGCGACCATCGCGTTCGGTGTGTAGTGGCCTGCTCGCAGGGCGTGGGTGTGATCTTCTCCGAGAGACATGACCATGAACCGCGGCCATTCGCCGGTTTTCTCTGCGTCTTTCAACTCTCGTATAAACACAGCGGCAAGGTCGGGATCGCGCCCTTTGGTGATGTCGTTCCACCCTGTTGACGCGACTTTCAGCCAATCAAGACTGGCGTGGCCGTCGAGCCCTTTTGCAACGAACCGGGGACCTTCATCCGGGCCTGAATAGAAGTATGCGAACTCGCCGTACGTGCTGAAGGACAGATTGTGACGCGCACAGTTGTCCCACAGATATCCGCCCGGCGACGAGCGCAATCGCTCGTCTGCGCCTAATTCGCTTTCGGTAGCTTTGGGCTCAGGGCGTCCGCTGTAACTCTGCAGCCAAGCCTGGGATGTGAACTGTGTCGCGTAAGCGGCATCACTCCACTGATGTCCGTTTTCAGAAACTTCGCCATTCACAAAGAGCTTGTCCAGCACAGCCCAAGTTCTGGCCAAGGTGTGAGCGTTAGGGGTGGTGTTCTCGCCAAACAATGTAAGTGATGGGTCGCCATTGCCCTCGTGAAGATCCCCGAGGACTTGATCGTAGGTTCGATTCTCGCGAATGATGTAGAGAACGTGGCGGATGCGAGGGAACACGTGCTGACTGATTTCCCGAGCCGCTTTCTGATCCTGTGGCTGGGGATCCGGGAAATTGCCGGCCACCTGCACACTGAACCGTTGTAGTTGCTTTGTATCCGGAATGGGAACCACAGACAGATATCCCGAGAGCGTGGTTCCCACGAAGTCAAAAGTTGTCCGGCGATCACGAGCGATTTGAGACTGAGGGTCAGGCGCTACAGCGTTCGCACGGGATGCGAGGCCCTTTGCCACTCCGACATACAGTTTCTTTCCGTTCCGCGAAACGGCGAGCGCGGACGGATACCACCCGGTTGGAATAAAACCCTCGACTTCTGAGCGGCCGCGATTTGAGATGTCGATTACGGCGATGTCGTTGTTGTCCGCGTTGGCGACATACAGCCGCGTTCCAGCGGGATTCAGAGCTAAGGCATCGGGAGTGGAACCGACAGGGTCCGCCGAATGCAGCGATGTTTTGATCGTTTCGACTGCTTGCGTTCCATCGATGATGCTGACGCTGTTGGAACCGGCATTTGCGACAAACAGTCGCCCATCCGGCCCGAACACGAGATCATTCGGGTGGATGCCGACCGGAATTCGTGCGAGCTGATGCAAGGTGCGAGCCGCGAACAGTGTGACCGATTGATCTCCCCAATTCGAAACGGCAAGCTTGGCCCCGTCCGCCGAAACAGCTGCCCGGTATGCGCCGTACCCCGACTTTGCACTGGCCTCAACAGCCGAGGTCGACGGCGACAGTCGATACACCGTATCGTTGTTGATATTGACTGCGAATAGGGCTCCGTCGCGGCCACGGGCGACCCCGGTGATATAGCGAGTTTTCGCGTCCAGGCCTGGGATAAGAATCGGCGGCTCAAGCGCGATGCGATCGCGGAGAACTGTTCCTTGAATCACGGACGCATCGAGGGCACTCGATACGGGCTCCTCTTTCCGTTGGGAAAGACGCTTCGAAAACTCCTTCTCGTTGATCGCCCCTCCACCGGCAACGAAGATTCGGTCCGCGTCTTCATCGAACGCGCCATCTCCGTAGATCTTCCCGAGGTTCGCGGACGAGATTACTGAGTCCGTCCGTGTGTCGATGATTGTGAGTCCCTGGTGATGGTAGCCGGATGTAAGGACAAATAAGCGGGTTCCATCCTTGTTCGCGATGATTCTGGAAGGGAAATCTCCCATGAGAGGGACGTGTTTGCCTGCGGGTGTTATGGTCCACTGGTGAGGCAGACGTTGGACTTGGGATGGCGAAAGGCGAACGGCTATACCCATGCAAAGAAGAAGCCGGCCCAATCGGGTGATGGCGGCCATCGCGCGATTTCGAATCGCAGCGGTGGTGGTTGTCGCCGAGCGAGGCAGCACGCATAAGATTCTCTGTTTCATGGTTCACAAGCAGAGTGAGAGCGGAAATGTGCGTCGTGGCCTATCCGCGTAGACCTCGCACAGCATCGTCCCATCCTAGGCTTCCGATCGCCTCGAAGCTAGCTATCTTTCAACATCTTGCAACCGTTTTACAGATTTCTTGCAAGATCTTTGCAAGTTTATGTCGATGGGGCGGATATTCTCGCTTGTGTCATGCATGCAAGCAGTTCGAACGAATTCCCGAGGGCTGTCTCGTACGGAAGGGGCTTAACCAACGTGATGCAACCGAATCATTCCGTGGTCCCGCCAGATCCGTTGGGCGCCTCGATGGCGCTGCCGTTTCAGCACGTGTTGTTCCCGCTAGGCTTCCCCGTCCAAGTGAGATCAAACGATCAAGCAGTCATTCGGGCTGCCGAACTGAGCTGGGGCTCCTTCACGCAGCGTTTCCGAGAGGCTCCTATTGAAATTCGGTTTCTGATTTCAGAGATCCCGACCAGGCGGAAGCCCCCGAACCCAGCAGTCCGAGCGCAATCGAATCTGGTGACGATTGTGGCGGACTCACACAACTTTGCATCATGTGATCTGGTGGGCGGGTTTGGGTTTGCTTGCCTGACCAAAGCCGCAGTAATGAACAGAGACTATCTTCGACAGTACTTTCTCGAAGCCATGGCCTACATGCTGCTGGACACGTCACGTATTGTTGCGTTACACGCGGCTTGCGTCGGAAAGGACCACCAGGGAGTGCTCCTGGCTGGCGATTCCGGAGCCGGCAAATCATCGCTTGCTTACGCTTGCGCGCGGCGTGGTTGGACGTATGTTTCCGACGACGCGAGTTCACTGGTTCTCCGCAAGCCCGGGCGCGTCGTAATCGGCAGCCCACAGGCGTTTCGGTTCCGGCCGAGTGCTTCCCATTTGTTTCCCGAATTACACGGAACGACTAAAGCCAGGAATGGCAAACCAACCATGGAAATCAGAACGGAGCATCTGCCGCATGTTATAACTGCCGATGAATGCGAGATCGACTACATCGTGTTTCTGCACCGGTCGGAAATCGAAGTGGATACTGCCCGTCTTGCTCCGGTTTCACGGGAGGAGGCACTCCGACGCCTTGTTCAAAATCCCTGGCCTAGCGAACTATTGATCCTTGAGGAACGTGTCGCAGCAATCGAACGCCTGCTCGAAGCGCGATGTTACGAGCTCACATACAAGCACCTGCATCCAGCCATTGACCTTCTGGAACTTATGATCCATCGAGGCAAACACCATGAAAGTTAGTCTCCTGCTGGCAGTATTCTGCTCAGTGCTTTGGTCTCAAGTCTCTTCGGGAACGTTCTTCGGACAAGCTCAGGATCAGTCAGGAGCTTCTGTCTCAGGAGTTCACGTGACCGTCAGGGAAGAAAAGACAAATTTTCTCCGCGAGACCATGACAGACGAAACGGGGTCCTATCATGTTCCCGACCTGGATCCAGGTATTTACTCCATCACGGCCGAGCGAAAGGGATTTCGGGAATTCATCGCAAAGCACGTAGTTCTTGAGATCAATCAGAGCGCCAGAGTAAACCTGGCGCTTGAATTGGGCGTAGGTCACGAAGCTGTTGTAGTGACGACTCCTGCGTCTCCTCTTCAGACCGCCGATAGCTCCGAAGGGTATCATTTTGGCTCCGCCCTGTTCACAGAGCTGCCGATCGACGGCCGGAATATCTTATCCCTCATCACAGTGGGACCGGGCGCTATACCTCGCCAACTGGGTGGATTTGTTCATGATTCCGACAACGACGTTCAAGAGAGTTCGCGAGGGTCGGTTGCGCTGAATCCGCCGATCAACGGCGCCCGTCCGTCGATGAACACGTATCTGTTGGACGGTGCTTACAATACAGACCGAAATGTGTTCAGCGCGGTGATTCACCCGCCCATGGATGCCGTCCAGGAGTTTCGAGTGCAATCCTCACTTGCCGGTCCTGCATTTCCGCAGGCTGCCGGTGGTGTGATCGATGTCGCGACGAAGTCGGGGTCTCACGACTTACATGGGAGCGCCTTTGAATTCCTGCGGAATGAGGCGACCGATGCTCACAATTATTTCGACGACCCAACGCTGCCGAGGCCGATTTTTCGGCGGAACCAGTTTGGAGGCAGCCTTGGTGGACGGCTGCCCTTGCCCTCCACTTACTTTTTCGTTTCGTACGAAGGTGTCCGATCCAAGTCAGCCAAATCGTCCTTGCAATTGGTTCCGGACGCCAACGTCCGAGCGGGTGACTTCCAGGGTGCAAGCGTCATCTATGATCCGCTGAAACTGGATGCCGCGGGCCATCGGACGCCATTTCCAAACAACATCATTCCTACGGACCGTATTGACCCGATCGCAAGCAAGTATCTCAGCCAATATGAGCCGCTCCCGAATCGCTCGCCCGGGTTGTCCAGCAATTATCTCGACTCGACTCCCAGCACGAGCAACAACGACAGTGTTTCAGGGCGCATCGATCATCAGTTTCGAAACGCCGGCCTGATATTCGGAAGGTATACGATCAACGAGGAGCGGGGCGATTTCGCCGGGAGTTTCCCGCTCAGGCCGACATCGGAAAGGCTCCGAGCGCAACAGGTTGTGCTCGGACATACGTTTTCAAAGGCCAATTGGGTGAATGAAGCGCGCGTATCATTCACGCGTTTGCGGCTGTTTGATGCTCCGTTGAGTGCTTTCCAGCAGAACGAAGCCGCAGCGCTGGGGCTGAACAATCCGCCCTCCGACCCGTTTGCTTTCGGATTGCCCTATTTTTTCTTGACCGATTTCTCGACCGTGACGGACAATCCCAGCCTGCCTCAGATTCAACGCGACAACACGTGGGACGTTTCCGACAGCTTCACGCTTCTCCATGGCCATCACACTTGGACCGTGGGCTTCGACGCTAGCCGGTTCCTCTTGAACTATCAGCAGAGCAATTTGATACGTGGAGAGTACACGTACACGGGCGGGTTTACTGCGAATGAAAGCGGCTCCGGCGGTGATGCACTGGCCGACTTTCTGCTCGGATATCCGACGAAAACACAACGAAGCGTTGGGTCTCCGCTGGCATATTTGCGACAAACTAACTACGCCGCCTTCGTGCAGCACCAGTGGCAGGCAACAAGCCGCCTTTCGGTCAACCTCGGGCTGCGTTATGAATATGATGCGCCGTTCACAGAGGCTCGTAACAAACTGCTGAACCTAGATTATTCGACATTGCCCGGAAAGCCACGCTTGGCCAGTGTAGCTGACTCGTTTGAACCGAACCGTCTGGATTTCTCGCCCAGGGCTGGCATCGCCTGGCGTCTGCCGGGTTTTTTTTCGCGCGGCGGTGACACAGTGTTCCGTGCCGGCTACGGCATGTATTTCAACCCGGAGATCGCGGACGAAGCTTATGACCTGGTCTTAAATGGCATCCAGACCCAAATTAATGAGACGAGCACCTCTGTTCTCCCAAGGCTTACTACCAAGGACGGGTTTCCGAGTACGGCTACGGCGGGCCTGCCGAGTTATTTCGGTTTGGACCGACATGCGCCTACGCCTTACCTCCAGCAATGGAATGCCGGCTTCCAACGCGAACTGCCGGGTTATATTCTATTCGAGACGAGTTACGTGGGAAGTAAGGGCACACATTTGGGGTTATTCCGGCGCTTCAATACACCGCTCCATACTGAAACGGGAGAGAACCTTGGTCCTCGTTCTGGCGACTTACAGG
>Ga0308176_10001286_pt1 | contig 15720 bp, 7 predicted proteins | sample PhyCR2_3_FD_203890 | JGI IMG/M metagenome (GOLD analysis project Ga0308176, IMG submission 203890) | Soil microbial communities from UC Gill Tract Community Farm, Albany, California, United States - DLSLS.C.R2 | ecosystem: Environmental > Terrestrial > Soil > Agricultural land | place: USA...
GCTCGGGGTGAACCCAGCCGGCGCCCTGGTCGACGTCGAGTTCGTGCACCCCGACTCCCAGCCCGAGGGCCCGGAGTGGTTCAACAACCTGTTCTTCGAGGGCACCAGCTTCGCGTTCGACGGGGACCGGCACGAGTCGCTGAACGAGACGCTGTGGTTCTCCTCCGGCGGCCTGAACCAGTCCTACCAGCGGGCCGCGCTGGACGCGTCGAAGACCGGGAAGCCGGCGCTGCAGGTGGTGCCGACCCCGGCCGCCGCCGAGGTCGCCGCGTTCGAGCAGACCTGGCAGACCGACTTCGCCGCGATGCTGCGGGCCAAGGCGCGCAAGCTGTTCGAGTCCGAGCTGGGCATCGACGTCGACCCGGCCGAGTTCTACAACGCGGTCTACAAGGACCTGAAGCTGCGGCACTTCGTCCGCGGTCAGGTCGACGGGGAGCCGGTGCTGTGGTCGGCCGAGCAGATGCTCGCCCACCACCAGGCCACCCCCGGCATGGTCCCGCCGATCGACAACGCGACGCTGTGGATCCCCACCGACGACGTGCTCCGCTCGCTGCTCGGGGAGCAGGGCACTCAGGGTGTCGCCCGGATCTTCGACGACCAGCTCGAGATCGACCCGACGATGGTGCCGACCTACCGGGGTGTCACCGACACGATGCGCGAGCGGTTCGCCGCCGGGCTCACCGAGGACTCCGTCGCGCTGCACCAGACCCGGCTGATGGCGCGGGCCCGGCAGCAGCAGCTAGTGGTCCGCGCCCGGATGGACGACGCGGCCCGCGCGGCGTACGACACCCGGATGCGGTTCCTGGCCGAGCAGCGCCAGGAGATCCACGCCGCCCGCGCCGCCTGGTCTGGGACGGCCGGGCCTGGCGGGTTCAACCCGAAGCGGAACATGGTCGCCGCCTTGCAACGCGCCGACGGGATGCTCCGTGCGGAGAACATCGCCTTCGACTGGGCCGGTGAGGGCGGCATCCCGTTCGTCGGGCCCCGCTCGATGAACAACCTGAACCTGTCGCGGATGCTGATGCGCGACCTCGAGACGCTGCTGTCGGACGGCAACGGCTCCCGCGCCGGCTGGATCTTCCGCGAGGGCGACGAGTCGCACCCGCCGACCGGGCTGCTGACAGGCACCTCCCTGGACGGGAAGGAGCCGACCGCGATGCGGGTCGCCGCCGGGGACCTGGTCGTCGTCGAGCTCGACTCGTTCCGCGGTGACTGGAAGCAGGCCGCCAAGCGGCTGGACTACCTGGCCAACCGGGGCGCGACCATCGTGCTCGGCTCCGGCGACGGCACCAACGACGGCCGCGCCGAGATGGCCGAGCACCTGGAGTCGCTGAACTACGAGCGGATCGCCGGGTCCAAGCACGTGTACCGGCCCGCCGACTTCTCGTCCCGCTACGCCAACCAGCGGGCCCGCACCTCCACGCTGATGGAGATGCGCCCGGTGTCCAAGCGCAACCACGCCGCGATCCTCAACGTCGTCGGCAAGGGCATCCAGGAGGGCGGCGCCTGGGTCGACCACGACAACCCGCGGCTGCGTGCCATCGGCACCACCCTGAACCTGGTGCCCACCGACTTCCTCGCGGGCTTCAACGTGCCGGTCGAGCAGGTCGAGAACGACTCCCAGGTGTCCGCGGTGATCGCGCACCTGCGCGGCCTGGACACCCCCGAGGGCCGCGACCACCTCCGCGCCCTGGCCGGCGCCGAGAACGACGACACCTTCGACCCGGCCTGGGAGGCGCTGATGCGCCGCCTCGACGACAACCGGGTGCTGCCGGCGGCCGGGGAGACGTTCGGCACCGGCGACATGATCCCGCTCGTCGACGGGCTGGGCCGGGTGCTGCTGTACCGGCACGGCAACAAGGCACCGCGCCGCGACCAGGTCGACGTCCAGGCCGCCACCCCGCTGTCCGGGGAGCTGGATGGCGCCCGGGTCGCGATCTTCCCGTCCAAGCCGGAGGAGGCCGCGACCACCCACCGGGGCCGGGTCGTGCAGTTCAAGCCCCGCTCGGTCTCCGGGCTGAGCGTGGAGCTGGAGATCGACCTGAAGACGTTCGGGGAGAAGCACGTCCTCGAGTGGAACGGCATGAAGTACATCCTCACGCCGCGCCCGGCCGACCGGATCGCGTTCCCCGACCACGGCTTCTTCCCCGACTGGGGCATCGACCTGGTCACCGACACCCCCGGCATCGTGTCGAAGGAAGCGTTCGACGGGCTGGTGAACAACCACCGCAACGCGTTCGCCTACCTCGGCATCGACTTCACCGGCGACGTGGCCACGTACTTCGGCACCGACGCGGCCACCGCGGTGGCGCTGCTGCACGGGATCGCCACCCGCGCCGAGCGGATCCCGGTCCGGGCCGCCGACGAGCTGATGAACGCGGCCCGGCCGGGCTCGGCGTTCGTGACGCAGATGGCCGAGATCGCCACCGCGATGTCCGGCAAGGTCGACCCGGGCTGGGTGGACCGGCTCGAGGACGAGCAGACCGTCGAGGCGCAGATCGTCCGGGCCCTGGTCATCTACCTGTCCACCCCGGGCGCGCGCGTCGACGACGTGCTGCGCTCCGGCGGCTTCAACGACGACACCGCCAGCCCGGACGCGCAGTCGCTGCTGATGCCGCGGCTGTTCACCCAGGTCTTCGACAACGCGCCGCTCGGCTCGGCGCTGCGCACCGACATCAACCGCCGGCTCAACGAGCAGCTGCACAACCCCCGCGCCGACGGCACCGGCTACGTGCTGCACCAGGACTGGTCGTTCGAGGTCCGCACCGGAAGCTCATCCAGTGGCACCGCTACGGCGCGCGCCGCCGCCCTGGTCTCCGCTACGGACAGGGGCGGCTGGGCGTCGAAGCTTCGGCGCGCTAAGCAGAAGGGGACCTCGGATCCTCGCGACCCCAACAGCCCTTCGATTTACGATGCCCTCGCACAGAACGGCTTCGACTCGAGCAAGCCGATCGTGCTGGAGGATCTCAGCAAGCTGAAGCCTGGCGCATTGCCGAAGATTTTCTCGGGCCACCACCGACTGGTCGCGGCCCTGGACCTGGGGCTCACGGAGATCCCGTACCGCTACGAGGGTGACCCGGACCCGGAAGCCAGCCGCGGGATGTTCCAGCTGGCCACAGCAGGAGGCCCCGGCCAGGTGCTGGTCGGCCACCTGCAGTTCGCGGAGGTGCACTCCTCGGGTGACTCGCCGGTCAAGAACGGGATGAGCTTCGACGAGTCCGGCACCGCCCAGGTCTCCGCGCACGCGGCCGCCACCGCCTACCAGGCGATCGGCGCCCGCACCGCGCACGCCAAGGATCTGTCCCGGGCCCGCGACTTCGCGGCCGGCACCGGCCTGACCCGCTTCGAGCGGGACAAGTTCGACGGCGGCGCGTGGCGGATGCTCACCGACATCGACGCCTCCTCCGGCGCGCGGTGGCGGGCGCAGGCGCCGGCCGAGGCCGCCCGCCGCAGCCTCGCCCGCGACGCGGTCGTGCAGTTCCGGCAGGCGCTGGACACCAGCGACGAGTCCGGCTGGGACGCCGCGGCCCGCAAGGACTACGGCGACGTCGTCCGCCAGGTGCTGCACACCCTGCACCTCAAGGACGGGCAGACCGAGCTCGTCGACTTCTGGGTCCGGCAGATGCTCGGCTCCCCGGCCGGGGTCGACAAGGACGGCAACGACGTCGGCAGGGTGTCGCCGAAGGCGGCGCTCGAGTCGGCCAAGGACGTGCTGTGGAACGTGGAGCGCGGCTACCTGCCGACGGTCACCGCGATGGTGCCGCTGACCCACGTCCACGACCTGCAGGCGATCTTCCGCGCCAACCGGACCCGCACCGACAAGTGGGCGCCGCGCACCGCGCTGGACGCGGACGCGGCCAAGGCGACCAGCTGGAACGAGTGGGTGACCACCTCGCTCGGCTCCGCGTTCACCACCGACGACCTGTTCGACCCGCTGTACCTGCTCGCCCTCGACGGCCACATGCACACCTACCAGGCCGCCACCCGCGACCTGTTGGACCTGCCGGTCTCGATGGACGCGCTGAAGTCGGTGGAGCTGGTCTCCCCCGAGGCCAACGAGATGCTGGTCTCGCTGGACCCGAACCAGAACCTGCTGGCCACCGAGCCCGGCCTGCTCGACGTCACCCGCGCCACCCTCGACGACATGATCGGCGGGCAGCGCCAGGCCGGGGTGCTCGAGGGCAAGGCGGCGCCGGCCTCCGAGATCGCCAAGAAGCGGGAGGCGATCCGGAAGTGGCGCAAGGAGAACGGTGTCCCGGTCCCGGTGGACGTCACCATGCGGAACTTCCGGAAGAACGGCGCCCAGTTCATCGAGCACTCGACGGTGACCAACGCGCTGGCCCGCGGCCTGGTCAACCTCCGGGTCGGCACCGCGATGATCAACCCCGCGCTGTACGTGTCGATGGGCCCCGAGCAGTGGGTGCGCGGCACCCTGGACCGGGCCGCGAACCTGCTCACCGGCCAGGCCACCGTCGGTGTCACCGCCGGGCTGGCGGCCCAGGCAGGGCTGTCCCGGTTCTCCCCGGAGCAGCTGGGCAAGCTGACCCGGCTCTACGAGCAGCTCGGGCAGCGCCGCGACTTCAAGCAGATGGTCTACGGCGACCTGATGTTCCTGCGCCCGCACGAGCCCGGCGTCGGCCGGATCGAGCGGTGGCTGGAGAACTACGCGAAGTTCGGCTCCAAGATGCAGGACCCGACCTGGGGGATGCGGGCCACCACGCTGGCCCGCCGCTACCTCGAGGCGGCGATGCAGCACATCGACGCGATGCCGACCGAGTCCACGCTCACCCCGGACCGGCTGGTCGCGGAGCTGACCACGGATCCGCAGTTCCTCAAGACCCACTTCCCCGAGGTGCACCAGTCCGCGATGAACTCGATCGCGCAGCTGCGGTCGCTGAAGCAGACCACCGCCTCCTCGATGCTCAAGGGGATCTACGAGCCGTTCAGCACCTCCACGCACAGCTCGGTCAACTTCCTCGGCAACGTGCTGCTGAAGATGCCGCTGATCTTCTCCGGCTACGCGATGAACGTGCTGACCACGATCACCGGGCTGCAGGGCCTGGACGCGGTGGTGGCCGCCTCGCTGCACGGACGGCAGAAGGGGCTGCCCTTCTTCCCGAACACGCTGATCGGCCGGGCGCAGGCCGCGGTCGAGGGTGTCGAGTTCGACGAGCAGAAGCATGGAGAGTTCGACATGTCCTCGGTGATGGACGGCATCGACCTGTCCCGGGCCTTCATCCGTGGCGGGCTGACCCACACCGCGCTGTTCATGTTCGGGATGGCGGCCGGCGGGCTCGGCCTCTCCGGTGAGGACGACGAGACCAAGAAGCGCCGGCGGCTGGCGAAGCTGCAGGGCGCGGGCTTCATCTACGACCCGCGCGCCCTGGAGAACGACTTCCGCAACCAGGACGCCGTGTTCATGGACTGGCTTCCGTTCGGCTCCCAGTGGTGGGGCGTCGGCAAGGACGTCGACGGCGACTACCGCTCGATCGGCCAGCTGCACTGGACGCTCAAGCAGTTCGTCTCCCCGCTGCTGGGCTTCGAGCGGTTCTACGAGACCGGCGACTTCCGGCAGGTGACCTGGGGTTTCCAGGACGCGATCGGCTCGTTCCCGCTGATCAACTCGCTGATGTGGCACGACGCGATGGCCACCGCCAACGAGTTCACCGCGATGGCCAACGACGAGGCGGGCAAGCCCGGCGGCCCCGCGAACATGGTGCACTCCTCGATGCTGCTCACCAACGCGGTCGGCGTGTACGAGCGGATGCTGTTCGAGAACGCGTTCGTCAACCAGCTCTACTCCTCCTTCGACCGATACGACCGGGACCCGTACAAGCTGCCGCTGCGCGACAGCGACGGCACCCTGCAGCGCGACATCGAGGGCAACGCCCGTGAGCAGAACCTGTCGGTCGAGCAGTACCTTGCGGCGAACCGCGACCAGCTGACCCGCGAGATCGCGGGCGGCAAGTGGGAGGGTGCGCTCTACGTCGACCCGGACACCGGCGAGGTGAAGCAGGGCTACATGACCCGGGACGCCAACTCGGCTCGGCTGCACGCGCTGACCGAGAACCGGGCCACGATGGCGTTCGCGATGTCGCTGTTCACCGGTCTCGGTGAGAGCGACTACTTCCGCAAGAACATGCCGATCAAGACCCGCGAGATCGAGAAGCCGCAGATCACCCAGGACCAGGCCGAGGCGGCGATCCGGTCCCTGGCCCAGGCCACCTCGGGCGGCCAGCCGGCGCTGACCCGCGACGAGCTGACCTACCTGATCAAGGGCCAGGCCATCAAGGGCAAGGACTGGGACACCTGGAACAACGCGGATGCGCTGGCGGCCGAGGGCATGAAGCACATGACCGTCGACCCGATGAGCATCCTGGACGCGCACGGGCGCGAGGTGCTCACCGAGGCCGGCGCCCGCGGCATCTTCAAGGGCCTGGCCAAGGGCTCGGTGAAGCTGGACTCCCAGAGCCTGCAGGGGATCTACATCCCCTTCGAGATGCGTGAGTCGATCCAGAAGAAGTGGATGTCCGAGCTCATCCAAGAGGGCGTCGACATGGGTCTGGATCAGACCAAGGCCACCTCGCGGATGAAGCGGATGTGGTACGGCCCGACCGACGACCCGACCATCCAGGGGCTCGGGGACATCCTGTGGCACAAGGACATCTCCTACTCCGGCAAGGCCGTCTACAACCAGCTCAACACCACCTACGTGATGGGCCCGGACGGGATGCCGTGGGCCACCGGGTTCACCCGCGACGGGCTGATGGGCGCGCTCGGGCTGAAGCCGGTGAAGCGGGCCTACGTCTCCGAGCAGGGCGCCACCGGCAACGACGGCCGGCTGAACACCACCGACCTGGTGAACGGGATGAACACCGGCCTGCGTGGGCTCGAGCTGGTCGACGACAGCCGCTACGTCCCCACCGACGTGGAGATCGGCAAGTCGATCGAGCAGGCGATCAAGGACGCGGCCAAGCAGGACTACACCCCGTTCAAGCCGTACTCCTCCAGCGGCAGCGGAGGCGGCGGCTACGGCGGCTACCGGAAGTTCGGGCACTACTCCGGCTACCGACGTCGCCACTACGGCGGCGGCGGCTACGGCGGCGGCGGCTCCTACTTCACCAAGATGTACGCGCTGCCGCACGGGACGTCGACGTACGCGAACAACATCCCGTTCATCAACACCTCCAACCCGCTCATCCGTCGGGGCGACGTCCGTCGCGAACGGGTCTGGTCTGAGCGAGGAAGGCTGAAGCAATGGCAGTGAGCGGGGAGCCGGTCACCACCTTCGAGCAGTGGTACATCGACTACGACCCGACCGGGGGTCGCAACGGCGAGCTGTCCTGGAAGTCGATGTCACCGAGCGCGGACTACGTGTGGCGTCTGTACCAGAACGCGAAGCGCGAGGCGGACCTGCGCCTGGAGGGCTACGGCGTCCTCGACCAGCTGGCCGCCGGCGAGGTGATCAGCCCGAAGCCGGACCTGCCGAACATCTCCTCCGGCGAGACCGCGGGGCTGATCCGGCGGATCGCGCGGAACCTGGTGCAGAACACGCCCAACGTCGACGTCATCTCGAAGTTCAACGACGACGACGTGTACGGGATCCTGTCGCGGCACCTGCTGACCGCGAAGATCATCGGCTCGGACGAGTACTCCAACGACATGCAGCAGAACCTGTTCGCCTCCACCAAGGGCGCGCTGACCCGCGGGTTCGACTGTGTCGTCCCGCTGCTGCTGCAGGACGCCGGCGGCTCCTGGTACATGAAGTACGACACGATCCACTACCGCGACGTGTTCCCGGAGCCGGGCGTCAAGGACGTGCGCCAGGCGCCGTACGTGTTCATCCGCCGCTACCTGACCCAGGGTGAGGCGTGGGCGCTGATCAAGGACAACGCCCCGGGCTGGGACGTCGACGCGCTGAAGCTGCTGGTGCAGAACCGGCCGCCGGCGCGCGAGCAGCAGAGCGTCGACCACCAGACCAAGAAGCGCCACCAGATCCCGGACGGCTACGAGATCGTCACGCTCTACACCAACAGCGGCGACCACTTCGTGACGTTCGACGCGCGCACCAAGATGCTGCTGCGGATCGAGAAGAACAAGCACCCGCTCAAGCAGCACCCGGTGCACTTCCTGGTCCTGGAGAAGGACGACCAGCACCCGTTCGGCCAGTCCCAGGTGGAGCTGCTGATCGGCCGCCAGGACTTCCAGGACCTGATGCTGAATGGCGCGATGAAGCTGTGGTACCGCAACATCAACCCGTCCATCATCGGCTACGGCGCGGTCAACTCGATCCCGAACCTGAGCCCCGGCAAGTACACGCAGATCAGCAACCCGAACGCGAAGATCGAACCGTTCGAGGTGAACACCCAGACGCTGATGCAGTTCGGCACGATCAGCCAGCAGAACCTCGGTTCGATGGTGTCGCTGATCGGCGCGGCCGACACGCAGATGGCGATGCAGTCCGGCGGCGGCGCGGTCGGGATGTCGGCTACCCCGCAGGGTGTGGACGCGCAGACCGCGATGGTCGACATCACCACGAACAACTACCAGAAGGCGATCGAGGCGTTCTTCAGCCACTACTGCTCGTACGCGTTGACGATCTACTTCCAGGAGCTGAAGGCGGTCAAGCGGATCTACCCGACCGCCGAGGCCCGGATCAAGCTGCTGCAGGCCGGGCTCGACCCGAGCGAGATCACCGAGGACGGCGCGCTCGAGTGCGACTTCGAGCACCTGGCCACCGAGTACTGGGTGCGCTGCGTGCCCGGCTCGCTGACCGAGCTCGAGGACGAGAAGCAGCTGCGGATCCTGAACCAGATGTTCATCCCGCTGTCCCAGGCGATGCCCGCGATGGCGGCCACCCAGGACACCGTGATGCTCGGCCAGGCCGCCAAGGCGATGCAGTACATCATCTCCAAGCAGATCGAGCTGTCCGGCTCCGCGAGCGCCAAGGAGCTCGGGCTGCTGTTCGGCAAGGGCGACGTCGACCAGGTCAACGAGCGCGACCAGCGCATCTCCGAGATCGAGAGCCGGATCTCCGGGGTGACCTCCTCGACCGAGCTGGAGCTGGAGATGAACACCGACGCGATCCGAACTCTGCAGGAACAGGTGTCGATGTTGGTGCAGAACAACCAGCTGTTGCTCGAAAAGCTAGGTGTGGCAAACCAGGCATCTGGTGATGGTTCGCCTACTTCTACCGATTCGGCGCGTGTTGGTACACCTACGGACGAATCCGCCCCTAGCGTTTACCCCGCCAGCGCCTGACGAATCAGGCCGTACAGACGAGGAGGGGCGACAATGGTCGCACCAGTCCAGAAGGACAGCCTGACCGACTACCAGGTCGCTCTGGCCACGTACCTTCGCATCACGAGCCCGGTGGCAGGAATGTTCACCGGCTCGGAGATCAAGCCGAACCCGAACGCCCGGTCCATCCGGGTGCCCGACATCCGGGTCGACGACTACATCGTCGACGCCGAGCTCGGCCGGATCGGCTCGGAGCACTACTCCGGCTCCGAGTTCACCGGTGAGTGGAAGAACGGCGTGCCGCCGATCGAGTGGCGCACCTACTCCATGAGCCGCCACCGCGCCTTCGGCTTCACGGTGTTCGACGAGCAGCTCCGCTACTCGCCCATCAAGAACATCGTGCAGGAGTACACCGGCCGCAAGATGCAGACCACGGTTCTGCGCGACCACGACAAGTACTGCCTGCTCGCCGCGCTCTCCGGCCACATGACCGGCAAGCTCGTGCCCCGCACGGCGGCCGACACCCCGGCGCCGGCCGACGCCAACGCGGCGAAGATCTCCTGCACCGGCAACGCCGCGGACTACAAGTGGATCGCGGAGCCCGGCGAGGACTACGACAACCAGATCCAGCCGTCGTTCGCCACGATCAAGGGCATGTACCTCGACGACGCGGACCCGCTGTCCACGCTCGACGCGCTCACGCTGCTGTTCAGCGACAACTGGTTCGACTCCAACTTCGGCAACAACGAGCGCTTCCTGCTCGTCACCAGCGCCCTGGAGCTCGTGTTCATCAACGCGCTCATCGACGCCGGCGCCGGAACCGAGTCGGCCTTCAAGCTGCTGAAGGACGGCGACATCTCCGGTGCGAACGCGGCCGGCTACCTCGGCACCCTGAAGGGGTCGTGGAAGCTCGTCAAGATCCACCCGGAGTTCCTGCCCAAGGTCTTCACCGACGTCAACCTGGTCGTCGACCCGGTCGCCAACACCGGCACCGCGGGCCGCACGCTCCGCCAGACGATCGGCCTGGCCGCGTACAAGAACGCGATCCAGACCTACGAGCACTTCAGCGAGCGTCGCCAGCAGGACGGCGGCACCCGCTTCAAGGGCACCGAGTACGTGCAGGACTTCTCCTACGACTGCTGGGTCATCGACCAGCTGAGCGAGGGCGTGGTCCCGCTGTTCCTCCCGGCCACCATCAGCAACCTGCAGGTCGTCTCCGACTCGTTCGGCTACGTCGCTGCGAAGGTGGCGGCCGCCAGGTCGCAGCTCTCGGTCGCCCCGAGCACCTACCCGCTGTCGGGCTCCTCGGTTCTCAAGAGCCGGCCGGAGTGGTTCACCTCGCCGTACGAGGGCACCAGCAAGCTCGACGGTTCGCTCACGGTCCAGGAGACCGGCGACGTCGTGCACCGCAACCCGCTGCTCGCCGTCGACGACACCACGGACTCCAGCGGCCAGTAGTCCTGACGCAGCGGGCGTCGCAACCCGGCGCCCGCTGCCCAGGCTCTGTCCCGGTCTCAGAAAGGACCCGAGATGGACAAGCTCATCGAGCTGCTCCAGCAGATCCAGGAGCTGGCCGGTGTCGCCGTCGACGCACTCAAGGGTGCCTCCGGTGGCGAGCACGGCAAGCCCGGCGGCCCTCCGCACGAGGGTGGCGGCGCTCCCCCGCAGCACGAGGGCGGCGGCGCACCGCACGGTGGCCCCGCGCCTGGTGCACCCGACACCGTTCCGGACGGGGACGAGGGCGGCAAGCCCCCGTTCCAGCGCCGGTAACGACAGACATCGACATGAGCCGGGGCGGAGCGGTTGAGCCGCTTCGCCCCGGTCTCTACGTGCACACGGGTTGGGAGGCCCCTGATGGACATGGCCGGAGTGGTTGCCGCGGCGGACTCGCCGTACTCGATCATCGCGATCGCACTGATCGGCTTGTACGCACTCGGCTGGCGCTGGGGCGGCAAGATGCTTGACAAGATGGACCGCAACACGCGGCTCACCGAGGAGGCCAAGTCCGTCGCCGTGGAGGCGAAGGACAAGGCCAAGAAGATCCAGGAGTCGATCGTCACCAACCACGGCTCGAAGAACCTGGGTGACGCCGTCGACCGGCTGACCACCTGGCTACTCGAGCACATCGAGGACTCGAAGGAAGGCCGCGAGCAGCTGAGCACCCTGCAGCAGGTGGCGGTCGCTACCGCGCTCGAGACCGGCCAGGTCCGCCAGGACTTCACCGACCGGCTCGTCGGCATCGACGACGTCCTCGAGGGACTGACCCACCGACTCGCCCTGATCGAGCAGCGCAAGAACCCCACCGAGTGACCTGAGGAGGAACGATGCCCGCCGTCGACGAAGGCGCCCGCGCCACCGGTACCGGCCGCAAGCCTGCCGCGGTGCCCGGCAACCGGTCGCTGCAGTCGAGCGGATCGTTCGCGCCCAAGGTCACCCTGCCGGCGAACTGGGCGCCGGCCACCCGAACGCCCGCGGCTCCGTCAGCCCCCCGTCCGGAGTCGCGGGCCCGGACTTTCCACCCCGACGACGTCGGGAACATCGCGACCCAGCTCGCGGCGCTCAAGGAGTACCAGCCGCCGGTGACGGCGGCCACGTCGACACCGTCGGTCACCGAGCGCAGCCCGGAACAGATGGCCAACCCGTTCACCCTGCAGAAGGGCAAGACGGACCAGGCCATCGACACCAACGTCGAGCACATCCTCGGCGTGGCCGACCGGCAGGAGAAGATCCTCAAGCTGCGCTCCAACCTGGACGCCGCGGCCCGGGTGCTGCGGGCGCACTCCATCGGCGCCGACAACGCCAAGCCGCACGGCGAGGTCGAGGCGATGACGTGGGAGGAGTACAACGCGCTGCCCTCGGCCGAGCGGGCGGCCGTCGACTTCAACACGATGCTGGTCCGCGCCGTACGCCGCGACCACAAGCTGCAGGACGACTACGACCCGAACAAGCAGCAGCGGCAGACCTACGACCGGGCGGTCGAGAAGATGTTCGGCCAGGACGGCGGCTCGGAGGACTACGCGCCCGAGACGATGGCGGTGCTGCGGCAGATCCACTTCGCCGACTCCGCCTCCGACCTGGATGACTTCCTCGGCCTGAAGGCGGCGATCACCGCCAAGGACCTGAAGAACTACGACCAGGCCCCCACCAACCTGCTCACCGAGTCGGTGGCCGCCGCCGCCAACCCGGTGCAGGTGGACCGCTCGGCGCTGCAGCAGGTGCTGGTGCAGGGCACTGAGCAGATGCAGGGTGCGGTGGCCAAGAGCCAGAGCCTGCTGGCCACCATGAACAAGACCTCGATCATCGACCGGAACGAGGACGTGGCCCGGTTCCTCGGCGGCATCGCCAAGGCCCCCGGCCTCGACCTCGGCTTCGGTGCGCCGAAGACCACCGAGTCCGGTGCGCCGGCGGACGTGAACACCTACTTCCAGCAGATGTTCGACCAGGCCGCCACCGGCCACAAGTCGGCCGACGAGATCAAGCAGGCCGTCAGCCTCGACCTGTCGCCGTCCGAGGGCGACGCCTTCATGCGCTACCTGAACACCCGCAGCGGCAACGCCGCCCGCTACAACGTGGACCTGGGTGACGCCCAGGGCGTGAAGTACAAGTCGCCGGAGGAGTTCCGCAAGATGTTCGGCTTCGACCAGGTGAAGACCGATGGCTAGGCGTGGCGGCGGCGCGATCCCGGTCGCGCCCCACCCGCCCAAGGCTCACACCGCACCGCCGAAGTCCGGACATTCCGGAACATCGGGAGGCTCTCACTCCGGCGGCACGGCGCCGCGCAAGACTAGTACCGGCTCCTCGGGCGGTGGCAAGTCGTCCGGCGCGTCGGCCAAGACCACCGACCCGTACGCCTACGCCAAGGCGCAGCAGAAGCGCTCGGAGGGCCGCGCCAACCAGAAGTACCTGGACCAGGCGCACCAGATGCAGCTGCAGATCAACGCGCTGCGCCTCGCGCTGGGCAACAAGGGCTTCAAGCACTCGCTGGAGCAGAAGCTCCGCAACATCACCCTGAACCAGCGGATCGCCGGCGCCGACCTGGTGCGCGGCTACAAGGAGCGGGTCGGTGCGCTGGAGCACACCGCCTCCGACAACGAGAAGGCGGCCGACGCCACCACGTTCGCGAACCTGGCGAACCGCAGCCGGGAGCGCGCGAACGCGCTGAGCGAGGCCAGCGCCCAGGGCGCCGGCGAGTCGGACCTGCTGCGCTCCCAGCAGATGGCGCTGCACAACTGGAACGCGAACCAGTCCGAGGCGAACCGCTCCTACTTCGACACGCTGACCTCGATCAACTCCTCGCTGACCGACCTGACCACCGATACTCGGACGGCCCGGATCAACAACGTCACCCAGGCGAACGCGGACCGTGGGCAGCTGTGGCAGGCCTACCACGACCAGCGGTCGGAGACGCTGACCAACCTGGGCAACGCGCTCGGCCAGCAGGCCGAGTACTTCGGCCTGGCCAACGAGCAGGTGAAGTCCGGCAAGACGCACGGCCGCGGCGCGAAGGCGACCAAGGCCAGCGGCGGCGCCTTCCACCAGGCCAGCCTGGAGGCGGGCAAGGCCTGGAAGGACCCGGGCGTGTCCAAGTCGCTGACCACCTGGGAGGGCGTCCCCGACTTCGAGGGCCGCCTGAACAGCGACCATCTGAACTCGGCCTCCACCGAGATCGCGCCGCAGAGGAAGCCCGAGGGCGCCTCGCTTCGGAGGTGGGACCAGTGACCGTGGTGAACCCCGAGACCAACATGATCCTCGACGACGCCGTCGAGGAGGTGCTGGCCGCGCTGACCGGCCTGGACCTCACCTACTCCCCGGAGTTCGACCGGTACCGGGCCATCACCCGGGCGCTGAACCGGGCGCTGCGCTCGAACGCGCTCGAGCACGAGTGGTCCTGGTACGCCACCACCGCCTCGGCCGGGCCGGTCGCCGCCGGCATCAGCGCGGTCACGCTGCCCTCGACGCTGCGGCCGCGGGTCACCGGCGACGACGCGGTCCGCCTGGTCGACACCGACGGCAACACCGTGGAGTGGGCCTACTTCCTGCCCCGGGACGCGCTGCACAAGTACGCCTTTCGGGGCGGGCTGTGGGTCTCCAGCGTCCGGGAGCAGCTGCTGTTCTCCCGGCCTTTCGACGTGTCCGAGGTCGGGTTCACCGTGGAGATCCCGGTGATGCGGGAGCCGACGATGTTCCGGCTGCCCAAGCACCCCGAGGACCCGGCCACCCCGCTGACCCCGGTGCCGGCCGACGTCCGTAACCAGCCGATCGACTTCGGCTACCCCGACGTCGTGATCCTGCGCGCCGCCTTCTACTACGCGCAGACCGACCCGGTGATGCAGCCCCGCGTGCAGACGCTGGAGGCGCAGTACAAGGACCTGATGTACCAGATCATCGAGCGCGACGACCGGATGACCGACAGCCCGTTCGCGAACGAGTTCATCCTGCCGCTGCGCAACGGCATCGAGGGCGGCCCCTCGCCGCTGTCGCACCGGCACCCGCACTCCGACAACGGGGTGGGCTGAGCCATGCCCCCCAAGGCCAGGACCCCGGCACCGATCGACCGGCCGCTGAGCCGCGCCTACCTGCGCGAGTTCACCGGCTGGTCGACCGCGTACCCGCCCGGGATCTCCGACCCGACGTCGCTGCGGGTCATGGAGAACATGCAGATCAACCGGGACGGCTCGGTCCGGGTCCGACCGGGGCTGCGGTACCTGTCGTACGAGAGCTCGGGCGGCGTACTGCAGGGCATCGCCCGGCCGGTGGTCGGCAGTCACGAGCCGTTCTTCATGGCCGACGGCTCCAAGGCGTACCTGTTCGCGGTCCGTGAGACCGACAACAGCGTCGGCTTCCGGGTGCTGACCCGTGGCGGCACCGGGATGCTGGTGCAGACGCTGGCCGGCGCCGGCTTCACGGTCTCGGCCGGGCTGAACTTCACCGCGGCCACCACCTACGTGAAGTACCTGCAGATCGACAACAAGGTGTTCGCGCTCTCCAACGCCGGGGAGACGATGCGCTGGTTCTCGGTCGGCGCGTCCAAGGCCGCCAAGCCGCTGAACTCGGTGACCCGGCCGAACTGGAACGTGGGCGACAAGCTCACCGTGGTGCAGCCGGACGCCGCCTGGCTGACCACGGTCACGCCGAGCACGCTGCGCACGAACCGGATCGTCAACCCGAACATGGCGATCCTCAACTCCTGGGTCGAGGGTTCCTCGACGGTGAAGACCCGGCTCTCCCCGGGCATGGACGGCACCGGCCACCAGGTGCAGCTGACCTCCAAGCCGCAGAAGACGAACCTGGTGCCGAACCCGATTCGCAACGCCAGCGCGGGCGGCATCGGCGGCTGGGGCGCGGGCTCCGGCACCAGCGCGCTGGCGGTCTCCGGGGTCAGCCTGGCCTACGTCATCAACGCCGGCGCAGTGAACCGGGTCGCCTACATCAACGGCCCGAACTGCATCGGCGTGGAACCCGGCCGCCAGTACCGGTTCG
>Ga0308176_10001287_pt1 | contig 15712 bp, 19 predicted proteins | sample PhyCR2_3_FD_203890 | JGI IMG/M metagenome (GOLD analysis project Ga0308176, IMG submission 203890) | Soil microbial communities from UC Gill Tract Community Farm, Albany, California, United States - DLSLS.C.R2 | ecosystem: Environmental > Terrestrial > Soil > Agricultural land | place: USA...
GCTCCCCCCGCGTCACCGCCTCCAGATGTTCGCAGATAGCGTCCAGGTGCCACCCCTCGATGAAGGTGGTCTCCCGCCAGCCCGCTGTGTCGATCCGGTCGGGTTCCAGCACGTGCCAGGCACAGCGCACAAAGTCCCGCAGGCACAGGGGGCACATCAAGCGCTCGATGGTCGACCGCTTCGAAATGGAGGAACTCCGACGGCTCATTGGCCTGACGATTCAATCTGCCGCTGCCCGTGCCCCTCCGCCTTCAGCCGCAGCGCGTGCAGCGTCCTCAGCTCTTCGAGCGTCAAGCGGCTCAAATCCACGCCGTGCTCCGTCTGGGTCCGGATCGGCCCGCCGCGGCGGCCGGTGTGCTCCACCCGCGCCGTGTCGCGGAACTTGTGGGGTCGGGCGGCGCGCAGGAGGCACATGAGCAGCGGGTCGCTGTACCTGCGGACGTACCCCGCGAGCTTGCCGAGCTGGTACACCGGCTCGGTGACCCCCTTGACCGCCCGCCGCCAGGCCTCGTGCTCCAGGTGGTCCCCGGCCTCGCGGAGTGCCCGCTTCCACTGGCGCGCGAAGGCCCGGTCCGCCTTGCGCGCCTCGTACACCGTCGCCGGCGCCACGCCGGCGGCCGCGGCCGAGCGCGTGACGTTGCCGGTGCTGGCCAGCCACTTGAGAAACAGCGGCTTCCAGTCGCCGGCGCGCGTCAGCGCCTTGCGCGAAGAATCGCCTTTCGCCTCGTCACTCATGGTTCCCTCCTTCCCCACCCCGAAATACCTGCCGCCTGGCGGCAGGGCCGGCCTACGCCGCCGGCCGCTCGAATCCGCCGCTGTGTGGCGGCGGATGCTCCTGTTCACGGACCCTCCGAGCTCCGGCCCTCACTCACCCCGCCAGACGTGCCGCTCTTCCTGAGACGCTATGATTCCGCTGCCACCCCGAAGTGAAGTACGCCCCAGGCGAGAGTGGTGAGGCGAGCGAGAGATGAATAACGTGAGGCTGATCAGCGGCCGGAGCTGCGCTCCGGCAACCTTCGGAGACAAGGAACTACACCACGGTTCCGGTCCGCCGCCATCGACGGGTTATCTCGCTCCCCGGTGCCCCCGGGGATATGTGCGTCTCGACGCTTCGCGCGCCGAGCGTCAATGAGCTGCTGGCGCGCAAGGCCGGCTACATGGCGCAACCGCTCGCCCCGGACCATAAAGCCCGGCCGGGCACGCGCACTCCTGCGGGCAGGCATAGCTTGGTCGAAAGCACGGCGTTGACGCTTACGTTCTGCGGAACCTGCGCGCAACCAACCCAGCCAGCAGGACGATGCCCCCGCAAGCGGTGCCGGGCAAGGGGGCCGCGGATGTGGCCGAGCTCGAGGCCTGCGTCAGGCTGACGTCATCGAGCCCGAGGTGGTCGCCCGAGGTGCCAACCCGGAACTCGAAGTCGACATTCGGATTAGCTACGGTAGGTGTCACGGCGAATGAATACTGCGTCCAGCCTTGCTGGCCGACATTACCTGTATCGTACACACGCGAGCCGTCAAAATTCACCAGGAAGGCGTTGGCCGTTCCATCGTCACTCGCCAGCCAGAAGCTCAGCAGGTACGACTGCCCGGGAATGACGACAACGGTCTGTTCGACGCCTCCATTACTGCCGGTCGGTCCGAACTCGGCCCAGTGCGTTCCGCCGTGGGCGCCGGAGTTCCAACCGCCGAATCCTGTGCCGGTGACGACGGATTGGTTGCTGGGATTGCCCGTGGACGTCCAAGGCGAAAAAGTCCCGGTTTCAAAGCCGCCGTTGAGGACGGAATCTCCCCGGGCCGTCGCGGTGAAGACATTCAAGCACGCGGCCCAGCACAGGGCGGCGAGCGCAATGGTCGAACCGAGAGCGAGAGTAGAGCGACGCATGTTCAATCTCCTTCCGTGCAGGCGGAGACCAACGTTCGCGCGCAAATCGCCGCGGAGCGGCTACTAGCCCAGTTTTTCCCGCGCAAAGAGATGGCTTCCCATTCGGCTCGCCCCTTGTACGCTAAACTAGCAGGAACGCAACAAAATAATATGGTGCGGTCTAAATGGATGTAGAATCGGGCGAGCAACGGCCGCCGCGAGCCGCTCCAATGACGGCTTACGCCGCGGGTGGAGGTTGCGCTGAACTCAAACGCCTCAGGGCACCACCACCTTCACCTGATACGCCGCGTAGGAATCATCCGGCACGTCTGCGATCAGGTAATACGTCCCCGCCGAGAGGTTCAGTGGCCCCGTCCACCGCCCGTCGCTCCTCGTGAACGTCGTCCCCACCGCGTTCCGCAGGCCGGCGTCGTACGCGCTGGCCAGATACGCCCGGATCGTCAGCCCGCCGTAGCCGCTGGCCCCATCGGTCGTGTACCGCAGCACGTCCGCCGAGCTGCCCACGCCCACGCCATTGGAGTACGGGATGTAGAACGTGCAGTCCGCCCCGCCCGTGCCGCTCCCCCCGTCGTGGTCGATCGGGAACTGACCCGACCCGCCGTCCCCGACCGCCTCGAAGTCCGCCGCGGCCACGCCGCTCCCATCGTCCCACAGCTCGTACCCGCTCCAGTTCGTGCTCCACCCCGCCGGCGCGATCCGGTACGCCTTCTGACCCGCCGCCGTCCCCGCCGCGACGGAGATCCCCAGGTTCGTCCGCGCCACCAGCGTGTCGCCGCTGCCGTCGAAGGCCGAGTAGTACAGCGACCCGTCCCCGCCGTTGGCGACGGATTGCTTGCCGGCCGTTCCCCAGTCCACCACGCGCGTGCCCCTGGCCATCGCTCAACCCTCCCTACACCTCCGTCGCCGTGACGGTGCCGTCCGCATTCGGCGTCAGCGTCCACTCCACCGGAATCCCCGGCACGGGCGCGTCCGGCTTCTGCGCCAGGATGAAGGTCCGCAGGTCCGCGGCGCGTTGGAGCAGACTCGCCCCGGAGTCTCCCAAGGCCGCCCAGGCCTGCTTGGGCGTGAGCCCCAGCCGGTTCCGCCACAGCAGCCCGTGCAGCTCCCGGTACTGGCTCACCATCGCCACGTAGATCGCGTTCACCCCCTGCGCCAGCGCCTGCTTCGTCGCCGCCTGCTTGTCCGCCACCGTCGGCTCCGGCGGGTCCGTCGGCGCCACGAAATCAATCACATCCGTCGCCATGATTCTCCTCTAACCCCTAACCCCTGATCCCTAACCCCTGACCCCTAACCCCTGCCGTTAATTATCCAACTGCTTCCACGCCGACCCGTTCCACCCGTAGAAGTGCCCGTCGGTGGTGTTGAAGTAGAACTGGCCCGGCTCGGTCGTCGCGGGGTGCGAGGCCAGGTTGCGGACCACGGCGCCCCAGGGCCGCATCCCGAACACCACCGAGTCGTCGTAGTCCCGGAAGATCGCCCCGTTGAGGCCCTTGATGTACGTCAGGCTCCCTGTTGTGAAGTAGAAGCGGTTGTTCCCCTCGGCGCTGTTCAGCCACGTGCCGTTCGGCATCACCGCGCCCGAGAAGGTGATTCCGGCAACGGTCAGGCCACCCAGGCCGGTCCCGCCGTCGCTGACCCGAAGAACCCCGGCCGAATCCCGCGTCAGGCCCACGTCCGCCGAGCCCAGGGCATCCGAGCTGGTCCACTTGATCGGAAAGCCCGCACCCAGCGCCAGGTAGGAGTTGGCGGAGATGCTTTTGTAGATGCCGGCATTGCGCGTGACGAAGGCCCCGCCGTTGTCGGCGTAGTACGAGCCGGTGTTGGTCACGTTCCCGGTGAAGGCCGCGCCGCTGGTGGCGGCGAACAGCCGCTGGACGAACTTGCCGCTGGCAGAGTCGTACGCCAGGCCGTAGCCGTCCGACGGCGAGGGGACGTTCACGTCCAGCAGCCGAAGCAGCTCACGAATCACGCGCGTCGCGGCCATGCCATTCCCCCATCCGTCAATGGCTGCTCGCCTGCCCCGCCGCATTGGCCGCAGCCGAGGGTGCCGGCCCCGGCCGCGCCACCACTGCCGCCACCGCCGCCGCCACCAGCGCCCCGACCGCGGCCGTGACGGTGATCCACGCCAATCGCGACCGACGCTTCTCCGCCTGCTCGACGCGGTCGAAGCGCACCACCAGCCCCATGCTGGGCGACCCGTTGCCGCTGAGGATCTTCTCCAGCTTCGCCAGCGTCGCCTTAATCGCCCCAAGATCCCCCTCGACCCGCGCGAGCTGCTGGCCAATCTCCTGATTCAGCGACATGGCCTCTCCCGCTGCCCTCACCCCTGACCCCTGACCCTAACCAACTTCACGCCGTCGCGGCCGCGGCAGGCGCGGCTTGCGGCCTGCGCGTCAGCCTCCCCTTCAATTCCGCGTTCTCCGCCTCCAGCTTCTGGCGGGCGATGTGATCTTCCTTGTGTTTGGAGTGCTGATTCTTCGCGACCGCTCCCAGCACCGCCGCCACCGCCGTGATCGCGCCGGAGATCAGGTTCCCAAACGGCAGCGAGTCCGCGACGGCCCTCCCCACCGGCCCGTTCACCGCCTGGGTGGTCGCCGCTGCCCCCTTCCCTACCTTCGCCCATTGCTCCGCTGAGCACCCCGAAAGGTGCAGTACGGCCGCGACCAGCACCGCCGCCGCAAAAAGGAACGCGACCACACCCGACACCTCACGAAGCATCCGACGCATAAAAACCTCCGCAGCATTCATCCAATCAGTTCCACCGCCCCCGCATCCGTCTGGACTTCGATCCCCTGCCCCAGCACCGACACCTCCAGCAGCACACCGCTCCGCCCCTCCCGCCGCACGACCACGCCCTCCAACCCCACCAGCCCCCCGGCGACGATCCGGCACCGCCGCCCCTTCACGATTGCAGGACTGACTTGAACCCGCGGGTTCACGCGCAGCGCCCGCTCCAGTTGCGCCAGCTCGCGGCGCAGCCGGTCCTGGTCCTCGACGCGGATCACACTGCACGGCCGCCCCACCGATCGCACGTCCGACAGCGTGCCCCCGTCCCCCGCGAAGAACAGGTACCCGGGAAACGCCGCCCGCCGCTCGACGTAGTTCGTCCGCCCCGAACGCTTGGCCAGTTCCACCAGGGGCAGGAAGTAGTCGATCCCCCGCCCCAAAAGCTCCCAGGCGAAGACCTTCTCCTCACCCGTGCGGACGGAAGCCACGAACAGCGTCGCCGCGCTGCGTTCGATCCCGCCAAGAGCGGTCAGCCCAGGGCTCAGCGCCGGCACGTCACCGGGCGCAACACCCGGGCGCCGGAAACCGAGATCAGTTCGGAACGCACCTCCGACCGGAGGATTTGCAGCCCGCAAACCCGCGCCGGCCACACCGAGCCCCCCGTTGCATCCCCCACGATCGCAATCTACCGAATCGCCCACAACCGAGTCAACCCTGAGTTCACCATCCGCCACAGCACCCTCCTCAGGACCCACCCGTGGTACGCACCGGCCGCCCGTGTGTCCCGCGAACCGCGTTCACTTGCCCAGCGATTCCCAGTCCACCAGCCCCGCCTCCGCCAGGCGGAACCACATTGCCAGCTCGTCCCAGCCGATCGGGTAGCGCCAGTCCCAGTACCGTCCGGCGTAAGGCCTGCCGGTGCGGATGGCCCGCCAGATCAGCTTCACCGAGAGCTGAACCCCCTCGGCTTTGCGGACCTGCTTCACCGCCGCCGCGGCGCTGGCGTAGGCGCGGCCCAGGTCGGGATTGACCACGGCCCGGCAATGCCCGGCCGTCGCGTTCCCGCCGCCGCCGCCCGCCTTCGCCGCCCGCGCGGGCCGCTTCGGCCGCTCCAACACCGCCGTCCCGCCTTCACATTCAACAGCGCTCATCGCTCAGTCCCTCCAAGATCGCGTACGGCCAAGTCGAGCAGCCAACGCGCATCCACTTCGTTGTCATCCACTTCGCGGGACAGGCCCGGCCACCGCTTCCTCGCCACCGCGATCACCGCCTTCTTGTCCGCATTGCCCTTGCCGGTGGCGTGCTTCTTAACCTCCGAGGGCGAGTAGCCGCGGTAGTCCAAGCCGACGTCGTGGCACCAGACCTTGATCACCGACTGCAGCTCCGCCTGGACCACTACGGCCCCGCCCATCCTCGCGCTGGCGTGCCGCGCCGCTTCGAACACGACCAGGTCCACGCCCACGTCCCGCTGCAGCTCGCCCAGCTTCCCCCGGAGCCGCACCAGGCGCATCCCCGCGGATTCGTCCCGCCGCACCGACAGGTCCCACGTGCCCGCCACGCCACACGAATGGGCAAACCCACACTTCGTCGCCGGGTCGAGCGCCAGGATTTTGAGCGAGCTTCCCATGGCAGCGTCCCTCCCGAGTTAGACCGGCAGGGTCGCATCCCCATCCCGCAGCCCCGCCGGCACCTCCTGCCCGACCAGCCGCCGCGCCACCGCCTCGGCCTCCCGGTCCGCCTCGCCCGCCGCGGCGAGCAAGGCGGCCAGGACGACGCCCGCCGAGACGCCGACGAACAGGCCCAGGAGCAGCCACGCCCACCACCACCCCGAAAACGCATCGCAAACGACAGCAACCACCACGATTCACCTCCGCGTATGCTCGCCCGCACCCGAGTTCACACAGGACTTCACACACGAAGGAAATACACCACCCGCGCGGCCCCTTGCCGGGGCCTTAAGTCCCTTCTGAAGTGTCCCCGGGAATTCCTGCCGCCCAGCGGCAGGGCCGGCGTGTGCCGCCGGCCGCGTGAATCCGCCCGGCGGCGGATGCTCCTGTCTACGGACCCTCCGAGCTCCGGCCAGCAGCCCCCGCAGTCGGTCCGGTCTTCCCTGAGCCGCGAACGTCCACTGGCCCCGCCTCCGCCCGCCCCCTGCGCGCGCCGAACGGTTACCCGTCCTGGTCCTCTCCCTTTTAGATCTTCCTGCTTTCCTCTTCTCTTCTCTTCTCTGGTCACGTTTTGGTGTGACACCTCTGGTCACGCAGGAAGCGCGACACGCACCAGATACGGGGGCTAAACGCCGTCACGCTGGCCGCGTGACGCGCCGCCCGCTTCCCCGTTCCGGCCCCGCTGCAGCCGCTTTCGCTCGGTCGCCAGGGCCCGGCTCTTGGCCGAGGTCCCGTTGTGCCTCTCGAAATTCGGCAGACTCAGCCCCTCCCCGTCGCGCCGCAGCCACCCCACCTCTGCCATCGACCCCGCGAACCCCTCGACCCCCACGTGACCGTCCACGTCATCGAACGTCACGTAGTCCGCGTGACCGTCGCACGACACCTGATCCATCCATTCCCACAACTCCATCAGGCAACCCGCCACGAACCGGCGGTCCTTCCCCAGGCGCCGGGCCATGCCCAGCACCTCGGGCTTTCGGGTGAGCCCCACCGTCCACTTGATCCAGTCACCGGCCATCCGTCACCGCCATCCTCACCCGCCACCGAACCTGCGCTGCACCGCCGACCAACCTTCCGGCGAGTATTCCGCCACCGCACCTATCGCCACCGCCTGCTCGACCCCCTCCCACATCGCCCCCCACGCAGCCCTCAGATGCTCCTCCGCCTCGGCCTCCCGGCGCCGCAATTCCAGCACCATCGACGCCGCCGCGTGCACGAAGGCGTTTGAGTAGGGCACGCAGAAGAAGAGCCGCGCCAGCGTCTGGTCATTCCACCGGCAGGAGAACGACAGCGGCCCGTCCTTGTCCCACCACCCCTCCCGCCGCAGCGCCAGCTTGCCCAATCGGAACACCTTCACCTTGTCCTCGAAACTCGGCCCGCAAAGCCGCCGCTCGCTGCGCAGCACCGCCGCGGCGCAGTAGATCAGTCGCAGGTCCTCCTGCTCGAATGCCCAGGGTCCTGAGCCGGCGGCCTCCGCCACGGCCAGGCCGCGGCGCGGGTCCGCCACCACGCCCGCCACCAGCGCCACCTCCGACCGCCAGCGCCACTCCTCGAAGGCCGCGGCCAGCTCCCCGAACGTCTCTTCCGCCAAGGACGAGCGGCTCATAGCGCCGCCGCTCCAAAGCCAGACGGCAGCGTCCAGTTGTTGGCCGCGATCGCGTCGATGGTCTTGCGGGCCTCGTCAAAGCTCACGTTGGGGTCCAGCCCGTAGCGCTTCAGCAGCTTCGCCTGCTTGAACGTGCACTGCTTGGAGCGCGAGCGCTCGATGAGCGTGCCGATGAGCTGACAGGCATGCGCGGACGACAGCTCCGCGGCGCCCGGCACGCCGAACTTCCGCAGCAGGTCCACCTGCTTGCCCGAAGCGGGCTTGCCCTTGTCCCAGCCCCGCTGCACCGCCGGCCGCAGGTCCAGCACGTCGAAGGCGTTGACCAGCTCCGTGCTGTAGCTCGCCCGCCCCACCAGGGCCGCCCGCGTCGCCGCCTCCGCCGCACGCCTTCCCTCCGCCTCCGCCCGCCGCCGCTCGGCTTCGGCCGCCGCCTCTTCGAGCAGCTTGCGCAGGTCCACCGCCCCCCGACCCTCCCGCGCCGCTTGAGCCGCCGCCTCCACCACCTCGTCCGGATATTTGCCGCCCAGAATCTCGGCGCACGTCATCAGCTTGTGCTTCCCCGAGTTCCCGACGAAGTCCAGCACCTCCAGGTCCGGCTTGCCGCTGGCCCGGATCGCCGCCACACGCGCCAGCGGCCCGGCGGCGCCGTCCACCCCATCCACCACGCCATCCAGCGGCCGCGTGCCCCTGCCCACCATCTGCGTGTACAGGGCCCGGCTCTTGGTCGGCCGCGCCACCGCCACCACGCGGATGCTCGGCTCGTCGAAACCCTCCGTGAACACGCCCACGTTGACCAGGAACTGGAACCGCCCTTCCCGGTAGCCCTTCAACGTCCGCCGACGCTCCAGGTCGTCCGTCGCCCCGCAGACGAACCGCGCGCAGTCCGCCCTGTGGCGATTGAAAATTTCGCACAGCCGCTGGGCGTGCGCGACGGAGGCGGCGAACACCAGCGTCTTGCGTCCCGCCGCCACCTCGAAGGTCGGGTGCGCAATCCCGTGCAGGTTCCCTTCGTACTCCATCAGCGCCGCCAGGTCCGCCCCGTTCAGGTCACCGGCCATCGTGCGGACGGCGGAGAAATCCAGCCCCTGCACCGTGACCGACCGCTGGAGGATCGGCACCAGCCACCCGTCGGCGATCCCGTCGTTGATCTCGTACACGAACGAGACGCGCTCAAAGACCTGCCCCAGCGCCTCCTCGTCCGCACGGTCGGGCGTGGCGGTCACCCCCAGCACCTTGAGGTCGGAGTTCTGCCTGTAGTGGGCCAGCACCCGCTTGTAGCTGTCGGCCACCGCGTGGTGCGCCTCGTCCACGATCACCAGCGAGAACTCCGACGGCGCGAACCGGCTCATCCTCCCCCGTCCCCCGAATCCAGACACTTGCGTCTGGATGGACGACACGACCAGCCGCGCCCGCCGCCCGGTCAGGCAAGGCTTGTCGGCCCATTCTTCCGCCATCTCGACGTCCGGGACCTCGCCCGTCACCCGTGCCAGCTTGTCCGCCGCCTGGCGGATGAGCTCTTCGCGGTGGGCCAGCACCATCACCCGCCCGCCGTCCGAGCCATCGCCGGCGAAGCGCTTGGCGACGTGGGAAAACGTGACGGTCTTGCCAAGCCCGGTCGCCATGACCAGGAGCGAGGAATCCACGTCACGCAAATCCTCCACGGCCGCGTCCACGGCCTTCCGCTGATATTCCCGCAACCTCACAGAAACCCTCCTCAGCCGCTCAGACTTTCAGCTTGACCCCCGCCGCTTTCGGCAGCGCCAGCCACTGCTCAAGAAATGCGACTGCTTGCCTGTGCCGCCCCAGGTCCTCCACGGCCTGCTCGACGACGCGCTCCCAGTACGCGCAGGCCTTGACCGTCTCCGCCCCGGCCGCGCCGTCGGGCAGGATCATGAGCGTGAGGTTCGGCCAGACGCTGTGGTACCGGACCGGCGTTTGTTCCGCGGGCCGCTTAGGCATCGCCCGCCCCCTCCCTGATCTCCGAGGGCACCGCCTTGTACACGTCCTCAGGAAGCCAACCCGAGCCGCGACACGCGTCGCATTTGTTGCCGGCGCAGTAGGGGCAGATCGCGTGGGGCATGCAGAAGCGGACCGTGGCGTGGAGGTTGGAGGCCTCGGCGTTGAACCGCTGGACGTTGCGCTCGGCGAACGCCCCCGCCGGCCCTTCCGACAATCGTTCGAATTCCCCCTTGAGGTCGCTGATCCGCTTCATGAGCGAGCGGAACTCGCCGCGGAGCGCGAACGCCTCGGCGACGTGCGGCAGTTCCTCCGCATTGATCTCCCGCCCCAGCGCGTCCTCCTCGCCGTTTGGCGCCTCCGGCGGCGCAGACGACTCCGCCGCATCCCGCGCCACACGCCGTACGTGTGTCGCCGTCACCTGCGGCTTTCCACGCTCGTCCCGCGGTGCAGTCTCGACGGCCTCCTTCCACACCCCCGCGCGGCGCGAGCGCGGCACCTCCGCCAGCGCCCGCGCCTGGCGCTCGTTGCTCGGCGGTGGCACGGGCGGCTCGCCCGCGGGCGGCTCCGAATCGTGCTGTGAATCCGGGTCATGGTTGTGGACCATGGTCAACAACCGCCCCCCAGTTTGACATTCCGCCCCCAGCGTCCTGACGACGTTCGCCGCCTCAATGAGCTGGTACGCGCGATGGCGGCTGAACCCCCAGCGGATCTGGCAATACCCCTCAAAGTTGTCGGAGACTTCGCGGTAAAGGCGCTCGTCACGAATCCTCAGCAGCGCCGTCCCCACCTGCACGAAGCCCCGCATGCCTCCCTCGACCACCTTCTCCAGCTCCGCCAGCGTCTGCTTTTGGACCGCCGTCAACTGTCCACTCTGCTCCGCCACAACTCTCCGTCCTTTCTCGCGTTAGTGTTAGAAACAACCAAACCGGGCACGACGCCGCGGGAGGAGGCACTCAAAACGGGGGAGGACCGTCACCGGCAACCGCGGACGCGTGCGAAGGCGCGGCGCGACCCCTCCAACGCCAGCGCCCGCCGTCCTTGGCATTGCCCAGGGGCGTTTTCCGCCGCAGGTGCCACGGGTTCACGCAAGGCGGGTTGTGGCAGCGGTGGTCGATTTCCCGGCCCGCCGGCACCGTCCCGCGGAACAGCGCGTAGAACACGCGCGGCGCCCACTGCGTGCGCCCGAGCACTTTGCACTTGCCGTAGCCGTTGCCGTCCCGGCAGCCAGTCCAAAGCCAGCACCCCGAGCGGGGACACACGCGCACCTTGCGCAGCAGGCGCACGATCGCGGCGGGTGAGAGCCGAAGCCGCAGCCGCTTGCCGGGATTGATGCAGGGAACCCTCTGGCGCGCCATACACGGGGGATGTACACCACCCGCGCGGCCCCCGCCGGGGGCCTTAAGTCCCTTTCGAAAAGCGCCATCGGGCCGAAAGCCCCCGGGAGCGTCGTCCCGGTTTCCCGCGCGTCCTCCCGCTCCGCCGGCGACCCCCCCGGTGTAATACCCGCCGCCTCCGGCGGCTGAAATGAAAGGTGTGAGCCGCAGGGGCCCGGGCCCTCCCCCCGTCCCCTCTCCACTGTGCGAATGCCGCCTGCGGCGGCCGAATGCAAAGGAAGCGGCCCTCCCTGCGGCTCACAATCGCCGGCTCCGCTCGCACCGTGCACCCCGGCGGCTCACCGGGTCGCCGCGGGCGTCGGTCGCCGGACGGCCGGCTGGCGGCACTCAGCCTCGCGCCGCCCGGACCATCGCCACGATGCCCGCTTTGACGGCCTTCGGCAGGTGCGGCCACGCGTTCACGACCGATGCAAGATCGGCATCCCAGCGTGGCATCGTCGTCCCATTCGACGTCATTACGTCGCCTTTTGCGTCGCCCGCTCCCCCATCCTGCGGTTTTCCCTTAGAATTCCCAGGAGTGTTCGACCCCTGTCGCGGGTATTCCCCTCCTTCGGATACCACCGCAATAAACATTGGCGACCCCACGTTGTGAGGTGGTAGGATTGCTCCGGTCGTTCCCCGCGATGCGCGGGGATCGTTGCGGGGCAATCGGGAAAGGCGCGCCAATGCGTGCGGGATGCTGTTGTAAATGGACGGTTTTGGCCGTCGCGCTGATCGCCTGCCCGTCGCCGCGCAGTTCCGCCGCCGACCCGCCCCCCGCGTCCAACCCTTCCGACCCGATCTGGAACCTCAACAGCTACCTCCACGGCACCGCCGCCGAGGTCCGAGACCAGCTTAACCGCGAGGCCGAGCACTTCCTCTGGAAGAAGAACGCCCTCCAGCAGGACGTGCAGGCCTTGCGGGCCGAAGCCGCCGCGGCCGAGGCCGCCGCGATCAACGCCGCCCGCGCGACCCCAGCCTATAAGCAGACCGCCGCCGAGTTCGCCGCCGCCGACAAGGAACTACAGCAGGCCCGCCTCGGCGACGACCCGCAGCGCCGCCTCGCCGCCAGCAGCCGCCGCAACACGCTCAAGCTCAAGCTCGAACAGATGGAGAAGACCGCCATCGCCTCCGACGCCCGCCTCGCGGCGGCCCGCAAATCGCTCGCCCGCGCCGAAAAGGACCTGGCCGAGATTACCGCCTCGTTCGACAAGGTCCAGCAGTGGCGCAATCACCTGCTCGACGCGATGTGTTCCACCTTCCGCATGCCCGCGCCGGTGCGCGTCGGGTCGGCCGGCTTCCTGGGCGCCGTCACGCCTCACGTGATCGGGAATGGCGAGGTCCTGGTCGACTACGACGCCCCGGACCTCAGCACCGCCCGCGAAATGCAGGACAGGGAAGGCGTTGTCCACATGAGCGTCGCCATGCAGCGCGTGCGGATCCTCCTCGTCGGAATGCAGGACACGCACTTCAAGGACGGGCAGGAAGTCCGCCTCGACCAGACGTTCGTCGTCGAAGACGTGAAGAACCTCGGCGACTTCGGCAAGGTCTTCGTGGCGAGGCGAAAGCCTTCGGACGAGGACCATTTGATGGCGGTGATCACGCCGCTGCGGGAGGCCCCCGACGCGTCCACGCGCCCCGCCGGGCGGAAGACCGGATCGACGCCGGTTTTCGCCGAATGAAATCCATCGACCGTTCCGACACCCGGGAGACCGAATGATCCGCTTCCAATGCGAGCACTGCGGCAAGGTCATCGTGGCCGGCGACGACGCCGCCGGCAAAACCGGCAAATGCCGCGCCTGCGGCAAGCCCGTGCGCGTCCCCGGCCAAGCCGAGACCGACCCCATCGATCTGCCCGACCCCCTCGCCGACGAAGCCCCCGACCCGGCCCCCGACGACGTCGGCTTCGCCTCGCCGCCGCCGCGGCGCCCCACCGGCACGGCGTACCGCCCGCCGCCCGTGGCCGCCGAACCACCGCCGCCACCGGCAAAGCGGACCGGCGCGCTCGTCGCCCTTGCCGCCGGCGGGCTGGTTCTGGGCGCCGGCATCGGCTATTTCGCCGGGCACGAACACGCCCGGCGGGAATTCGCCGACGCGCTGGCACGGGAACTTGCCGCCCGCCGGCCCGAGCCCGCCCCACGACCCGCCGATCCGCCCCCGCCGCCGGTCAACGTCCCCCTGCCCATGCCCACCGCCGCCGCCCCGCAGGAACCGGAACCGGAGCCCGAGCCGCCGGCCTCCAAGCCCGCCATCACCTGGACCTCCTCCTCCCAGACCGTCCACTCCGGCGACATGGACGTGAAAATCATGGGCGTGCAAGCCGGCTCCGTCCGCGTCCACAAGCTCACCGGCGGCGGCGCGGACTCCACCGAAACCTACCTCTCCGTCCGCATCCGCCTGAGGAACCAGAGCGCCACCAAAAAGTTCCAGTACACCACCTGGAACGGCGGCAGCCTCATGAATCTCGGGCGCGGCGGCGGTGGCGCCTCACTCACCGACGACAACGGCAACACCTACAAGCCCGGCGAGTTCGGCCTCGAAGCCCCCATGGGCATGGTCCTCCAGGAGTCCATCTACCCCCGCAAGGAACTCACCGACGTCCTCCTCTTCGAGCCCCCCGTGCCCGGCATTAAATACCTCAACCTCGAGCTCCCCGCCGAAAATTTCGGCGGCTCCGGGTCCATCCGCTTCCACATCCCCGCCAGTGAAATCAAAAAGTAAAGCCCCGGATAAAGGCCCTTCCGCTTGAGTCGCCGCCTAACCCGGTAGCCGTTTGAATTTGCCCGCCGGCGTAAAGCGAACGCAAAACAAACCCAACTCACCTTCCCCTTCGCATGCTTCGCGGCTTCGCGGCCTTCGCGGCTTCGCGGCCTTCGCGCCGTCCCCGTCCCTTTCTCCCCGCGGGGTCCCCTCACTCCCCCTCCTCCTCGCCGCGCTCCCCCGCCCCAGCCCCCACCGCCGCCACCTCCTCCGGGTCCTCGGCCTTGCGGTCCATCACCACCAGCGTTCCCGCCGCCAAATCGCCGACGCGCTGCTGTAGCGGCGAGAGCACCATGAAGATCAGCACAAGCAGCAGCACCGGAAGGTCCACCAGCCGGAACACGTTCCGCAGGACCAGCGCCCCCCTGCCGGCCGGCTCGCCCTTCAGGTTCACCACCCGCAGCCGCAGGACCATTTTGCCGACCGTCCGTCCGGCCAGCGCCTCGACGATCGTCGTGTGCAGCACGTACACCGCCACCGCCATCCCCAGCGCCCACAGCCCCGCCGCGTCCATCCCCTGCGCCACGACCGCACCCGCGGGCACCTGGCGCATCCCGAGCACCAGAACCGTCAGCAGCACCGGCGACAGGTCGATCAGACCCGCCGCGAATCGCATCCACAGTGGCGGCAGCGCCATGCGCCGGCCGCTCCGCAGCGCCTCCTGGAATGAAGGCCGCCTCCACGCGGTGGCCAGCATCACGCCCATGAGCACCAGCGTCAGCACCACCCGCACCCAGTGCTCGGCGGTCATCGCGCCAGTTACGCGCGGCGCCGCGGGCAGCGGCGCCGGCCCCTCCACCGGCGCGCCCGACCAGTCGTACTTCTGCTCGAAGACCTTCTGCTCCGCCCCCCCGGTGACGTACAGCAGCCGGATCCTCCCCAGCGCCGCCGCCACGGTTCGTTGCCCTAGCCCGCCATTGAGCTTGTCCGTAAGCTTCAGCGGCACGCCCTTGTCCCACCCGCCCGCGCCGAACAATTCCCCCGACTCGTGCGGCCCCGCCACCCACAGGAGCATCCGCTCGCCGCCGACCCACTTGAAATCCGCCCCCTCCGCCGCCCGAACCGCCCCCAGATCATTCCACGCCCCGCCCGAGAATCGCACCAGCGCGATCTCCCCCAAGGCCTCCGCCCGCCGCGCGGCGACCACGGGCGCATGGTCGTACACCGCCAGCGACACCGACGCCGCGCCGGCAATCTGCAGCGTCGCCGGCAACTCCGCCCGGCCGATCCACTTCCCCTTGTCGTACCGCAGCAGCACCGCCCGGGTCGAGGGCGACGTCGTCATCGCCGGCGGCGCCGGCTCGGAAGCGGCGCTCGCGGTGGCCGGTCTCGTCGCCGGCGCCTCCATCCCGCCGCTCAGCACCCCCACGGCCCACAGGTCGTCCCCGTCCGCCGCCATCGCCAGGACCTTGCCACCCTTGGGCAGCGGCTCGCCGTTGGACATGCCGTCCGACCACAGCAGCATCCACCCGCCCGCCGCCGTCACCAGCACGAGCTGGTCGTTGCGGTTGGCCATTCCAACCGCCCGGCCTTCGACCTCCTTGAGCACGCGCCACTGGTCGCTCCCACCGACGCCCCGCGCCTGCACGACCGTCTGCTCGCGCTTGGAATTGGTCGGGTCCGCCGCCACGCGCGCCACCCAGAACGCGTCGCCGGTCCCGTGCGCCAGCAGGTCGCGCGGGATCGCATTCCCCGCCTCTTGCGCCGCCGCCGCCGCACAGAGGAGGATCAACAGGCCG
>Ga0308176_10001288_pt1 | contig 15706 bp, 13 predicted proteins | sample PhyCR2_3_FD_203890 | JGI IMG/M metagenome (GOLD analysis project Ga0308176, IMG submission 203890) | Soil microbial communities from UC Gill Tract Community Farm, Albany, California, United States - DLSLS.C.R2 | ecosystem: Environmental > Terrestrial > Soil > Agricultural land | place: USA...
CATACCTGGTCCAGGCGGATGTCGAGCAGGGCAGCAGGACCCGGTCGCCCGGCCGCACGCCGCGGGCCAGCAGGCCGTGGGCGGCGGCGTTCGACTCCCGGTCCCACCGGCCGAAGCTGAGGTCGTCGACGTCGACCAGGCGATGGGCGATGTCGTCGGGTCGTTCCTCCGCGCGGCGGCGCAGCTGCGCAGGGACCGTCCACTCGGTGCGGTTGCCTTCCATGGGTGATGTTCGTCCCTCGGGTCGTCTGGATGGATCCACAAACGAGCCGCTCGACGGTGAGATCGAGGACGGGGATCTCGCAGCGGATGCGCGCGCCCGACCATCTGAATTCGAGCGTAATGCCGCGCTCTATCCGCCGCCGTCAGCGTCGTCCGCGGTCGCCGGCTGTTTTCTGCGGCAACCGCGACCGGCACGACATTAGGCGGACGTCCGGACCGTCACAATCCACATCGCGCGGGCCGTCTATCCATTCCGGGAAGGGCCTTTCGGGCCGGTCACCCGAGTGGCGGTACCACTACCCTGCGTGCCGACCTACGTTGACGTGCAGGTCAGGGCGCCGAGCTCGGCCGTTCGACGTACGGGCCCTGTCCTGCCGCCGGTCGACGGGGGAATTCCTGCGACGCGCCGCTAATCACATGGCAGCATTTTCCTCGACGATTCGGAGACCGCCGGACCGGTACATCGAATTGGACGCGCTCGAAACTGCCGCGTCACGCATGACGATCCCGCCGCAGCTTGGTCCGGTACGAGTAGAGCTCGGGCAGGAAGTGGCTGACCGCAAGCTCCACCGGCCGGCCGGCGGTGTCGGAATAGAGCCGGTCGATGCGCAGCAACGGGTCGCCGGCCGGGCAGCCGAGCTGTGTCGCAGTCGCCGGGTCCGCGGGCGCGACCGTGATGCTCTGGTCGGCCTCGGCGATCGGCGCCGGCAGCCGCGCGTCGAGCAGCCCGATGATCGTCGTCTGGCTGCCGGCCCCGGCCACGGTCAGCTCCGCCACCGACGCCAGCACCGCGCCGACCTCGGGCGGCACCGCCACCGTGGTCACACAGAACGGGGCGCCGTCGTGCGAGCGACGGAACGTGAGGCTGTGCACGACGTCGTCGGGCAGCCGCAGCCGGCTCGCCGCGGTCACGTCGACCAACCGGCGCAGCGGCGCGGTGACCTCCATCCGGGTGTCCACCGACAGGCCCATGAGGTCGTCGATCGACCCGAACTGGCGCAGGTACGCCCCGTCCCGCCGGGTCACGAACGTCCCGCGCCCGGGCACCCGGTAGACCATCCCTTCGGCGACCAGGTCCTGGAACGCGCGCCGCACGGTCTGCCGGCTGACCCCGTGCCGCTCGGCCAGCTCGGCCTCGGTCGGCAGCCGGCGGCCGTCGGCGTAGTCGCCCTGCAGGATCCGGTCGCGCACGTCCCGGGCCACGACCGCGTACGTGCTCTCCCGGCGCCCGTCCGTCACGGTCGGCACCGCTCAGGCCAGTGCGGCGACGAAGCGCCAGTCGAGGACATCGCTCGGCTCGGCCGCGTCCCGCCGGGCCGTGACCCGCGAGCGCAGGTGGGCCAGGCCGCCGCCGGCCGGCAGCCGCTCGGTCTTCTCCACCGTCACCGTGCTGGTCAGCGTGTCCCCCTCGCGCACCGGCCCGAGGTGGTCGCAGCCGTGCCAGCCGACGACCGTGAGCAGGTCCGGCAGCGCCCGCACCGCCTGGTGCAACGCCAGCCCGATCGTGTGACCGCCGTAGACCAGCCGCCCGGACGGCCCGGCGTCGTGGTGCACCCGGGCCACGTTGCCGGTCAGCCGGGCCAGTTCGGGCGCGGAGCTGACCACGTCGCCGCCGGCGACCACGTGCACGTCGCCGGCCCGTACGCCGTCGAAGTGCGGGCCCGGCCGGTCGGCCCGGTAGGCACCGAGGTCCCAGCGGGCGGTGACGGACGCCAGTTCGTCCGCCGACGGCTGCCGCCCGACCGAGCTCAGGTCGTCGGCCAGCCCGGTGTCCGTCGACCCCTCCCGCAGCGGCAGCATCGCGCACCGCCAGAAGTCCAGCACCGGCCGGCCGTACTGGTCGTCGGAGACGATCCGCAGGGCCACCAGCCCGGTGGACGGGCGCCCCGGCCGCCGCGAGTTCTGCCGGAGGCCGACAACCTCCGTCACGGTCCGCAGCGAGTCGCCGAGCCGGGGCGCCCGGTGGAACACGACGCCGCGGTAGAAGAGGTTCGCCACCACTGCGTGGGTGGCCACAGTGGACTGTCCTATCGCGACGTCCCAGACCAGGTTGGGCGCGGCCAGCACGCCGTCGCCGAGCACCTGGCGGGACAGCAGGTGCGCCCCGGCCAGCGGCAACCGGCTGCCGACCACCGCCTGGTGGGCGGCCGCCAACCCCTCGGTCAGCGTCACCGGCACCGCCGGGAACCGCTGCCCGACCTGGAGATCCTCGAAGTACGGCCCGTCGACCACGATCTCCACCGTCCACCTCCCGGCCAAAATATACGGCCAAAGTCCCCACCACGCCCCGCGTGTGTCAGGAAGCTCGTTGACACAGGCGAAAGCGCATCAAAAAATGGCCGTACAAATCCGGAGGTGACGATGACCGCTCCGACGGCCGAGCAGCCGTTGGCCGGGCTGCGCGTCGTTGAGGTGTCGACCTTCGTCGCCGCCCCGCTCGGCGGGATGACGCTGGCCCAGCTCGGCGCCGAGGTGGTCCGGGTCGACCCGCTCGGCGGCGCCCCCGACCACACCCGCTGGCCGCTGGCCGAGTCCGGGACCAGCCTCTACTGGACCGGGCTCAACAAGGCCAAGCGCTCCATCGCGGTCGACCTTCGCTCGGCGGCGGGGCAGGAGCTGGTCACCCGGCTGGTCGCCGACTCGGGTCCGGACGGCGGGATCGTGCTCACCAACTCGGTCGGCCGCGGCTGGCTCGGCTACCAGGCACTCGCCCAACGCCGGCCGGACCTGATCCACCTGCAGATCGAGGGCCGCCCGGACGGCAGCGCCGCCGTCGACTACACCGTCAACGCCGGGCTCGGCTTCCCGCTGCTGACCGGACCGGCCGGGCACGCCGACCCGGTCAACCATGTGCTGCCGGCCTGGGACGTCGCTTGCGGGCTCTACGCGGCGGTCGGCCTGCTAGGGGCCGAGCGCCGACGCGCGCGCACCGGCGAGGGCAGCGCGCTGGCGGTCGCGCTCTCCGACGTCGCCCTGGCCACCGCCGGCAACCTCGGCTTCCTGGCCGAGGCGGAGCTCGGCCAGCGCCGGCCCAGGCTGGGCAACTACCTCTACGGCGGCTTCGGCCGCGACTTCACCGCCCGCGACGGCACCCGGTTCATGCTGGTGGCGCTGACCGGCCGGCACTGGCGCGACCTGGTTGTTGCGACCGGGCTCGAGGAGCCGGTGGCCGCGCTGGAGAAGGCGCTCGCCGTCGACTTCACCGAGGAGGGCGACCGGTACGAGAGCCGCGACCTGCTGGCCGCCCTGCTGGACCGGTGGTTCGCCGACCGCGACGGCGCCGAGATCCGCGCGGTGCTCGGCCGCACGTCGGTGTTGTGGACGGTCTACCGCTCGGTCACCGAGCTGGTCGGCAGCGACGAGGTGCGGGAAAACCCGATGATGCGGGTGGTCGACCAGCCGGGCGTCGGCCGATACCTGGCGCCGGGCTCGCCGATCCGGTCCGGGGAACGTCCGGTAGCCCGCGCACCGGTGCTCGGGGAGCACACCGACACCGTGCTGGCCGGCTGGCTCGGGCTGTCCGACCGGGAGATCCGCGAGCTGCACGAGCGCGGCGTGATCGAGTCCGCGCCGAGGGAGGGCTGAGGCGTGGGCAGACTCGCCCGCACCGACGGGCTGACCGACGTCCAGGAGCAGATCCTGGCGACCGTCCGCGAGTTCACCGACCGCGAGATCATCCCGCACGCGCAGGCGCTGGAGCACGCCGACGACTATCCGCAGGACATCGTCGACGGGATGCGCGAACTCGGCCTGTTCGGCCTCACGATCCCGGAGGAGTACGGCGGGCTGGGCGAGTCGCTGCTCACCTACGCGCTGGCGGTCGAGGAGCTGGCCCGCGGCTGGATGAGCATCTCCGGCATCGTCAACACCCACTTCATCGTTGCGTACATGCTGCTGCGGCACGGGACCGAGGAGCAGAAGCGCTCGCTGCTGCCGCGGATGGCCACCGGTGAGGTGCGCGGCGCGTTCTCGATGTCTGAGCCCGGCTGCGGCTCGGACGTCTCGGCGATCCGGACGAAGGCCGTCCGGGACGGTGCCGACTACGTGGTCGACGGCCAGAAGATGTGGCTGACCAACGGCAGCACCGCCAACCTCGTCGCGGTGCTGGTGAAGACCGACGAGGGCGCCGGGTCGGTCTACCGGAACATGACCACCCTGCTGGTGGAGAAGCCGACCGGCTTCGGCGAGGTGGCGCCCGGGCTCACCGTGCCGGGCAAGATCGAGAAGATGGGCTACAAGGGCGTCGACACGACCGAGCTGCTGTTCGCCGGCTACCGCATCCCGGCCGACACGGTGCTCGGCGGCGCACCGGGCCGCGGCTTCTACCAGATGATGGACGGCGTCGAGGTCGGCCGGGTCAACGTGGCCGCGCGCGGCTGCGGGGTGGCGCTGCGCGCGTTCGAGCTCGCCGTCCGGTACGCGCAGCAGCGGGAGACGTTCGGCAAGCGCATCGCCGACCACCAGGCCGTGCTGTTCCGGCTGGCCGACATGGCCACCAAGGTGGAGGCGGCGCACCAGATGATGGTGATGGCCGCCCGCACGAAGGACTCCGGGCGTCGCAACGACCTCGAGGCCGGGATGGCGAAATATCTCGCCTCCGAATACTGCCGGGACGTGGTCGAGGACTCCTTCCGCATCCACGGCGGCTACGGGTTCTCCAAGGAGTACGAGATCGAGCGGCTCTACCGGGAGGCGCCCATGCTGCTGATCGGCGAAGGCACCGCCGACATCCAACGGATGATCATCGGCCGCCGGATACTCGAGGACTACCCGCTCTGACGCTCCCATCGCGGGTGTCGGGGTGGTGACGGAGTCGGGCGGTTCATGCCGGTGCCGGCGGGGTCAGCCGGGCAGCTGGGGCAGGATCGCGGCGGTGATCGCCAGCTCGCCGGCCGCCGTCGGGTGGAACGGCGCGGTATCGCGCATGCCCTGCACCCACGGCTGGTCCGTGCACAGCTCGTGCCCGTCGAACTGGGGCTGCACGACCGCGAACCCGAAGCCCTCGGCACCCTGCTCGAGCACCGCGTTCATCCGGGCCAGCTCGACCCGCAGCGGCTGGACCTTCTTCTTGACCTTGTCGTCCTGGTTGTCCCTGCCCGGGTCCGGCCCGAACCCGTAACCCGGCGGGCCGCCGGCCTCGGCCTGCGGGTCCTGCAGCGCCGGGCAGTCGAAGCTCGATCCCAGCGGGTCGTAGTACTTGGTGACGATCACCTGCGGGTGCGTCGGCAGGTCGGACAGCTGCTGCAGGAGCTGGGCGTACTGGATCTTGAACGCGTCCAGCCGGCTCTGGAACAGCTTGTTGCTGGCCTCGTCGTCGCAGCGGGGCAGGCCGTAGCAGTAACGCAGGAAGTCCGACCAGCCGACGTCGTTGGCCCCGATGCTGACCACGACGACCTTCGCCGACTGCACCGAGCGCAGCACGCCGACCTGCGGCGGCAGCGTCAGGCCGGCGGCCGGCTGCGGGCCGAGCAGGCCGTTGGCCACGGTGGCCGAGCTGCAGGCCAGGTTGAGCACGCTCACCCCCGCGATCGACTGCAGCGAGTTCGCGTACGCGTCGGCGGAGCGCTGGCAGGCGTTGTCCTCCCGGGTCGGCTTCCGGATCGGGGTGTTGCCGATGCCGGCCGCCGTGGAGTCGCCGATCACGACCACGTCGGTGTCCGCCCGCTCAGGTCCGACCGCCGCCGGCACCGGGGCCAGGTTGGCCGTCCCGACCAGGTCGGACAGCGATGTCACCGAGCCCAGCTGGTGCACCGCGGTGCGCACGGTCAGCGCGGTGAAGCCGAGCGTCATGACCAGGGCAGCGGCGACGCTGGCGCCGAACAGGCCGAGGTGCGCCGCCCGGCTGCGACCGTGGTCCCGGCCGAGCAGCGCGACCGCGCCCGCGGTCACGAGATAGAGCCCGCCGCCGAGCAGGCCGGCGATCGCCACCAGCCAGCCGAAGTAGCGGGTCCAGCCGGCCGCGAGCTCGTGGCCGACCTCGGCCGAACCGGTCGAGACCGTACGGTGGCCGTCGGCCGAGCCGGACTGGATGAAGGCGGCCGCGTCGTCGTTGCGGTTGAAGCGCTTCCAGACGATCAGCGGCCGGATCGGGCCGTCGAAGTGCTGGATCGTCTCGACCATGCCCTCGCCGAACAGGTCGGCCTGGCCGGGGCCGGACAGGCGGAGGCTCAGGCTCGGCGGCACCGCGCCGACCGCGACGCTCTGACCGAACACCGAGACCCCCGCCTTCGGCGTGACGGCCAGCGCGAGCGTCATCGCGGCCAGCGCAACGGCCACGACGAGTGCCAGCCGACCGGCCCAGATCGCCGGCCGCCGGCGGCGCCAGTCCGCGAAGCTCACCCTCCCAGGGTTACATCCCTGCCTGAGCGCCTCAGGCAGGTGCCGGAGTGCCTCGGGCGGGGCAGCGTCCGCCAGAGACGGCAACGCCGCCGCGGCGCGAACGCCACGACGGCGACTGCCGACCGTGTCGAGCTAACCCTAATCCTCCACCTTGGTCGGACCGCCCTCGAGCAGCCCACGAACCTCGGACTCCTTGTAGCGGCGGTGTCCGCCGAGGGTGCGGATCGACGTGAGCTTGCCTGCCTTCGCCCACCGCGTCACGGTCTTGGGATCGACACGGAACATCGTGGCGACCTCAGCTGGTGTGAGCAGTGGTTCGGCTTCGGTTGTCTGGCGCGTGGTCATGGCTCGTCCCTTCCTGCCACGTTGGCCGCTGGACCCCGGTTCGTCCCCCGACCACAGTCCACTATGCACCATTCGACCGCATCGCTCAACGGCCTGCCCGAGTTATACGTTCTCGTTCTGTCGGAAACGCCCCGTGCGCCTTAGTTTGACGATTCCACAGAGTAAGCGACATGCCACCGGTCGATTACGCGTTCGTACGCCACCGACGCAAGCTTGGTGTCTCCACGCTGCAACGCGGCCAGCGCCTCGGCCACGTCGCCGGCCGAGTCGTCGGTGCGCAGGGTGGACTCGGCACACAGGTCGACCAGCCCCAGGTAGTCCAGCTCGACCAGGGAGCGCGGGTGGAACTCCTCCAGCCAGCGCCCGAGCGCCTCGACCGACGGAACGGTCGGCCCCTCCGGCAGCGCCTTGCGCAGCACCTGCAGCGCCCGGGCCACCCGGCGCCGGGCCTTCGCCATCGCCGTGCGGTAGACCAGCGACCGGCTGATCGCGACCCCTTCGGTCGCGCCGCCGGCATCGCCGCCGGAACCCCCGAACGAGCCGCCGAACGAGCCGCCGAACGAGCCGAACCCGCCGCCGGAGTCGGTGCCCGCGGGGCCGAGCTGCAGCCGCCGCTCCTCCCGGTCGAACAGCACGAACCAGCGCACCGGCACCGACCAGCGCTGCGCCTGCACGTGCGAGCGCCGGGTCGGGTGCTCGTCCAGCCAGCGCTGCTGCTCGGTCGAGGCGAGCTCGACCTCCGCGTCGGGCAGCACGGCGGCGGCGACCTCGGGCGGCAGCACCGAGCGGGTCTCCACCGCCGCCTCCCAGCACCGCAGCTCGGTCCGCAGCGGGCAGATCAGCAACCCCGACTCGCCGCGCAGCACCGCCGCGTGCTCGCCGGCGTCGCCCGGTCGCGGCACCGCGGCCGCCCGACGGCAGGCGCCGACCAGCCCGAGCACCCGCTCGCGCCGGGCGCCGGCCTGCGCCGAGGGCACGGCCGGTGACTGCGCGTACTGCTGCCAGTGGTGCCGCTCCTCCACGTCGAAGGCGGCCAGCGGCTCGTACACGCGCAGCTCTGCGGCGTACGGCGGGGTCACCGTTCGATCGTCGCATGATCGCAACCATCCCGGGAGGCGACGGCGATCTAAGGTGAGCGGCGGAGCCATCGCTCCGCCACCTGCGGCACGCGGGCGATCCCCGCAACCCGCCCGGAGACGACAGCGGAACCTCACGACCAGGGAGTGCAGCGTGACCGTCTTCGCCACCGACCACGAGGAAGTGGTCTTCTGCCACGACCGGGCCTCCGGCCTGCGCGCGATCATCGCGATCTACTCGAGCGCGCTCGGCCCGTCGCTCGGCGGCACCCGGTTCTACCCGTACGAGACCGAGGCCGACGCCTTGGCCGACGTGCTCAACCTGTCCCGCGGCATGGCGTACAAGAACGCGCTCGCCGGCCTCGACCACGGCGGCGGCAAGGCCGTCATCTGGGGCGACCCGACCATGGACAAGACCGAGGCGCTGCTGCGGGCGTACGGGCGGTTCGTGGAGTCGCTCGGCGGCCGGTACGTGACCGCCTGCGACGTCGGCACCTACGTGCAGGACATGGACGTGGTCGCGCGCGAGTCCCGGTTCGTCACCGGGCGGTCCCCGTCCGAGGGTGGCGCCGGCGACTCGTCGGTGCTCACCGCCTGGGGCGTCTTCCAGGGCATGCGGGCCTGCGCCGAGCGGCAGTGGGGCACCGCCTCACTGGCCGGCCGCCGGGTCGGCATCGCCGGGGTCGGCAAGGTCGGCCGGCACCTGGTCGACCACCTGGTCGACGACGGGGCCGAGGTCGTGGTCACCGACGTCTCCGCGGCCGCGGTCGCCGCGGTCGTCGCCAAGCACCCGCAGGTCCGCACCGTCGCCGACGCCGACGCCCTGGTCCGCGCTCCCCTCGACGTCTACGCGCCGTGCGCGCTCGGCGGCGCGCTGTCCGACGCCGTCGTCGACGCGCTCACCGCCCCCGTCGTCTGCGGCGCCGCCAACAACCAGCTGGCCCACCCTGGGGTGGAGAAGATCCTGGCCGACCGCGGCGTGCTCTACGCGCCCGACTACGTGGTCAACTCCGGCGGTGTGATCCAGGTCGCAGACGAGTATCGGGGATACGTGCCAGAGCGGGCGCGCGCCAAGGCGACGGCGATCTTCGAGACCACCCGCGGCATCTTCGCCGAGGCCGCGCGGGAGGGCATCCCACCTGCGGTTGCGGCGGATCGGTTGGCCGAGCGGCGGATGGCCGAGGTCGGTCGGCTGCGTGGGATCCTGGTCCCCGGCCGGGACCGCTGATGCCGCCGGCGGTCGCTACGCCGCTGGCGAACGTGCCCCAAGGGGGCGGCCAGGCTGCGTCGGACGGGCCTCGGTCGCTCCGCTGTCCGGGTGACCTGCGTCGCGTTGTGGGTCCGGCGCCGGTGACGCGACGTGGTACGAGTCGCCCGTGAGTTGTAGCCTGGTGCTACGACGATGACCACACTGTGGGGCCGCCTCGTGCAGGTCGCCCCTTTGTCCTGTGCGAGGGGGTCGAGCCATGGGGCGCGGCCGTGCCAAGGCTAAGCAGCAGAAGGTGGCCCGTGCGCTGAAATACAGCACGCACGACACCGACCTGACTGCCTTGCAGCGCGAGCTGAGGGGTGAGCCGTCCACGAATCCGCCGTCGGTGACGGAGGACAACGCGGACGACGCTGACGACGAGTACGACCCCGACGACGACTGGTCTTCCTCGCGCCGCTGACACCGGGCGTCCGCTAGTCGGAGTGGGTGCCGACCAGCAGGGCCCGGCCGCTGCCGGGAGCGATCTCGCCGGCCACCCAGGCCGGCACGCCGCGGTCGGCCAGCAGTCGGACGGCCGCGGCTCCGTCGGGAAGCACGGCGACCATGCCGACGCCGACGTTCAGCGTGCGCTCGATCTCGGCCGGGGCGACCGGACCGAGCCTGGCGACGAGGTCGAACACCGGCGGCCGGGTCCAGGTCGACCGGTCGACGACCGCGTCCACCGTCGGCGGCAACACCCGGGCCAGGTTGCCGGCCAGCCCGCCGCCGGTCACGTGCGCGTACGCGTGCACCTCGGTCGCCGCGGCCAGCGCCAGGCAGTCCTTCGCGTAGATCCGGGTCGGCTCCAGCAGCTCCTCGCCGAGCGTCCGGCCGAGCTCGGGCACGTGCTCGGCCAGCGACCGTCCCCGGATCACCCGGCGGACCAGCGAGTAGCCGTTGGAGTGCAGCCCGGACGAGCCGAGCGCCACCACCGCGTCGCCGGCGCGGACCCGGTCCGGGCCGAGCAGCCCGTCCGCCTCGACCACTCCGACCGCGGTGGCGGCCAGGTCGTACGCGTCCGGCTCCAGCAGGTCGGCGTGCTCGGCCGTCTCGCCGCCGACCAGCGCGCACCCGGCCAGCGAGCAGCCCTCGGCGACGCCGCGGACGATCTCGGCGACCCGCTCCGGGACCACCCGGCCGCAGGCGATGTAGTCCTGCAGGAACAGCGGCTCCGCGCCGCAGACGACGAGGTCGTCGGCGACCATCGCGACCAGGTCAAGGCCGACCGAGTCGTGCCGGCCGACCGCCCGCGCGATCGCGATCTTGGTGCCGACGCCGTCGGTGCTGGCGGCCAGCAGCGGGCGGCGCCACCGGCCGGGCTCGAGCGCGAACAGCCCGGCGAACCCGCCGAGCCCGCCGACCACCTCCGGCCGCCGGGTCCGGGCCACCGCGGAGCGCATCAGTTCGACGGCCCGCTCGCCCGCGTCGATGTCGACGCCGGCCTGCGCGTACGAGATCTCCGGACCGGTCACCGGGACGCCGGATCGATGAGCCCGAGCCCGAGCTCTTCGAGCGTGTCGCCGGACGGGCCGGGCGAGCCGGCGGTGACCGAACGCTCGATGCCCTCCAACACGTGCTTGCCGACCAGCTCGGGCGCCGGCAGCGGAATCGGGTAGGTGCCGTCGAAGCAGGCCGTGCACAGCCGGGACGCCGGCTGCTCGCTGGCCCCGACCAGCCCGTCCAGCGAGACGTAGCCGAGCGAGTCGGCGCCGATCGAGCGGCGGACGCCCTCGACGTCCAGGCCGTTGGCGATCAGCTCGGCCCGGCTGGCGAAGTCGATGCCGTAGAAGCACGGCCACTTCACCGGCGGTGAGGAGATCCGGATGTGCACCTCGAGCGCGCCGGACTCGCGCAGCATCCGGACCAGCGCCCGCTGCGTGTTGCCGCGCACGATCGTGTCGTCGACCACGACGATCCGCTTGCCCCGCAGCACGTCCCGGAGCGGGTTGAGCTTGAGCCGGATGCCGAGCTGCCGGATCGTCTGCGAGGGCTGGATGAAGGTGCGGCCCACGTACGAGTTCTTGACCAGGCCGAGCCCGTACGGGATGCCGGACTGCTCGGCGAAGCCGATCGCGGCCGGGATGCCGGACTCGGGCACCGGGATCACCAGGTCGGCCTCGGCCGGGTGCTCGCGGGCCAGCCGCCGGCCGACCTCGACCCGGGCGGCGTACACGTTCCGGCCGGCGATCGTGGTGTCCGGCCGGGCCAGGTAGGCGTACTCGAACAGGCAGCCCTTGGGCGTCGGCGGGGCGAACCGCTCCGAGCGCAGCCCGTCGTCGTCGATCGAGATCAGCTCGCCCGGCTCCACCTCGCGGACGAACGAGGCGCCGACGATGTCCAGCGCCGCCGTCTCGCTGGCGACCACCCAGCCGCGGTCAAGCCGTCCGAGCACCAGCGGGTGCACGCCGTAGCCGTCGCGGGCCGCATAGAGCGTGTGCTCGTCCATGAAGACCAGCGAGAACGCGCCGCGCAGCGTCGGCAGCACCTTGACCGCGGCCGCCTCCACCGACAGGTCCGGGTATCCGGTGAGCAGGCCGGTGATGAGGTCTGAGTCGGTGGTGACGCTGGCGTCGGCGACGCCGAGCTTGGCCACCCGGTCGGCGAGGTCGGCGGTGTTGACCAGGTTGCCGTTGTGGCCGAGCGCGATTCCGGTCCCGGTCCGCGTGGTGCGGAACGTGGGCTGCGCGTTCTCCCAGGTGGACGAGCCGGTCGTGGAGTAGCGGCAGTGCCCGATCGCGATGTGGCCGCGCAGGCTGTCGAGCGTCGGCTCGTCGAAGACCTGGGCGACCAGGCCGAGGTCCTTGTAGACGACGAGCGCCGAACCGTCGCTGACGGCGATCCCGGCCGCCTCCTGGCCGCGGTGCTGCAAGGCGTAGAGGCCGTAGTAGGTGAGCTTGGCGACGTCCTCGCCGGGAGCCCAGACGCCGAACACGCCGCACTCCTCCCGAGGTGGCGACTCCTCCGGCACGTCGCTCACTCTACCGGCCGAACCGGGACGGGCCGGTGTGACGCCCCGCGCACGGCTTCGCACGGCAGCGAAGAAGCCGCGGCCGACCGCTTGGGGGGATGCGGCCGGCCGCGGGGCCCTCACGGTACCTCTGGGCGGGATCCGACGCCCACCTCGTGATCACCGGCGCTGCTCAGAACAGCGGAAGCCAATCGGTCAGATCGGCCCGCTCGCCGCTGGCCCGGACGGCCCCGCCGGCCACGGCCTCGCGCCAGTCCAGCCGGCCGGCGGCGAGCCGGATCCAGGTCAGCGGATCGGTCTCCACCACGTTCGGCGGGGTGCCCCGGGTGTGTCGCGGGCCGGCCACGCACTGCACCGCCGCGTACGGCGGGATCCGCAGTTCCAGCGACCGGCCGGGGGCGCGGGTGGCCAGCAGGTCGGCGCAGGCCTGGGTGACCAGCCGCAGCGCCGGCCGGTCCAGCTCCACGGCGACCCGCTCGGGCAGCGAGCGGGACAGGTCGTCGGCGTGCACGACCATCTCGATCGCCCGGGTGAGCAGCCAGTCGGCCGGGGTGAGCGGGCCGCGCGGGCCGGCCACCGCGCGGGTCGCCGGCGGGTCGGCCGCGGCCGCTGCCTCGCGCTCGGCGTACAGGCCGGCGAGGACGTCGGCCGGGTCGCGGCCGGCGGTGCCGGACAGCTCCCGTTCGAGCACCTCCGGGCCGGCAGCGGCGTAGGCGGCGACGTAGCGGTCGAGGCCGATGGGCTTGTCCGGGCTCGGATCGGCCAGCACCGTGTGCGTCGCCCGCAGCGACATGGCCAGGTGCTGGGCCAGCTCGGCGATCGTCCAGCCGGGCAGCACCGACGGCGTGCGCCAGGCCGACGGCGGCAGGCCGGACAGCCAGGCCGCGATCAGGTCGGCCTGGGCGATCACCGCCCGACCGGCCTGCCCCGGATCGACCCGCCTGGCCATCCTCGGCCGCCTAGTCGAACAGCGCCGGGAGGGTGGACTCGGAGGCGGTGCGCAGGTCGGCGAGCGGGACGCTGAGCACGTCGACCACGGTGAGCGTCGGCTGCTCGGTGACCTCGCCGAGCACCAGGCACGGCACCCCGTGCTCGTCGGCCAGCTCGGCCAGCCGGTCGAGGTCGTCCTCGGCGACGCTGACCAGGGCCCGGGCGGTCGACTCGCTGAACAGCGCGACGAACGGGTCGCCGTCCACCGCCACGGTCGCGCCCCGGTCCCGGCGCAGGCAGCACTCGACCAGCGCCTGCCCCAACCCCCCGTCGGACAGGTCGTGCGCGCTGCGCAGCGGCGCGGTCCGCAGCACCAGGGCCAGCGCCCGCTCCGCGGCCAGGTCGACCGGCGGCGGGGTGCCGCCGAGGTGCCCGTGCTCCGCGAACGCCCATTCCGACCCGCCGAAGTGCTCGCCGGTCGCGCCGAGCAGCACGACCACGTCGCCCGGCTCGGCGAAGCCCATCGGCGTGCGGCGGCCGACGTCCTCGAGCACTCCGAGCACGCCGACCACCGGCGTCGGCAGGATCGGCGTCGCCCCGGTCTGGTTGTAGAAGCTGACGTTGCCCCCGGTCACCGGCGTACCGAGCTGCCGGCAGCCGTCGGCGAGACCGCGTACCGCCTCGCTGAACTGCCACATCACGCCCGGGTCCTCGGGGCTGCCGAAGTTCAGGCAGTTGGTCACCGCGATCGGCTCGGCCCCGGTCGCGGCCACGTTCCGGTACGCCTCGGCCAGCGCCAGCTGCGCCCCCGCGTACGGGTCGAGGCGGGTGAAGCGGCCGTTGCCGTCGGTGGCGATCGCCACGCCCCGGTCGGTCGCCTCGTCGATGCGGACCACACCGGCGTCCTCGGGCTGCGCCAGCACCGTGTTGCCCTGCACGTACCGGTCGTACTGGTCGGTGACCCAGGCCCGGCTGCACAGGCCCGGCGACGCCACCATCCGCAGCAGCAGCGTCCCGAGGTCGTCCGGCCGCGGCAGCCGGTCAGGGGTGTCGGCGACCAGGGCGTCCTGGTCGGGGAGGCGCTGGATCGGGCGGTGGTAGACCGGGCCGTCGTGCGCGACCGTCCGCGGCGGCACGTCGACGATCCGCCGGCCGTGCCAGTCGACCTCGAGCCGGCCGGTCACGGTGACCTCGCCGAGCACGGTGGCCGGCACGTCCCAGCGCTCGCAGACGGCGAGGAACTCGGCCACCCGCTCGGGCGCGACGATCGCGCACATCCGCTCCTGGGACTCGCTGGCCAGCACCTCCTCCGGGCTCATCGACGGCTCCCGCAGCGGCACCCGCTCCAGGTCGACGTGCATGCCGCCGTCGCCGGCACTGGCCAGCTCGGTCAGGGCGCAGGACAGCCCGGCGCCGCCGAGGTCGGAGATGCCGGCGACCAGACCCGCCCCGTACAGCTCCAGGCAGCACTCGATGAGCACCTTCTCCGCGAACGGGTCACCGACCTGGACGCTCGGCCGCTTGCTCTGCCGCGCGTCGCCGAAGGTCGCGCTGGCCAGCACGGACACCCCGCCGATGCCGTCCCGCCCGGTCTTCGCGCCGAACAGGACGACCTTGTTGCCGACCCCGGTGGCCGCCGCCCGCTGGATGTCGCCGGTCCGCAAGACGCCGACGCACAGCGCGTTGACCAGCGGGTTGCCGAGGTAGCTCGGGTCGAAGACGACCTCACCGCCGATGGTGGGCAGGCCGAGGCAGTTGCCGTAGCCGGCGATGCCGGCGACCACGCCCGGCAGCACCCGGGCGGTGTCGGCGGCGTCGGCCGGGCCGAACCGCAGCGGGTCCAGCACCGCCACCGGCCGGGCACCCATCGCCAGGATGTCCCGGACGATGCCGCCGACCCCGGTCGCCGCGCCCTGGTAGGGCTCCACGTACGAGGGGTGGTTGTGCGACTCGACCTTGAACGTCACCGCCCAGCCGTCGCCGGCGTCGACCACGCCGGCGTTCGCGCCGATGCCGGCCAGCAGCCGGCCGGTGTGCGGGGCCTTCTCGCCGAACTGGCGCAGGTGCACCTTGCTCGACTTGTACGAGCAGTGCTCGCTCCACATGACCGAGTAGACGGCCAGCTCGGCCGCTGTCGGCCTTCGCTGCAGGATGTCGCGGATCCGCGCGTACTCGTCCGGGGCAAGGCCGAGGTCCGCGTACGGCTGCGGCTCGTCGGGGGTGTCCGCGGCCCGCTCGACCGTGTCGATCACGCCGACACCAGCGAGGTCAGGATCGAGGTGAAGAAGCCGAGGCCGTCGGCGCTCGGACCGGTCAGCGGATCCACCGCGTGCTCCGGGTGCGGCATCAGGCCGACCACGGTGCCGGCGGCGTTGGCGATGCCGGCAATGTCGCCGGCCGATCCGTTGGGGTTTCCGCCCAGGTAGCGGGCGACGACCCGGCCCTCGGCCACGAGCTCGTCCAGGGTGCGGTCGTCGGCGACGAAGCCGCCCTCGCCGTTCTTGATCGGGATCACGACCTCCTGGCCAGGCTCGTACGCCGCGGTCCAGGCGGTGCGCGCCTCGATCCGCAGCCGCT
>Ga0308176_10001290_pt1 | contig 15689 bp, 7 predicted proteins | sample PhyCR2_3_FD_203890 | JGI IMG/M metagenome (GOLD analysis project Ga0308176, IMG submission 203890) | Soil microbial communities from UC Gill Tract Community Farm, Albany, California, United States - DLSLS.C.R2 | ecosystem: Environmental > Terrestrial > Soil > Agricultural land | place: USA...
ATCGAAGGCTTACCGTCGTCTATAAACAACAAGAGTTGCGCTCTGCTATGTTGAACCCATTCTCCGACTGTCGTTTCGACTGCGAGATGAAATCTTATGTTACAGATGCATTTCGGGCACACCATCCCGGAGAGAACCAACGAGCTTCATCAACACTTTGTCGATAAGGATCTACCTGTCGCGTTTCGTGGCCATAGCTATCTTCCGGTTCGCCATCTGTGCCAGTTCACGTTAAAGCTGGTCCATTCGTCATTTGTCCACCCTATCAATTTCAGATTGGCCAGCTTCACCTGCGTGTACATTTCGCGTACTTGACGTGTCTGCCCCCATATCTTGGCACCCGGGAAGCCGGCTGCTCGATGCTGGGCCCAATGAGTAAGTTCCTCGATTACAGCGGCCCTGGAAGGCTCCGGTCGAAGGATAATCGTTCCTGATCCGCCTGCTGGGGAGACATCGTAGGCTGCTTCAGGTCCGAAGCCGAATGCGTCCAGCCGCTCGGGGCTGTCCAGCCACTTGGGGTCTACTCGGAATTCTACCTTGCCTTTGAGGTTCCTCTGAATCTTGGCGAGCTTGTCAGGATCAAAGGCCTTAGAACCGCCGCCGCTCGGCATGGACAAGGAGTAGTCCGCTTCCGCGCTGGTGAGCGTCTCGAGCCCCTCACCGAGGGTACGCGCCCCCATCCCTTCAGCGACTCGCGCTTCAGGGAGCAACAGCATCAAGATTTGGACGACTGCGTTCGCGATCGGAATCAGAGCATCGGTGTGGTCCACGTGCACGTTTCCATGCGGATTGAGCGCGACCACCGCCGCCGCCGCATCTTGCGCCCGGCGCTCCGCTACGACATCGGGATCTTCCTGACCGGTACCGAAGCTCGGATCCGGTACGCCCCAATTCGGGTCATCTCTCCACGGCAGGTACGGACGCACCGCCGGCCCAGCTAAGTCGTCGGCGCGTAGCTCAGTCTGGCCGTCGCCGGATGGCTCAGCTTGGTCGTCGCTAGATGACTCGGCCTGAGCTGGATGAGCCTCATTCCACTTCTCTTGAAGGTACTCGGTCGACCAGGGGCTGGCGGCTCCGGTCCTGTATTCTTCGAATGTACTATAGTTGAGTGGATCGTCTCGACCCGGCGTGCCCTGAGGGGGACGCTCCGAGTCGAATCCGCCGGGGTCCACGTATGTGATCGGATTGTTTCGCCCGTACACATAGACATCGACACCATCCACCAACTCGGCCGGGTCGGCGCTCGTCCACCGCCCAATCCACGGCGCATAATACCTGGCGCCGTGATAATATAATCCGCTCTCCTCGTCCCGTTCCTTTCCAGTGTATCGATACCGCTTGGGCGCCTCCGTTCGGCTTCGCACCGCTTGATATGAGGTGCTTCCGTATGGGTAATACTCCTCGTACGAGGACACTCTCGCCTCCGCGTCCAGCTCCAGGCAGGCCGAGCCGAGGTGATTGTCGAATTGATAGCGTACGAGCTGCTCCGGCGACCCGTCGCTCCCTTGCGTGCGCGTCTCGACCAGCGCAATCGTCTTCGCACCGTCTACGACGCATAGCGTTTCGCGTTCCAGCTTCACGATGGCTCCGTCGCCCTCGTACTCCCGGTAGATCTCGAGTCCGCCCAGGTAGATTCGTTCCGCTTTGCGGGTCGCTGTCACTCCGGGTGCTGCCTGGCGTTCCGTCACCTTCCGCAGCCGCTGGCCGCTGGAGTCGTAGACATAGTATGTGATCTCGAGCGTCCCGCCGTGGCTCACCGTCTGCTGCGCCGTCGCCTGGAGCTGATCCCATGCGTCCCACCGCATCAGCGGCAGATGCGGCATCCTGCTCATGTTCCCATGTGCGTCGTACGTATACGAGAGATCCAACTCGGTACCCACGCGTGTGCGCGTCAGGCGGTTGCTCGTCCTAGCCCCTTCGAGCAGGCTCGGATCGTCGTAGCTGTACGTGCGCCTCCAGTTGGGTGCGGATGGGTCCGTGCCGCGGTGGATCATCTCGAGGAGGTTGCCCACCTCGTCGTAGAGGTAGCGCTCGCGATAGCGGCCCATGGCATTGCCGTCACTGGGGTGCGGGAGGTAGACGCGCGGTGCATCGGAAAAGCTCGTGGGCACCGGCGCCAGGTCGCCGTCGGCCGCCTGTCCAAGATGCTCTCGCCCGGTGGCCTCGATGAGCCGATAGATCGCGTCGTAGGTGTAATCGGCAGAGGGATCTACACGCTGGTTGCGGAAGTAGAGGGTCTGCTGCGCGTCGTCGCGCTGGCGCGTGATGTTGCCAGTGGGATCGTAAACGTAGTGGAGGTCTTGCAGGGCGACCGCGCCATTGCCGCGGGTCGTGTACAGGCGTGCGAGCCGGAAGGTCAGGGGATCGTACGCATAGGCCGTCTTCGCTCCATTGCCGAATTCCACGACCTCGCGCTGGCCTCGGACGTTGTAGGCGACGTGCTCGACGAATGTGGTGGCGGTCGCCGAGCCGCGCAGCGCCGCGTCGATCCTGGCCAGCAGGTTAGCCTCGTTGTAGGTGGGCAAGAGGCGGCTCTCGTCGGGCGCGATTATCTCGACGGACCGGTTCAGTGCGTCGTACGTCGCGCTGCCCCTGTAGATCTCCTCCTCCAGGGGGACGGCCCTGGACCAATCGAGTGTGCGCTTGTACTCGACGGCAAGCTGCCGGCTGGTGCGCAGTGAGTTGCCCTTGAAATCGTACGCCTCATCCAGGCCCGTCGCGGGATTCTTGCCCACGTTGGTCACGACCCCCGCTGCATCGTAACTACGGTAGGCGCGCGTGCGCAGGTTGAGCCTGACATCGTCGGCCTGCCCTTCGCCGTACTCCACGCGCTCGCAGAGCAGTTCCGCGTCCGGGCGGCTCGGGTCCGCGCCCTTGACGAACCCGCGGGTGGGCCGCCGCAGCGCATCGTACTCGGTCCGGAACACGTGGTTGCGGCTGTCCCAGGCGAACGGCGCCGTGCCGGCCACATCGGGCAGGATCCATCGCTCTCCCGACTCCATGCTCGCGCGGTGCACGCCGTTCCCGAGCACGTCGTAGGCGTAACGCATGACGGCACGGTCCTTGGCGTCGACGACCTCGCGCTGGTTCCCCTGGATGTCGAGGCGCACGCGCGTGACGTACTTCTCTTCCGCGATGAACTGGTCGCGCCGGCGGAAGCGATTGTACGCAATCCCCAGGAAGGGGCGGCCGAGCGTATCGAAGTAAGCCACGCTGGGCGTTCGCGCGTGCACGGCGGCCTTGCTGGCGGCGGCCTGCTCCTCCGGGCCCATGGCTCCGCCTTGGCGCTGCTCGTACCAGGTCGGCAGGTACTCCGCCAGCAGCAGCCTGCGGAAGAAGTCGCCGACGTCCGGGTCGCCCGTGGGATCGGTCTCCAGGACCGTGTCGTTGACGTCCCAGCTCGCTTGCCGCCAGGGATCGAAGACGACCTTCTCGTACGTGTGGTCGGGGTGCAGCGTACCGACCGTCCTCCCCAGCGGATCATAGAACAGGATCGAGCTCACTCCGACGATGTTTGCGAACTCGAAGCGGTGCGTGGCGCTGAAGAACGGCTCGTACTGCCGGACGGGCTTCCCCTTGTTGTTGAAGATGATCCACCCGCTGCCAACCCATCGCCGCCTCACGGCAGGTCCACCTTCGATGAGCGGGCCCGGCTCCGCCTGGGCCTTGCTTTGAATCACCCGGCCGAAGCCGTCGGAGTAGGCGAAGCCGTGCTGGACCCTGGTCTTCTGTCCGGGCGCGAGATCGGCGTCGTGGGTCTCCCTCGCCAGCGTGTACACCACCGCCGGCTGCGGCTGCGGATCGCCCTGGGTGCGCTGATACGCGAACAGATCGTAGACGATGCGCGTGGTCGCCCGGCGCAGGATGCCGTGTGGACCGGCGAACGGATCTCCCAGATGGGCGACGATCACTGATTCCGGCAGGTCCGGCTGGAAGCCTTCGAGCGAATCGCCGAGGTGCTCCTCGGGCTTGCCCATCACGGCGGTCCCGACGACAAGCCCCAGGGCGTCGAAGGCCGCCGCTGCGCGATTGCGGTTAGGATCCATCACCAGGCGAGGCTGGAGCACCCGATAGTCATTGCCGTTCTCGACCAGAGTCCCCACGTCGTCGCGCACCCCAACGGTCACGCAGTTGGCCAGGGCGTCTCGAGTCTCCAGAGCAAGTAGATCGTGAGCGTCGTAGCGGACCGTCGCGCTTGCGCCGAAGGGATCCTGGAAGCGCCGGGGCAGGAAGAAGTGCCGGCGGGCGTGGGCTAGCTCCTGGTCCGGAGCGTCGCCAGCGTCGGCGGAGTAGAAGACGCGGCCAGAAGGAACCCACCAGTCGTCGTCTCCTTCGCCGTGCACGTAGCGGCCCTCGGCTTCGAGCATCGCGTCGGTGACGCGGTCGCCGTAAACGGCTGCGACGAGCCCGCGCGTGAGGGCGAGCCGGTAGCTCTCGTAGGGCAGTGCGAGCGGCTCGATCCGGCCCAGCGGCAGCGCGCCGGACAGATCGTCGCGGCGGTAGAGCGCGCGGGTCCGAGCGACGAGGCGCTTCTCCAACTGGCCGGCGGCAGGCGTCGCTTCGTAGGGGATGGGCGACGCCGCGTTCAGCGCGGCGAGGATCTCGGCGAAGGCGAAGCGCCTCTGGCCTGCGGGGAGCTCGAGGCCCGTGAGCTCGTACGCGCGTGACTCCGCCGGCAACGGCGTGCGGTAGGTGCTCTCCGAGTCGATGGCATTGGTGACGTCGTTCTCCGAGGAGGTGACGAGCGTCTTCCTCTGTTCGGCCTGATCCGCCTCCGAGAGACCCGGATCGGATCGCCGCCGCCCGTAGCCCACGGCGGCAGACCGGCGGACGGTGCCGAACGCATCCACCTCGAGCGTCAGCGCGTGCTGCACGCGAGGGTCGGCGGGCTCGCGCTCATAATGGTAATCGATCGTCTCCCGCGCGTGCGCGAAGAAGATGGCGTGGTGACCGTGTTCGCTGGGCTGAATCCGCACCAGGGTGTAGTCGCGCTCCGAGACGCTGTAGGGCCGCGCGCTCTTCGGCGAGCCGTCGAGGGCGTATACCTCCTGGCGCAGCAGGGCTCCCCGGAGGGCACGGCATGCTTCGCGAGCGTCCTCGTACTCCCACCTGGGATCGAGCGTCGTGTCCGGGAGGAGCTGGGCGCGGAACTGCGCATCCGACAGACCCGGCTCCCGGTAGTACTCGCGCTCGAACAGCCGGGAGATGCGCTCGCGTTCCACGAAGGCGCCCGTGTGAAACCAGGTCTTCGTCCACACCGGGGGTACCTGGGATGCCGCATCGAAGTTGTCGCCCCGGGGCAGCTCGGCGCTCGCGTTCAGCGCGGCGATCTCTTCGGTGTCCCATTGCTCGACCATCCCGAAGCCACGGAACTCGCGCTCGACGCCGTCGAAGTAGCCATGATGATACGCGTAGCGAACGACGAAGCGGTTGCGGCTGATGCGGTCGTACGTCTCCACGCGCTCGACGACGTGGACGGGGAAGGGCAACCGAGTGATCCACGGCGTGCCCCTCGCCTTGTCTGCAAGATAGAACCGGGTAGACGTCGCGTAGTGCACGCGGGTCTCGGCACCGAGGTTGTTCTTGGTGGAGACGAGCAGGTGCGGCTTCTGACCGCCCATCAGGTCGACGTAACAGAGCGGCCGCGTGCCCTCGGCAGCGAGCGGCGACGACCACACCAGGCACGCCGTTCCGTTGCCGAGCAGATCGACGACGTTGATCGAGGCCGCCGAGTGCGGCAGCGGGAGATCGAGCGTGACGGGCTCGGAGAGCCGGTTGCCCGATTCGTTGAACCACAAGCGTACGCCCTCGTGCCCGAGGTAGATCACATCGGCCGTGCCGGAGCCGTCGAGATCGGCGAGGCGAATGCGGCGCGGATCGAACTGGTCCTGTTCCGCGAACCAGGGGCTGCGGTCCATCGTGATCTTGCGCCCGAACCGCCCGTAGCCGAGGTTCGGCCAGTAGCAGAGTTCGCCGTTGCGCACGCGGACGATGTCGATGAGCCCGTCGCCGGTCATATCGGCGAGCTGGATCGTCTCCGTCCCATCGTGGAACACCACCGCGGCGCCACGCTCTTCGTCCTTGGGCCTGGCGAGCACGAGCGGCGGCTCGAAGCCGGCCTTGCCGCGCGACCTGTACCAGACCAGCGCGTCGTCCTCGGTGATGAGTACGTCGGCGAGTCCGTCGCCGTCGACGTCGAGGAAGCGGAGGTTGGGATCGCGCCAGTCGATCCGCGGCAACGCACGGAACGGGGTAAACGGGGTCCAGTCGCCGTCGGCAGTCCGCGTGAAGTAGCCCGGGACCGGCGGCCCGTACTGCACCAGATCGAGCTGCCCCTCGCCCGCCAGATCCGTGAGCTGCTGGACACCGGACGCGAGGGCTGCGGGCACCGGTAGCGAGCGGAGCAGCGCCGGCGACGCCAGCTGCCCCTGGCCAAGGTTCGCCTTGTAGTACCAGCCTTGGTTGTTCGCGAGCAGCACGCCCGAGATCCCCTCGCCGTCCAGATCTACCCACCGGGCAGACGCGCCATCGACGCCGCCGGGGATCCCATCGAGAGCGCTCGGCTCGATGGCGCGCACCTCGTCGTGGATCTTGCGCTCGATGTACGCGAGCTCGAGCGGCGGCAGGGTCGCGCGCTCGTAGGCGCCCGTTTGCTCGTCGCGCAGATAGCCCGCCTGGGTGACCTGGACGAGGGCGCTCAGGTGATCCTTGTGCTCGTAGGCCAGATCGGTCGAGCGTACGAGGTACGGCTCGGGCCCAAGCTCGTCGAAGCGATGGAACATCAGGACGCGGCGACACAGCCGGTACGTACGAACCTCGAAGCCCGCGCGGTAGGTGGAAAATGCGTCCTGACGCGCCGGCCAGGGGCGTGCTTCGCACGGCGTGGGAACAGCCTCATCGTGCTCGCCGTAGTCGAACACCACCTCGAAGAGCCAGTCCGCGGTGTCGCCCGGCTTGTGATTGCCATACTCGATCCGCTTGAGATAACGCTGCGCCGTCGCGTGGAATGCGCCATCAGGGAACCGAGCCGCTTCGCTCGCCGCGCCGGGATCGACGCCGGCGGCGTCCTCTGCCTTGTACGTATACCGGACGACATTGCCGCGATCGTCGCGGGTCTCCTCGATCCGCCAGGAGAACACCCGCCGTGGATCCGCGGGGTCAGCGATCTGGGCATCCCGGCTAAGGCCGTAGATACTCGTGACGTTGTCGCCCGTGGTCGTCCGCCAGTGAACGTCGCCGGTGTCCCGGTGCGTCCAGCGATCGATCCGGGCGAACGCCTGCTCGACGCGCGGACGGTAGCGCACCACGCGAAACTCGCCGCGGGTCAGCTCTCCACCGTGAACAGGGACGAGATCCTCGGCGCCCGAGAGGAGGAAGACGTCGGACTCGGCATCGTCGAGGTAGCGCGGGAGCCCCTTGTCCGTCTTGCGGGTGATCGACGGGGCGCTGATCTGCCACCCGACGCCGAACGGGCCATTGCCGGCGCCCGAGTCGTAGCGCAGCGCGAGGCCCAGAGCGAACCCGCCGCGCCCGGGTGACGTGGCGATCGGGACGCTGAGTGACGCCGTGCCGGTCGCCGCGTTGGCCGAAAACTTCTCGCCGATACTCCGGACGGCACCGCCACCCTTGGGTGCCGACAAGGAGGGAAGTCCGACGCTCGGGGTGGCGCTGTCTGTAGAAGGATCTTTGGACATCGCTTCAGGGCGTAAGGCGTTCGCCCCCGAGTTCGAGGTAGGAGGAGTAACACCTCCGCCACTACTCAGCTCCTTGCCGGGCCGCGAGTTAATATCTGGCATGGTGTGGCTCCAACTATTCACGGCAGATGCAGGTCATGCGCGCGCGTTACAGCCGTTGGCCAGTTATCGCGGCAGCTTCGGCTAACCTCGCATCAGGCCATGGTCCAGAACGGGTTTCCGTGCTTGTCGAGCTGCTGGCCCATTCTTGGATGCCGCGTAGCGTTGCACCTACGCCGCTTGTCGATGGCGTCATCAGTGGTTGCAGAGCGCACATCAACGCGTGACCTTCGCGGCGTGCGCATCCACGCGTGATGGAACGGAAAGAGGCACCCCGCTCGTCGCGCTGGAGCGCCCGGACTTCGTCGCCGCGATGGCTCCCGCGATAGCCCCGCGAGCGCAACCGTCACGAACGAACGGACGCCCGGGGCGCCGACAACAGCGGGATCACCTGGCCTGACGCGTTCAAACGCGATCAAGCGCTGGCTGGTGCCGCTCGGCGAGGCGCCGCGCCCTCCGCGGTCACGGCTTGGCGTCGTCGAGCTCGTGCTCGAGCAGCTTCGAGGCCACGTTCATGAGATCCTCTTCGGTCAGGATGCCGATGAGGTGGCCGTCCTGGGTCACCGGCAGGCAGCCGACCCGGTGCTTGCGCATCATCCGGATCGCGTCGACCGTGCGGGTGTCGACGCCGATGGTCACGACGTCGCTCTTCATGATCGCCGAGACCGGCGTGTCGTGCAGCGAGCCGCCGTTGGCGAGGAACCGCAGCACCGCGCGGTAGGTCACCAGGCCCACCAGGTGGTGATCGTTGTCCTCGACGGGGACGTGGCGGATCCGCTGCCAGCTCATCAGGTTGACGATCATCTCGACGGGATCGCACGCCTGCACGGTGAACAGATCGGTCGCCATGTACTGATCGACCTGCTGGTAGTTCGCGCGCCCGACCTCGGCCTCCTGGAGCTGCGCGCGCTCCCACTCCGCGACCGGCCGGCCGCTCTGCTGGCGCTGCACGGTCGCCGCGACGAGCGCGTTCGACCGCTCGCCCGGGGTCGCCTTGTCCTTGAGCGCGGTCCACGACGACAGGAGCCACCGCGATCCGGTGCGCGCGGTGCGCGCGCGATGCTCGATGACCGAGAGGTAGCGCGTGATGTCGCCCTCGTCGATGCCGTGGCGGCGCAGGCCGGCCTCGGCGAGCGGCAGCAGGCGATCGAGCACCAGGTGCGCGGCGGACAGATCCTCCCCGTCGAGCCACGTGAAGTGGGCGCCGAGCCCCTCGCGCGCCGCGGTGTAGAAGTTCGCGCCGGCCTGCTCGAAGTCGATCCGCCCCGTCACGTCCTCCTCGCGCGCGCCGAGCTCGGCCATCGCGCCGAACCACAGCGCGCCGTTGGCGACCTCGTCGAGGATGCTCGGGCCGGCGGGCATCACGCGGTTCTCGATCCGCAGGTGCGGCTTGCCGTCCATCACGCCGTAGCACGCGCGGTTCCAGCGGTAGATCGTCCCGTTGTGCAGGCGCAGCGCCTTGAGCAGCGGGGTCTCGCCGCGCGCGAGCTTGGCCATCGGATCCTCGTCGAGATCGGTGCCGACCAGCGTGCGGAACCGCGCGATGTCCTCCTGGTAGATCTCGAGCACGGAGCTGCGCACCCAGCGCGTGCCGAAGCTGACGCGCGCCTCGCTCTCGCGCAGGTGGTGGGTGTGGCTGCGGGTATCGACCGCCTGGCGAAACAGCGCGATCCGGGTCTCGGCCCACAGGCGCCGCCCGAACAGGAGCGGCGAGTTGGCGGCGATCGAGACCATCGGCGCGGCGAGCACCTGCGCGATGTTGTACATCCGCGGAAACTCCGCGGGCGTGACCTGCAGGTGGACCTGGAAGCTCGCGTTACACGCCTCGAGCATCACCGAGTCGTGCTCGACGATCAGCTCCTCGGTGCCGTTGATCGAGAACTCGAAGGCGCCGCCGCGGAGATCCGCCATCGCCTTGTTGAGCGCGAGGTAGCGCGGGCTCGGCACCATGCTGTCGAGCCCGAGATCCGACTTGCGCATGGTCGGCAGGATGCCCATCAAGACCGGCGCGATCCCGAGCTCGGCGGCCGCCGCGCGCGCCTTGCCGACGAGCGCCTCGAGCTGGTGCTCCATCTTCGACAGCCCGTCGCCCGAGAACAGCTGCGGATCGGCGTTGGCCTCGAGCTGGAACTGCCCGAGCTCCGTCGTGTAGTGGGGATCGGCCAGCTTGTCGAGCATCTGGAGCGACGCCCGCGCCGGCGCCCAGTTGCGATCGATCAGGAACATCTCCTGCTCGGCCCCGATCCGGCGCGGCCCGGTCTCGAACCGGCCCTCGCGCAGCATGCGGTCGAGCGCGCGCAGATCGCCGAGCATGGCGTGCATGAACTCGCGCCGCTTCTGCTCGTCCTGCGTGGAGCTCACGTCCTTGTGCGCCCGCGTCGCCTTGTCTGCCGGCTTGTCGATCGCCGGAGGGCGCGAGGGCGGGCGGTCCCGCCTCGGAGGGTGGTCGTTCGCGCGCTCGATCACCTTGTCGAGCAGCTTCTCGGCTACCTTGTCGCTGGGCTTGTCGGTCGGCTTTTCGCTCACGGCTGGGTCACCCATTCTCCCAGATACTTGGGCAGCATCTCGCGCCAGGTCGGCCAGTTGATCTCCAGGGGGCCTTCCCGCCCCCTTTGCCCCGGAAAGCCGGGGCATTCACCCCTCCGCGCGTCGCGTCGCGCGGTTCGAGCGTGCGCTTGTCCATCGGCCTTCCGCTCACGGCTGGGTCACCCATTCTCCCAGATACTTGGGCAGCATCTCGCGCCAGGTCGGCCAGTCGTGATGCCAGGCCGGGCCCCACGGGTCGACGCGGTTCGGGATCCCGCGCTGGCCGAGCACGTTCGCCATCCGCCACGACTCGCCGAGATCCTCGGCGCGGCCCTCGCCCGACGGAAAGACGATCATGCGCGTCTTCAAGACGTCGAGGTGCCGGCCGGCCAGCGCCGGGACGAAGTGGAGCGGCGACGACACCCAGAAGTCATCGCTGAAGTCGCGGGCCTCGTAGAACCGCCGCAGGTCGTACGTCCCCGACATCGCGCACGCGCGGGAGAACACATCGGGGAACCGGCACACGACCGCGACCGAGTGAAACGCGCCGATCGACGCGCCGGCCGCCCACAGCTCGAGATCCGGCGACTTGCAATCGGTCCGGATCGCCGGGACGACCTCGTGGCGGACATACTGATGGAACTGGTTCTGCAGCCACATCTGGTGCGCCGGCGAGCCTTCGCGCTCGAGCAAGGCGCGGCCCGCCACGCTGTCGCACGAGTACACCTTGATCTTGCCGGCCACGATCAGCGGGCCGAGCACGCCGACCAGGTGCATGCGCTCGATCTCCTCGGCGTCCCCGCCGGCGGTCGGGAACACCAGCACCGGCTGGCCGAACGTTCCCCAGCGCACCAGCGTGACCTCGCGCTGCAGGCGCTCCGATCGCCACCGGCCGATCATCTTGCCGGCGTCGGTCATGGCGTCGCCCCGGGTGCGGTCCCCGTGGCTGTCGCCGTATCGGCGCGCCAGGCCTGGATGCGCCGCCAGAACAGCTCGGTGAACGGCTCGACCTCGTGCACCGGGAACAGCGCCGCGACCTTCTTGCGCACGGCCTCGCGCGCGACCGGCGTGGCGAAGAACTCCCACGCGACCTCGTCGAGGTGCGCCAGGTGCTTGGCGCAGAACTCCTCGAACTGCGCGAGCGCGAACCGCTGCTCGGCGAGCTTGCCGTACTCGCGCAGCCGCTCGCGATACGGCAGGTCGCGCGCGGCGATCGCGTAGAACGGGTCCCAGTCGAGCGTGCGGCGGAACGGCCGCTTGGTCACCGCGTTGAAGATCGACCACCGGAGGTTCGCCTTGACCAGCCACGGGAAGTGGTAGTGCAGCGACGTGACCTGCGAGTCGGGGCACGGGTTCGCGAAGTCGATCGGGTACCAGGTGCCGTCCTTGCGCAGCGCCTCGCACGAGTTGAAGTCCCACCCGAAGAACGCGTTGATCGTGAGCGTCGTGTCGCGCATCACGCCGGCCTCGTCGTCGGACATGAAGCCCTTGGCCATCGTGTACCGATCGTGGAGCGGCGCTCCCGGATCGTACGAGACGAGATAGGTCTGGGGCCCAAGGCCGATGCAACGGACGAACGAATCGAACGGGTGCACGGCCTTCTGCAGGTGCATCACCAGCTTGCCGCTCTCGTCGTAGCGCGCGCGGAGCTGGGCCTCGTTGTCGATCCGGCTGACCCCCTTCCAGCCGCCGCCGTCGTACGGCTTCATGAACAGCGGGTAGCCCAGCTTGGCGCCGACCGCGCCGAGGTCGAACAACTTCGCGTAGCTCTTGAGCGTGGGCTGGAGGTCGGGCAACGGCTCGTACGATTTCGGCGGGACCAGCCAGGTCTCGGGGATGGGCATCCCGAGCTGCATCATCGCGCAGTAGGTCGTCTGCTTCTCGTTCGACTGGACCGACCACGGGTTGTTGAACACGTACAGGCCGTCCATGATGAGGGCCTTTTTGATCCACTCGCGGCTGGTGTGGTACCAGTGCGTCAGCCGATCGATCACCAGGTCGTAGCGGCACGGCTGGCGCAGATCGAACGGCTCGATCGTGACGCGCTCCACCTCGATCCCGACGGTGTCGCCGTTCCACGGGATGGCGAGCGCCAGGCGCTTGACGATCTCCTCGTAGCAGATCGGCCAGCAGATGTCGGCGCCGAGCGAGAGTCCGATCCGACGGGTGACGTGCGGCATGTCGACCTCCACGATCGTGATATCATCTTCTCGATCGCCGCCGCGAGCGCCGGGCGGCCGATCCTGCGGTCAGCGTCGGTTGGCCGGGGATGGTTGACCACGCTATCGCCGGGCGCCCCGGCGCCAGGCCCCGAGGTCGGGTCGAACGTGACCGTGGTACCCTCCTCACATGGAGGTGACCCTCCGACCGCCGCGCCGGGCGAGCTACGCCGGCCACCTGGCGGCCGAGGTCCTTCCGACCCCGCGCAGCGTTGGTGATGCTAGACTCGCTCCGATGGATTCGCCTGCCCGTCACCATCGCCACACCTACGGCGAGTACCTCGCGCTCGAGGAGCACGCGAATGTCCGCCACGAGTTCTTCGACGGCGAGATCTACGCGATGGCCGGCGGGACGCCCGAGCACGCGGCCATCTGCGTGAACGTCGGCGCCGCGCTGAGCGTCCAGCTCCGGGGCCGTGGGTGTCGCGTGCACTCCTCCGACCTCCGGATCCGGGTCGTCGAGACCGGGCTTGCGACCTACCCCGACGTCACCGTCGTGTGCGCGCGCGCCGAGCTCGATCCGGAGAACCGGAATACGATCACGAACCCCATCGTCCTCGTCGAGGTGCTGAGCCCAGGGACCGCGGCCTATGATCGCGGGGAGAAGCTCGCCCACTACAAGCGGATCGCGTCGCTGCGCGAGGTGGTGCTCGTGGCGCACGACGAACGGCTGATCGAGGTGTGGAGACGCGAAGAGACCGGACCATGGACGCGCAGCGAGATCCGCTCCGGCGCGATCCGGCTCACGTCGATCGACTGCACGCTCGAGGTCGCGGACGTGTATCGCGACGAGCTGGCGCCACGCTGACGCGACGAGCCCCTCGACGGCAGCCAGGACGATGGCCAGCGATAGGGAACGGGGGCGCGACGCCTCGTCCGCGGACCAGCATCGGCATCGAACGAACCCTTCGATACGGCGGCGCTACCATTTGATGCTCCGGACGAACCTCGGTAGGTTCGGGGGGCCATGCGCACACGTACGCTGCTCCCTGCCCTCCTCTTGACCGGTTGCCTCGTCAAGCAGTCGACCTATCAGAAGGCGCTCGACGACAACGCGAGGCTCACCCAGGAGCTCTCCGATTCGCAGAAGAAGCAGGCCGACACCGAGAAGACCCTCGGCGACAAGATCAAGGAACTCGAGAACCAGCTCGGTCAGCTCGACGCCAGCACCAAGAACAAGGAGGCCGAGCTCGGCAAGGTCAAGGGCGAGAAGGCCGCGACCGAGCAGGAGCTCGCAGAGCTGCGCCGTCAGAAGGACGCCGCCGAGAAGCGGGTCGCCGCGTACAAGGCCCTGCAGGACAAGTTCCGCGCGCTCGTCGACACCGGCAAGCTGCAGGTCGTGTTCCGCCACGGCCAGATGACCCTGAAGCTGCCGTCGGGGATCTTGTTCCCGAGCGGCTCCGCCGAGCTGTCGAAGGGCGGCTCGGCCGCGCTGACCGAGGTCGTCAAGATCCTGATGCAGTTCAAGGATCGCCGGTTCCTCGTCGCCGGTCACACCGATACGCAGCCGATCAAGACCGCCGAGTTCAAGAACAACTGGTACCTCTCGACGGCGCGCGCCAACAGCGTCGTGCAGTACATGATCAAGGAGAAGTTCCCGGCCAAGAGCCTCGCCGCCGCCGGCTACGGCGAGTTCGATCCCGTCGCGAAGAACGATACCGAAGCCAGCCGCGAGCAGAACCGCCGCATCGAGATCATCCTCGTGCCGAACCTCGAGGAGCTCCCCAGCCTGACCGGCAACGGCGCGTAGCTGGCGACGACGCAGGCACGCGAGTCGACCTCGGCCCCGATCCTTGAAGCCCCGGGATTCGAGACCGTCTACCGATCGCGGATGTACATGCTGGTCGATTCACGCGCAGCCGTGGTGTGCCTTCCATGACCGACGAAACGAGCCGGCGGACGCTTTCGCACTACGAGCGCAACGCCGAGAGCTTCTGGCAGGGCACCCGCGATCACGATGTGTCGCAGAACATCGAGGCGCTGCTGTCGGCGCTACACCGTCCGCCGCCGCTGCGCATCCTGGAGTTCGGCTGTGGGCCCGGCCGCGACCTGAAGACGTTCGTCGAGCGCGGCCATGTCGCGATCGGGCTCGACGGCTGCGCGCGCTTCTGTGAGATGGCGCGCGAATACTCCGGTTGCGACGTCTGGCACCAGGACTTCCTCGCGCTCGCGCTGCCGCCGGCTGCGTTCGAGGGCGTGTTCGCGAATGCATCGCTATTTCACGTGCCCAGCGGCCACTTGCCGCGCGTGCTTCGCGAGCTCGCAGATACGCTCGTCCCCGGCGGCGTCGTGTTCTTCTCGAATCCGCGTGGTGACGATCGCGAAGGCTGGTCGGGCGATCGCTATGGTTGCTACTTCGACGTCGAGCGCTGGCGTGCGCTGTTCACCGCGGCGAGCTTCGTCGAGATCAATTGCTACTACCGTCCCGCGGGTCGTCCGTGCCACGGACAGCCGTGGCTCGCGATGACCTGGCGCAAGCCCTGACCAGCCGAACGCGAAGGTGAGAATCCAGGGCACCTCGGTGTCGCCAGGGTCTCGCCAGCGCGGCGACCAACAAGGTGCGCCCGCTCGATGGCCAGTCACGGTGTGGGAGCCCTAGAGCGGCCAGATTTTTCGTCGCCATTTCCGCTGCTTGCGAGCACTGCAGCGAAATGCAGCGAATCACCCCCGGATCCGGCCTCGGAACCAGCTGCGATCGGCTGTTCGGCCGCCGAGCTCCGGCCGCCGCGGGTGATGCGAAGCTTCGAGACCTCGGCGCACGTCCGCTCCCACTGCAGCCCGCGGTTGTAGCCATCGAACGCGCTACGCGACTTCCGGGTGTGCGTCACGCGGGATTCGAGCACCTCGGCATCCGCGCCGTCGTCGATCGCGAGCGTGATGAACGTGGCGCGCATGTCGTAGTGGCGCCGGTGCCGCCAGCCCAGCACCGGCAGGTCGTGCGCCCTCCAACACTTGCCCGAGTAGTAGGTGGTCCTGAACGGCTCACCCTTGCGCTTGGTGCGCCGCTCGGCGACGCCCGGGGGAAGCGGCACGATCAGGTCATCCGGGCCCGGCGCACGGCCCATCATCTCGGCCCACCCGCCGAGCTTCCACTCGGCCAGCATCGCGGCGAGCGTCGGATGAACCGGAACGTGCTTGACCGCATCCGTCT
>Ga0308176_10001292_pt1 | contig 15687 bp, 13 predicted proteins | sample PhyCR2_3_FD_203890 | JGI IMG/M metagenome (GOLD analysis project Ga0308176, IMG submission 203890) | Soil microbial communities from UC Gill Tract Community Farm, Albany, California, United States - DLSLS.C.R2 | ecosystem: Environmental > Terrestrial > Soil > Agricultural land | place: USA...
GGGCGTCATGGGGTTCTCGCTGGGCGCCGTGGCGAGCGCTGCACTGCTCGGCGTCGACCACCGCATCCGCTGCGGCGTGCTCGCCTCCGCCGGCCAGCGCCTCGCGCCGCTGCTGCAGCGCTTCGGCGGCGCGCGCTACCTGCGCGCGCTGAGCGCGTTCGACCCGATCCGCTGGATCGGCGGCGCCACCGCGCGCCTGCTCATCCAGAACGGCCGCCGCGACCGCGACTTCCCGGCCTTCGATGCGCTGGCGCGCGGGCGTGCCGACGGTGTGATGTACACCGCCGGCCACACGCTGAACCTGCGCGCCGTGCACGACCGCGAGCGCTGGCTGGAAGGCTGTCTCGCATGACCGCTGCCGAACGCGTCCGCGCGTACTACGAGGACCTCAACTCCGGCGACGCCGACCTCGTCGCGCGGCACTTCACCGACGACGCCGTCCACTACTACACGCGCCGCGACCCGCACGTCGGCGCACGCGCGATCGCCGACAACGCGGCGCTCGCAGTCCAGCACCTGCACGCGATCTGGACCTGCGAGCAGCTCGTCGAGAGCGCCGACGAGGTCGCGATCGAGTGGACGATGGCATTCGATCACCCGCGAACCGGCGAGCGCCTGCTGGACCGCGGCGCCGAGTTCCTGGCCATCCGCGACGGGCTGATCTGCGAGGTCCGCGCCTACTACGCCGAACGCGGCGGTGACCTGCGCGGGTTCGATCACGTCGCGCGCGGCCATACTGCGCGGCCATGACCGACTTCAAGGACACGATCGCCACCGCCTACAAGGCCGATGGGCCCGCGATCGACCTCGGCCGCGGCGTCCACGACGGCAAGCTCGAGCAGGGCGCCGTCGTGCAGGTGCCGCTGGCGATGATGAACCGCCACGGCCTGGTCGCCGGCGCGACCGGCACGGGCAAGACCAAGACGCTGCAGGGGATCGCCGAGCAGCTCAGCGCCCAGGGCGTCCCGGTGTTCGTCGCCGACGTCAAGGGCGACGTCTCGGGCCTCGCGCAGCCCGGCGAGGCCGGCGGCGCGGCGGAGAAGCGGATGACGGACCTCGGCCTGCCGTTCGCGCCGGTCGGCTTTCCGTGCGAGTTCCTGTCGCTCGGCGGCATCGGCCCGGGCGTTCCGGTCCGGGCGACGGTGTCGGACTTCGGCCCGCGCCTGCTGGCGAAGATCCTCAAGGCCAACGACACCCAGGAGCAGAGCCTGGAGCTGGTGTTCCACTACGCCGACTCGAAATCGCTGCCGCTGCTGGACCTCGCAGACCTGCGCGCGCTGCTGACGTTCCTGGAGTCCGATGCGGGCAAGGCCGAGCTCGAGGGCATCGGCGGCCTCGCGAAGGCGACCGTCGGCGTGCTGCTGCGCGCGCTCGTCGGCCTCGAGGACGGCGGCGGCAACGAGCTCTTCGGCGAGCCGCAGCTCGACATCACGGACCTGCTGCGCGTCGGGTCCGACGGCCGCGGCGTCATCTCGGTGCTCGAGCTGCCGGCGGTGCAGGACAAGCCCGAGCTGTTCTCGACCGCCCTGATGTGGCTCGTCGCCGAGCTGTTCGAGACGCTGCCCGAGGCGGGCGACCTGCCCAAGCCCAAGCTCGTCTTCTTCCTCGACGAGGCGCACCTGCTGTTCGAGGGCGCGACCGACGCGTTCGTGCAGTCGGTCGAGCAGACCGTGCGCCTGATCCGCTCGAAGGGCGTCGGGGTCTTCTTCGTCACCCAGACGCCCAAGGACGTACCGGAGTCGATCCTCGCCCAGCTGGGCAACCGCGTCCAGCACGCGCTGCGCGCGTTCACCCCCGACGACGCGAAGGCGCTGAAGGCGACCGTCTCGACCTATCCGAAGTCAGACTTCTACGACGTCGAGCAGCTGCTCACCCAGATGGGCATCGGCGAGGCCGCGGTGACGATCCTGTCCGAAAGCGGCGTCCCGACGCCCGTCGTCCACACGCGCATGCTCGCGCCGGCGTCGCGCATGGCCCCCGCCGACGATGTCGACGCCGCGGCGAAGGCCTCGCCGCTGTACGCGAAGTACGGCATGCGCACCGACGCGCAGTCGGCGCGCGAGCTGCTCGCGGCGCGTGTCGATGCCGCGGCGACGGCGGCTGCGGAGCCGGACGCGCCTGCGCCGCCGCCCAAGGAGAAGGCCCCGGCGCCCTCCGAGTCGACGGTCGAGAAGGTCGGCGAGTTCCTCAACTCGCGCCAGGGCAAGGCGCTGCAGAAGCAGGTCGTCCGCGGCGTCTTCGGGATGCTGAAAAAGCGGCTGTGAAAAGCGCCAACCCACCGTTCACCGACGAGCACGAGGAGCTGCGCGAGTCGATCCGCGGGTTCATCGCGCGCGAGCTGCGTCCGCACGCGATGGAGTGGGAGGACGCACACTGGTTCCCCGACGACGTGTTCGCCATGTGTGCGCAGCAGGGCCTGCTCGGCCTCAAGTACGAGGAACAGTGGGGTGGCCAGGGCGGCGGCTACCTCCACGAGGCCGTGCTCGCGGAGGAGCTCGCACGCTGCGGTTCCGGAGGCCTGGCCGCCGGCATCGGCGCGCACGTCAACATCGCCACCCCGCCGATCTGGAAGTTCGGCACCGACGACCAAAAGGAGCGCTACCTGCGCCCCGCGATCGCCGGAACGAAGATCGGCGCGCTGGCGATCACGGAGCCCGACGCCGGCTCAGACGTCGCTGGCATAAAGACGAGCGCCAGGCGCGTCGACGGCGGCTGGATCGTCAACGGGTCGAAGATGTTCATCACCAACGGCGTGCGCGCGCACTTCTACGTCACGGCGCTCAAGACGACGGGCGAGGGCGGCCACCACGGGCTGAGCTTCCTGATCATCGACAAGAGCGACGGCATCGAGGCTTCGGCGATCGACAAGCTCGGCTGGCACGCCTCCGACACCGGCCTGATCTCCTTCCAGGACGTCTTCGTGCCCGAGGAGAACCTGCTCGGCCGCGAGAACGAGGGCTTCTACCTGATCATGGCCAACTTCCAGTGGGAGCGGCTGCTGATGGCGCTCGGCGCCGTCGGCGCGATGCGCGTCGCCTACGAGAAGACCGCCGCCTACGCGAAGGAGCGCAACGCGTTCGGCAAGCCGCTGACCGGCCACCAGGTGCTGCGCCACAAGCTCGCCGACGTCGCCACCGCGGCCTACACCGGGCAGGTGGTCACCTACGACGCGCTGCGGCGCTTCGTCGAAGGTGAGGACGCGGTGCAGCAGGTGACGATGGCCAAGCTCGTCACGCAGCGCACCTGCTTCGAGGTGATGGACACCTGCCTGCAGATCCACGGCGGCGCGGGCTACATGCGCGAGTACGAGATCGAGCGCATGGCGCGCGACGCGCGCCTGGGTCCGATCGGCGGCGGGACCGACGAGATCATGCGCGAGATCCTGGGCAAGACCCTGGGTCTCTGACCTCGCCGGTCCCAGGCCGAGCTACTTCACACGGACCGTCCTGGTGACGACCACCGCGTTGTGCGAGGCGTCCGAGACCGTGATCACGAGCCGCAGCTTGGCGCCCTTGCGGACGGCCTTCGCAAGCGACTTGCTGATCCGCACGGTGAACGCGCGCGTGCCCGTGCCGAGCGCCAGCTTCTTCGAGCCGAGCTCGACGTCGCCGGCCTTGGCGATCTTCGCGCCCTTGCGGGTACCGAACACCTTGGCGTCGACCGCGCAGGCCTCGTCACAGGCCAGCTTGCCCTTGATGCCCTTGGACAGGGACTTGCGCTTGATCGACTTCGTCAGCCCGGTCAGCGTCGCCTTCGGCGGCGTGGCGTCGTCGAAGCGCGGGCACCCGTTGGCGCCCTTGCCGGCGACGGTCGGGCACGCGTCGGCGCCATCCTTCACACCGTCGCCGTCGGTGTCGACCTTGCGCGGATCGCTCTTGATCGTCGCCTCGATCGCGTTGGACAGGCCGTCGCCGTCGATGTCGTCGTCGCAGACGTCACCCTTGCCGTCGCCGTCGAGGTCCGCCTGGTCGGCGTTTGCCACCGTCGGGCAGTTGTCCGCCGCAGCGGTTCCGGCAGTGCCGTCCGTGCGGCCATCGCGGTCGCAGTCGCCGACGCAGAAGTTCTGCGTGGCGGCCTTGTCGGCGTCGGAGAAGCCGGCGAACAGCTCGCCCGGCTCAACGGCCATCGCAGCCGCCCGGTCGGATGCCGCCTGCGGCGTGAGCTGCATGCTCTCGAACTGCAGGTACATCAGGGTCTGCCCCGGCTGCACCGTGACCTGGTTGAACACCAGGTCGAACTTCTCGCTCGGGCTCACGCGGTCAAGCCGGTCGAGCGCCGGCAGCGTTCCTTCCCAGACGTGCGCGAGCTGCGGATCCGCCGTCGCCGTCGTGGACCTGTCCCACGAAGCCGCCCACGAGTCTTCCGGCGTGGCGGCCGTGTCGCCGTTCGAGCTGTTGAAGATGCTCGTGTCCGAGTCCGAGCCGAGGTCACCGGTGTTGGAGGAGCCGTCGTCGAACCCGCTGAGGTCGACGTTCACCGTCACCGGTGCGCCACCCGGATTCCTCAGGACGTTGACGAATCGCGCGAACGGGCCTCCCGTGGCCGGCACGTAGACGCGGCGGCTGAGCATGAGCCCGTCGACTGCCACCTCCGGGAACACGATCTCCTGCCCCCCGAGCGCGGTCGTGCACGCCGCGGTTCCGGCGTCGTAGCGCTCCCAGGTCGTTCCCGCGTTGCCCGAGACGCTGAGCATCGGCCAGAGGTCGTACGCGTCACTGCGGTCGCCCGTGCCGATCGTCCCGCTGTGGTCGACGTCGATCCCGCCGTCGCTGATCGCGCCGGTCGCGGGATTGGCGTCGAGGTCCCAGATGCCGCCGATGCTGTCCGTTAGCTTCGGTGAACATGATGGATCCGAGGCTGCGTTTGCCATCACAGGCGTGATGGCGAGAAGCGCCGCTGCCGCGAGCAGCGCCTTGAACATCCTGGACTGCATGCAATTGCCCCCTGTGGGTGGTGGAGAAGCGCGACCGTATCCGGAACCGCAGATGTCGCTGCGGTGTAGATCTCGACATGAAGCGCTTTCTGGTCGCATTCGCGCTCTTCGCGCTCATCCCCGCCACTCCTGCGGGGGCGAAGGGGCTCGTCGCACTGACGGTCTGCGGCAGCAACGGCTGCCACACCACGCGCGACAAGCAGGCGCTCGCCGATGCGATGGACGCGATCCCGCAGGCCGACCCGGGGCAGATCAGCGCGTTCTTCAAGGTGCGCGAGACGATCGGCGAGCCGGGCCAGCCGGACGTCATCGGGCGGGTCGATTCGATGTGGATGCCCACGATCGGCGTGATCCGCGGTGAGGAGGGGCCGACGGCCGGCTTCACGCTGCCGACACCGCAGACCAAGCGGGTGCTGCTGGCGCTCGCGCGCGGGCTGCGGGCGTTCCCGGCCTCGGAGATCCCGCCGGGCACCGGCGTCGCCGGAAACGCTCGGGTCGACGAGATCGTGCCGGCGCCGCGGGCGAGCGACCCTGGGGACGGAGGCGGGGCCACCTGGGCGTGGTCGCTGCTCGCCATCGCGCCGGTCGGGCTGGTGCTGGCGAAGCGCAGGCGAGGCCGCTGGATCTAGAGTCCCGCGCTCTTTCTTCGCAACCACGACATCCCGGGAGAGCGCAATGGGAGTCCTCGACGACAAGGTGGCGATCGTCACCGGATCAGCACGCGGCATCGGCCGCGCGACCGCGGAGCTGCTGAGCAGCCAGGGCGCGAAGGTCCTCATCAACGACCTCGACGCCGACGTTGCAGAGCAGACCGCGAGCGAGATCGCCGGCGACACCGCCGTCTACGGCGGCGACCTGACGAAGGACGGCGCAGCCGACGAGCTCGTCAAGACGGCGATCGACGCCTTCGGCAAGATCGACATCATCGTCAACAACGCGGGCTACACGCTCGACGCGCCCATCCACAAGATGACCGACGACTGGTGGGAGAAGATGCTCGCCATTCACGTCACCGTGCCGTTCAAGGTGATCCGTGCGGCGGCGCCCCACCTGCGCGAACCCGCGAAGGCCGAGCGCGAGCGTGGCGAGGAGGTCTTCCGCAAGATCGTCAACGTCTCCTCGATCTCCGGCACCATGGGCAACGCCGGCCAGGCCAACTACAGCGCCGGCAAGTCCGCGGTGGTCGGGCTCACCAAGACGCTGGCCAAGGAGTGGGGCCAGTTCAAGATCAACGTCAACGCCGTCGCGTTCGGCTACATCGAGACGCGCCTGACCGCATCCAAGGTCGACGACAACACGATGGAGATCGGCGGCGAGAAGGTGCAGCTCGGCATTCCGGATCAGCTGCGCGGCATGGCGGCGATGCTGATCCCGCTCGGCCGGCCCGGCACGCCCGAGGAGGCCGCCGGCGGCGTGTTCTTCCTGTGCTCGCCGTGGAGCAACTACGTCCACGGCCAGGTGCTGAACGTCACCGGTGGCCAGTTCACCGGCATGACGACCTGACGCACGCCTGACCACGGGGTTGCACGGCGCACGCGGCGTCCCTAGGGTCGCCGCGTGCAGCCCCCGGTCACCCGCTACACGTCCGTCACGGAGGACGGGCCGAGCATCGCGTACCAGGTGGCCGGCGAGGGGCCGTTCGACCTCGTTCTCGTCCCGGGGTTCGTCTCGCATCTCGACCTGCAGTGGAGCGACCCGGGCTTCGCCCGCTTCCTACGCCGGCTGGCCTCGTTCAGCCGGCTGATCCTGTTCGACAAGACCGGGACGGGGATCAGCGATCCGCTCGGCCATGTCGCCACGCTCGAGGAGCGCCGCGACGAGATCCTCGCCGTGATGGACGCGGTCGGGAGCGAGCAGGCGTCGTTCCTCGCCTTCTCCGAAGGTGGCCCCGCGACCATCCTGCTCGCCGCCTCCGCACCGGAGCGCGTGCGCTCGCTGGTGCTCTACGGGACCTTTGCGGCGACGACGCCCGAAGACGACCGCGGGCAGGAGTGGCTCGACCGTTCGGTGCCGGTGATGAAGGACATCCTCGACCACTGGGGCGAGGGCCGCGGCATGGCGATGTTCGCGCCGAGCCTGGACTCCGACATCCAGCGGCGCTTCTACGCGATCTTCGAGCGCGCGTCGGCGAGCCCGCGGATGGCGCGGGCGCTGGTCGATCACCTGATGACGATCGACGTCCGTGCGGTGCTGCCGACGATCCAGGCGCCGACGCTCGTGCTGCACCGCGAGGGCGACCGGGTCGCTCCCATCTGGGCGGGCGAGCAGCTCGCCAACGCGATCCCCGGCGCGCGGATCAGCGTGCTTCCCGGCGAAGACCACGCGTTCTGGTTCGGCGACTTCGACCCGATCCTCGACCAGGTCGAGGAGTTCCTGACCGGCGCGCGGCAGTCGGCCGCACCCGAGCGCGCGCTCGCCACGGTGCTGTTCACGGACATCGTCGACTCGACCCGCCGCGCCGGCGAGCTGGGCGATCGCGCGTGGCGCGACCTGCTCGAACGCCACGACGCGCTGGCCGAGCGCGCGGTGCAGGCCCAGGGCGGGCGCGTCGTGAAGTCCATCGGCGACGGCATGCTCGCGACGTTCGACGGGCCCGCGCGCGCGGTCCGCTGCGCCGAGGGAATGTGCGAGTCCGTGCGCGACCTCGGCATCGAGCTGCGCGCCGGCGTCCACACCGGCGAGCTCGAGGTGATCGGCGCTGACGTCGGCGGCATGGCGGTGCACATCGGGGCTCGCGTCTCCGGGATGGCCGGGGCCGGCGAGGTGCTCGTGTCGCAGACAGTGAAGGACCTTGTCGTCGGCTCGGGCCTGCAGTTCGCCGAGCGCGGCGAGCACGAGCTCAAGGGCGTCCCGGGCTCCTGGCGCCTCTACGCGCTCGGTGAGCCGGCGCCCGCGCCCGCGCCGCTCGACGCGGCCGACGGCCACATGCGCGCGACCGACCGCGTGGTCGTCTCGCTCGCGCGGCGGGCCCCGCGCGCGATGCGCCTCGGGGCCCGCCTCGCTTCACGCTGAGCTACGGCAGCGAGAGCTTCCAGGCGCCGCGGCCGTGGGTCGCGGCCCATAGGGTGCGCGAGCCCGGCGTCAGCGACAGCCCATACACGGCGACCGGCGGCAGCCCCGACGTGCTCTGCCACGTCGTGGTGCCGTGCGCCAGGCGCTCGACGCCCCAGTCGGTCGACGCGTAGACGTCGCCGGTCGCGCCGTCGAAAACGACGCCGGTGACCGGGACGTCGCCGATGTCGTACGAGCGATCGGTGAACGTCGCGTCGTGCGTCGCGGGGTTGTAGGTGACCTCGAACACGTGGCCCGGCGTATCGGGCGTGTAGGCGCTGTAGCCGGAGTACGACACCCACGCATGGTTCGGATTCGCGGGATCGATCGAGATCCCGCTGACAAAGCGGCCGGGGGTCGAATCCGTGTCGATCCGGTCCCACGTGACCTGCGTCGGATCGCTGGCGTCGGTGTTCGTCGAGACGAACAGCCGCCCGATCCGCGTCGCCGCCCAGAGCGTGCCGCTGTTCGACGGCGCGCGCTCGGTCGCCACGACGTACTCGCCCGTGCGGTCGCCGAACGACTTCGACGTCAGGTCGGCGCCGAGCGGCTCCCAGTCACCACAGGCCGCGTCGCTGGGGAAGAAGCCGAGCGGGTCGACGTTGCGACACTTCGCGTCCAGCGTCGCCGCGTCACCACCCCAGTCGGTCGTGCGCCACACGTGCTGCAGGCCGGCGAACATCGTGCCACCGGTCGTCGGGTCGCCGATCAGCGGGATGTAGAACGACGCCTGCTCGCCCGAGCCGTCCAGCGGCATGGAGACGAAATCCCACGTGTCGACGTCGTTGCCGTTGTGATTGACGTCGATGTCCGCGTCGTAGTACGTGTGCGCCCGCAGGTTCGGGTTCGCCACGTCGATCGCGGATTGACCGCCGTCGCCGCCGATCGACTCGAACCAGGTCGGCGAGTTGGTGAACGCCCACGTGCCGTTGTCCTGCGTCCCGCCGATCACGTCGCCGCTCGCGTTCTGCGGGTTCGGGGTCAGGCTTTGGAACTGCATCGTGCGCAGGCCGTCGTTTAGCGAGATGAGCTGCTTCGGGATCGCCGACAGGAAGCGCCGGCAGTCGGCGAGGTCGAGCTTGCCGAGGCCGCGCGTGTCGCAGTCGGCGCTGTTGTCGACGTACACGCCGTCCGTGCGCACCACGCCGCCGTCCGAGCCGACCAGCGCGATCTTCGGGTTGGCCGGATCGAGCACGATCGCGTGCTGGTCGGGGTGCATGCCCTCCGCCGGCGTGCGGGAGTCGTTCGTCATGTCGGTGAACGTCACGCCGCCGTCGGTCGAGCGCACGACCGCGCGGCCGTTGGAGCGGACGATCTGCCCGGGTGTGGGCAGCTCGTCGTAGGCCATCGAGCCGCCGAGCCAGACGACGTCTGGGTTGGTCGGGTCGACCTCCACGAAGTCGTCGTAGCCGCACTGGCCGTTCTGGCAGTAGTTGTACGACGTGTAGCCGGGAGTGCCGTTGTTCTTGCTGGACAGGTTCGTCCAGCTCGTCGTGTTGGTGTTGCCGTTGGCGAGCTGCTTGGCGCCCTGATCGGCCGCGTCGGTGCGCCACAGCTCGGCGATGCCCTGGTCGTCGGAGCTGTCACCGGCGTACAGACGCGTGTGGCCGCTCTTGCGCGTCAGCGCGAACTCGGTGCGGTCGCCGTAGGTGTCCCGCGGGTTGCGGGTGGCGAAGACCTGATGCCAGGCGCTGTCGCCGTCGAGCTGCGGCGCGCGGCGCCAGATGCCGTAGCCGACGATCGCCGCGTAGATGCTCGTGCGATCAGACGGGTCGACGCCGAGCTTGTTGACGCCGCCCTGGAACCAGTCGACGCCGCTGGCCGCGGTCGCCGGGTTCGGCGGGCGGCTGAAGACGAGCTGGAAAGAGGCGCCGTTGTCGGTGGACTCGTAGATGCCGAGCGTCGGCGCGTTCGGCGGCGTGCGGCGCCCGCCGTTGGCGCTGGAGGAGCCGTGGCGCGCGACGTCGGTGCCGATCAGGATGTGCCGCGGGTTCGCCGGGTCGATCAGGACGGTGCCGATCGCACGGTCGATCGAGACGGCGCGGCTGCCCGAGACGAGCGACCAGCTGTCGCCGCCGTTGGTCGACCGGTACAGGCCGACGCCGGCCTCGGAGTCGCCCGCGCCGTTCTGCTCGCCCGTGCCGGCGTAGAGCGTGTTGCCGGAGCTGTCGTTCGGGTCCACGGCCAGGGAGCCGATCGCGTTGGACGCCATCCCGTCGGACACGGCGGTCCAGGTCACCGGCGACGCGAGCGCGTTGTCCGTGCGCCACACGCCACCGCCGGCGGCGCCGACCCAGACGCGGCAGCCCTTGCCCGGCTTGCCGCAGTTGGGGTCGATCGACATCGCGGTGACGCGGCCGGAGTTCGTGGTCTGGCGCCCCGTGTAGGTCACGCGCGCGGGAACGGTCGGGGTGTAGGGGCCGGCCTCTTGCCACGACGCGACGGCTGTTCGCACGCGGGCGCGAGCCCGCGCGCGGGCGGTGCGCGTCTTCGCGCGGGTCACAGCGGCGCGGCCGGCGAGCGCGCGCCTGGTCTCGACGTAGCTGCGCGGGTAGGCGCGGTCCTCGACCGCCTCGATCGCCGGCGTGTGATCGGGCCGCCGGTCGGATTCGAACAGCGTGCGGTGCCCGGACCTGAGCTCCTGCGCCTCGCGCGCGCGCTCGCCCTTCTCGCCGCTGCGCTTCGCCGCCCCGCCGCATGCGGCCAGCGACGCCATCAACACCATGAGCATCCCGAGCAGCGCGGGACGGCTGAACCGTGTGTGCACCAGACCCTCCTCCGTTGGACCGGGCGCGCACCCTACAGATCCGCGGCGCTTGGTCAAGTTCCTTGACCCTTTTGGCACAGTTGCGGTGAAGGCATGTCACAGAACGTCGAACTTGTGACCTAAGCTGCAGCCATGAGGGTCGTTCGCTCCGCACCCGATCACGAGGTTCCCCGCGGCGTCATCGCCGGCGCCGAGGTGTCGCAGCAGACCGCGGGGGCGGACAACCTCTTCATGGGCATCTTCCGCGTGCCGCCCGGCGCGCAATCGCGCCCGCACTACCACGCCAACTGCGAGAGCGCCTGCTACATGGTCTCCGGCTCGATGGAGATCCGCTGGGGCGAGCGCCTGGAGGAATCGGTCCGCCTCAACGTGGGCGACCTCCTCTACGTCCCACCCCACGAGACGCACGTGCTGCGCAACCTGTCGGACACCGAGCCGGCCGAGTACGTCGTGGCCCGCAACAGCCCGACCGAGGACTCGGTCGAGGTCCCCTGGGCGGGCTAACGCAAAAGGGACTGTCCCTTTTGCGTCAGCCGAACGCGCAGCCCGAGTAGTAGTCGCCGGCCGGCGAGCAGAGGAAGGCGACGAGCGCCTCGGTCTCCTCGCCGTCGTGCACGCACGTGATCACGATCCCGTGGCGCGCCCACTCGGTGCTTGTTGTGCGCGCCGTGTTCTCCAACGCGGCGGCCGTTGCCGCATCGGCCGGTGCCAGCAGGACGATCTTGCCCCGCCCTGCCGGGATGAATGACGCGTTGACGACAGCGCGCGCTGCGGCGAAGCAGCCATCGGCCGCGGCGCGCAGCCCGGGCAGGCCGCCGTCGGCCGCATCGAACAGCGCGCCCCCGTCGCAGACGATGGCGTCGACCGTGCCCAGCCCAGCCGCCGCCGCGGCCAGCGCGTCGTCGTCGAGCGGGAACGCCAGCGCGAGCAGCGGCGTCGTCGCGCCGAGAGCGCGCAGCCCCGCGCCGCAGCCGTCATGCGTGACGGCAATCGTCGAGCCCTCGAGCAGGCTCGGCCTGAGCAGTTCGGTCGCGTCCATCGGCGGCGACCGCACGCTAGCGGGTGGGGAGGAGGCCATGTGGCCGAACGAGCCGGGCCCCGCCCCTCGGATAGGGTCGCGCGACGATGATCCCCGCACAGTCCCTGCCACTCGACGGCGGCCGCGACGGCGCCGGCGTGCGCGTGCACCCGCTGCGCAGCGCGAACATGCTCGCGCCGCCGCGGTTCCTGCAGCGCCCGGGCGGCCCGCTGTGGCTGTTGCGCGGGCTCGGCGCTCACGTCCCGCGCTCGAAGTGGATGACGATCCCGATCCCGTGCTTCCTGGTCGAGCATCCAGAGGCCGGGCCGTTCCTGATCGACACCGGCCTGCACGCGTCGGTCGCCGACGACCCCGCCGCGAACCTCGGCCGCGCGGCGAAGCTCCTGTACGCGATCCGCATGACCGCGGACGACGCCGCGCCTGCGCAGCTGCAGGCGCGCGGCGTCGACCCGGCACAGATCGCGCTCGTTCTGATGACGCACCTCCACTACGACCACGCCAGCGGCGCGTCGCAGTTCCCGAACGCGACGTTCCTCGTCGAGCGGCGCGAGTGGGACGCCGCGCAGCGCGGCGGCTTTCGCCAGGGCTACCACGGCCCGCACTTCGACCCGCAGCTCGACTGGCGCGCGATCGACGTCGAGCACGAGGCCGACCTCTTCGGTGACGGCAGCGTCGTGCTCCTGCACACGCCCGGCCACACGCCGGGCCACCTGTCGCTGCTGCTACGGCTCGAATCGGGGGAGCGGCTCCTGCTCACCGCCGACGCGGCCTACGCGAAGCAGACGCTCGCCGGCCGCTGGCTGCCGCTGTTCGTCGACGACGAGACCGCGTACTTCGCGTCGTTGGACCGCCTGACCGCGCAGGCCGGCGAGGCCGACCACGTCGTCTGCGGCCACGACCCGGACGGCCTGGACCGCGCCGACGGCGTGTTCGCCTGATCAGGCCGGGCGCGTGCGCCCGACGCGCGCCTTCGCCCGCGCACCCGCGCGGCCGTGCTCGTCGAGCCCCGCGTAGACCGCCTTGATCTCCGCGAAGATGTCGTCGGCCGCGGCCTGCTGCTGCTCACGCGTCGGCTCAGCGACCTGCTCGTAGCGGAACGGCTCGCCGTACTGCACGGTCACCTTCGGGAACTGCAGCTTCTTCCAGTTGCGGACCTTCGAGGAGCCGTGTATCGCCACCGGCACGATCACCGCGCCGGACTCGAGCGCCAGCCGGCCGATGCCGCGCTTGGGCTTCTCCGACAGCTGGCCCGTCCGTGACCGGCCTCCCTCGCAGTACATCGCGACGCAGCCGCCGTCGGCGAGGATCTTCTCGGCGGTGATGAACGCCTCCTCGTCGCGCGCGCCACGGCGCACCGGGAAGACGCCGCCGGGCGAGTAGACCCACACGAGCGGCTTGGAGAACAGCTGCGACTTCGCCATGAACCGGACCTTGCGGCGGATGAACGCGCCGAGGAAGAAGTGGTCCATGAACGAGAAGTGGTTGGGCGCCAGGATCACCGGCCCGGACGGCGGCACGTTGTCGCTGGCGATCGAGCGCGCGCGGAAGAAGGTGAACGCGTAGATCGACGTGAGCAGCCGCACGAGCTCGTAGACCCAGTTGGGCTTCTGCGTGCGCGATCGCTCGTGGTAGCGGTCGAAGAACTCCTTGGGACGCGGGTCGAAGTAGACCTGCTCCTTCATCTTCGCCAGCTCTTCGGTCATCTCTCCTGCGTACCCCCGGCCTGCGCTCGTGTTACCCGAACGGCGCGCTGCCATCCATCCAGCAGCGCCGTGCGCTCATCATCCCCCATCGCGGGCTCGAAACGTCGCCGCTCGCGCCATCCCTTGACCACCCGATCCTGCGACCACAACCCGCAGCCGACCGCCGCCAGCGACGCGGCGCCCAAGGCGGTCGTCTGCTCGATCTCCGGCACGACGACGGGCACGCCGAGCACGTCGGCCTGGAACTGCATCAGCCAGTTGTTGACGGTGGCGCCGCCGTCGGCGCGCAGCTCGCGAAGCTCGGGCGCGCCGCCGCGGTGCATCGCCTCGATCGCGTCGACCGTCTGGTACGCGATCGCCTCCAGCGTCGCCCGCGCCAGGTGCGCGCGGGTCGAGCCGCGCGTCAGGCCCACGATCGTCCCGCGCGCGTAGGGATCCCAGTGCGGCGAGCCCAGACCGGTCAGCGCCGGCACGAAGTACACGCCGTCGTTGCCATCCAGCGACGCCGCCAGCGGCTCGGTCTCCGCAGCCTCGCTGATGATCCCCAGTCCGTCGCGCAACCACTGCACGGCTGCGCCGGTGACGAAGATCGCCGCCTCGAGCGCATAGGTCGTGCGCTGCCCGATCTGCCACGCGACCGTCGTCAGCAGGCCCTCCTGCGGGGCGGGCGGCTCGTCGCCGGCGTTGAGCAGGACGAACGAGCCCGTGCCGTAGGTGTTCTTGCCATGGCCGGGGTCGAGGCAGGCCTGGCCGTAGAGTGCGGCCTGCTGGTCGCCGGCGATGCCCGCAACCGGAGCCTCGAAGCCGTGCAAGCTCGCGGCGCCGAAGTCGCCCACCGACGGCCGCACCTCCGGCAGCGCGCGCACGGGCACGCTGAGCAGGTCGCACAGCTCCTCGTCCCACTGGCCCCGCCGGATGTCGAAGAGCAGCGTGCGCGAGGCGTTCGAAGGCTCCGTCGCGAACTCGCCGGTCAGCTTGAACGTCAGCCACGCGTCGACCGTGCCGAAGACCGCGCGGCCCTCGCGCGCTCGCTGCTCCAGACCGTCGACGTTGCGCAGCAGCCACTCGATCTTCGTGCCGCTGAAGTACGGGTCGAGCACCAGCCCGGTGCGCTCGCGGATCAGCTGCTCGTGCCCTGCCGCGCGCAGCTCGTCGCAACGCTCGGCCGTGCGCCGGTCCTGCCACACGAGCGCGCGGTGCAGCGGTTCGCCCGTGGAGGGATCCCACACGCAGACGGTCTCGCGCTGGTTGGTGATCCCGATCGCGCGCAGCTCGCCCGCGCCGGCATCGTCGAGCGCTTCGGCCGCGACCGCCTCCGTGACGCCCCAGATCTCGGCCGCGTCGTGCTCGATCCACCCCGGGCGCGGGAAGTGCTGCTCGAACTCGCGGTACGCGCGCCCCGCCAGCTCCCCGTCTTCGTCGAAGACGAGGCACGTCGTGCCGGTGGTGCCCTGGTCGATGGCGAGAATCACGGCGGGCGCGATCCTAGTCGCGCCCGCCGTGGGCCGTTCCCCCATGGCTCGAGCTACGACGCGCGAGGAGATTCGACGTACTACCGGCGTGACAACTCTGTGAACACGAAGTCCTTGAGCTGGCGCGCGCGGTGCACGAAGCCGCGCCAGTCCTTGCCGGTCGCGCGGTGTGCCAGATCGAGCTCGACCTCGCCGATGCGGAAGCCGGCGCGCGCGGCATCGACCGTCATCCCGATCTCCATCCCGAAGCGATGCGCGAACGGAACGACGACCGGGAGCACCGTGCCGCGCATCGCGCGCTGGCCGGAGATCGGCGCGTCGAGCTCGAGCCCGGTGAGCCGGCGGATCGCAGCCCGCGCGTAGCCGACCGCCACGCCGAAGCCGCCGCCGACGCGCTTGCTGAACGCCCCGACGGCCAGGTCGCTTTCGCCGCGCCGGACGGCTGCCACCAGCGCCGGCAACTGGCGCGCGGTCTCACCGAGGTCGCCGTCGCACAGGACGAACACCGGCGGGTCGGGCGTCAGCGCCAGCGACAGCACGCGCCGCGCGGCCAGCGTGTTCGCCCCGCCCTTGCCGATGTTGCGCGGCGCGGTCACGACCTCCGCCCCGGCAGCCGCGGCCCGCGCCGCGGTGTCGTCGGTCGACGCGTCGTCCGCGACGAGGATGCGCGCACCTTCGAACACGTCGGTCAACGCGGCGAGCGTCTGCTCGATGCGGTCGGC
>Ga0308176_10001293_pt1 | contig 15686 bp, 16 predicted proteins | sample PhyCR2_3_FD_203890 | JGI IMG/M metagenome (GOLD analysis project Ga0308176, IMG submission 203890) | Soil microbial communities from UC Gill Tract Community Farm, Albany, California, United States - DLSLS.C.R2 | ecosystem: Environmental > Terrestrial > Soil > Agricultural land | place: USA...
CCTGCAACCTGTCCGGCGTGAACGCCGCCATCGCCAGCAACGCGGCGACCACGCCCAGCTGCGCGAACAACAACCAGCCACGCCGGCGTCCCATGCGCGCGAACACCGGCAGCTTCCAGTGGTCCAGCAGCGGCGCCCACGCGAACTTGAAGGTATAGAGCAGGCCGGCGCTGGCGATCATCGTGATCTCCTTCAGCTCGATGCCCTTGTCCTTCAGCCAGAACGCCAGGGTGCCGGCGACCAGCAGGAACGGCAGGCCCGACGAGAATCCGAAGAAGAACATCGTCCACGCGGCCGGTTGCGTGAACGCCTTCCACACCGATGGCTTCGACGGCTTGCCGCTGGCGCCGCTCACGGCGCGTAGTCCACGACGTACGGCGCGTGGTCGGAAAAGCGCGGCGATGGCGTGATCGCGCAACCCAGCAGCTTGTCGCGCAGCGACGGCGTCGCGAGCTGGTAGTCGATGCGCCAGCCGACGTTCTTGGCACGCGCGGCGCCGCGGTTGCTCCACCAGGTGTAGTCCTGGCCGTCGGGATTGAGCGCGCGGTAGGTGTCGACCCATCCGGAATCGCCAGCGCACAGGCCGTTGAGCCACTCGCGCTCGGCCGGCAGGCAGCCGGAATTCTTCTGGTTGGATTTCCAGTTCCTGATGTCGAGCGCGCTGCGGACGATGTTCCAGTCGCCGCACAGGACGTAATCGCGGCCGCTGCCGCGCCACTGCTCCAGGATCGGCTTAAGCCAATCCATCACCTCGAACTTGAAGCCCTGGCGGATGTCGCCCGACGACCCCGACGGCACGTACATCGACACCACGCTCAGGTTGCCGAAGCGCGCCTCGAGGTAGCGGCCCTCCTCGTCGAAGGCGTCCCAGCCGATCGCGCTGCGCAGCTCATCGGGCTCGCGCCGCGCGTAGATCGCCACGCCGCTGTAGCCCTTCTTCGTGGTGGCATCGCGGAACCAGGCCTTGTAGCCATCGGGGCAACAGCCGTTCTTCGCTCCCGCCTCACCGGTGAGCTGGTGCTCCTGCGCCTTGGTTTCCTGCACGCACAGCACATCCGCGTCCTGGCCGGCGAACCAGTCGAAGAAGCCCTTGCTCGCGGCCGAGCGCAGGCCGTTGGCGTTGAAGGTGACGATGCGCATGGGGAACCGGGCGTCGAGGCGGGAGATGTCGCGGGCAAGCGTAGCGGATTGCCGCGGCGCTATGCTCGGGCGATGCCCGCATCGCCCGACCTGCATGTCGTCCAGCTGGCGCCGGCGCTGGCCGACGCGGTCGGCGCGCTGCAGGTGACGCCGGAACAGCGCGCGTACGTGGGCGACGCCGTGGTCAACGTCGCCAACACGCTGCAGGATCCGCTCAGCGAAGGCATGGCGATCTTCCATGGCGACGTGCTGGTCGGTTCGTATCGGCTGGATTTCTCGCCCAACGCGATCACCGGACGACCGTATGCCGCGGCGAGCGTCGGCCTGCGCGCATTCCTCATCGACCATCGCTTCCAGGGACAGGGGCTCGGCGTACGCGCGATGTTGGCGTTGTGCGCCGACCTGCAGCTGCGCCATCCCTCGCGACGCGTCCTGCTGCTCGCCGTGCACGCACGCAACCGCGCCGGCATCGCCACCTATCGCGCGGCGGGCTTCGTCGCCACCGGCACCTGGCTCAGCGGCGGGCGCGGCGGCCCGCAGCAGCTGATGCTGCGCACGCTGGCCGCGCCTGTCGTGGCATCGGCACGCATGGGAGAATGCGCGGATGGATGACTTCCGGCGCCGCTTCCTCGACCTCGCCATGCGCGTGCAGGCCCTGCGCTTCGGCGAATTCACGCTCAAGTCCGGGCGCAGCAGTCCGTATTTCTTCAACGCCGGGCGCTTCGATTCGGGTGCGGCGCTGGCGATGCTGGCCGATTGCTATGCCGATGCGATCGACGCCGCGATTGCCCCGGCGACGTTCGACCTGCTGTTCGGCCCGGCCTACAAGGGCATTCCGCTGGCCAGCGCGCTGGCGTGCGGCTATGCGCGCCGAGGCCGCGACCTGCCGCTGGCCTTCAACCGCAAGGAAGCCAAGGCGCACGGCGAAGGCGGCAGCCTGATCGGCGCAGCGCTGGCGGGACGGCGCGTGCTGATCGTCGATGACGTCATCACCGCCGGCACCGCGATCCGCGAAGCGCTCGACCTGATCCGCGCCGCCGGCGGTACGCCCGCGGCGATCGTGATCGCGCTGGACCGCGAGGAAGTCGTGGATGCCGACGCCGTGCCACGCCGGTCGGCGGCGCAGGCGGTCGCAGCCGAACACGGACTGCCGGTGATCGCGGTGGCGACACTGTCCGACCTGCTTGCGTTTGCCGGGGAAAACCCGGAACTTGTCGCCGAACGCGAACGCCTGGTCGCCTATCGCAAGCGGTATGGCTGCCAGCGCGGCTGACACGGGCACGCCGAGTGTCGTCCTCATCGATTGCAGAACAGGGGCTGCAACCATGACCACCTTCCGCACCACCGCCATCGTCGTACTCGGCCTTGCCGCCTGCGCCGTTTCGATCGCGTCCGCGGCGCCTCCGGGGTCGACGCCGGGCAAGAAGCTGTACTGCTGGACCGACGCCGGCGGCCACAAGATCTGCGGCGACGCGCTGCCGCCGGAGGCCGCCGACCGCGCACGCACCGAGATCAGCGCCAAGAGCGGCATGCGCACCGGCGAGGTCGCGCGCGCGATGACCGCGGAGGAGCGCGCCGCCGCCGCGGTTGCGGCCGAACAGGCCCAGGCACAGGCCGCCGCCGAAGCCGCGCGCCAGCGCCGGGACCTCGCCATGGTCGAGTCCTACGGCACCGAGGCCGACCTGCGCCGCGCCTACGGTGAGCGCATCAGCCTGCTGGATTCGACCATCAAGGCCTCGCAGCTGGGCGTGGCCAACCTGCGACTGAGCCTGACCAGCCTGCTGGACCAGGCCAGCGACCTGGAGCTGGCGGGCAAGCCGGTGCCGGGTCCGCTGCTCGGCAACGTGCGCGGCCAGCATGCGGAACTGCAGAAACAGCAGCGCATCCTTGCCCAGCAGCAGCAGGACCGCGGCGAACTGGACGGCGAGTTCACCGATGCCGTCGCCCGTTATCGCAGCCTGAAGCAGGCCGAAGCCGGTGGCAGCGCCGCCGCGCCGGCATCCGCGCCGAACGGCTGATCCAGCGCCGGGACGCCCGGCGGTGCGCGGCTAACGGCCGCAGGTGCTGTCGCGCACGATCCGCAGCACCCGTTCGTACTCGGCTTTCGCCGCGGCCGCGTCCTCGGCGCGCGCGAATTTCCATCCGGCCTCCAGCTCACGCAGGCGCCGCTTCCACGCCGCGCAGGCGCCGCCATCGGGCACGCGCTGGCACTGGTCGGTCATCATCTGGCAGGCAACGCCGACGTTGTCGTCAGCGGTCCCGGCCATGTCGGTCGTCTGCAGGCGCACGCAACGCGGCGCTGGCGTGCCGGTTTCGCTGAGATAACTGTCGTTGTCGTAGGTATTGCACTGGTACAGCAGCGGTGGCGGCAGGCGGTCGGCATCGGCGATCGTCGTGGCCGCCGGCTCGGCGGCCACCGTTGCCGCAGGCGCCGTCGGGGCCGGTGCAACCGGCGCGGGCCGCGGCGGCGGCCGGTACGCCGGCATCGGCGGCGGCGCCTGGATCACCTGCCTTTTCTGTTTCGAGCCCTTCGGGCAGGGCACGTCGTTCTGCACGGTCAACGCGCCGAAGGCATCGGTGCAGCGGTAGATCACCACGCCCGCGGGCGATGCGTGCGCCGGCAGCAGCCATGCGGCCGCGCATATCGCCGCGAGCAATGCAGGCACCCGCATCAATGGCCTCCGCAATCGTCGTCCAGGCGCGCGTTGATGCCACGCTCCTCGACCCGCAAGGTGTCGCGCTCGCTCGGCATCGCGTTGAAGAAGCGACGGCGGATCTCGTCGCGGCGATCGACCATGCGCGCGCAGACTTCCTGCTGCGGCAGTGCGTGGCAGTCGTCGCGGATCCAGGTGCCGGCGCCGTACGCGAACCCGCGTCCGCCGCGGAAATGCCGGCCGCGGCCGTCGCCGTCGTGGGTGCCAACGGCGATGTGCGTGCCGCCGCTGTCCACGCGCAGGCCGCCCGAAACGCCGCCCGTACGCAGCCCACCGCGGCCGGCGAACACCGGATAGCCGAGCGTCCACAACGGCACCCAGCGTGGATTCCCTTCCGGGCTGTCGCTGGTGTAGGGATCGCCATCGGGCGGAACGCATTCGTACAGCGGCCGCGGCGCCCGCACGACCAACAGCCGCGGCGCCTCGTTGGATTGTGGTGCGACATTGCGCGCGGGAAGCGGCGCGACCGGTGGCGTGGTCGCATCGCGCGGCCGCAACATGCTGCGCGTCTGCTGCTTCTGGTTCGCCGCGCACGGCGTATCGCGCAGGGTCAGGTGGCCGGCGGCGTCCGTGCAGCGATAGATGGTGACCTGGTCGGCGCCACGCGCCGCCGGCATCGCGACCGCGAGGATCGATAGCAACACCAGGCTGGCCAGCATGCGCATGGGCGCATCTTGCGCGTCGCCATCGGCAGCGCCAAGCCGTGGGTGCGCGGGCGTTTCCGCGGGTTCAGCCGCGCAGGACGCGGCCGTCGCGCGCATCACGGATCGGGGTGGGCGCGGTAAGCGTGCCGGCATGGCCGTCGACGATGCCATCGAGCTGCGCGAACAGGTCCGGGTCGAAATCGTCCGGTGTACGCGGCGGCGGCGCTCCGGCCGGATTGGCGCTGGTCGACACCAGCGGCCCGCCGAAAGCGTCGCACAGGGCGATGACCTGCGGATGCGCGCTGACGCGCGCGGCGACGCCGTCGTGCATGCCGGTGATCCAGCGCGGGACGCGGCTGCTCGCCGGCACGATCCAGGTATGCGGGCCGGGCCAGGACGCGTACACGGCCTCGGCGCGGTCGGTCGGCAGCGCGTCCCAGTCGAGCAGGCCATCGAACTGCCCGAGGTCCGACGCGATCAGGATCAGGCCTTTCTCGACCGCGCGCTGCTTGAGCGCGAGCAGGCGCAGCACCGCGGCTTCATCGAACGGATCGCAACCCAGTCCCCACACCGCTTCGGTCGGATAGGCGACGACGCCACCGGAGTGGAGCACGCGTGCGGCTTCGGTCGGCGAGAGCTTTGCAGGCATTGGAAAACGATCAGAACGGTGCATCGTCCACGGCCGTCGGCGCGGACCGCTTGCCGACGGCCTTCGTCGCGGTTTTCTTCGCGGCCTTTTTCGCCGTTTTCTTCGCTACCTTCTTGCCGGTTTTCGTCGCCGTCTTCCGGGCTGTCTTCTTGGTTGCTTTTTTCGTCGCCTTCGCTGGCTTCTCGGCTTTCACCGCAGCCTTCGCCGGCGCCTTCTTCGCCGCGGCCTTCTTGCCGAAACGCCCGCGCATCGGCTTGCCGGTCTCGGCCAGCAGTTGCGTGACTTCCTCCAGCGTCAACGACGCGGGTTCGCGATCCTTGGGGATGCGCCCGTTGAGCTTGCCGTCGCTGATGTAGGGACCATAGCGGCCGTTGAGCACCTGGATGTCGCTGCCGTCGAAGGCCTTGATGATGCGGTTGCGCGCGATCTCTTCCTTCTCCTCGATCAGGAACACCGCACGCGCGAGGTCGACGGTGTAGGGATCGTCTTCCTTCTTCAGCGAGGCATACACGCTGCCGCGCTTGGCGAATGCGCCGAAGCGGCCGATGCCGACGCTGACCTCCTCGCCGTTGCTCTGCCCGAGCTTGCGCGGCAGCTTGAACAGCTCCAGCGCGTCGGCGAGCGAAATCGTGTGCATGCTCTGCCCGGGGCGCAGCGAGGCGAACGTCGGCTTTTCCGCCTCGTCTTCCGCGGTGCTGCCGATGGCGACATACGGCCCGTAACGCCCGAGGCGGACACTGACCGGCTTGCCGGTTTTCGGATCGGTCCCCAGTTCGCGCGCACCCGAGGCCTCGCTGCGGTCGACCGATTCGGTCTTCTCGTCGACCAGCTGCTTGAACGGCGCCCAGAAGCGCTCCATCAACGGCACCCATTCCTCCTCGCCGCGACTGACCGCGTCGAGCTCGTCCTCGAGCTTGGCGGTGAAGTCGTAATCGACGTACTGGGTGAAGTGGCCGGACAGGAACTTCGACACCGCGCGGCCGACGTCCGACGGGCGGAAGCTGCGGCTCTCCATCTCGACGTACTTGCGGAACAGCAGCGTCTGGATGATCGAGGCGTACGTCGACGGCCGGCCGATGCCGTATTCCTCCAGCGCCTTGACCAGCGCGGCTTCGGTGAAGCGCGGCGGCGGCTGGGTGAAGTGCTGGTCGGCGTGGATGCGTTCGAGCGGCACGCGATCACCGATCTTCATCACCGGCAGCTTGCGGCCTTCGTCCTCGTCTTCCTTGCCGCGGGTGTCCTTGCCTTCCTCGTAGACGGCGAGGAAGCCCGGATCGACGACGGTGGTGCCGGAGGCGCGGAAGCTGTGCTCGCTGCCGGCGGCGAGGTCGACCGACACGGTGTTGAGCGTGGCCGGCACCATCTGCGACGCGACCGCGCGCTTCCAGATCAGTTCGTACAGCCGACGCTCGTCGTCGCTGAGATAACGCGCGACCTGCGCCGGCGTGCGCAGCGCCGAACTCGGGCGCACCGCTTCGTGCGCTTCCTGCGCGTTCTTGGACTTGTTCTGGTAGAAGTTCGGCTTGTCCGGCAGCGCGTGCGTGCCGAAGTCGCGCGCGATCACGTCGCGGATCTCGCCCAGCGCATCGGCCGACAGGTTCAGCGAGTCGGTACGCATGTAGGTGATCAGGCCGACGGTGCCCTCGTCGCCGATCGCCACGCCCTCGTAGAGTTTCTGCGCGACCTGCATCGTGCGGCGGGTGGTGAAGCCGAGCTTGCGCGAGGCTTCCTGCTGCAGCGTCGAGGTCGTGAACGGCGGCGACGGCCGGCGCTTGCGTTCCTTGCTGGCGACGTCGGTGACGTGCAGCGCGCCACCGGCGGCGCGCACGATGCGTTCGCGCGCTCCTTCCGCGCGCTCGCCGTCGGTGACGGTGAACTGCTCGAACTTCTTTCCGTCGAGCTTCGCGAGCTTGGCGGTGAACGGCTGCGCCGGATGCGCGCACTCGGCCTCGATCGACCAGTACTCGCGCGCGACGAAGGCTTCGATCTCCTCCTCGCGCTCGACGATCATGCGCAGCGCCGGCGACTGCACGCGGCCGGCGGAGAGACCGCGCTGGACCTTGCGCCACAGCACCGGGGAAAGATTGAAGCCGACCAGGTAATCCAGCGCGCGACGCGCCTGCTGCGCGTCGACCAGGTTCGCGGCGATCGCCCGCGGCTGGTTCATCGCTTCCTTGATCGCGCGTGGGGTGATCTCGGTGAACACCACCCGCTGCAGCGATTTGTCCTTGAGCAGCCCGCGTTCGCGCAGGATCTCGGCGATGTGCCAGCTGATCGCCTCGCCTTCGCGGTCCGGGTCGGTCGCCAGGAACAGGTGGTCGGCGCTCTTGGCGGCCTTGGCGATGGCGTCGACGTGGCGTTCGTTCTTCTCGATCAGGTCGTAACGCATGGCGAAGCCGTGCGCGGGATCGACCGCGCCTTCCTTCGGCACCAGGTCACGGACATGGCCGTAGGACGCCAGGACGGTGAAGTCCTTGCCCAGGTACTTGTTGATCGTCTTGGCCTTGGCCGGCGACTCGACGATCAGGAGGTTCTTGGCCATGGCGGCGGAGGGTCTCGTGGGCTGCAGTGGCACGCCGTGAAGGCGGGCCCGGGGGACGGCGGAGGGCCAGAGAAGGCAAACGCCCGGAGCAGGCTCCAGGCGTTCGGCGTTTTCCTTATTACAGTGGAATCACGGCGCGGTCGCCGCTGTCAAGCCACGGTCGCCGGACGGCCGCGGACAGGGACGGCGGAGCGGCCGTCGGAACGGCCGTCGCTGGACGCTAGTGCACCGGCTCGGGCTCGTCCAGGAACATCTGGGTTTCCATCCACGCATAGGCCGCTTCAGAGCCCGGCTGGTTGAACAGGACCATCAGCACGACCCACTTCAGGTCGTCCAGGTCGAGCTCGTCCTGGTCCAGCGCCATCGCCCGGTCCAGCACCAGTTCGCGCTGGCCGGCGTCGAGGATGCCCTGCTGCTCCAGGAACATCAGGAAGCCGCGGGATTCGACGTCGAGCTTGTCCAGCTCGGGACCGAAGAAGACCCGGACCGGGCCGTCGGCGCGCGGCACGCCCGCGTCCGGACGCTGTTCGGCGAGCGCATTGAGCCAGTCGAAGGCCTTGTGGATTTCGGCGGCAGCGAAGCCGGCCTGGGTCAGTTCGTTGAACAGCGGACCGCTGCTGAGGGCATCGCGATCGCCGATCGGCGGGGCGGTTTCTTCGGTGAAATAGTGTTCGAACAGGTACAGCAGGACATCCAGGATGCTTTCTTTCATTTCCCCCGGCCTGCGCCGCGGCGCTGTGGAGAGGAACGGAGCGGCCACGCAGGCCCGCGCCGAGATATCGCCATCGGGCTCCCAGCCCGCCGACGCCTTGGCACCGGGCGACCCGGCACCGCCATCGCCCGATCCCCTTGGGCGACGGTCGCAACGCCTCCCTGCGTTGCCTTGCGAGGGCCCGGTCGCGGTCCGGTCGAGCCATCAGCGCTTGCGGGAATAACGGCCGTGCTCGACGCACACCCGGCCTTCCAGCTCCATCGCCAGCAGCATGGAGGACAGTTCCGCAGCCGTCAATTGCGTGCGTGAGACCAGGCGATCCATACCGGTTGGGTCGTGGCCCAGGGCCTGCCACAACCGCTGGTAGATCGGATCGGCAGGCTGCCGATCGGCATCCGCCACCGGCGAAGCTGTCCGACCGTCTTCCGCAGCCCCGGAGTTGGGGTCGGCCAGGCGACCACGCAAGGCTTCGGCCAGCTCAGCCGCCAAGGGACCGATGGCGGCGATGACCTCCGCGGCGCTCTCGACCAGGCCCGCCCCTTCCCGGATCAGGCGATGGCAACCGCGGGCCATCGGGTTGTGGATGGAGCCCGGGACGGCGAACACGTCACGGCCGGATTCGTTGGCCATGCGTGCGGTGATGAGTGCGCCGGAACGTTCGGCGGCCTCGACCACGAGGGTTCCCAGCGCGAGCCCGGCGATGATCCGGTTGCGGCTGGGGAAATTTTCCCGGCGCGCACCGGTTCCGGGTGGATGTTCGCTGACGATCGCGCCCGCGGCGCGGATGCGCGCATGCAGCCCGGCATTCGTGCGCGGGTAGGGGATGTCGGGACCGGTGCCAAGCACGGCGATGGTGCGGCCGCCGGCGGCCAGCGCGCCTTCGTGCGCGGCGGTATCGATGCCCGCCGCCAGCCCGCTGGTCACCGCCAGGCCCGACGTGGCCAGCGCCCGGGCGAAATCACCGGCGTTGTCGCGCCCGCCGGCGCTCGGCGAGCGGCTGCCGACGACCGCCACCGATGGATGCCACAGGCAGGCCGGATCGCCGGCGACGAACAGCAGCAGGGGTGCGGTGGGGATGCGCCGCAACAGCGCGGGATAGTCCGCGTCGTGCCAGCCCAGGAGGTGGTGCTCGGGCGCCGCCAGCCAATCGCGGCAGCGCGCCTGCTGCTCGGCATCGGGCTGTCGCAGCGCGCGGACCTGGTCGGCGTCCAGGCCGTGGCTGCGCCAGTTGCGCGGACCCGCGGCGAGCGCCGTCACCGCGGAAGCGTGGGTCTCCAGCAATCGCTTCCGCGCACCGACGCTACCACCGGCCAGGGCGATGAGCAGCAGCGCTTCGGCTTCGGTGTCGGTGGCAGGGTTGCCCATCGCACCAGCCTGGCGCGCAAACGAAGACGGCGCCCTAGGGCGCCGTCGCGGATCACTGTCGGAAAATGCCGGCGGCTGCAGCGCAGCCGGCGCGCACGACTCAGTACGGCGCGTCCGGGTGCTTGAGCTCATAACCGACGCGGGTCGGCTTGATGCTGTCCATCACCAGCGCGTAGCTGACCTTGTCGAAGGTGCGGAACACCATCACGTGCCCGGCGAACTCGTCGGGCAGCCGCACCTTGGCGCCATCCGGCACGGTGTCCTCGCTACGGTCGCCATAACGGACCTTGTCGACGACATTGCTGCCGACGCGCCAGACCGAGAACACGGTGCCGTTGTCCACGCCCTCGCGCGAGCCGACCGACAACGCGACCACGTCATGCGGGCCACCGCCGCTGAGCATGTCGGCCACCGCCAGCACCCGCGCGCGGCCGTATTCGAGCTGCTGCTTGGGCGGGTGCGGGAAGAACTGCAGGTCGTAGGCTTGCGCGTCGACCGGGATCAGGCGATCGCCGGCGCGGACCTCGCGGCCCTCGTCGTCCAGCAGCAGCGTGGTCGCCTTGATGCCACCGACCTCGCCACGCGTGACCGTGCCGGTGGTGAGCTGCATCAACTCGAAGCCAAGCAGTTCGCTGCCCTGGTCCGGGGTGACGGCGTCGGTCCAGTAGTTCTGGAAATCAATCAGCCGGCGACCACGGAAATCGAGGTCGTCCTTGTGGAAGATGTCGCAGCAGACGGCCCGGTCCAGGCGCGTGTAGCGCTGGCTCGGCCGCACCACCGCATAACGCTGGCCCGGCTGCGCGCCGGCGAGGCCGCGCACGTAGGCCACCTGCCCTTCGGCGCCGCGCAGGCGGTCGTCCTCGAGCCCAACCACATAAGGCATCTGGTCGAACTGGTCGACCACGCGCAGGTTCTTCAGGAACGGCTCGACCTGCGCCAGCGGCACGGCGTTGATCGCCGCCTCGTTGCGGGGGCCCGGCTGCACCGCGACGCGGTCCAGGTAGGCCAGGCTGATCACGTCGCCCGGGTAGATCAGGTGCGGATTGTTGATCTGCGGGTTGGCCTGCCAGATTTCCGGCCACAGCCACGGGCGCTTGAGGAAGCGTCCGGCGATGTCCCACAGCGTGTCACCGCGCTTGACGACATAGGTATCCGGATGGTCGCCGCGCATTTCCACGGCCGCGGCGTAGGTCGCGACGGTCAGCAGCGCGACGGCGGCAACCTGCAGGCAGGTCCTGGCCGTACGCCTCGTTTTCGTGCGGCCGCCCTTCGACGCGCGCTCAAGCATTGCGTCCATCTACCCGCTCCCCTTGGAGATTTTCCCCTGCTGCAACGGCAATATAGCCCACAAGCGCCGCGTCTTGGCAAGCCCGCGGCGGTACAATCGGCATGGCGCCGCCCGGCCCTGATGCTGGTGTGACCGTCGCCCCCGTTTTCACCGCCCCGCTTCCGCCATGGCCCAGCTCACCATCCTCGAATTCCCCGACCCCCGGCTGCGCACCCGCGCGGCAGCGGTGGATCCGGCCTGGCTGGCCGAAAGCGCCACCCAGCAGCTGATCGACGACATGTTCGAGACGATGTACGAGGCGCCCGGCATCGGCCTGGCCGCGAGCCAGGTCGACGTGCACCGGCGCTTCATGGTCATCGACGTATCGGAGGACCGCTCGCAGCCCCGCGTGTTCGTCAACCCGCAGATCACCGCGCGCGAGGGCGAGCAGGTCTACCAGGAAGGCTGCCTGTCGGTGCCGGGCATCTTCGCCGACGTGACCCGCAGCAACGCGATCACCGTCACCGCGCTCGACCGCCACGGTGCTTCGTTCGAACTGCAGGCCGACGGCCTGCTCGCGGTCTGCGTGCAGCACGAGATGGACCACCTGGAAGGCAAGCTGTTCGTGGATTACCTCTCGCCGCTCAAGCGCGAGCTGGTCCGCAAGAAGCTGGCCAAGCAGCGCAAGCAGGACGCGGCCTGATCGCCTTGCCGGTCTCCGGGGTTACGCACGACTCCTGCTTGATCCCGAACAGCTGCGGATCGCGCGGCTTCTGCCACGCATGATCGCCGGAACCACCGCATGTCGCTGAGGATCGTTTTCGCCGGTACGCCGGACTTCGCGGTGCCGTCGCTGCGCGCCGCCGCGCAGCGCAACGAAGTCGTCGCCGCCTACACCCAGCCCGATCGCCCGGCCGGACGCGGACGCGGGCTGCAGCTGTCTCCGGTCAAGCGCGAAGCGCTGGTGCGCGGCATCCCGGTGTTGCAGCCCGAATCGCTGAAGGGCGCGCTCGCAGGCGATGCGCTGCGCGCGCTGCAACCAGACCTGCTGGTGGTCGTCGCCTATGGATTGATCCTGCCCAAAGCGATCCTCGCCATCCCGCGACTGGGTTGCTGGAACGTGCACGCATCGCTCCTGCCGCGCTGGCGCGGCGCGGCGCCGATCCAGCGCGCGATCGAAGCCGGCGACCGCGAGACCGGCGTGTGCCTGATGCAGATGGAAGCCGGTCTCGACACCGGCCCGGTGCTGCTGTCGCAGCAGCTGGCGATCGGCGCGGAGGAAACCGGCGGCCAACTGCACGACCGACTCGCCGCGCTCGGCGCGCAGACGCTGGCCGACGGCCTGGGCCTGCTGCGTGCGGGCATGCGTCCGGTGCCGCAGCCGCAACCGGGCATCGGCGTCACCTACGCCCGCAAGCTCGACAAGGCCGAGGCACGCCTCGACTGGGCGCAGCCAGCCGCGCAACTGGCGCGCAAGGTGCGCGCGTTCAATCCCTGGCCGATGGCCGATGCGCTGCTCGCCGGCGAACGCGTGCGCGTGCATGGTGCGATCGCGATCGACACCGCGACTGCTGCCGCGCCCGGTCGCGTCATCGCCGCCGGACGCGACGGCATCGACGTTGCCTGCGGCAAAGGCGCGTTGCGCATCCGCGTGCTGCAGCGCGAAGGCGGGCGCGCGATCACCGCCGCCGATTACCTCAATGCGCGCGGCGCGCAGCTCGTCGATGCCGGATAACGGCGCAATCGCGGGCGGCGGACTGCGGGTGCTGCATGCGGACGACACGCTCGCCGTCGTCGCCAAGCCCGCCGGCCTGATGGTGCACGACAGCGCGCTCGCGCGCGGCGAACACGACTTCGCCGCCGATCGCCTGCGCGAACAGTTCGCGCGTCCCATCTTCCTCGTGCATCGCCTGGATCGCGCCACCAGCGGTTGCCTGCTGCTCGCCTTCGATCGCGACACCGCGTCGCGGCTGGGCAAGACGCTGATGGCCGGCGAGGTCGACAAGCACTACGTCGCAGTCTGTCGCGGTTGGCCGGAAGCGGCTTTCACCATCGACCATCCGCTCGACGGCGGCCCCGGCAAGCCGCAGAAGAAGCCCGCCGTGACCCACTTCATCCGCGTGGCAACCACGGAACTCGCGCTGCCCTCGGCCGGCTTCGCGACCTCGCGTTACGCATTGCTGCAGGTGCGGCCCGACACCGGCCGCTTCCGCCAGATCCGTCGCCACCTCAAGCATGTGTCGCACCACCTCATCGGCGACAGCAGCCATGGCGACGGCCGCCACAACCGCACGTTCCGCGCGCTCGGCATCCACCGGATGCTGCTGCATGCGCAGCGGCTGCGATTCGTGCATCCGCATACGGGCGAACGGATCGACGCGGTCGCGCCGGTGGATGCGGAATTCGACGCGGCGTTGCGTTTGTTCGGGACGTCCGATCCGGCAATCGCCTGACGACGCCAACGACACGCAGGTGAGTGGGCCGGGCGCGCGGCATCGCGCCGGATCGCAGGCGCGCCCTACAATCCGACCATGCTCACGGTCGCCGACAACGTGGAGATCGCCGACGACGAACTCGTCGAGCGCTTCGTGCGCGCGACCGGGCCCGGCGGCCAGAACGTCAACAAGGTCGCGACCGCGGTCGAACTGCGTTTCGACGTCGCGCATTCGCCGTCGTTGCCCGAACCCGTGCGCGAGCGCCTGCTCGCCAAGCGCGACCGGCGCCTGACGCTCGACGGCGTCTTCGTCATCAGCGCGCAGCGCTTCCGCACCCAGGAGCGCAATCGCGAGGATGCACGCACGCGGCTGGCGGCGTTCATCGCTTCCGGCCTGCACGCGCCGACACCGCGGATCGCGACCCGGCCCACGCGCGCATCGAAGCAGCGACGGCTGGACGCCAAGCGCGGACGCAGTACGATCAAGCAGGGGCGCGCCACGCGCGACTGGGACTGACGCTTGCGCATGCGCGAGGATCCGACCGCCGGCGACATCGTGTTGCCGTTGCCGCCGAACGCGCCGCGGACCGGCGGCCGCTTCGGGCGGTGGCTCGGGCGCAGCATCCTGCGCATCGGCGGCTGGCGCATGGTCGGCGCGTTTCCCGACATCCCCAAGCTCGTGCTGGTCGGCGCGCCACATTCGTCCAACTGGGACGGCATCTGGGGCTTCGCCGCCAAGCTCGCGCTTGGCCTGGACATCAAGATCCTGGGCAAGCGCGAACTGTTCTGGTGGCCGCTGGGCGCGATCCTCGGCCGCCTTGGCGTCATCGCCGTCGACCGTGGCGCCGCGCACGGCGTGGTCGAACACCTCGCCGAAAAAATGGCGGCAAGTGACAAATTGTGGTTCGGTCTGGCGCCCGAGGGCACCCGCAAGCCGGTCGAACGCTGGAAACCGGGATTCTGGAAGATCGCCAAGGCCGCAGGCGTCCCGGTGCTGCCGGCCTACTTCCATTATCCCGACAGGATCATCGGCATCGGCGCGCCGTTCGAGCTGACCGACGACATGGCCGCGGACATCCGCCGGATCCGCGCCTGGTACCGGCCCTGGCAGGGACGACACCACGGCACGTTCTGATGCGGCCTGCGCCGTGTCCTGCGTGGCATGTCTTTTGCGTCCTGCGTCTGTAACTGCGCACTGCGTCTCATTTCAGCGGGCCGCGAGTCATCGCCGGGGCGGGGACAAGGGGAAGGGCATGCATATCCTGATCACAGGTGGCGCGGGCTTCATCGGCTCGCATCTGGTCGACCTGCACCTGGCGCGCGGCGATCAGGTCCACGTCGTCGACGACCTGTCGACCGGCGTGCGCGCCAACCTCGCGCCGCACGAGCCGGATCCGAATTTCCGTTTCGACCAGGCCGACGTCCTGACATGGGACCGCCTTGAGCAGGTGGTCGGCTGGGCAGACCGGATCTACCACCTGGCCGCGGTCGTCGGCGTCTATCGCGTCATCGCCGAACCGACCAAGGTGCTTGCGACCAACATCGCCGGCTGCGAACGCATGCTGCGCGCCGCGCGCGAGGGCGGCTGGAAGCCGCAGGTCGTCGTCGCCTCCAGTTCCGAGGTCTATGGCCACAACGACGAGCAGGTGCTGCACGAGGACCAGGACCTGGTCGTCAGCAGCCGCGCGGGGACGCGCTGGGGCTATTCGGTCAGCAAGATCGCCGACGAGGCGCTATGCCTGTCCTACGCGCAGCGCTTCGACATCCCGGCCGTGATCGCGCGCTTCTTCAACACCATCGGCCCGCGCCAGATCGGGCGCTACGGCATGGTGGTGCCTCGCTTCGTCGCGCAGGCAGTGCGCAACGAACCGATCACCGTGTTCGGCGGCGGCATGCAGACGCGCTCGTTCTGCGATGTCCGCGACACCGTCGTCGCATTGGATGCGCTGGCCAACCGCGCCGGCCGGGACACCGTGGTCGCCAACGTCGGCAACGATCGCGAGATCAGCATCCACGATCTCGCGCAGCTGGTGATCACGCGGGCCGGCAGCCGTTCGCAGATCCGCAACATGGCACTGGTCGAGGCCTACGGGGAGGATTTCGAGGACATCCGCCGGCGCCGGCCGAGCCTGGAGCGGCTGCGCGGCCTCACCGGCTTCGAACACCGTTACACGCTGGAACAGACGATCGACGACCTGATCGCTGCCGAACGTCTGCGT
>Ga0308176_10001295_pt1 | contig 15672 bp, 12 predicted proteins | sample PhyCR2_3_FD_203890 | JGI IMG/M metagenome (GOLD analysis project Ga0308176, IMG submission 203890) | Soil microbial communities from UC Gill Tract Community Farm, Albany, California, United States - DLSLS.C.R2 | ecosystem: Environmental > Terrestrial > Soil > Agricultural land | place: USA...
CGCCGAACGACCGCGGCTACCCGGTGCGGGTGGAGGCCCCCGACGGCTGCCCGGTGTTCGCCACCAGGACGGTGGCCGGCTTCGACCCGTCGGCTCCGACCCCGCGGTGGATCGCCCGGCGTGTGCAACTGGCCGGGATGCGGCCCATCTCGCTGGCCGTCGACGTCACCAACTACGTGATGCTCGAGCTCGGTCAGCCGATCCACGGGTACGACGGGGACAGGCTGGCCGGGCCCATCGTCGTACGACGGGCGGAGCCAGGGGAGACCCTGACCACCCTGGACGGCGTCACCCGCAAGCTCGACCCGGAGGACCTGCTGATCACCGACGACAGCGGACCGATCGGGATGGCCGGGGTGATGGGCGGGCAGACCACCGAGCTGTCCGGAAGCACCAGCCACGTGGTGATCGAGGCCGCGCACTTCGCCCCGGTCACGGTGTTCCGCACCGCCCGGCGGCACAAGCTGCCCTCGGAGGCGTCGAAGCGGTTCGAGCGGGGGGTCGACCCGCTGCTGCCGGAGTACGCCGCGGACCGGGTCGCGCAGCTGCTCGTCGAGCACGGCGGCGGCACGGTCACCGACGGGGTCACCTACGTCGGCCGGGCGCCGGAGACCGCGCCGATCACGATGGACGCCGACCTGCCGGCGCGGGTGACCGGCATCCCGGTCGACGGCCCGACCGCCGTGGCCCACCTGGAGTCCGTCAGCTGCGCGGTGACCGTCGACGGTGACCGGCTCACCGCCACCCCGCCGTCATGGCGGCCGGACATCACCGACCCCTACGACCTGGTCGAGGAGGTCGCGCGGCTGGTCGGCTACGACAAGGTCCCCTCGGTGCTGCCGCCGGCGCCTCCCGGCCGGGGGCTCACCCGGCGGCAGCGGCTGCGCCGGCGGGTGGGCTTCGCGTTGGCCGGCGCCGGTCTGGTGGAGGTCAAGACCTACCCGTTCCTGGGGCAGGGCGACCTGGACGCACTGGGGCTGCCGGCCGACGACGTGCTGCGCGAGACGGTGCGGATCGCCAACCCGCTGTCGGAGGAGCACCCGGAGCTGGCCACCACGCTGCTGCCCGGTGTGCTGCGCGCCGCGGCCCGCAACCTCAGCCGCGGCATGCCGAACGTGGCGCTGTTCGAGACCGCGGCCGGCTTCTTCCCGACCAAGGAGCGGCTCAAGGCGCCGATCCCGGGCGTGGACGGGCCCCCGTCCCTCGACGAGCTCGAGGCGCTGCACGCCGCCGTGCCACCGCAGCCGCTGCTGCTGACCGCGCTGCTGTGCGGCGACCGTGTGCAGGGCGGCTGGTGGGGCGCCGGCCGCCCGGCCACCTGGGCGGACGCGGTCCAGGTGGTCCGCGAGGTCGCCGACGTGCTGGGTGTCTCGGTGGAGGTCGCGGCCGCGCAGCGAGCCCCGTGGCACCCGGGCCGGTGCGCGCGGGTGTTCGTCGGCGGCCAGGAGATCGGGCACGCCGGGGAGCTGCATCCCCGGGTGTGCAAGGCGTACGGCGTCTCTCCGCGCACCTGCGCGGTCGAGGTCGACCTGGACGCGGTGATCGCAGCCGCCCCGTCCGTCGTACCGGCACCGGAGTTCTCCAGCTACCCGGTCGCCAAGGAGGACGTGGCGCTGACCGTCGACCACGCGTTGCCCGCGGCGACGCTCGCCGCCACGCTGCGCGAGGGCGCCGGCGAGCTGTGCGAGTCGGTGCGGCTGTTCGACGTCTACACCGGTGCGCAGATCGGCGAGGGCAAGAAGTCGCTCGCGTTCGCGCTCCGGTTCCGGGCCAAGGACCGGACGCTCACCGAGGCCGAGACGGGCGCCGCCCGCGACGCCGCCGTCGCGCTCGCCGCCGAACGGCACGGAGCCGTCCAGCGCGCCTGAGCCTTACCGATATCGGTACGTCTACCGCGACGTATGGGTCGCGGTAGCGACACGATATCGGTACGTCTACCGCGACGTATGGGTCGCGGTAGCGACACGATGTCGGTACGACGAGGGTCAGTCGACGAGCTCGGTGGGGCGGGCCACCACGTCGACGAGCGCACCATTGCCCAGGACACCGCGGCGCAGCACGGTGATTTCGGTCCGCGTACCGATGGCGTCGTCGAGCAGCAGCCGCTGCAGCGACTGCGCGTCGCCGAGCGGGGTCCCGTTCACGGCCAGCACCAGATCGCCGGCGCGCAGGCCGCTGGCCTCGGCCGGGCTGGCCTGGACCACCTCGACGACCCGCAGCGCAGAGCGCTGACCGGTGCGCTCGGCCCACGGCGAGGGCAGGGGAGCGGGCGCCGTCACCAGGCCCAGGAACGCCCGCCGTACCCGCCCGTCGTGCATCAGCGCGTAGATGATCCGCCGGGTGGTGGCGTTGACGGGCACCGCGAGCCCGACGCCGATTCCCGCCACCGCGGTGTTGATGCCCACCACCCGCCCCTGGGCGTCGGCGAGGGCGCCACCGGAGTTGCCGGGGTTGAGCGCGGCGTCGGTCTGGATCACGTCCTCGATGAGCCGGGTGGCCATCCTGGTGCCAGCCGGCATCGACCGTCCCAGGGCGCTCACCACGCCCGCTGTCACGGTCCCGGCCAGGCCCAGCGGGTTGCCGACCGCGACGACCAGCATCCCGACGCGGAGCCGGTCCGCGTCGCCGTACTCCGGCGGCTCCGGGACCGATCGGTCGGCGCGCAGGATGGCCAGGTCGGAGAGCGGGTCGCGGCCCACCACCGTGAACCGGGCGGTCACCCCGTCGGAGAACGACGCCTCCCCGTCCCGCGCGGAACCGACGACGTGGGCGTTGGTGACCAGGTGCCCTTCGTGGGTGAGCACGACGGCCGAGCCGGCCGACTCGCCGCGGCTGCGGTGCACGCGCACCGCAGCCACCCGGGGAGTCAGGGCGGTGGCGACGCCGGCGACCACCCGGGAGTACCCGTCGAGAGGCTCCTCGTGCTGTGAGGAGCCGTCCAGGAAGTCCATGTCCGCTCCTGGGAGTTACATGATTACAAGCCAACGAAGCGCGGGCCCGGAAGATTCCCGGGACCCGGTCGGGTGCTCATGCGCGAAAATGTATACTCATGCGCATGTCTGAGGAGACCCGCGTCAGCGTCGCCGTCGCCGGAGCCAGTGGGTACGCCGGCGGAGAGGTGCTGCGCCTGCTGCTCGGCCACCCGCACGTCACCATCGGGGCGCTCACCGGAGCCTCCAACGCGGGCCAGCCGCTGGGCGCGCTGCAGCCGCACCTGCTGCCGCTGGCCGACCGGGTGCTGGAGGAGACCACGCTGGAGACCCTGGCCGGCCACGACGTGGTGTTCCTGGCGCTGCCGCACGGCCAGTCCGGCCCGCTGGCGGCGCAGCTGCCCGAGGACACCGTGGTCATCGACTGCGGCGCGGACTTCCGGCTCACCGACCCGGCGGACTGGGCGCGGTTCTACGGCGGCGAGCACGCCGGCTCCTGGCCCTACGGGCTCCCCGAGCTCGGTGACCAGCGCGAGCAGCTCTCCGGCGCACGCCGGATCGCGGTCCCCGGCTGCTACCCGACGGTGTCCACCCTCGCGCTCGCCCCGGCGGTCGCCGCGGGCATCGTCGACCCGGCCGACGTCGTCGTGGTGGCCGCGTCGGGAACCTCCGGCGCCGGCAAGTCGGCCAAGCCGCACCTGCTCGGCTCGGAGGTGATGGGCTCGACCAGCGCCTACGCCGTGGGCGGCGTGCACCGGCACACCCCGGAGATCACCCAGAACCTCTCGCTGCTCAGCGACCGGCCGGTGCGGGTCTCGTTCACCCCGCTGCTCGTGCCGATGCCCCGCGGCATCCTGGCCACCGGCTCCGCACCGACCACGGTGTCGGCGGGGGAGGCCTACGCCGTGTACCAGAAGGCCTACGCCGACGAGCCGTTCGTGCACGTGCTACCCGAAGGGCAGTGGCCGCAGACCAAGGCGGTGACCGGCTCCAACGCCGTGCACGTGCAGGTCACCGTGGACGCCGACGCCGGACGGCTGGTGGCTGTGGGGGCGGTCGACAACCTGGCCAAGGGGACCGGCGGCGCCGCCGTGCAGTGCATGAACCTCGCCCTCGGGCTGCCGGAGACGACCGGCCTGACCACGATCGGACTCGCGCCATGAGAGACACCCCACGAAACTGCTCACTTCGTTCGCACTTCCGCGGGGACCCCGAATGAGCGTCACTTCCCCCAAGGGCTTCCGGGCCTCGGGCGTCACGGCCGGGCTGAAAGCTTCCGGCGACCCCGACGTCGCCCTGGTCGCCAGCGACGGGCCGAAGTACGCCTCGGCCAGCGTGTTCACCTCCAACCGGTGCAAGGCCAACCCGGTGCTGTGGAGCGAGCAGGTCGCCAGGGGCGGCATCGTCAAGGCGGTGGTGCTCAACTCCGGTGGCGCGAACTGCTACACCGGCGCCGAGGGGTTCGCCACCACGCACGCCACCGCGGAGCGGGTGGCCGCCGGCCTCGGCATCGGCGCGGGGGAGGTGGTGGTCTGCTCCACGGGTCTGATCGGGCTGATGAACGACCGCGACGTGCTGCTGACCGGGGTCGAGGCCGCTCTCGGTTCCCTGCAGTACGACGGAGGGCCCGATGCCGCGCGGGCGATCATGACGACAGACTCGGTCCGCAAGCAGGTGCACGTCGAGGGCGACGGCTGGAGCATCGGCGGGATGGCCAAGGGCGCCGGCATGCTCGCGCCCCAGCTGGCCACCATGCTCGTCGTACTCACCACCGACGCCGACCTGACCTCCGAACAGGCCGCCCAAGCGCTGCGGACGGCCACCCGGGTGAGCTTCGACCGGGTCGACTCCGACGGCTGCATGTCCACCAACGACACCGTCACGCTGATGGCCAACGGCGCCTCCGGTGTCGCACCGGACCCCCAGGGCTTCACCGAGGCGCTGACCAAGGCCTGCACCGACCTGGCTCTGCAGCTGCTCGCCGACGCGGAAGGCGCCGACCACGAGATCGCGATCACCGTCCTCGGAGCAGCCACCGAGGACGACGCCGTGGAGGTGGGCCGGTCGGTCGCTCGCAGCAACCTGTTCAAGGCCGCCGTCTTCGGCAAGGACCCGAACTGGGGACGGGTCCTGGCCTCCATCGGCACCACGTCCGCGGCCTTCGACCCGGCCGACCTCGACGTCGCGATGAACGACGTCTGGGTGTGCAAGGCCTCGGAGCCGCACGAGCCGCCGGACGGCGTAGACCTCAGCGGCCGACAGGTCACCGTGACCATCGACCTCAAGTCCGGGCCGGCCCGCGCGACCGTGTGGACCAACGACCTCACGCACGCCTACGTGCACGAGAACTCCGCCTACTCCAGCTGACGAGACGAGACCATGACGACCACGAACGGCAACGGACCGCAGCTCAGCGGACGGCGGGCCCGTGCGCTGGCCAAGGCCGCCGTCCTCACCGAGGCGCTGCCCTGGCTGGAGCAGTTCCACGGCAAGACGGTGGTGATCAAGTACGGCGGCAACGCGATGGTCGACGACCAGCTCAAGCAGGCGTTCGCCGAGGACATCGTGTTCCTGCGGTACGCCGGTCTGCGCCCGGTCGTCGTGCACGGCGGCGGCCCGCAGATCTCGGCGATGCTGGACCGGCTCGGCATCGACAGCGAGTTCAAGGGCGGCCTGCGAGTGACCACCCCGGAAGCGATGGACGTGGTCCGCATGGTGCTGGTCGGCCAGGTGGGCCGCGAGCTGGTCGGCCTGCTGAACGCGCACGGCCCGCTGGCCGTCGGGCTGTCCGGCGAGGACGCCGGCCTGTTCACCGCCGAGCGCACCGGACCCTTGATCAACGGGGAGCGGGTCGACGTCGGCCTGGTCGGCGACGTCGTCAAGGTGCGCCCCGAGGCGGTGCTCGACCTCATCGACGCCGGCCGGATCCCGGTGGTGTCCAGCGTCGCGCCGGACGAGACCGGCGTGGTGCACAACGTCAACGCGGACACCGCCGCGGCCGCGCTGGCGGCGGCCCTGGACGCGGAGAAGCTGCTGGTGCTCACCGACGTCGAGGGGCTCTACCGCGACTGGCCGGCCAGCGACGAGGTGATCGGCCAGATCGACGCCGACGAGCTGGCCGCGCTGCTGCCGAGCCTCGCCTCCGGGATGGTGCCGAAGATGCAGGCCTGCCTGGACGCGGTGCGCAGCGGCGTGTCCAAGGCGAGCGTGATCGACGGCCGCATCCCGCACTCCCTGCTGCTCGAGGTCTTCACCGACGAGGGGAGCGGCACCATGGTCGTCCCGAGCCGCACCGCGAGCGATTTCGTCGACCTGGAGGACCTGTGACCCAGCAGTGGCAGGAGCGCTACGCCCGCTCCCTGATGAACACCTTCGGCCCGCCGAAGCTGGTGCTCGCCCGCGGGGAGGGCGCCTACGTCTGGGACACCGACGGCAACCGGTACCTCGACCTGCTCGGCGGGATCGCCGTCAACGCCCTCGGGCACGCCCACCCCGCCCTGGTCGGGGCGGTGACCGACCAGCTGCGCACCCTGGGCCACGTCTCGAACTTCTTCGCCACCGAGCCGCAGATCCGGCTCGCCGAGAAGCTGCTCGACCTGCTCGGGGCCGAGGGGAAGGTGTTCTTCGCCAACTCCGGCACCGAGGCCAACGAGGCGGCGTTCAAGCTGACCCGGCGCACCGGCCGCACCGGTCTGGTCGCCGCCGAGGGCAGCTTCCACGGCCGCAGCATGGGCGCCCTGGCGCTGACCGCCAAGGCGGCCTACCGGGACCCGTTCGAGCCGCTGCCCGGTGAGGTGGCCTTCGTGCCGTACGGCGACGCGGCCGCCCTGGATGCCGCGGTCACCCACGCCACGGCAGCGGTGGTCCTCGAGCCCGTGCAGGGCGAGGCCGGTGTGGTGGTGCCGCCGGCCGACTACCTCGAGCGGGCACGCGAGATCGCCTCGGTCAACGGGGCGCTGCTGTGGCTGGACGAGGTGCAGACCGGCATGGGCCGGACCGGGCGCTGGTTCGCGCACGCCGACAGCGGGGTCACCCCCGACGTGGTGACGCTGGCCAAGGGGCTAGCCGGCGGCATCCCGATCGGCGCCTGCGTCGCACTCGGCGAGGCCGGCGACCTGCTCCAGCCGGGCAACCACGGCACCACCTTCGGTGGCAACCCGGTGGCCGCGGCGGCCGCGCTCGCGGTGATCGAGACCATCGAGAAGGAGGGCCTGCTCGAGCACGCGGCCGAGGTCGGCGCCGCACTGTGCGCGGCGGTCGCCGATCCTCGGGTCACCGAGGTGCGCGGCGAGGGGCTGCTGGTCGGACTGGACCTCGACGCGAAGGTGGCGCCGCAGGTGGTGGCCGCTGCCCAGCAGGCCGGCTTCATCATCAACGCCTGCGCCCCCGACCGGATCCGGCTCGCGCCTCCGCTGATCCTCGAGCACGGCCAGGTCGAGGAGCTCGCGTCGGCCTGGCCGAAGATCCTGGACGCCGGCTACGCGCAGGGTGAGCGGCAATGACCAGGCACTTCCTGCGTGACGACGACCTCACCCCGGCCGAGCAGTCCGCGGTCCTGGGCCTGGCGATCCAGCTCAAGCTGGAGCGGTTCTCCACCATCGGACCCGGCCCCCTCGACGGCCCGCGCACCGTCGCGGTCATCTTCGACAAGCCGACGCTGCGCACCCAGCTGTCCTTCGCCACCGGCATCGTCGAGCTCGGCGGCTACCCGATGGTGGTGGACGGCAACCTCGCCCGGATCGGGGTGCGCGAGTCCATCGCGGACACCGCCCGAGTGCTGGGCCGGCAGGCCACCGCGATCGTGTGGCGCACCTTCGACCAGTCCCGCATCGAGGAGATGGCCGAGTACGCCGGTGTGCCGGTGGTCAATGCGCTCACCGACCAGTTCCACCCCTGCCAGCTGCTCGCCGACCTGCTCACCATCCGCGAGCACCGCGGGGAGCTCGCCGGGCTGACCGTGACGTTCCTCGGCGACTCCGCCTCCAACATGGCCAGCTCGACGCTCTTGGCGGGGGTCACCGCCGGCATGCACGTGCGGGTCAGCGGGCCGGCCGGCTACGAGCCGGATCCGGCCGTGCTGGACCGGGCCCGGGAGGTCGGCGAGACGACCGGCGGCTCCGCGTCGTACGTCCTGGACCCAGGCAAGGCGGTCGACGGCGCCGACGTCGTCGCCACCGACACCTGGGTGTCCATGGGCAAGGAGGACGAGGCCGAGCGGCGGGCCGCCCCGTTCCGGCCGTACGCCGTGACCGAGGAGCTGCTCGAGCAGGCCGGCGGGGACGTGCTGGTGATGCACTGCCTGCCGGCCTACCGCGGCAAGGAGATCGAGGCCGCGGTGATCGACGGCCCCCACAGCGTGGTGTGGGACCAGGCCGAGAACCGGCTGCACGCCCAGAAGGCGTTGCTGACCTGGCTGCTGGAGAACCAGGCACCGACCGGTGCCGGGAAGAAAGGCGTGTGATGACGACGAACGGCAACGGAGCCATCCCGATGACCAAGAGTGCCCGGCAGGCGCGCATCGTGGAGCTGCTCGGCCGACACCAGGTCCGTTCCCAGACCGAGCTGGCCGACCTGCTGGCCGAGGCCGGCGTCACGGTGACCCAGGCGACCCTGTCCCGCGACCTCGTCGAGCTCGACGCGGTGAAGGTGCGCACTCCGTCGGGGGCGCTGGTGTACGCCGTGCCCGCCGAGGGCGGCGACCGCACCCCACGCGCGGGCGTCGAGACGCTCGCCTCCGAGGCCCGGCTGGCCAGGCTGCTCAGCGAGCTGCTCGTGTCCGCCGACGCGTCGGCGAACCTCGCGCTGCTGCGCACCCCGCCCGGGGCGGCCCAGTTCCTCGCGTCCGCGTTCGACCGCGCCGAGATCAGCAGCATCCTGGGCACCATCGCGGGTGACGACACCGTCCTGGTGATCAGCCGCGAGCCCGACGGCGGCCACGCCCTGGCCCAACGGTTCCTGGCACTGGCCAACGACCCGCGGGGTGGGTTCGGGGGTCCGGCATGAGCAAGGTCCTGACCTCCCTGCCGAAGGGCGAACGGGTCGGCATCGCCTTCTCCGGCGGGCTGGACACCTCCGTCGCGGTCGCCTGGATGCGCGACCAGGGCGCGGTGCCGTGCGCCTACACCGCGGACATCGGGCAGTACGACGAGGACGACGTCGACAGCATTCCCGGCCGGGCGACGCAGTACGGCGCCGAGCTGGCCCGGGTCGTCGACTGCCGCAGGCAGCTCGTCGAGGAAGGGCTGGCGGCGATCACCTGCGGTGCTTTCCACATCCGTTCCGGCGGACGCGCCTACTTCAACACCACACCGCTGGGGCGGGCGGTCACCGGGACCATGCTGGTGCGCGCGATGCACGAGGACGGCGTCGACATCTGGGGCGACGGCTCGACGTTCAAGGGCAACGACATCGAGCGGTTCTACCGCTACGGCCTGCTCGCGAACCCGCAGCTGCGTATCTACAAGCCCTGGCTGGACGCCGACTTCGTGCACGAGCTCGGTGGCCGGACGGAGATGAGCCAGTGGCTGGTCGAGCACGAGCTGCCCTACCGGGCCAGCCAGGAGAAGGCGTACTCCACCGACGCGAACATCTGGGGGGCCACCCACGAGGCGAAGACGCTCGAGCACCTCGACGTGTCCCTGGAGACGGTCGAGCCGATCATGGGCGTCAAGTTCTGGGACCCGCAGGTGGAGATCGCCCCCGAGGAGGTCACCGTGCGGTTCGACGGTGGCCGGCCCGTGGCGGTCAACGGTACGACGTACGACGACCCGGTGACCCTGGTGCACGACGCCAACGTGATCGGTGGCCGACACGGTCTGGGGATGTCCGACCAGATCGAGAACCGCATCATCGAGGCCAAGTCCCGCGGCATCTACGAGGCTCCCGGCATGGCGCTGCTGTGGATCGCCTACGAGCGGCTGCTGAACGCGATCCACAACGAGGACACCATCGCGCACTACCACGCCGAAGGGCGTCGCCTCGGGCGGCTGCTCTACGAGGGCCGCTGGCTCGACCCGCAGGCGCTGATGTCGCGGGAGGCGGTGCAGCGCTGGGTGGGCTCGTTGGTGACCGGGGAGGTGACCCTGCGGCTGCGCCGCGGCGAGGACTACACGGTCCTCGCGACCTCCGGGCCGGCGTTCTCCTACCACCCGGACAAGCTGTCCATGGAGCGCATCGAGCACGCCGCGTTCGGTCCGACGGACCGTATCGGCCAGCTGACCTTGCGCAACCTCGACATCGCCGACTCGCGGGCCAAGCTGGAGCTCTACGCGGCGCAGCCGATCGACGAGGGTCAGGTCCTGGTCGAGAACGGGACCTTGTACGGCGAGCTCGAACCCGGCGGCGCCGACCGGATCGCCAGCAACCCGGCCGTCCAGGGTGACGCCGGTGACTCCGCCCTCGACCACGTCGCGATGGAGACCGGCACCGACTGATGACAGAGCACCTCACCTTCCAGGGCGCACTGTGGGGCGGCCGGTTCGCCTCGGGCCCGAGCCCGGAGCTGACCGCCCTGTCGAAGAGCACGCACTTCGACTGGCGGCTGGCCGGCTACGACCTCGCCGGCTCCCGGGCCCATGCCCGGGTGCTGCACCGGGCCGGGATCCTCTCCGAGGAGGACCTCGCCGGGCTGCTGCTTGGATTGGGCAGTCTGGACGCTCGACTGAGATCGGGCGACCTGGCCCCTGCTGCCACCGACGAGGACGTGCACGGCGCGCTGGAACGGCTGCTGCTCGAGGAGGTCGGCCCGGAGCTCGGCGGCCGGCTCCGGGCCGGCCGCTCCCGCAACGACCAGATCGCCACCATCTTCAAGGTGTACCTGCGCGACCACGCGCGCACGATCGCCGCACTGGTGCTCGACCTCGTCAGCGCGCTCGTCGTACAGGCGCGGCAGCACCCGGACGCGCCGATGCCCGGACGCACGCATCTGCAGCACGCGCAGCCGGTGCTGCTGTCCCACCACCTGCTGGCACACGCGTGGCCGCTGCTGCGCGACGTGTCCCGGCTGCGCGACTGGGACGCCCGGGTGGCCGCCGACTCGTCGTACGGCTCGGGAGCGCTCGCCGGCTCCAGCCTCGACCTGGACCCGGAGCAGGTGGCCCACGAGCTCGGCTTCACCGGCTCCACGCCGAACTCCATCGACGGGACCGCGGCCCGCGACTTCGTCGCCGAGTTCGCCTTCGTCGCCGCGATGATCGGCGTGGACGTGAGCCGGCAGGCCGAGGAGGTCGTCATGTGGGCCACGCGGGAGTTCGGCTTCGCCCGGCTCGACGACGCCTACTCGACCGGCTCGAGCATCATGCCGCAGAAGAAGAACCCCGACATCGCCGAGCTCGCCCGCGGCAAGGCCGGCCGTGTGGTCGGCAACCTCACCGGCCTGCTGACGACTCTCAAGGCGCTGCCGCTGGCCTACAACCGCGACCTGCAGGAGGACAAGGAGCCGGTCTTCGACTCCGTGGACACCCTGGAGGTCCTGCTGCCGGCGTTCACCGGCATGGTGGCCACCCTCCGGTTCGACACCGACCGTTTGGCCGAGCTCGCGCCGCAGGGGTTCTCGCTGGCCACCGACGTCGCCGAGTGGCTGGTCCGGCACCGGGTGCCGTTCCGCGAGGCGCACGAGATCACCGGTGCGTGCGTACGACGCTGCGACGAGCTCGGCGTTGACCTCGACGGGCTCACCGACGAGCAGCTCGCGGAGATCTCCCCGCACCTGACCCCCGACGTGCGGGACGTGCTGACCGTCGGCGGGTCGATCGGCTCGCGGAACGCCCGCGGCGGGACCGCACCCGAGCGCGTCGCCGAGCAGGTCGAGGAGATCGGCAAGGTGGTGGCGGAGCACCGTGCCTGGCTGCGCTGACCCGTCCTGGGCTGACCCGTCCTGGGCCGGCCTGCTGTCCCGGCCGGCAAGTGAGGCTGCTCCTCGACTGCTGGGCTGCTGGTTCTGCCACACCACCGACGAGGGCACGGTCACCGTGGAGCTCACCGAGGTGGAGGCGTACATGGGGGAGGTCGACCCAGCTTCACACGCCTTCCGCGGACGCACCCCCCGCAACGAGGTGATGTTCGGCGAGCCCGGACGGCTCTACGTCTACCGGTCCTACGGCATGCACTGGTGCTGCAACGTGGTGACCGGCCACGACGGCACCGCCTCCGCCGTACTCCTCAGAGCCGGGCGGGTGGTGGACGGCGTCGACCTGGCGCGCCAGCGACGAGGGGAGCGGGTCAAGGACCGCTCGCTCGCCCGCGGACCGGGCTGCCTCGGCCAGGCGCTCGGGCTGACGCGGGAGCACAACGGCGCGGACCTGCTCAGCGAAGGCCCGCTGCGCCTGCGACCCGGGTCCTCCGTGCCGACCGACCGGATCGCCTCCGGGCACCGAGTCGGCGTCACTCTCGCCCACGACGTGCCCTGGCGGTTCTGGCTGCTCGACGAGCCGACGGTCAGCGCCTACAAGCGCAGCCCCCGCGCGGTCGTCGACTGAGTGCCGTGGAAAGGCAAGAGGGGTCACCAAGACCGCCGTGCCGCCCACGGGCACCTTCTCGTGGCCGTCACGCGAACCCGACGAAAAGTGGCTGGACTAGGGTCGGCCCCGTGGCGGAGATCAGAGAAGAGACCAGGCGCAAGCTGCGCCGGATCGCGCTGGAGCGGCAGCGCAAGCACCGCATCCCGGGGGTGTACGCCGGGGTGGTCCGCGGAGGTGCGATGGTCTGGGGCGAGGGGATCGGCGCCGCCGACGTCGCGCATCCGGACGTGCCGCCGGGGGAGGACGACCAGTTCCTTGTCGCCTCCAACACCAAGACCTTCACCGCGGTGCTCGTCATGCAGCTGCGCGACGAAGGAAAGCTGGATCTCGACGACACCCTCGACGCGCACATCCCGGAGGTGACCCACTCCGGCATCACCATCCGGCAGGCCCTGGCCCACGCGTCGGGCATGCAGCGCGAGCCCGTCGGCGACGTCTGGGAGACCCTGGAGAACCCGGACCGGGAGGAGCTGGTGCGCGGTTTCGAGGAGGCCGAGCGGATGCACCGGCCCCATCATCGCTTCCACTACTCGAACCTGATGTTCTCCCTGCTCGGCGAGGTGGTGGCACGCGTCGACGGGCGCGAGTGGGCCGACAGCCTGCGCGCCCGGATCCTGGACCCGCTGGAGATGCGCCGCACCACCGTGGGCTTCGACGGCGCCCACGTGAACGGGTACTACGTGCCGCCGTTCACCGACGTCCCCGTGCCGGAGCCGGTCCTCGACCACAAGGCACTTGCTCCGTGCGGAGGACTGGCCAGCACCGCGCAGGACATGGCGCGCTGGTCGGCGTTCGTCGCGGACCCGGTCGCCGAGGTGCTCTCACCGGACACGCTCGAGGAGATGTGCCAGCCGCAGATCATGACCGACGTGCAGCGCTGGCAGGGCGCCATCGGGCTGGGCTTCATGCTGGTGCGCGACGGCCAGAAGGTGTACGTCGGACACACCGGCGGGATGCCCGGCCACATCACCGGCCTCTTCACCCACCGCGACACCGGCACCGGGGCGGTGGTCTTGATGAACACCAGCGCGGCGCCGGACCCGGCCGCCTTCGCCACGGACCTCGCCGGCCACGTCATCGATCACGACCCGGCCGAGCCAGAGCCCTGGCGCCCGGGGACCGACGTGCCGGTCGAGCTCGCCGACCTGGTGGGGGTGTGGTACTCCGAAGGAAGCCCGTTCGAGTTCTCGGTGCGCGAGGGACGGCTCGAGGCCCGCGCGCAGGGGCTGCCGGAGCACAAGCCGGCCTCGGTCTTCGAACGCCTCGAGAAGAACCTGTACCGCACCACGTGCGGCCGCGAGGCGGGTGAGCTGCTCCGGGTCACCCGCGACGGCGACGGCCGGGTGGTGAAGATGAACTGGGCGACGTACCTGGTCACCCGTGAGCCGCTCGCGTTCGGGCAGCAGCCGTGAACGCAAACCGGTGGGGAGCCGCGCCGGGGCATGCGGCAGGCTTGTGCCCATGGTGAGCACCGACAGCCACGTCCTCGACGACCTCACGTGGAGGGGCCTGATCGCCCACTCCACCGACCTCGACGCGCTGCGCGCGGAGATGGACGAGGGGCCGGTCAAGGTCTATGTCGGCTTCGACCCCACCGCACCGAGCCTGCACTTCGGCAACCTGCTGCAGCTGGTCACCGTGCGCCGGCTGCAGGACGCCGGCCACAAGCCGTACATCCTGGTCGGCGGGGCGACCGGGATGATCGGCGACCCCAAGGACGCGGGGGAGCGCAAGCTCAACAGCCTCGACACCGTGAAGTCGTGGAGCGCCAAGGTGAAGGCCCAGGTCGAACGGTTCGTGTCCTTCGAGGGACCGAACGCCGCGATCGTGGTCAACAACTACGACTGGACCGCCAGCCTGTCCACGATCGAGTTCCTGCGCGACATCGGCAAGCACTTCCCGGTCAACCGGATGCTGGCCCGCGAGGTGGTCAGGAAGCGGCTGGACAGCGGAATCAGCTACACCGAGTTCAGCTACGTGCTGCTGCAGTCCCTGGACTACCTCAACCTGCACCGGGACTTCGGCGTGACGCTGCAGACCGGCGGCAGCGACCAGTGGGGCAACATCACCGCTGGCGTGGAGCTGGTACGCCGGGTGGAGGGGGCGCACGTGCACGCCCTGGCGACCCCGTTGGTGACCAAGGCCGACGGCACCAAGTTCGGCAAGACGGAGTCGGGGACGGTCTGGCTGGATCCGTCCATGACCTCGCCGTACGCCTTCTACCAGTTCTGGCTCAACCAGGACGACCGTGACGTGGTCCCGCTGCTGAAGTACTTCACCTTCCGCAGCCACGAGGAGATCGACGACCTGGCGAGACAGACCGAGGAGAAGCCGTTCCTGCGCGCCGCGCAGCGGGCCCTCGCCGAGGACGTCACCACGCTCACCCACGGGCCTGCGGAGACCGACCGGATCACCGCGGCAGCCGCGGCCCTGTTCGGCACCGGTGACCTCACCGGGCTGAGCCCGGACACCCTGGCCGCGGCGCTCCGGGAGGCCGGTGCGACCCAGGTGGGCCTCGCCGAAGGGCTGCCCACGGTGGTGGACCTGCTGGTGGCATCCGGCCTGTCCAAGAGCAAGGGCGAGGCGCGGCGCACCGTCGGAGAGGGCGGCGCCTACCTCAACAACGTGCGCGTCGAGGATCCGGAGCAACGCCCCGGGGAGGCGGACCTGATCGCCGGCAGCTGGCTGGTGCTGCGCCGGGGCAAGAAGAACTTCGCAGGCGTGGAGGTCGTCTGACCCGATGACCGGGCACGGGTACGCGGAATCTCTCGAGGAGCGGGCGAGGGAGCTGCTGCCCGAGCCGGTGCACCGGTACTTCGTGCAGGGCGCGCGGGACTGCGTCACCGCGAACGAGGCGGTGGCTGCCTGGGACCGGCTCCGCTTCCTGCCGCACGTGCTGCGCGACGTGAGCCGGGTATCGGCCGGGACCGACCTGCTGGGCTCAGGGATCGGCTCACCGTTCGCGGTGGCGCCCACGACGATGCAGCGGGCAGCGCACCCCGACGGCGAGGTGGCGATGGCTCGCGGTGTGGCCGCTGCCGGGTCACTCATGGTGGTCTCCAGCAACGCAGGGTCCGCGTTCTCCGAGATCGCCGCCACGGGCGCGCCCTGGTGGCTGCAGGCCTACATCACCGTGGACCGCGACGCGTGCCTGCCGCTGCTGGAGCGAGCCGTGGAGGCGGGGGCACGGGCCCTGGTGCTCACCGTGGACACCCCCGTGGTCG
>Ga0308176_10001296_pt1 | contig 15658 bp, 18 predicted proteins | sample PhyCR2_3_FD_203890 | JGI IMG/M metagenome (GOLD analysis project Ga0308176, IMG submission 203890) | Soil microbial communities from UC Gill Tract Community Farm, Albany, California, United States - DLSLS.C.R2 | ecosystem: Environmental > Terrestrial > Soil > Agricultural land | place: USA...
TAATCCGGAACAGGTCGAGACCTACCGCGGCGGCAAGGAGGGCGTGCTCGGCTTCTTCGTCGGCGCGGTGATGCGCGAGACGGAGGGCAAGGCAGACCCGAAGGTCGTCAACCAGCTCCTGCGGGAGAAGCTGAAGGGCTAGCCTCTTCGTTCGGTTCCGGCGCCTCCCGCGTCGAGCGGCTGAACGTGCCGGCGACGGCCGCGATCAAAACGAGCGAGACGAAGATCGCGATCGCTGCGCGTGCCGACCAGTGCTCGATCAGCAGCCCCGCCAAGAGGGGGCCGAGCGGCAGCACGAGCACCATCACGTTCCCCATCGCCGCCGGTACGCGTCCGATCAGCCTGTCGGGCGTCACCGAGTACCAGTAGGTGCGCACGGCGGCATCCGTGTTGGCGAAGAAGAACGCCTGGAACGCAAAGGCACCCGCGAGCACGTACACGCTCGGCCAGATGAGGAACGAGACGAGGGCGAGAACCGCCCAGAACTCTGACAGGAGGATCACGCGGGGTGTGAGCATGCGCCGGATGAGCGTCGAAGCGGTCGCTCCCAGGAGGGTCGCCGCACCCACGAGCGCTACGAGCCCGCCGGTCGCGGCGCTGGACAGGCCGTGCTGCTTCGCGAGGACGATGATCGCTAGCTGCACGCCGGCCGCCGAGATGTTTCCGAGCATGAGCATCAGCGTCGTCAGCCGGAGGAATCCGTTGTGCCAGACGAATCGCAGGCCCTCGATCGCCTCGGCCACGGCATGCGTTTCGGCCCGCTCGCGCTGCTCCTGGAACGGCGTCCGCATCAGAAGGAGCGAGAGCGTCGAGAAGGCATATGACGCGAGGTCCGCGACAAACGGAACCACGCGCCCGACGCCGTAGAGGACGCCGCCGAGCGACGGCCCGGCGAGGCGGACGACCGACATGCGCCCCTCCTCGAGGCTCGCGGCAGTCGCGAACTGCTGAGCCGGGACCACGGACTTGAATACGCCGGACCTTCCCGCGCCGAAGAGCACGCCGCCGGTTCCCTCCACGAAGGCGACTAGCAGGACGTGCGGGTACGTGAGCCGGTGCGCGGCGATCGCGACGACGAGCGAGCCGACGGCGAGCACGCGGCCGACGTCGGCGGCAATCATCAGCCGCTTCCGGTCGTGCCGGTCGGCAAGCACTCCGGCGATCAGGGCGAAGAGCACGACGGGCAGGAACTGCGTGAACGAGACGAGGCCCGTCTTCGCCGGCGAATGCGTCAGCTGGAACGTGAGCAGCGGGTAGGCGAGCGACGCGACGGCGGTGCCCACGGCCGAGAGCAGCTGTCCCGTTTGGAACAGCATGAAGTCGCGGTTGCGCCGGAGGGGAAGGAGCTCGGTCACGCTTCCATCGTGGCAGGCGCCGCAGTCGGCTCCGCCCGCCGCGTGAGCAGGTATCCGGAGCTGGTCAGGACGACGACTGCCATGACCACGAAGAGGATCCGATAGTCGACGACCGTCGAGAGCACCGCGCCGGCCGCGATCGACGTAGCCTGCGCAATCGAGAGGGTGAGGTCCGCGGCTGCCGAGACGCGGCCCTGGATGGCGAGCGGCGTGCGCGTCTGCAGCGCGGTCGAGAAGCCGACGATCGCCCACGCGACGCCGACGCCGGCGACCGGCCCGGCTGCAAGGACCACGCCGAGCGACGGCGCGATCAGGCAGAGGTCGGCGAGCGCAAAGAGGGCGAGGCCCAGGCCGACCAGTCGGACCTCGCCGCGTCGGCGCAGGACCGCGGCGGCAGTCAGGCCGCCCGCGATCGAGCCGATCCCCTGGATGGTGGCGAAGACTCCGAAGAACGACGGCTGCTGTCCGAGCGCTGCGATGACGGAGAAGATCAGCGTCTCGGAGAAGCCGACGACGAGCAGCGCGAGGGCGACGCCCAGCACGATCTGCCGCAACGGCAGCGTTTCCCACACGTGGCGCAGCCCGGCCGTCACCTCCTGCGTGAAGTGGTGCTCTGCCGGTGCGGGCTTCTCCTCGTGCACTCGCATTCGCCAGAGGAAGAAGGCCGACGCCGCGAAGGTGGCGGAGTCGAGCACCGCGACGGCGCCGCCCCCGAGCACGGCATAGAGGCCGGCGCCCGCGAGCGGCGCGATGATGCGGAGGCCCTCGCGCGTGGACGTGAGCACGCCGTTCGCCTCTGCGAGCAGCTCCTCCGGGAGCATGATCTTGAGCAGCGCAGCGCGGGCAGGGTAGAAGACGGTGCCGAGAGCCCCGTAGGCGAACGCGACCGCGTAGATCAGCCAGGCGTCGCCCCGGTCGTGGACGAGCAGGAGCACGAGCACGAACGCACCGAGAACGCAGTCGGAGACGATCATCAGCGGCCGGCGGCGCACCCGGTCGGCGAGAAGGCCGCCGAGCGGCGCGAGCAGCGAGCCCGCAGCGAAGGTGAAGAACGTCAGCCCGGCAAGCGCGCTCGAGCCGGTCAGTGCCTTCATCCAGACCGCCAGCACGATCAGCATCGCCCAATCGCCGAACGCCGACAATGACTGGCCGGCGAGCAGCAGCCGCGCGTCGCGGTACGAGAGGAGGGTGCGCATCAGGCCTGCCCCCGAGCCAGGTAGCGGAGCGTGATCACCGCCGCGTAACACATGGCTGCGAGCTGTCCGGCGGCAGCGACCGCGACGACGTCCCGCGAGCCATAGACCGGGAACGCGAGCGCAGCCACCGCGAGCGCGACCGGCGTCCCCAGCGACGACGCCGTGAAGAGCGCGGTCAAGGTCTTCGCACGCACGGCGGCCGGCGGGCGCAGGGTGAGGAACGCGTGCAGGGTCGGGTTGACGAGCCCGTTGGCGATCCCGGACAGGACGAGGGCGCCGACGACCGCTCCGGCCGGCACCGGGGCGGCCAGCGCCCAGAGCGGGAGCGCCTGCACGAGCACGAGCGGAACCGCCTGCCGGAGCCCGCCGACCCGCTCGCTGCGATAGGCCACGAGGTTCCCGGCGACGCAGCCGACCCCCCACGAGGCGAGTAACGCGCCGGCGAGCCGCGGATCGGCGCCGTAGTGGTGGACGACGAGCACGGGAATCGCGACGAAGAGGACCGAGAACGAGGCGTCGCCGACGACCACAGCAGCCGTCCAGCCGCGGAGGAGCGGGTCCCGCAGGAGATAGCGCACTCCCGCGAGCAGTCCCTGTCCGTCGTCGGAGTCTTCGGCTCGGACGGCGCGGGCAACGGGGACGAACAGCGTCACGAGCAGGAACGAGACGACATAGCTCGCTGCATCCACGAGGAGGACGACGGGCGCCCCGACGGCCGCGATCAGGATGCCGGCGAGCGCGGGGCCGGCGAGCATGGTGATCCGCGTGGCGCCCTGGAGGAGTGCATTTGCCCGCTCGACGGACGCCTCGTCCTCGTCGAGGATCTCCGCGACCACGATGCGTTGCGCGGCGCCGTACGGCGTGCCGGCTACGCCGAGGGCGAAGGCGATGCCGATCAGGATCGGCAGCGTCAGGTCTCCGCGCCAGTGGAGCACGGGGACGAGCACCATCAACGGCGCGCGCACGGCGTCGCAGAGCCGCATCGTCCGTTGCGGCCCGAGGCGCTCGAGCAGCGAGCCGCTCGGGATGCCGAACAGCGCGTATCCGCCGGCCTCCGCCGCGATGACGAGCGCCATCTGCTTCGAGCCCGATGTGACGAGCACGAACCACGGCAGCGCCAGCCACGTCATCTGCGAGCCGGTGGTGGAGAGGACCTCCGCGACGAGCAGCGCGACGAGAGGCCGGCTTCGCAGGAGCGGGGCGCGAACCACTGCGACCCCGTCCTGCATCAGCCAGCCCGGAAGACCTTCACGTCGCCGCTGACGGTGCGACCGCGGAGGACGACCGTCGGAGCCGGGTCGCCCTCGCCCGCGACATCGCCAGGTTGGGGCTCGCTCGCGAGCGGGACCTCGGAGGAGAGGTCGCCCGAGGTCGAGCCCGCGTCGACGTCGACGGCGGAGCCATGAGCGATGCCGATCTCGACGTCGCCTGAGACGCTCGTGAAGCGGACGTCGCCCGCGGTGACCGACTGGAAGCGGATGTCGCCCGACACGGTCTTCGTGTCGGCGGAGCCTGCCACCGGGCCGATGCGCAGGTCGCCCGAGACGGTTTGCGCGGACATGTCCCCCTCGACGCGGTCGAGGTCGGCGTCGCCGCTGACGGTCTTGATGCTCGCGGTGCCCGCGATCTCGCCGCGCACGCGGAGGTCGCCGGAGACGGAGTTGACTCCGACCGTCCCGAAGTGCCCGTCGAGGCGCGTATCTGCCGAGGCGGTCTTGACCTTGACTCCGGCGCCGTGCGGGACGCTGGCCCGCACGCGTAGCTCGCTCCCGAACACGAGCGAGAGAGGGGAGAGCGAGAAGCCGAACTTCGCCTTGCCGCGGAATGCGATCACGAGGCGGTTGCCGTCCTGGCGGATCTCGACCTCCTCGAGGAGGCGGTCGTCTCCGTCGACGGTGATGTTCGACTCCTCGCCCTCGGCCGTCTCGACCTCGATGTCGCCGGAGGGAATGCCGACCTCGAGCTCGAGCGGCAGCGGAGTGTGGAAGGTCTCTTGAAGCATCAGAGGTACACCCGGGTGAGCCGCTTGACGCGGAGCCGGATCTCGTTGTCGCGCGGGGCCTGGCGCCGGTCGGGGCGCAGCGGCTGCTCGCGGAGCTTGAGGATGTCGGTGTAGTCGGGGTACATGTACATGCCTCCTCCTTTCAGTTGCGGCCGTAGCCGGTGAGGCGGTTTCGGCTTCCGGACGACGATGGGCGGCGCGGCTCGACGGCGCGCTGGAGCACCTGGACGAGCCATGTGTTGACCGACGCGCCTTCGCGCGCGGCAGCGGACTCGACCCGCTGCTTGAGGCTCTCCGGGAGCCGTAGCGTGATGCGGGCGGAGAACGCCTCGTCGGCCTGCTCCGGCACCGTGCCGTCCTCCCGGACGAGCACGAGCTGGAGGTCGTGACCTGCGACGCGCAACTCGACGTGCGAGCTCTCGAGCTGGTCGTTGAGCTCGAGTGCCGCCTCGGCGAGGGCGTCTTGGAATCTCCTGCCGAGGGATGACTCGATTGCGGCCGAGAGGAGTTCGGCAGCGCGCGACGTCGACTCGTCGCCGAGTGCCGCGACGCGGCCGAGGTCCTCCTGGAGCGCCTGGATGATTCCGTCGATTTGCATGGCGGCACTATGACATCAAGTTGATGTCATAGTCAAGTCGAAGTGACGTCAATATGACGACGGCCCGCTTCAGCGGGCCGTCGAAACGCGGATTAGCAGGCGAAAGAGCTAGTACACGCCGCAGTCACGAGCAGTATTCGGCCAGGGCGAGAAGCCACGTGACCGCGCTGCGCGCACGGCTACCCAGATCTGCTCGAGCGGGCTCCAGTGATCCGCCGTGCCCTTGTTGCGGAGGAGCCAGCCGCCATAGGTCTGCTGGAACGAGAGGTCCATCTGGAGCCCGCCCCAGTAGGGGCTGCCGGAATCGGCCCAGCTGCCCTCGGAGTTGTGGATGCAGAGCCAGGCCCGGAAATACGGTGGGTGGTTCGCGCGCCACCGCGTTCTGTGTGCGACGTGCCGCCAGCGCCGCTCGAGCCGCCGCAGCCGCCCTAACGCGCGAGCGGAGAGCGAGCGAGCGGAGAGCGAGCGGGAGACGTTCGCCGGCGGGCTGCCGTGCATGACGGTCAGCCAGTGCCGCGTGTCCGTGCGGAAGCGCAGGATGTGGCGCCGCCAGGCGGCTGCCGTCCGCAGTTCCCAGCGCGAGGGCCCCGTCTGGGCCACGGTCGTGGCGCCCGTGGTGCCCGTGCCTGGCGTCGTACTTGGACTGCTTTCGCTGTTCTTGGTAGCGGTTGCGGCCGCAGCCGCAGTGGCCATGCCTGCGAACGCGAGCAGCAGCCCGCAGGCCAGGATAGAGCGCCGCAATGCAGTTCCTCCCTGGTCGATTGCAAGTCGGAGGCCGAGCGGGCGGGAAAACGCCCTGGGCGAGCACCGCTCGGCGCGGCTTATGCGATCGTTGTGCCGAGGGTAGCTACAGCTGCCACGTTAGTGCGCCGGTAAGGCAACGCTTGTGACTCAATTGGAGGCTATTTTCGGACGAAAACCCGATCGAATGTGCGCAGGAGCGACGAATCCTGCGTAAAGCAGCGCCGCACCGACCGCGATGCCGATCGCGCTGCCCGCAGCTCCCAGGCCGGCGAGACCGCTACCGGTCGCAGCTGCGGCGATCCCGGCGATGATCAAGCCGTTCGCGAGCGGGCGGCGGCGGAAGGAACGCAGCGCGACGACGACGACCGCCAGCGTCCCGGCGATGTTGGCGACGATCGCCAGCAGCCGCGCGGGAAAGAGGTCGAGGTGGTCCTGTGCCGCCGGGATGCCGTGCGCCACGAAGGCGCCGTGTACGGGCATCGCGAGGGCGATACCGACTGCGAGACCGGCGTAGACGAGCACCACCGGCGCGGCTCGGCGCCGGCCGGCGAGCAGCAGCGAGCCCGCGCCGAGCAGCGGCGCAGTCAGTAGCGCGCCCGCGGTGTAGTAGACGCGGAAGGCGCGCTCGTCCCAGCCCGCGGCTTCGCCCCAGGCGATCGCGGCCGCCGCGACCGCGTAGGCGGCAAGCCCCGCCGACCACGCGAACAGCTCGGACCGTCGAGTACTCCGATACTGCGCCGCCAGGAGTCCGGCGAGCCGGAAGGTCAGCAGCGCCGCGCCGAACGCCAGGAGCGCCTCCATGTCCGGCAGAGTAGAACGCTACGGTTGAGGCGTGGCGACCAAGCGCTACCTGTTCACGCCCGGGCCGACCCCCGTGCCTCCCGAGGTGCTCGCAGCGGTCGGCGCGCCGGTGATCCACCACCGCAGCCCCGAGTTCCTGCCGGTCTACGAGCGCGTGCTGACCCGCCTGCGCGAGGTCTGCCGGACGGAGAGCGATGTGCTTCTGTTCGGAGCCGCGGGCACCGGCGCCTTCGAATCGGCCGTCGCCAACCTCGTCTCGCCGGGCGAGCGGCATCTCGTGGTCTCGGCAGGGAGCTTCGGCGAGCGCTGGGTCGCGATGACGACGGCGTTCGGAGCGGACGTGGAGGTGCTCCGCTACGCCTGGGGCGAGACGCCCGACGCCGACGACCTCCGCGCGCGCCTGCGCGAGCAGGAGGCGAAGGCGGTCTGGGTCGTGCACTCCGAGACCTCGACCGGCGTCGTCGCCGACGTTCGTGCCCTCGCGGCCGCCGCCAAGGAGGCGGGAGCGCTCGTCGTCGTCGACGCGGTCTCGAGTCTCGGCGGCGTCCCCTGCGAGACCGACGCGTGGGGCCTCGACGTCGTCGTCTCCGGCTCGCAGAAGGCGCTCATGTCCCCGCCGGGGCTCGGCCTTGCCGCCGTCTCCCAGACGGCGCTGGCCGCGACGGGGTCGTCACCTCGCTTCTACTTCGACTGGGAGCGGACGCGCAAGGCGCAGCAGACGCTCGACGCGCCGGTCACGCTGCCGGTCTCGCTGGTGGCCGGGCTCGACGTCGCGCTCGATCTCCTGTTCGAGGAGGGGCTCGAGGCCGCGTTCGACCGCCACGTCCGGCTCGGCCGGGCTGCACGCGCGGGCGTGAAGGCGCTCGGGCTCGAGCTGTTCTCGCCGGACGAGGACCGAAGCGCCGTCGTGACCGCGATCCGCGCTCCCGCCGGGATCGACTCCGGCGACGTCATCCGCGGCGTCCGCGAGCGCTTCGGGATCACGATCGCCAATGGGCAGGGCGAGCTCAAGGGGAAGATCTTCCGCCTCGGCCACATCGGCTGGTTCGACGTGTTCGACATCACGACGCAGATCGGCGCGGTCGAGCTCGTCCTCGCCGACCTTGGCGCGGACGTCGAGCGCGGCGTTGCCGTCACCGCGGCGCTCGAGGCGTTCAGCATCGAGCCCTCGCGCACGTGACGCCGCGCGTCCTGGTCCGGGAAGAGATCTCGGAAGCGGGCGTCGACCTCCTCCGCTCTCGCTTCGACGTGGACGTCGACGCCGAGAGCGCGCTCGAAGAGATCATCGGCGGCTACGACGCGATCGTCGTCCGCTCGGCGACCAAGCTGACCGCCGACCTGATCGAGCGGGCCGGGCGGCTGAAGGTGATCGGGCGCGCCGGCGTGGGTGTCGACAACGTCGACGTCGACGCGGCGACCCGGCGCGGGATCATCGTGGCGAACGCGCCGGAGTCCACCGTGGTCTCCGCCGCCGAGCACACCGTGGGACTGCTCGTCGCGCTCGCGCGGAACATCCCGCAGGCGCACGCCGCGCTCAAGCAGGGCCGCTGGGAACGGAGCGCGTACGGCGGCATCGAGCTCGCCGGCAAGACGCTCGGCGTGCTCGGCTTCGGCCGGATCGGCCAGCAGGTCGCGCGGCGCGCGCTGGGGCTCGGGATGCGGGTCGTGGCGTACGACCCGTACGTGACGGTGGAGCGCTTCCGCGAGCTCGGCGCCGAGCGGGTCGAGTCGCCCGCGGACGTGTACGCCGCTGCGGACTTCCTCACCCTGCACCTGCCGCTGTCGCCGGAGACGCGCGGCTCCGTCAACGCCGCCGCGTTCGAGGCGATGCGCCCCGGCGTGCGGATCGTGAACGCCGCCCGCGGCCCCCTGCTCGACGAGGACGCGCTCCTCGCAGCCCTTCGGTCGGGCAAGGTCGCCGGCGCCGCTCTCGACGTCTTCGTCGACGAGCCCTACTCGGGCCCGCTGCTCGAGCTCGACAACGTCGTCGTCACGCCGCACCTCGCGGCGTCGACGGGAGAGGCACAGGACCGCGCGGGCGTCATCGTGGCGGAGCAGGTCGCCGCGGCGCTCGACGGCGGCCTGGTCTCGAACGCAGTCAACATCCCAGTGATCGGCGCGGACGACCTCGAGGTCCTCGGGCCGTACGTGCCGCTCGCGTCGCGGCTGGGGCGCATTGCGATGGAGCTCTCGGACGGCTCCGCCGAGGAGATCGTGATCACGGTCTACGGCGCCCTCGCCGAATACGACGCGCGCCTGCTCACCGTCGCGGCGCTCAACGGCGCCTTCCAGGGCCGCGCCGACCGTCCGGTGAACTACGTCAACGCGCCGCTGATCGCGGCCGAGCGCGGCATCGAGGTGCGGGAAGAGCGCTCCCACTCCGCCCGCGACTACACGAACCTGGTGCGCGTCGAGCTGCGCGGCGGAGACGGTCGAGTTCGGGTCGCCGGGACGACGATCGGCAGCGACCATCGGCCGTGGCTCGTCAACATCCTCGGCTTCGAGATCGAGCTCGAGCTCGCGCCGCTCTTCGTGCTCTGCCTCTACGACGACGTGCCGGGAGTGATCGGCCGGGTCGGGACGCTGTTCGGTGAGGCCGGCGTCAACATCGCCGGCATGACCGTGTCGCGTAGCCGTCGTGGCGAGAAGGCGCTGATGGCCCTCACCGTCGACTCAGCGCCCTCGCCCGAGCTCGTCGAGCGGCTCCGCGGCGAGGGTTTCGACGACGCCCGAGTGCTCGAGCTCGGGCCCGTCGCGGACTAGCCGCTACGAGGACTCGCTCGGCGCGGGCCTTCGCCGAGGATCGAGGCGCACGACCGTCCGCCGCACCGCGGCCTGGAACTTGTCGACGATGCGGAATCGACCGAGGTCCGAGACCACGCGCTCGATGTCGCTCTCCTCGTGCCCGGGGACGACGAGGAACGTCGTCGGCTCTGCGCGCACTTCCTCGTACTCCGCGAGGCTCGCCGAGACCCGATGCGTGCAGCTCGGGTCGACGCACTCGCAGACGAAGTCGGATTCTTTGGCGTCGAAGCGCTCGGCGCTCTCGGCTATTCGCTCGTTCACGTCCCGAAAGAGCGCTTCGGTCGTCGCGCGGCGCTCGTGGTCGTTCACGTCGTCTCCCTTCGATCGTGTCGTCTCCCGCCTGGAAAACGCCGCACCTTCCCCGCTGGTTGCGCCGGAGATACGTTGACCCTGTGGAGCAGTGGCCGGAGCCGGTCGCGCGGGTCGTAGAGGTGCTCAAACGGGCAGGCGTCGACGCGCGGGTCGAGGAGTTCCCGGAGGGGACGCCGACCGCCGGCGCCGCCGCCAAGGCGGTCGGCGCCTCTCGCGCGCAGATCGTCAAGTCCCTCGTCTTCGTCTGTGACGGACGCCCGACGCTGGTGCTCGTCCCCGGCGACCGTCGGGCCGACGAGAACAAGGTCGCCGTGGCCGCCGGAACCCGGTACGCGCGAGTCGCGCGGCCCGACGAGGTTCGCGCGGCCACGGGATTCGAGCCCGGCGGCGTCGCGCCCTTCCCTGCATCCGGCGTCGCGCAGGTGCTGATGGCCGGAGAGCTCCTCGGTCACGAACGGGTCTGGATCGGAGCCGGCTCCGAGCGCCACATGGCCGGGATCTCGCCGCTCGACCTCGCACGGCTCACGAAGGCCCGCGCCGCTGAACTCAGCTAGCCGCACCGGTACGATTCCGGATTGCCAGCACCCCGACCGAAGGGACGAGCCGCAGATGCGCGAGACGAAGAAGATCTGGATGAACGGCGAGCTGGTCGACTGGGGCGACGCGACGATCCACGTCGGCACGCACGGCCTCCATTACGGCTCGGGCGTCTTCGAAGGGATCCGCGCCTACGAGACCGAGCGCGGCACGTCCGTCTTCCGCCTGACCGACCACCTCGAGCGGCTGCACCGGTCGGCGCAGCTCCTCTATCTCGATCTGCCGTACTCGGTCGAGGAGCTGACGACGGCGACCTGGGATCTGGTCGGGGCCAACGAGCTGCCGTCCTGTTACCTGCGGCCGATCGCGTTCGTCGGCTACGGCGAGCTCGGCGTGTCGGCGGTGGGGAACCCCGTGGACGTCGCGATCATGTCGTGGCCCTGGGGCGCGTATCTCGGCGAGGAGGGCCAGCAGAACGGGATCCGCGCCAAGGTCTCGAGCTGGCAGCGCGTCGGCCCGAACGTCATCCCGCACGTCGCGAAGGCGACGGGCGTCTACCTCAACTCGATGCTCGCCGTGGGCGAGGCGAACCGTGCCGGCTACGACGAGGCGATCCTCCTCACCGCGGAGGGCAATGTCGCCGACGGCTCGGGCGAGAGCATCTTCCTCGTCCGCGACGGCGTCATCTACACGCCCGATCTCGCCGCGTCGATTCTCGTCGGCATCACGCGCGACACGGTGATCCAGATCGCGCAGGATCTCGGCCACCGCGTGGTGGAGAAGTCGATCATCCGCACCGACCTCTATCTCGCCGACGAGGTGTTCATGGTCGGGACGGCAGCCGAGGTGACGCCGATCCGCGAGATCGACGACCAACCGATCGGTCCGCCCGGACCCGTCACGAAGGAAATCCAGCAGGCGTACCTCGACACCGTCCACGGGCGCAGCGAGCGCTGGAGCCAGTGGCTCCAGTACGCGCCGGCTGCAAACCACGCCGAACAGGCGTGAGACAGGAAATGCAGTCGGTCCCGCTCTCGGGGCCGTACCTCGGCGAGCGCGAGGAGGAGCTTGTCCTCGAGGTGCTGCGCTCGGGCCGGCTCTCGCTCGGGCCGACGATCGACCGCTTCGAGGAGCTCGTGGCCGAGCGCGTCGGCGCCCCCTACGCGGCGGCTGTCTCCTCGGGCACCACGGGGCTGCATCTGCTCTGCATCGCAGCCGGGATCCGGCCGGGCGACGAGGTCATCACGTCGCCGTACTCGTTCGCCGCGAGCGCAAACTGCTTCCTCTACGAAGGCGGGACTCCGGTCTTCGCGGACATCGACCCGCGGACCCTCAACCTCGATCCGGCCGCCGTCGAGGCTGCGATCACCGAGCAGACGAAGGCGATCGTCGCCGTCGACATCTACGGCTACCCGTGCGAGCTCGACGAGCTGCGCGCGCTCGCCGACCGTCACGGCCTCGCGCTGATCGGGGATTCCTGCGAAGCGCTCGGCGCCGAGTACCGTGGCGCGTCGCTCGGCTCACACGGCGTCTCGTGCGTCTTCGCGTTCTATCCCAACAAGCAGCTGACGACGGGCGAGGGCGGGATGGTCGTGACGCACTCGGAGGACGAGTGGCATCTCATCCGCTCGCTCCGCAACCAGGGCCGTCCGGAGCCGGGCGGCTGGCTCGAGCACGTCCGGCTCGGCTTCAACTACCGGATGAGTGACGTCGCAGCCGCGCTCGGGATCGGTCAGATGGAGCGCCTCGATGAGATCCTCGCGCGCCGCTCGGAGGCGGCGAGCCGTTACGCGGAGCTGCTCGGCTCGGTCGCCGGGCTCGTACTGCCGTGCGCCGACGACGCCGACCACCGCCGCTCCTGGTTCGTCTACGTCGTCCTCTTCCCGGACTCTGTGGCCCGCGAGCGCGCGATTGCCGCTTTCGAGCGGGAAGGGATCGGCTACAACCGCTACCTCCCGTCGATCCATCTGCAGCCGTACATGGTCGAGCGCTTCGGCTTCGAGGAGGGGCTCTGCCCCGTCGCCGAGGACGTGAGCTCCCGCTCGCTCGCGCTTCCGTTCTTCACCGGGATCGAGGCCGGCGCTCAGGAGCGCGTCGCCGAGGTTCTCGCGTCAGCTCTGTGAACCTGCAGAACCTCGACCACGTCGAGCCCTTCACGACGAAGGACGGCTCGACGATCCGGGAGCTGCACCACACGCCCATGCAGAGCCTCGCGGAGGCGGCTCTCGAGCCCGGTCAGGCCACGGAACGCCATTACCACGGCCGGACCGAGGAGATCTACTTCGTCACGAAGGGGGCAGGCTCGCTGGAGGTCGACGGCGAGACGCGAAGGATCCGTCCCGGCGACGCGGTCCTCATCCCGCCGGGCGCCTGGCACACCCTCGAGAACGACGGCACGAGCGAACTCCTCATCCTCTGCATGTGCGCGCCGTCCTATTCGCACGAGGACACGTTCTTCGAGTAGTCCGGGTAGGGCGTGCGATGATCAGCGCATGGCGGACGGCGCGACGCGGATGGTGTTCCTCGGCTTCGGCAAGTGGGCGCGGGCCGACCGCATCTACGCGCTCGAGCCGATCACGGGCGACGAGCGCGGCGGAGGAAGGCGCACGCGCGTCTGGATCGACGGCATCGCCGAGCCGATCCTCGCCGGCCGCACAGAGCGCACGATCCTGCACGACATGGGACAGGACGCCGCTAGTGCGGCAGTCGTGCTGGACGACGCGCTCGACCTCGCCGAGCGTGTCGCGAAGGCGGTCGACGAGGGGTCGTTCGACGTCCGGGACCTCGGACGTCGCGCGCGGCGTGTGCTGGAGAAGACGGCCAGGCCGGCCGAGCCCGAGCAACTCTTCTAGGCGCCACGGTGGGAGGCGAGCGGCTGACGCGCGAGTTCTTCGCGCGCCCGGTGCACGAGGTCGCGCCCGAGCTGATCGGCGCCACCCTGCTGGTCGACGGAGTGGGCGGGAGGATCGTCGAGGTAGAGGCGTACGACCAGGACGATCCCGCGAGCCACGGCTTTCGCGGCCGTACGGCGCGCACGGCCTCGATGTTCGGGCCGCCCGGCCACGCCTACGTCTACCGCTCGTACGGCATCCACTGGTGCCTCAACCTGGTCTGCGCGGCCGCCGGGCGCGCCGAGGCGGCACTCGTGCGGGCGCTCGAGCCGACGACCGGGCTCGAGGCGATGCGCGAGCGGCGGGGGCTCGAGGCGCCGCGGGCGCTCTGCTCCGGCCCGGGCAAGCTCTGTCAGGCCCTCGGGATCTCACGCGTTCTCGACGGGCTGCCGCTCGACGAGCCGCCGTTCGAGCTTCTCGCGCGAGAGGGTGAGCCCACGCTTGCGGTGGGACCGAGGATCGGCATCACACGCGCGGTCGAGCAACCCTGGCGCTACGGTCTCGCCGGCTCGCCGTTCCTCAGCCGGCGCTTCTAGGATCAGCGCATGCCGATTGAGGAGCTCACGCGGAATGCCGTCGACGTCCTGCCCGAAGGGGCGCTCGAGGCGAAGCTGAAGCTCGGGCGGCCGCTGCGCGTCAAGCTCGGCATCGACGTCACGTCCCCCGACATCCACCTCGGCCGCGGGATCCCGCTGCAGCGGATGCGCGCCTTTCAGGACGAGGGGCACAAGGCGGTGTTCATCGTCGGCGACTACACGACGCGGATCGGCGACCCGTCCGGCCGCTCGAGCGAGCGCCCGATCCTCTCCGACGAGGAGATCGATGCGAACGCGCAGGTCTATCTCGAGCAGGCCAAGACGATCCTGCGTGACGACCCCGACCTGCTCGAGGTTCGCTACAACGGCGAGTGGCTCTCCAAGCTGAGCTACGCAGACGTCGTTCGGCTCGGGCGGATCGTCACCGTCGCCCGCATGCTCGAGCGCGACGATTTCGAGAAGCGCTACCGCGCCGGAGAGCCCATCTCGGTCTCGGAGCTCCTGTATCCGCTCATGCAGGCGTACGACTCGGTCGCCGTCGAGGCCGACGTCGAGCTCGGCGGCACCGACCAGCTCTACAACCTCCTCGCCGGCCGCGAGGTGATGCAGGCGTACGGGCTCGAGCCGCAGGTCGTGCTCACGACACCGCTGCTGCTCTCGTGGGACGGCGAGAAGATGAGCTCGTCGGTCGGGAACAACGTGCCGCTCACGGCGCCCCCCGAGGAGATGTTCGGGCGGACGATGCGGATCCCCGACTCCCAGCTGGAAGAGTGGTGGACGCTCGTCGCCGAGCAGCCGGTGCCGCAGGGCGAGCCGATGCAGGCGAAGGTCGACCTGGCCCGGTTCATCGTCGCGCGCTCGCACGGGGAGGAGGCGGCACGGGCGGCCGAGGAGCATTTCCGGCGCCTCGCGCGTGGCGACCCGCCCGAGGAGGTGGCGGAGCGATCCCTGCCGAGCGGTGATCCCATCCATCTGCCGGCGCTTCTCGCCGACGCATTCGGCTTCTCGACGAGCGAGGCGCGCCGGTTGATCGGGCAAGGCGGTGTGAAGCTCGACGGAGACGCGGTCAGCGAGCTCGACCTCCCCAGAGAACGGCTCGCAGGTGCTGTCCTCCAGGCCGGGAAGCGTCGCTTCGTTCGGCTCAACGGAGCCGCTTGACGCAGGTCTCGGCCTTGCTACACTTCCCCGGCTGCCCGAGAGGGCGGTGTAGGAAAGTCCCTGCAATCGAGTGAAAACGGAGTGTCTTAGGAGGATTCCCCGCAAGAGGAAACCCGCAAGTCCTAAGGCCTCTGGCGCGAGTCGGGGCCTTTTTTACGCCGTTCCGAAGGCTCGGTCCTTGAAAACTCAACAGCGTGCGTTTACGTCGAGGCCAGGCTGCTTTGCAGTCTGGTTGAGAACGAAACCTGTCTCCATCCTTCGGGATGGGACTTTGAGCACAAGCTCAAAGTGACAAAAGACTGGCCGGTTTACCGGCCACCTTTCTTCACGGAGAGTTTGATCCTGGCTCAGGACGAACGCTGGCGGCGCGCTTAATACATGCAAGTCGAGCGAGAACCTGGGCTTCGGCCCAGGGGACAGCGGCGAACGGGTGAGTAACACGTGGGTAATCAACCCCCGACACCGGGATAGCCCAGGGAAACTTGGATTAATACCGGATGCTCCGTCTGGCTCTCGGGCCAGCCGGAAAAGGGTAGCTTCGGCCTCCGGTCGGGGACGAGCCCGCGGCGGATTAGCTTGTTGGTGAGGTAAAGGCTCACCAAGGCGACGATCCGTAGCTGGTCTGAGAGGACGATCAGCCACACTGGGACTGAGACACGGCCCAGACTCCTACGGGAGGCAGCAGTAGGGAATCTTGCGCAATGGGCGAAAGCCTGACGCAGC
>Ga0308176_10001297_pt1 | contig 15653 bp, 11 predicted proteins | sample PhyCR2_3_FD_203890 | JGI IMG/M metagenome (GOLD analysis project Ga0308176, IMG submission 203890) | Soil microbial communities from UC Gill Tract Community Farm, Albany, California, United States - DLSLS.C.R2 | ecosystem: Environmental > Terrestrial > Soil > Agricultural land | place: USA...
ATCGGGCCAATTCAAGATCCCGCAGGGATCACCGCAGGATGCGCTCGAAGCCCTGCTGGCGCTTGAGCTTCTGCGGCTGGTCCCGGGTGCCCAGGTACGCCTCATGGCCGGAGAGGTCGGTGGCCACGACGTAGAAATCCACCGTGCCGTTCTGGTGGAAGCTCGGCGGGATCGCCGCCGTGTAGTCGCCGGCGCGGCTCTTGTCCAGCGGGATCTCGCGGTACCTCCCCCCCTCGGGCCGGGCCAGCAGCTTGACGTCCTTGACCTCGTAGTCGTCGGTGACGCGGAAGCTCAGGTTCACCACGGTGCCGCGGGCGTAATCGAGCACGAAGCCGTCGCGCAGCACGAGCTTGGGCGGGTCCTTGTCGAGCCGGGCGAGGAGGTCCTCGAGCCGGGCGCGCGCCGCCGTGAATTGCGGGGCCAGGTGGGGCGTGGGCTCGACGCCGTTCAGCATCTGCAGGCCGTCCCACGGCTTCCTATGGCGCTCGATGTTGGGGAGCGCGGCGAGGATCTCCTCCTGGCGGGCCTCGTCCTGCTTGAATTTCTCGTAGCTGGCGAGCCGCTCCTTGAGGCCGGGACGGTCGGGCCAGGTGCGCTGCACCGGCTCCAGCCGGGCGACCGCGTCGGCGTATCTGCCGTCGCGGACCAGCTTCTCGGCCTCCCCCTCGATCGATTTGGCGGCCTGCCCGCGCAGATCGTCCGGATCGGTCGGTTTGGGGAGGAGGGCGGCGAGGGCGGCGAAGCGCTCCAGCGTCTGGAGGGAATTGCCCTGGGCCGAGGCGGCCCGGACCTGGGCGTAGGCGGCGACGGCGCTCTTCGCCCGCTCGTAGTCCGCCCGCACCTCGGGCGCCAGCCCCGCCTCCTGGCCGGCACCGGCCTCGACGGCGCTCTCCAGGACCTCGAGCTCCCCCGATTTCAGGCCGCTCGCGAGATCGGCGGGCATCCGCTCGAAGGCCGCGCGCGCCAGGTTCTCCTCGATCGCGCCCAGCGTCCGGCACCCCTGCGGGGAGAGCAGGCCCTGCTCCCCCCAGGGGATCGCGCGCAGGACGCGGCGGGCCCGGAGGTCGTCCCCCTGGGCGAGGTAGATCTTCGCCTCCTCCAGCCGGTCGACCGGCGGCCGGGTGGGCGGCTGCCGCAGGACGAGCGCGGGAGCCGCCTCCACCGTGGCCTGCCGCTGGTGCCGCCGGTAGAGCCAGAAACCGGCCAGCAGCCCGAGCACCACCACGCCGGCGATGGCCGCCAGCACGGCCGGCTTGCGCAGGAGCCCGCCGAGGCCGCCGGACGCCGCCGGGGCCCCGGATCGCGCCGGGGCGGGCGCGGGGGCCTTCTTCTGGAAGGGCATCACCTTGGCGCCGGTCTGCGGCGCGGCCTGGGGGCCCGCCGGACGGGGGGGCGGCGCCGGCACGTTGAGCAGGGCGTCCAGCGCGTCGTCCACCGACGAGAGGACGTCCCCCTCCTCCGGAGCCGTCTCCGCGGGGAGGGGATCGGGCTCCGTGAATTGGGGCGCCGCGGAGAGCGCCGGTCCCGCGGCCGGCTGCGCCGCGCCGGAGGGAGCCCAGGCGTCCGGGATCACCAGCGACGGCAGAGCGGACGGCGCCTGCGCCGCCACCGCGGGGCCGATCGCGGGCATGGAGACCGGGGGCGGCAGGGGCTCCATGGCGCCGGAGGCGAGGAACGGCGGCGGCGGCTCGGGAGCGGCGGTGCTCACCGGGGCGGCCGGCGGGGGGACGGGGAAGGGAGCGATGTTGGCCGCGGGTGGGGCCGGCGCCGGAGCGCCGATGGCCAGCCGCAACGCCTCGCGCAGCTCCCGGATCGACGGCCGCTCCTCAGGTCTCTGCCGGAGCGACCGCTCCAGCGCCTGCCGCAGGGCCTCGTCGTTCTCCAGCTCGAAGCTCACCGCCAGCGGGAGCTGCACCACCGGCGCGTCGCCGAAGCCGACCGTCGCCCCCAGGGCCTGGCAGGCGGTGAGGGCCAGCGAGTAGAGGTCGGCCCGTGAGTCGGCCTCGCCGCCGGCCGCCACCTCGGGCGCGCGGAAGCGGGCGTTGTCCCCGCCCGCCGTCGCCGCCTCGGCCCCCCGGGGACGGAAGACGGCGGTGCCCAGCCCCAGGAGCTTCACCTGCTCGCCCCCGGGGGTCGCGGCCACGAAGAGGTTGTCCGGCGAGATGTTGAGGTGCGCGTGCCCCCGCGCGGCGAGCGCTTCGAGCCCGTCGAGCGCCTGGCCGATCCACGCGAGGTACTGGGCGGGGGGCATGCCGGTGAAGGCGTCGAGCGTCCGGCCCTCCAGCAGCTCCAGGGCCAGGAAGGCGGCGCCGTCCGTGGTGAAGCCCCAATCGAGTACGGCCGGGAGTGCGGGGTGCCCCGCCGCGGCCAGCGCCGCCGCCAGCGTCTCGAATGCGGGGGCCCCGGCGACGAGCCGCGGCGGCGACGGCACCGTGATCTGCTTCACCGCGACCGTCCGGCCCGACTTGGAGTCGGCCGCCCGGAGGACGGTCCCGAAACGGGTCGACCTCAGGATCTTCTCGAGCTGATAGCGATCGGTGAGCTCACGGAACTGCATCGCCTCGTCCCTCCCCGGACCGGCGCACCCCACAGCCTGGCAACCTTGTTTGGACTGCTCCTGCCGGGCTATTATAGATGGTCCTCAATGAAAAGCGACCCGGAATCATGACGCACCGTTTGAAAACCCTCGTCCTGCTCCTCCTGCTCCTGCCGATGGCGCGCGCCGCCACGGCGGCGGACCCCTCGTCCTTCGGTGTCAACATCCACGCGCCCCAGGGGGCTGAGCTCACCTCCCAGCTCGACCGGGTCAAGGCCGCCGGCCTCGGCTGGGTGCGCATCGACTTCATCTGGGCCGCCATCGAGCCCCGCAAGGGGAGGTACGACTGGCGGGCCTACGACACGCTCGCCGCCGCCGCCAGGGCCCGGGGGCTCCAGGTGTTCGCGACCATCGCCTACACTCCGGCCTGGGCGACCGACGGCTCCGAGATCACCGGCGTGCCCCGCAATCCGGACGACTGGCGGCGGATCTGCTTCCGGGCGGCCAAGCGCTACCGCGGCAAGATCAACTACTGGGGGCTGTGGAACGAGCCCAACCTGAAGCAGTTCTGGGCCGGAAGCCGCGACCAGTATATCGACGTCATCCTCAAGGTCGGCGCGGACGCCGTCCACACCGGCAACCCGGCGGCCAGGGTGGGGGGGCCCGAGCTGGCGCACCTGACCTCCAACGGCGCCGTCTGGTACGACTGGCTGCGCGAGTCGCTCCTGGAGGCCGGGGACCGGCTCGACTTCATCACCCACCACCTCTACGACAACGACGGCAACCGCGACGTCACCACGAAGCTGAACGACAGCACCCTCTTCGGCGGCCAGCCCTCGCTCTGGCAGTACGTGCCCCCCTCGGTCGCGGAGGTGCTGGAGAGCACCGGCTGGACCCACAAGCCCGTCTGGCTGACCGAGACCGGCTGGGAGTCGTCGCGCGTGGGGGAATCCCGGCAGGCGGGCTACTACACCGGCATGCTCGAAGACTGGTTCACGGGGAACCGCGACCGGGACTGGATCGCCAAGATCTTCTTCTACGAGCTCAAGGACGGCCCGGACGGCAGCTACACCTGGGGCATCCTGAGGTCGGACGGCTCGGCGAAGCCGGCGTACGGGGCGTATCAGGGGTTCGTGGCGGGGCATTAGGCGCGGCCCGCCCCGCCCAGGCATGAATGCCCGGGCTACGCCGTAAACGAAAAGCCGGCTGAAGCCGGCTCTTGGGTTAGCTTTTTCTAAGGAGCCGGCTTCAGCCGGCTTTTCGTTTACGGCGTAGCCCGGGCATTCATGCCCGGGCGGGGCGGCGGTAGCGGCACCCCCCCACTTGTGATACCTTCCCCCGGATCTTCCCGGCGGGTCCGGATCGGCGCTCCCTTGCGCGTGGAGCCGTAGTGACCGCCAGGGGAGGCCTGAAGGCCCCAAACCCGTCAGCGCGACGCCCCTCGGCCCGGCCCATCGCCGGGTCCCTGGACGCGCTGTGAATTGCCGGTATAGCCCAAGGCTTTTTTTGGAGGAATTATGCCCAACCCCAGACCCCTCGCCCGGATCGGCCTGTCCTTGAGACGGCTGCCGATCCTCGGGCTGATGGCGCTGTTCGCCATCCTGACCGCCGTGCCCGCCTCCGCCAGTGAGGCGGACCTCGTGCTGCCGAACCTGTCGAATCCGGATGTGACGTTCTTCGGCATGACCGGGCACAACCTGCTGCTGGGCGGCCTGTTCGTCTGCGTCCTCGGGCTGCTCTTCGGGATGGTGATGTACACGCAGCTCAAGAACATGCCCGTCCACCGCTCGATGCGCGAGATCTCCGAGCTGATCTTCGAGACCTGCAAGACCTACCTCACCACGCAGGGCAAGTTCATCCTCCTGCTCGAGCTGTTCATCGGCATCGTGATGTTCATCTACTTCTACACCCTGCGCGGCTACGACATCGGCAAGGTGATCACGATCCTGATCTTCAGCCTGATCGGCATCGCCGGCAGCTATGGCGTCGCCTGGTTCGGCATCCGGGTCAACACCTTCGCCAACTCGCGCTCGGCCTTCGCCAGCCTCCGCGGCAAGCCGTTCCCGACCTATGCCATCCCGCTCAAGGCCGGCATCTCGATCGGCATGCTGCTGATCAGCGTCGAGCTGCTGATGATGCTCGGCATCCTCCTGTTCGTGCCGCGCGACTACGCCGGCCCCTGCTTCATCGGCTTCGCCATCGGCGAGTCGCTGGGCGCCGCGGCGCTGCGCATCGCCGGCGGCATCTTCACCAAGATCGCCGACATCGGCTCCGACCTGATGAAGATCGTCTTCAACATCAAGGAGGACGACGTCCGCAACCCCGGCGTGATCGCCGACTGCGTGGGCGACAACGCCGGCGACTCGGTCGGTCCCACGGCCGACGGCTTCGAGACCTACGGCGTCACCGGCGTGGCGCTGATCACCTTCATCCTGCTGGCGGTCAACCAGGCGGTCGCGGGCCCCGGTTTCCAAACCATCCAGACCCAGCTCCTGGTCTGGATCTTCGCCATGCGCGTCATGATGATCGTCACCAGCGCCGTCTCCTACTTCATCAACGAGTCGATCGCCAAGGGGCGCTTCGCCAACGCCGACACGATGAATTTCGAGGCGCCGCTGACCTCGCTGGTCTGGCTGACCTCGATCCTCTCGGTCATCGTCACCTACGCCGCCTCCTACCTGCTCATCCCGCACCTCAACGGCGACGACACGCTGTGGTGGAAGCTGTCGACGATCATCTCCTGCGGCACGCTGGCCGGGGCGCTGATCCCCGAGCTGGTCAAGGTCTTCACCTCGACCGAGTCGGCCCACGTCAAGGAGGTGGTCACCGCCTCCCGCGAGGGCGGCGCCTCGCTCAACATCCTGGCCGGCCTGATCGCGGGCGACTACAGCGCCTACTGGCTAGGCCTGACCATCGTGGCCCTGATGGGCGCCGGCTACGGCGTCAGCACGACGCTGCCCGGCAACCTGATGATCGCCCCCGCCGTGTTCGCCTTCGGCCTCGTGGCCTTCGGCTTCCTCGGCATGGGCCCGGTGACGATCGCCGTCGACTCCTACGGCCCGGTGACCGACAACGCGCAGTCGGTGTTCGAGCTGTCGACCATCGAGACGCTGCCCAACATCCAGGCCGACATCCAGAAGGAGTTCGGCTTCGCGCCCGACTTCGACCGCGCCAAGCACCACCTGGAGGCCAACGACGGCGCCGGCAACACCTTCAAGGCGACCGCCAAGCCGGTGCTCATCGGCACCGCCGTGGTGGGCGCCACGACGCTGATCTTCTCGATCATCGTCGTGCTTACCCACGGCCTGCAGCCGGAGTACCTGCCGAACCTCTCGCTGCTCCACCCGCCGTTCCTGCTCGGCCTGATCACCGGCGGCGCGATCATCTACTGGTTCAGCGGCGCCTCCTGCCAGGCGGTGTCGACCGGCGCCTACCGGGCCGTCGAGTTCATCAAGCAGAACATCCGGCTCGACGCCGGCTCCCAGAAGGCCTCCACCGAGGACAGCAAGAAGGTGGTCGGCATCTGCACCACCTACGCCCAGAAGGGGATGTTCAACATCTTCCTGACGGTGTTCTTCAGCACGCTCGCCTTCGCCTGCCTCGAGCCCTACTTCTTCATCGGCTACCTGATCTCGATCGCGACCTTCGGCCTCTACCAGGCCATCTTCATGGCCAACGCCGGCGGCGCCTGGGACAACGCCAAGAAGATCGTCGAGGTCGAGCTCAAGGAGAAGGGCACGGCGCTCCACGCCGCCACGGTCGTCGGCGACACCGTGGGCGATCCGTTCAAGGACACCTCGTCGGTGGCGATGAACCCGGTCATCAAGTTCACCACCCTCTTCGGCCTGCTGGCCGTGGAGCTGGCGGTGGAGATGGCGACCTCGACGCGCCTGGTGCTCTCGGGCGTCTTCCTGCTGCTCTCGATGGTCTTCGTCTGGCGCTCGTTCTACGGCATGCGGATCCCGGTCGAGACGACCGCGGCCGGCCGCGCCAAGGCCTGATCGACAGAGCCTGGAGCGGGGGAAGGGGCGCTGCCCGCGCGGGCGGCGCCCTTTTCTTTGGGGCTTAAAGCTCCGCCGGCAGCCCCACCAGCTCCATCAGCTTCAGCGCGTTGACCGTCGTCGCCACCCCCGGCCGCATCCTGTAGTCGAAGGTCATCGGCGGATCGCCGCCGGGGTGGACCGTCTCGCGGAAGTGGACGGGGACGACCGGCCCTTGCAACTCGGGAACCTCGGCGAGCTGGAGATCGTGAGTGGAGACCGCCCCGATCGCGCCGTGCCGCAGCAGATGGAGCACCACCCGCCGCACCGCCACCTGCCGCTCGAAGCTGTTCGTCCCCCGCAGCACCTCGTCCAGGAGATAGAGGAGGACCCGCCCCTCGCCGTGGGCGCGGTCGGCCGCTGCCACCACCTTCTGGATGCGCTGGAGCTCGGCCATGAAGAAAGAGACGCCGTCCGCCAGCGAGTCGTCCACCAGGATGCTGGTCGCCAGGGTGACCGGCGGCATGCGGAGCGCCGTCGCGCAGACCGGCCCCCCCGCCTGGGCGAGCACCGCGTTGACCCCGATCGAGCGCAGAAGCGTGCTCTTGCCCGACATGTTGGAGCCGGTGACCAGGAGGAAGGTGCCGGCCGGCCCCACCTCGACGTCGTTCAACACCCGCTTGGCGTCCGCGATCAGGGGGTGGCCCAGCCCCTCGGCGGCGAGGCGGTCCGCCGCCGGGTTCACCCTGGGGAAGCACCACTCCGGCTGCTCGAATTTGAGGTTGGCCAGCGCGGCGAGGGCCTCGAAGCGGCCGAGCGCCGCCAGCCACTGCCGGGCTTGGGGGCCGGCGTCCCGCTGCCATTTCTCCAGCAGGAGCAGGGCGTGGAAATCCCACAGGAGGAGCGACTGGAGGATCGTATGGAGATAGGAGGAGTGGCGGACCTCCGCGAGACCGACCCGGGAGTGAAGGAGCGCCATCCAGGCGTGGGCGGGCCGGTCCTGATGAATCAGCTCGCCGGCCGATCCGGAGCGCGCCGCCATGATCTCCAGGGCTTCGGCGTAGCGCTGGAAATCCCCCTCGCGCGCCTCCACCTCGTCGAAGCTCCCGTAGGTCCGCTTCGCGAGGAGATAGCCGAGCGAGAGGTTGACCATCACCAGGACGAGGAACGGTGCCATGGGCAGGGGCGTCAGCCATCCCACGAGCAGGGCGGCGGGGGTGAGGACCGCGAGGAGGCGGAACAGCCAGATCAAACCGGGGCGCCGGAGGAGCCACGGCTCCCCCTCGGCCCAGCGGAGGAAGGGCTCGACGCCGGCGGGAGCCTGGTCCATGGGACGGGCGCTCACCTGGAGCCGCTGGCGCAGCTCGATCTCGGGAGCCAACTCCGCGACCACCTCCTGCCGCCGGGCGATCTCCTCAGGGTGCGCGGGGTGGAGCAGCCAGTCGGCGAGAGCCAATTTGCCAGGCGGGGAGTGGACCGTGCCGAGCAACTGGGCCACGGAGGCGCGGCCGAAGAGATTGAGATCGCGCGCCATCGGCCGCTCGGCGTCGTCCGGCTCCGGTAGGGAGGGGACGGGCAGGCGCATCCAGTCGCGGGCGAGCCGCAGCAGCCCCTCCTCGTTGATCCGCCGCAGCTCCCCCTGCCGCCGCTGCCGCTGGATGACCCGGTCGTGATACGGCAGCACCCACACGAACGCCACCAGCCAGAAGACCGCCCCGGCCCACCACAGCCATCCGGAATGCCCCCGCTGCGCCAGGATCACCCCCAGGCAGACGACGAATGCCAGGAACAGGGCGGCCCGGAGGAGCGAGAACCGGTAGGAGACCCCGGCCAGGCGCGTCTCCTCGGCGGCGAAGGCGTCGCGGCGGCGGGTGTAGAGGGTGGCGGGGGACTCCATGCTTGGCCCTGAGAGGGGATTCGGCTCCTACGTCACCTAGAGTTGTGCTATAGTTCCAAAAAGCAACGGCCGGCAATGGGTTCAGCATTGCCGGCCGTGTGGGGGCGTGGCGAAACGGTAGACGCAGTGGTCTTGAAAACCACCGGGCGTTACGGTTGAGAGCCTAGCCCGTGCGGGTTCAAATCCCGCCGCCCCCATTCACCGTAATTAAAATCCCACAATACGTCAGCATTGTCAACCGTTTTTCTGCCGTAAACTTTGCGACTTTTCCATCGAAATTTTTGTCCATCGCAGTATTCTGCTCAAACAACAGATCCTTCGCTACAACTTCCCGACAATTGCAGCCATCTTATGGCTCATCTGCAGATCAAAAACTTCCCCGATTCTCTCTACGAGAAGCTACGGATACGTGCTAAGCGGGAGCGCCGCTCACTGAGCCAGGAGGTTATCCACATCCTCTCTCAAGCCTTGGAGCAGGATAAGTTCTTACCACTCTCAGGTTTACGTGGCTTGGGCAAGGAGATCTGGGAAGGCATCGGCGCCGCCGAGCATATCCGGGCAGAGCGCGATTCCTGGGACGACGGGGAAGATCCTTCCTCCGAGTCGCCGGAGAAATCGACCGTCTGAGCATCGCAGAGGGCGTCTCGGAGTCAGCCCCCAAAGGGGGCGCGGGCGTAAAGCCTGGGGTTTCAACCCCAGGTAGGTGCCTCCCCAGACCTCCCAAAGCCCCGAAGGGGCGCAGGCAGCTCGGTCCGGTTCATGGCTGCCTGCGCCCCTTCGGGGCTTGATGGAGGGTGGTGGGGCCTCGTTCCTGGGGTTGAAACCCCAGGCTTTATGCCTATGCCCCTTCGGGGCTCGGAGGAGGAAACTCCTCCAGGAACAGGTCCGTGGTCTCCTTCAGGTTGGCGACCGCCTCGCCCACCGAGACCCCTTGGCTGACCGTGCCGACCTCGGAGCACTCGGCGACGTAGAGATCGCCCTCCTGGTGAAGAATCGCGGTGAAGGTCATCCCTACTCCACCGTCACACTCTTCGCCAGGTTCCGCGGCTGATCCACATCCGCCCCCCGGCGGACGCCGATGAAGTAGGCGAGGAGCTGGAGGGGGACCACGTTGACGATCGGCTGGAGGAGGGGCGAGACCGATGGGACCTCGATCACCTCGTCGGCGACGCCTCCCAGCTCCTCGGGGTCGCGGTCGGTGAGGGCGATGACGATGCCGTCCCGCGCCTTCACCTCCTGCATGTTGCTCTTGGTCTTCTCGGCGAGCTGGTCGCCGGTCGCGATCGCCACCACCGGCATGTTCTGGTCGATCAGGGCGATCGGGCCGTGCTTCATCTCGCCGGCCGGGTACCCCTCGGCGTGGATGTAGGAGATCTCCTTGAGCTTCAACGCCCCCTCGAGCGCGATCGGATAGTTGATCCCCCGGCCCAGGTAGAGGAAGTTCTGCGCCCGGTGATATTTGCGGGCCAGCTCGTCCATGTGCTGCTCCTGGCGCCGGATCACCTCGTCCACCGCCTGCGGGACGCGCGTCAGCTCGTCCAGATAGCGCCGGTCGATCGAGCCGTGCCGGCATTGGCGCAGGTAGAGGGCGAGGAGATAGAGGGCCACGAGCTGGGTGGTGAAGGCCTTGGTCGAGGCGACGCCGATCTCGGGGCCGGCGTGGGTGTAGATCACCCCCTCGCTGATGCGCGTCGCCTGGCTGCCGGTCACGTTGCAGACGGCCAGCAGGCGCGCTCCGCAGTCGCGGGCCGCCTCCATCGCGGAGAGGGTGTCCGCCGTCTCGCCCGACTGCGAGATCCCCACGGCCAGCACGCGGTCGGAGGCGATCGGATCGCGGTAGCGGTACTCGGAGCCGTAGTCCACCTCCACCGGAACGCGGGCGATCTCCTCGATCAGGAACTTTCCGATCAGCGCGGCGTGCCAGGAGGTGCCGCAGGCCAGCAGGGTGAGGCGCTCGACGCGGCCGATCTCCTCCCTGGAGAGCTTCACCGTGTCGAAGAGGACCTCCGCGCGCTCGAAGTCCACGCGCCCGCCGAAGGTCTCCTGCACGACCTGCGGCTGCTCGTGGATCTCCTTGAGCATGAAGTGCTTGTAGCCCCCCTTCTCGGCCTGGACGGGGTCCCAGTTGAGGTGCTGGACGGGGCGCTGGACCGGCTTGCCCGCGCGGTCCCACATCTCGACGCCGGCCGGGGTGAGGCGGGCGATGTCGCCGTTCTCGAGGAAGATCACGTCCTTGGTGTAGGCGAGGAGCGCCGCCGGATCGGAGGCCAGGAACTGCTCCTCCTGGGCCAGGCCGATGACCAGCGGCGGCCCCTGGCGGGCGGCCACGATCTCCTGCCCCTCGGTCTCGACGGTCACCACGGCGAAGGCGTACATCCCCTCCAGCTCCTGGACGGCCCGGGCCACGGCGGTCCGCAGGTCGCCGTCGAGATAGGAGGAGATGAGGTTCGCCACCACTTCGGTGTCGGTGTCCGAGGTGAAGGTCCACCCCTCGGCGATCAGCCGCTTCTTGAGCGGCAGGAAGTTCTCGATGATGCCGTTGTGGATCAGCGCCAGGCGGCGGCGGGCGTCCACCATGGGGTGGGCGTTGCGCTCGGTCGGTGGGCCGTGGGTGGCCCAGCGGGTGTGGCCGAGGCCGTAGCGGCCGGTGAGGGGGTGCTTCTCGAGCTTCTCCTTCAGGCGGTCGAGCTTCCCCTCGGCCTTGAGGGTCTGGAGCTCGCCGTCGCGCACCGCCACCACGCCGGCCGAGTCGTACCCTCGGTATTCCAGACGGCGCAGGCCGTCCATCAGCAGGGGCACGACCTCCCGTTGCCCAACGTATCCGACGATTCCGCACATAGCGTTACTCGTTTCCTTTCTGAGTCTTGCTTCGGTCGGCCCGGCGCCCGCGGAGCCCTCCGGCCCACCCTTCGAGATTCTTCTGCCGCACCCGCCCCACCGCCAGCGCCCCGTCCGGCACGTTCTTGGTGATGATCGATCCGGCCGCCGTGGAGGCGCCGGCCCCCACTTTGACGGGCGCCACCAGCATGGTGTCGCTGCCGATGAAGGCGCCGGGGCCGATCTCGGTCGGATGCTTGTGGGTGCCGTCGTAGTTGCAGGTGACCACGCCGGCCCCGATGTTGGCCCCCTCGCCCACCGTGGTATCCCCCACGTAGGCGAGATGGTTGGCCTTGGCCCCCTCTCCGAGCACGGAATTCTTCACCTCGACGAAATTGCCCACCCGAGCCCCTCGAAGCAAACGGGATGCCGGACGCAGCCGCGCGAACGGCCCCACCCGGCAGCCTTCTCCTACCTCTGTACGGTCCAGAACGCTGTAGGGCTCGATGGTTGTTCCATCCGCCACCGAGGTGTCCCGGAGCCACGCCCCTTGGTGGATGACGCAGCCGGAGCCGATCGAGGTGGCGCCCAGGAGGGAGACGCCCGGGTGGATCACCGTGTCCTCGCCGATCCGCACCCCGGGCTCGATCGCCGTCCGCTCGGGCTCCAGGATGGTCACTCCGCCTTTCATCAGGGAGACCAGGTGGCGGCCGATCAGCAGCCGGTGGACGCGGGCGAGCTCGGTGCGGTCGTTCACCCCGAGCGCCTCGTCCGGATCGGGAAGCGTGATCAGGCGCACCGGATGGCCGTCCGCGGCGGCGTCGGTGACCGCGTCGGTGAGGTAGAGCTCCCCCTGGGCATTCTCGGTCTTGAGATTCCGGAGGTAGTCGAAGACGGCGGGGGAGGGGAGGGCGTAGATGCCGGCGTTGATCAGCCGGACCGCCCGCTGCTCCAGGGTGGCGTCCTTGAATTCGACGATCGCCTGGAAGATGCCGGCCTGATCGACGATCACCCGGCCGAGGGAGCCCGGGTCGAAGAGCTCGGCCACGGCCATGGCGCCCCACCCCTCCTCGGCCGCCGCGGCGAGCCGGTCGAGCGTCTCGGGATGGACGAGCGGCACGTCGCCGGAGAGGACGAGCACGGTCGCCTCGCCTTGAATATGGGGCTCCGCCTGAGCCAGGGCGTGGCCGGTCCCTTTCTGCTCCTCCTGGAGGACCCAGCCGAGATCCTCCCCTTCAATCTCCTCCCGCACCCGCTCGGCGCCGTGCCCCACGACGACCAGGATGCGCGCGCACCCGGCGGCCCGGGCGGCGTCTACCACCCACTGGAGGAGAGGCCGGCCGGCGGCCCGGTGGAGGACCTTGGGGAGGGCGGACTTCATGCGCGTCCCCTTGCCGGCGGCGAGGATCACGGCGACTCGGGGGCGGGGGGTGGGCATGGGGGGCTCCTCCGTCAGGTGAAATCCGCCCTGGAAGGGCGGCCTTTGAATAGCCTGGGGTTTCAACCCCAGGTGCAGGCGTTTCCGCAAAAACCAAACCCTGAAAGGGTGGCCGATTTCAATGATCGGCCACCCCCTTCGGGGTTTGGATGGGGCCGGGGGGCCCCCTCCCACTCCCACCTGGGGTTGAAACCCCAGGCTATTCAAAGGCCGCCCCTGCGGGGCGGGGGAGGGGACGAGCCCTCCCCTACGGCAAATTCATCGCGCTTTCCACCCCGGTCAGCTCCAGCACCGCCCGCGCCAGCTTCTCGGAATCATGCCGGATCAGGTCCCCATCCGCCGCCAGCAGATCGGCCTCGTGGACCTCGACCCCCATCGCCTCGAGGACGGCGTGGTCGACCTCCACCGGCTCCGAGCCGGTCTCGGCGTAATGGGAGATCAGCGCCGGCGGGATCCCGGTGGAATTGACCAGCACCGCGTCGATGATCCCCTCTCCGGCCTGCCGCGCCAGGGCCCGCAGGTGGTCGATGCCCATCATGCCGTCGGTCTCGCCGGGCTGGGTCATCAGGTTGAGCAGCAGCACCACCCGCGCCCGGGTCTTCACCAGCGCCTGGCGGATGCCGGGGATCAGCAGGTTGGGGAGGATCGAGGTGTAGAGCGAGCCGGGGCCGAGGAGGACCAGGTCGGCCGCCTCCAGCGCCGCCGCCGCGGGCGGGAAGGCCGGCGGAGTGGCCGGATCGAGCTCCACCGCCGCCAGCTCCTCGCCCGAGAGGCCGATCGCCGACTCCCCCTCGTAGATCCGCCCCGAGACCCCCCGCCCGCGCAGGCGCACGTCGGTGAGGGTGGCGGGGAAGATCTTGCCGCGCACCGAGAGCAGCGATTCGGCGGTGAGGATCGCCTGGTGGAAATCCCCCGTGATGCCGGTGAGCGCGGTGAGGAAGAGGTTGCCGAAGGAGTGGCCGAGCAGGCCGCCGCCGTTCGGGAAGCGGTACTGGAAGAGGCGGGTCAGCAGGTCCTCGTCGTCGGCGAGGGCGGCGATGCAGTTGCGAATGTCCCCCGGGGGGAGCACGCCGAGCTCGCGGCGCAGCCGGCCGGAGGAGCCGCCGTCGTCGGTGACGGTGACCACGCCGGTGAGCTGGCGGAGCCGCTCGGTGCCGACGTGAGCCTTCAGGCCGCGCAGGAGGACGGAGAGGCCGGTGCCTCCGCCGATCGCCACCAGGGCCCTCTCCGGCGCGCCCGCCGGCTCAGGAGAGGCCGAAGAGGGGGCGGAGGTCGCGGTTCTTGCGGAGCTCGGCGAGATCGGGGTCGTGGAAGGCATGGACGCGATTCTTGGGGTTCAGCTCGATCGCCTTGTTGAGCGCCTGGGTCGCCTCGTCCCACCGGCCCTCGATCGCATGGACCGAGGCCGCCAGATAGGCGAAGCGCTCGTCCTTCTGGTCGCGCCCGCCCTTGTGGCTGATCTCCAGGGCCTCTTTGAGGTTGCCCCGGTTCTTCTCGTAGACCGCCAGGAGGTAGGGGTCCTGCTCGGGGGCCTTCGCTGGCTTCTCCCCCTCCCCCGCCTTCTGGCGGCTCGCCACCAGGTACTGGCGGGCGCGGTCCCGCACCTCGGGACGATCGCTCTCCCGGATCGCCTCCTCAAACCGCTCGACGGCTTTCGCCCAGTCCTTCGCCTGAAGGGCGGCGAGCCCCTGAGTCAAAGCGTCGAGGGCGGGATCGGCATCCGTGGGCTTCGCCGCCTTGGCGCCCTTCGCGGGCGCGGCGGCCTTGGATTCAGGCTTTGCTGGAGTCTTCTTGGCGGCCTTGGCCATGGCTCCCTTTCGCTAGCGCTTCTTCAGCTCGATGAGGATCTGCTTCGCGACCGACTTCAGGGTGTCGAAGACGCCAACTCCGGTCGTTGCCACCGCTTCGAAGGTGGGCTCGCGCTTGTAGTTGAGCGTGCGATACATCTCTTCGACCGGTACCACGCTCGGGAGATCCCGCTTGTTGAACTGCAGGGCGTAGGGGATCGTCGCCAGGTCGAAACCGTGCTCCTTCAAGTTTTGTTCCAGGTTGCGGATCGACTCGATGTTCGCCTCCATCCGCGCCTCCTGGCTGTCGGCCACGAAGACCACGCCGTCGACCCCCTTGAGGATCAGCTTGCGGCTGGCGTCGTAGAACACCTGGCCGGGGACGGTATAGAGATGGAAGCGGGTGGTGAAGCCGCGGATGCTCCCGAGGTCGAGCGGCAGGAAGTCGAAGAAGAGCGTCCGGTCGGCCTCGGTCGCCAGGGAGATCATCTTGCCCTTCGACTCGGGGGCGGTCTTGTTGTAGATGTACTGCAGATTGGTCGTCTTCCCACACAGGCCGGGCCCGTAGTAGACGATCTTGCAGTTGATCTCTTTGCTGGCGTAATTGATGAAAGTCATCGTCGTCTTCCGTGCCTGGTTCCCTCGCCCGATCCCCCTCTGGCGTCGGGGCGATCCGGTCCGCCCTCGGCGGATGTCGCGCTCTGCCGTTACTCGCCGGTTATTCGCCGAACAGTGCGTCGATGTCGTCGTCGGTAATCTCGGAGAAGGGGCTCGCGTGGGCCGGTCCCTGGGCTCCTCTTTCGCCCTTCTGCAGCATCACCTCGAAGATCTTCTCGAGATCCACGCTCGCCCGTTTGACCCGCAGACGCACGAGGCCGAGCGAGGAGCGGTCGTCGAAGATGACCACCAGGATGGCGCGTTTGGCGACGATGGAGATATGGATGTGGTCCTGCTGACCCTCATGGAACAGCACCGAGAACTCCCGCTCGCCGATCAGCTTGGCCAGACCGTCGGTGGCGGCCACGTTGCCGGCCGTCAGGGAGGCGAGCGAGGTGGTGTCGAACTGCTCGATCTCCCCCGCCGAGGCGATCTGCTGGCCGTTCTTGTCGATCAGGAAGACGGCCTTGGAGTTGGCCTCCTGGCGCAGGCGGCGCAGAGCCTCCTCAAGGTGCTTGAACTCCTCCTCGTAAAGCACGAA
>Ga0308176_10001298_pt1 | contig 15644 bp, 14 predicted proteins | sample PhyCR2_3_FD_203890 | JGI IMG/M metagenome (GOLD analysis project Ga0308176, IMG submission 203890) | Soil microbial communities from UC Gill Tract Community Farm, Albany, California, United States - DLSLS.C.R2 | ecosystem: Environmental > Terrestrial > Soil > Agricultural land | place: USA...
TTGCAGATTTATTCACATAGCGAGTCACGGTAACTTCCGGCCGGATAGCCCATTGTTCTCTGCCATACAGCTCGGGGACGGACTCCTGAATCTCTACGACCTATATCGAATGAACCTGCGCGTAGAATTGCTGGCATTGAGTGGGTGCGTCACAGGGATGAACGCAGTCGAAGAGGGCGACGAGCTTCTTGGCCTCACTCGTGGGCTTCTCTATGCGGGCGCGCGTTCATTGCTGGTGTCCTTATGGGATGTTGACGACCGGAGCACGGCCGATTTCATGAAAGAGTTCTACCGCGAGTTGCAGCAGCGACGTAAAATCAATGCATTCCAACTCGCAACAAAGAAGGTGCGGGAACGCTATCCACATCCTTACCATTGGGCTTCGTTCAAATTCATCGCTCGAGCTTCCAGTGTTTGATGGCGGCCGTGAAAAATCCTGTATTTTTTGGAACACGAGAAGCCCTTACCATACGAATCGGGAACCCCGGTTCCCTGGCAACCTGAAATGAGCCATTTCTCAGCCATAGAATGGGTGGATTTCGCCCGAGGTTTGATATCGCCGGACAGAGCAAACGCCATGCGAGCTTCAGCGCAAGTATGTGAGGAGTGCAGGTCTTCGTTCAACTTCTGGGGCCATGTTTATGAGCTGCTTAATCGTGAAGGAGATCACCAGCCCTCTACCGAAGTTCTTCAGAGTGTAATCGACGCATTCGCCGAGCAGACGTCTGTTCCGTGGTGGGCCAAGATTACCGACTTCGCAACTATAGTTTTCGATAGCTTTCTCCAACCGGCCCTTGCCGGGGTCCGCTCATCGGAGCGAACAACGCGGCAGATCACGGTAGAGTCCGGCGCGTTTGTTGTGGACCTTCAGGTTGAGTCGGCGACGGTTCAGCATCAATATCTGCTGACCGGGCAGATTCTTACGAGCGGCAACTCAACGGGAAAGATCAACGGGGCAGAGGTCGTGCTCTTAAGTCCCGACAGGGTTGTACAGAAGACCCGAGTTAACGAATTAGGCGAGTTCTGGTTTGACTTCAGTTATGGAGAGAACCTGCGACTCTTCATCGACATCAAGGGTGAGCGCGGAGTCGGAATCATGCTCCCGAAACTCGACGAATTGCGGCGGGAGCCGATGCAATGAGGCCGAACCGCAAAGCAACGGCGGAACAACTGTCGAATATCTCGTTGGAGGTTCTAACCGAGGAGCTGTTGAACCGCCTCTACGCGCGGCGGCTGGAAATTACTAATCTGCTTCGTTCGCTGCATGGCAGGACGCATCCTTTTTCGCAGCCTACGATCGATTATTGGGCCAGCAGGTTCACTTTGGCTGGAGAAGTAAGTCATGCGATCGAAGAGGGTCAGTTCGTCATCCACTACCAACCTCAGGTCTCGCTTCGGTCCAGGAAACTTGTCGGGTTCGAGGCGTTGGTTCGATGGCGCCATCCAAAGCGCGGCCTGATCTCACCGGGAGAGTTTGTGTCGGTTGCCGAAGAGACCGGGTTGATCGTTCCCCTTGGTGATTGGGTTTTGGATCAGTCGTGCCGGCAACTCGCTGTCTGGAGGAGAGAGATCCCCGGCACAGAAGCGCTCACGATGCACGTTAATATCGCAAGCGCTCAGATCGCAAGAGAAGACACTCCGGATCGCGTGATGGCCTGCTTGCAGCGGCATGACTTACCGGCTGAAGCGTTGCATCTCGAGATAACGGAGACATCCGTCATAGAGAAGCCCGGAGTCACAGCGAGGATACTTGAGAAGCTCAGGCAGGCGAACGTGCAAGTCTGGCTGGACGACTTCGGCACGGGCCATTCCTCGTTGAGTAGCTTGCACCGGTTTGCACTCAGTGGGCTGAAAATCGACCGTTCCTTTGTAGGCCAGATGGAACTGCCTAACAGTGGTCTCATCACCAAAGCCATCCTGGCGTTGTCTCACAGTCTTGGACTTCACGTCACGGCCGAAGGAATCGAGACTGCCAGGCAGGCGGACGAACTGGAACAATGGGATTGCGAGTTCGGCCAGGGATATTATTTCTCAAGACCAGTGCCGGCAAGCACGGCTGCCAAATATATCCTTGCGCAAGAGCACGGTCTGCTGGAGCACAAAGAGAGAGCGCAGGCTCAGGCGGCTAATACGTCGGGTTTTCCGCCCTTGACGCTGGTCTAATCTAGCCGTACACGGACGCGTTCGATGCGTGCGTGAGGACAGCACACGACTGTAATTCTTCGAGTGAGATCGTCTCCGCTTCCTGACATCTGGAAGACGGAGGATGAAGGGCCAACGCGCTTTGCGCGTATTCGCGTCTGTCGCTCTAATACTTACCTCCTTCCTGAATCTTGCGTGCGGCACACTGCCGAGAGATCCCGCGGGAACGAGCGCGCGAGTCCAGCAGTACCATCAAATCCGCATTGGCCTGGTAGAGAATCCGCCATGGGTAGTTCGCACCGGCCGTGAGCCCGCGGGTGTGGAAGTAGCGCTGATCCGCAAGTTTGCTTCCTCGCTCGGGGCGAGAGCCAAATGGTTCTGGGGTAGCGAAGAAACCCACATGGAGGCGCTCGAAAAATACGAGTTGGATGCAGTGCTTTCGGGCCTCGACGCAAGCACTCCCTGGTCGAAGCACGTCGGTTTAACCAAACCCTATTTCGATGAGGAGGTCACCGTGGGCGTGCCCTCTGGAACCCGAGTGCCCGACGAATTGCACGGTCTCAAGGTGGCTGTTCCGGAAGGTAATGCTATCGCGGCTTATCTCCGGAAGAAAGGTGGGATCGCCGTGCGCGCAGAAGATATTGCGCACATGAGTGGACCAGTCGCCGCTCCGGCATGGCTGTTGCATAAGCGGGGACTTACACGGGCTAATTTCATCCTCTTCGAGAAGAAACACGTAATCGGGTTGCCACCCGAGAACGCTTGGTTGAAACGCCTGCAGGAATATCTGCAGGAGCAGAGCCAAGGATCAGAGGCCTGCTCACGGAAGAGGCACAGCCGTGAACGCCATTGGCGCTGCATACAAGTTGCCTCCGGATAAGGCGGAGGTCTTACGGCGGGCGAAGCGGCTCGAGTGGACGTTCATCGCCTTCCTCCTCTCGATCATCGTTGTCATGGCACTGGTGATGGGTTCTTCACAAACCATGAAAGCGATGTGGATCGAGGATACGTTGAGCCTTATACCATCTTGTTCCTTTCTGATCGGAATCCACTTTCGGCATAAATGCCGGACGAAGCTTTCCCGTATGGGTATCGTCGTGCGATGTTGGTCGGCTTCATGGCGGGCGCTGTTACCTTGCTTGGGTTTGGACTATATATCCTCGGTGATTCGGTGATCAAGCTCGTCTCGGCTGAGCACCCGATCGTACAGACCGCCTACCTATTCGGCAGGCCCATCTGGCTGGGTTGGTTGATGGTCGCTGCCTCGTATACAGCGTTCTTCCGCCCATGATTCTGGGCCGGATGAAGGTTCCGCTCGCGGCCGAGTTGCATGATAAAACGCTCCATGTATCGACCGAACTGAACAAAGGCGATTGGTTATCCGGCATCGCAGGTGCGGTCGGCATCGTCGGAATCGCGTTTGGCGTCTGGTGGACGGATGCCGCTGCCGCCGCCTTTATCTCAGTCGAAATCATCAAGGATGGATACGTCAATTTGCGTAATTGGGTCTCAACTGATGAATAGACGGCCTTCGAGTGTCGAGGATCAGGAAGAAGATCCCGCGATTGACGAATTGCAGAACGCCCTGGAAAACCTCAGTTGGGTGGAGAAAGCCAGAGTGCGGCTTCGCGAAGATGGCGACGTGCTGACCGGGGAAGCGTTCATCCAGCCGCGCGACGGTGGCGATTTATTGGATCGCATGGCGGAAGCAAGCAAAATCGTCGGCAGCGTTGATTGGCGGGTGCATGACATCAGCATGGTGCCTGTGAGATCTGTAGACTGAGGAGGATTGCCCCGGCGTGAGTCCGCCGCTGCGACATCTGGTGGCTCCGATGCATCGAAGGAACGGTGACTTCCTCCGCTGTCACGGCCTTTTCCGAGGACTTGGACATACCGCGAACGAAACCTGCTAAGCAAAAGAGTGACTTAGGCCCAGGAACAGGGGCTTTTGCAGTCTTCTTGTGCGGTGCATTCGCGTTTCTCGAACTCTACTGCACACAGCCCCTGCTTCCCTTACTTTCCCGCTATTTCCACGCCTCCGAAGCGAGTGTGGGCGTCACGGTAAGCGCTTCAACACTTGGCGCGGCCGCGGCGGCGGCACTTCTGGCGATGTTTGGTGAGCGTCTTGATCGTAAGCGCACCATCATCGTTGCCATGTCTGCACTGGCTGGAACCGTCGCGCTCACAGCTACAGCGAGTAGCTTGGTCGAACTCGCGGTGTGGCGCTTCTTCCAGGGCTTGTTGACTCCGGGGATCTTCATCATCGTCATCGCCTACATCACGGAAGAATGGAAACCGCTCCAAGTGCCCCGCGTGATGAGCATATATGTGGCTGGTACTGTGTTCGGCGGATTTGTTGGGCGCGTATCAGGCGGCATCCTGGCCGAACACTATGGATGGCGCGTGATGTTTGTGACCCTGGGGGTTTGTGCGGCCGCCGGAGCGTTGCTCACGAACCGTATTTTGCAGCCCGGCACTCGGAAGGTGAGCCGTGTAGAGCACGCATCCATCCTGATGCCGATGCTCAAGAACCTGCGAAATCCGCGCCTCCTCGCCACGTTCGGCATCGGTTTCTGCATGCTATTTGCGCTGGTGTCGAGTTTCAGCTACGTCACGTTCTATCTGGCAAGCGCACCGTTCTATCTGTCGACGAGCGCTCTCAGTTATCTCTTCTCTGTGTATCTGGTCGGTTTGTGCGCAACTTTGGGCGTCGGCAGGATACTGGCCCGCCTGGGTCTGCGACATGGGATGCTCGGGGCCATCACACTGTGCGCGCTGGGCGTTCTCGTTACGCTGATCCCTTCGGTAGCGGTGGTCGCCGTCGGTCTTTCGATTGCTAGCGCTGGTGTATTCATCGCCCAGACTTGTGCCAATAGCTTCTTGCGAGATGCTGCACCAGGGGGCGCGAGAGTCTCGGCCGCGGGGCTGTACATCTGCAGCTACTACATCGGAGGAACGGTGGGCGGCGTGCTGCCTGGATTGTTCTGGAAGGGTGCGGGTTGGCCGGGGTGCGTGGCTCTGACGTGTGCTCTCCTGCTGCTTGTGGCCGCTCCTCTTGCGTTTTTCGGGTGGCGCTCAAGGCCCGCCGCGCTCGACCCCGTCCCCCTCTGAAGCTGCCGAAAATACTTCCTGCGTTCTCGAAGCTATACTGAGGCTGAAAAACGCCGCTCGTGCTATGAAGATCGCAGATATTCGCGCCTATACAGTGACCGTTCCTTTGCAGGCGGCACTGCGCCACGGCAACGGATGCCACTGGGGCCGCTTCGTTCGCACCGTTGTCGAAGTGGAGACGGACAACGGCTATGTGGGCCTGGGCGAAATGGGCGGGGGTGGTGAGTCGGCCGAGGCGGCCATACGTTCGTTGAAGACGTATCTTGTCGGTCATGACCCCGTGCGTCTCGAAGAGATGCGCTTCCGAATTGCGAACCCTACAGCCTCTCTCTACAACAACCGGACGCAGTTGCTCGCGGCGCTTGAGTTTGCCTGCCTCGACATCATGGGACAAGCCTGGGGTGTGCCGGTACACGCGATCCTGGGCGGCAAGGTACGCGATCGCGTCCCGTTTGCCTCGTATTGCTTCTGGCGTTATGGAAACGAATCTGGAGACGGAGAAGTACGTACGCCGGATCAACTGGTCGCGTACGCGCGCGAGTTGAAGGGAAAGTACGGTTTTACAAGCCACAAACTGAAAGCCGGTGTTTTTCATCCCGATTACGAGGTCGAGGCGTTTCGCGCACTTGCGAATGCGTTTCCGCAGGATGGGGTGCGAATCGATCCGAACGGAGCATGGTCGACAGAGCAGGCTATCCGGGTCGGCCGGGCGATTGAGGATCTTCGCAATGATTACCTCGAAGATCCGGTGTATGGCTTGAACGGAATGCGGCGCGTTCGGCAAATGGTGCGAATCCCGCTCGCGACGAACACAGTCGTGGTGAATTTCGAACAGCTTTCTTCGAACATCCTTGACACTGCTGTGGATGTTGTCCTTCTCGACACAACATTCTGGGGCGGCATTCGGCCATGCATCAAAGCCGGGGGCGTTTGCGAGACGTTTCAAATCGGGGTAGCTGTCCATTCATCGGGGGAGCTTGGAATTCAATTAGCGACCATGCTGCACATGGGCGCCGTCATTCCGAATCTCTCGTTCGCCGGTGATGCTCATTATCACCATCTGACCGACGACATCATCGAGGGTGGATTGATGAAATACGAGGGCGGCTCAATCGCAGTTCCGGACACACCCGGGTTGGGTATCAAGCTCGATCGCGAGAAGCTTCGACAGTATCAGGAACTCTACAAAGAATGCGGCGGCTACCCTTACGATCAGGATCCCTTACGCCCCGGATGGGCGCCGATCATCCCGAACGATCGCTGGGCCGATCCTCGCGATGAACGCCGGCCCAAACTGAGATAGCAACGGAGCAGGCGGTATATGATCTAACCACCTGCCATGAGTCGAACGACGTCTCTCGCGGCGGTATTGCTTCTGCTGCCGGCCTTTTCTCAGGCTGAGACCGGGTACGACGCTTGGCTCCGCTACGCATCGATCGACGATCCTTCGGTTCGCCAGATGTACTCCGAAGTCCCGGCGACTGTCGTCACAACGAATGCTTCGCCGGTCCTCACGACTGCAAGCAGCGAGTTGAGTCGCGGGATTCGAGGCATGTTGGGGCGTAATCTCCGGCAAGCAACCCGGCTACCCGGTGAGGACGGCTGCATTCTGCTTGGGACGCTCGATTCCGTCAGGCCTCTCCTTACCGACCCGTTACTTCCGCAATCGATGCCTCCGGACGGTTATCTCCTGAAGACGACTGCTGCCCACGGTCATCCCATTTTGCTGATTGCCGGAGGGAACGATCGCGGCGTCTTGTTTGGAACGTTTGCATTGCTGCGCAACCTGGCGCTTCATCACGAAATTGCTTACCTGAACGAACAGCACACGCCTTCCGCATCGATCCGCTGGACGAACGAATGGAACAATCTCGACGGCAGCATCGAACGCGGCTATGCGGGGCGATCGATCTTCTTTGACGGCGGAAATGTTCGCAACGACCTGACCCGCGCCGCCGATTACGCAAGATTACTCGCTTCGGTCGGCATCAATGGGTGTACGGTCAACAACGTCAATGCCAACCCGAAAGCAATCTCCCCGGAGTTTCTGCCCCAATTAGCCAGGATTGCCGATGTATTCCGTCCCTGGGGCGTCAGGCTTTCTGTTTCAGTGGACTTCAGCAGTCCGAAAATCCTGGGCCATCTCGATACGTTCGACCCCGTAGATCCCAAAGCCGTCGAATGGTGGAAGGGCAAAGTAGATGAGATCTACAGGGCGATTCCTGATCTCGGCGGCGTCGTTCTCAAAGCGGACTCTGAAGGCCGCGTCGGTCCGTCTACCTATGGGCGCACTCACGCCGACGCTGCGAACGTCATTGCTCGCGCTTTGAAGCCTCACGGCGGCGTGTTGGTTTATCGAGGCTTCGTTTACAACCACCACATGGACTGGCGCAATCTGAAGAACGATCGTGCGCGGGCCGCTTACGACAATTTCGCCAAGCTCGACGGACAGTTCGATGACAACGTTCTCGTGCAGATCAAGGAAGGCCCGATCGACTTCCAGGTCCGTGAGCCGGTCTCGCCCTTAATTGGCGCACTGAAGCATACGAACGAAACGCTCGAGTTTCAAGTGACGCAGGAGTACACAGGCCAGCAACGCCAACTCTGTTTTCTTCTTCCGATGTGGAAAGAGGTGCTCGACACGGACCTGCGCGTCGACGAGCGACGCACGCCTGTCAAAGAGATCGTCTCGGGCAAAACGTTCGGCCGCCCGGTCGGAGGGCTCGTCGCAGTGACGAACGTCGGTCTGGATCAGAACTGGCTGGGTTACGACCTCGCGATGGCTAATCTCTATGGGTTCGGCCGTATTGCGTGGGATGCAAATCTGAGCTCGCGCGAGATCGTAGACGAATGGACGCGCATGACCTTCGGCCATGATCCCCAGGTTGTGGACACTGTGAACGATCTTGAACTGCGCTCCTGGCGCGTTTACGAAAATTACACGGGTCCGCTTGGGGCTGGAGGACTGACCGACATCATCGGCGTTCATTATGGGCCCGGTATCGAGTCCTCTGAACGCAATGGCTGGGGACAGTGGCACCGTGCTGATGAGAAGGGGATCGGCATGGACCGCACCGTCGCCACGGGGACAGGTTACATCGAGCAGTACGCACCTCCGCTGGCTCAAATGTATGAGTCTCTTGCCACGTGTCCCGACAACCTGCTGCTTTTCATGCATCACGTTCCCTACACGCATGTGCTGCATTCCGGGAAAACCGTGATCCAACACATTTACGATTCCCATTACGACGGCGCAGCCGAAGCGCAGCAATCTCCGGAGAAGTGGGGCCTTTTGCACACGCATATCGACGAGGACCGATGGGCGGCGGTGTTGCGGAAGCTTCAATATCAGGCCGCTTACGCCGAGGTCTGGCGTGACGATGTGAACGACTGGTTTCGCAAAACGTCCGGTATACCGGACGCGCATGGACGGGTCGGTCACCACCCGGGACGAATCGAAGCGGAATCCATGTCGCTTCAGGAATACACGGTTGAGCCCATTACGCCCTGGGAGGGCGCTTCGGGTGGCAAAGCAGTCACGTGTCCGTCAGAGAAATGCGCCGCTGTCACACAATTCGATGGACAGCCGGGCTGGTACGACATCGGCATTCAATATTTCGACCAGAACAACGGTGTTGCCCAGTTTCAGCTTCTTGTCGGCAAGCAGTTGTTGGCGGGATGGGCTGCGGATGATGATCTTCCTACGCCCAAAGCGAATGCCCATACCAGCACCCGCCGGACCGTTGAGGGCGTTGCACTCCGGCCTGGAGATGAGATTCGGATCGTTGGTTTGCCGAACGGGGGCGAGCGAGCGGTGCTCGATTACCTCGAAATAAAACCTTCTCGTCGTGTAAGCTTCTAACTGATTGCTCCAAAGCTTATGACCGCCATCCCACAAGAAAAGCAGACCGCCCTCGTTGACCGGCTCACACAAGCCTGCGGAGGCGGTTACTCGCCGGAAATTCGACGCAGGTATTTCATCACCGGACCGCAATGGGCGCCTTCTTATGAAGGACAGGCGGTCTTCCATGCGCCGGTACGAACGCCATTGAACTTCGAAAACGTCATCGAAGAATACAGCAAAGTGGGCGTGGGCTACTGGTGCACCCACGACACGGACGTGATTCCTACCGATGCTCTGTTTACATCCCGTCAGGAGGAGATCGTCGGCCAGATTAAACAGAGTCTGGCGAAGCATGACGTGAAGTGCTCGATGGTGACCACCGAGACGTTTCACCACGCTGTCTGGGCTGCCGGGCCCGCGGCCGAGGCACCGGAAGTTCGCGAATACGCGAAGCGGCGTTTGTCCAACACCGTAAGCATCGGACACGAGTTGGGAGCGCAATACTGCGTTTACTGGCCCGGTTCGCTCGGCTACTACATCGCCGGTGTTGTAGAAGAGACGGAAGCACTTCGGTGGTTCGCCGAAGGACTGAACGCTGCCTGCGAAACCGACATTGAGGTAGCGAAGAAAAAGAATCGGCCGACCCTGAAGCACTGCATGGAGGCGAAGCCGTTTGAGCCGCAGGGCGAAATCCTGCTGCCCACGTCGGATGCCATGCTGGCCTTCATCTCATCGGGTCTGTTGAAGTACCCCGACATGGTTGGCCTAAACCCCGAGTACCTGCACGAACTGATGTGGGGTGCTTCCGTGCGTGCCTCTCTTGCTCGCGCATTGGTATGCGGAAAGTTGTTCCACTTCGACATCAACGACGGTTACCGGTTGAAGCACGATGTGGATATCGCGATCGGTCTCGTCAATCCGCTGGACTGGCTCAACGTGCTCGTCCTCCTGCGGTCTCACAATTACAACGGTCCATTCAACCTTGATTACAAACCGCCGCGCACCACCAGCAATCACGGTGTGTGGGCCGTCAGTGTGCCAACCATGGTCGACCGTTTCATCACGCTTTGGGAGATGGCTGGTGAAGTCATTTCGGACCCGATCATCAAAGAAGCCACCGATGCTCTCAAGGCCGGCGGAGGTGGCGACCCCAAGGACGTTAACTCTGTTGTGAAGGCCAATCGTGAACTGCTCTCACTGCACGAGTTGATTGCACATCGGCTATTCCAAATCTTGATTGGCGCTCACAGAGGGCGCACTTACAGTCTGTAACCCTCAACGTTCTTGCATGGCAAACCCGCGAAAACTCTTACTTGCGGCCGGAACGCTGCTGCTCGCATCGCTTGGGCTGTATGCAGCAGATTTCCGCGCACCCGCTGTACCGCTGATCGCTCACGATCCTTACTTCAGTGTCTGGTCGATGGCGAACAAACTGACGGATGAGCGCACAAAGCACTGGACGGGCGCGGCGCACTCGCTCAGCAGTCTTGTCCGGGTGGATGGGACCACGTACCGGATCATGGGTGCCGACCCTCGTAACATGCCGCCCCTTCCGCAAACGAAAGTGGAAGTTCGGCCCACCCATACTCAATACGAGTTCGAGGGCGCCGGGATCCGCCTGTCACTTACGTTCCTGAACCCATCGCTTCCGGATAGCCTCGAGATGGTTTCGCGGCCTGTGACGTATTTGACCTGGAGCGCTCAATCAGTCGACGCGAAAACTCATAGCGTCCAGGTCTACTTCGATGCATCGTATGAGCTGACCGTAAACGTGCCGGAGCAGGCGGTTACCTGGGGTAGATTTCACCACGGAGACGTCCAGGTGCTTCGTATCGGCAGCCAGGAGCAGCCCGTTTTGCAGAAGTCGGGTGACAATCTTCGTATCGATTGGGGCTACCTGTATGTCGTTGCTGCCCCGGGCAGCAATTCATCGGAAGCAGCTACGGGCCGTCCACAGGCGATGAAAGAGTTCTCCTCGGCGGGCCGCTTGCCTGGTTCGGACGAACTTGGAGCGGATCGTCCGTATGCGCAGCCCCTTCCGGTTCTGGCCGAAACCTTCGAGCTGGGCGCGGTCGGCTCGTCGCCTGTGTCGCGTCACCTGGTGCTCGCGTATGACGACATCTTCGCCGTGGATTACTTCTTTCGCCATCTTCGTGCCTATTGGCGTCGCGACGGCAAAGACGTTGGTGAACTCTTAACGGCCGCACTCAATAATTACGACTCGCTCGAGAAACAGTCGTCGGACTTCGACCGCCAACTGACGGCCGATCTGACGAAAGTTGGCGGCGAGCAATATGCGCAACTCTGCGCACTGGCATTCCCCCAGACAATCGCAGCTCACAAGCTTGTTGCCGATCTGGACGGAAGCCCGCTCTATTTCTCCAAAGAAAACTTCAGCAACGGTTCGATTGATACCGTCGACGTGACCTATCCCAGCTCTCCTTTCTTTCTGCTTTTCAATCCGCGCCTGCTGCAAGCGCAGCTGAAGCCGGTTCTCGATTACGCGAGTCTTCCGCGCTGGAAGTTCCCGTTCGCGCCCCACGACCTCGGCCGTTATCCGCTGGCGAATGGCCAACAATATGGCGGAGGCGAAAAAACAGAAGAAAATCAAATGCCGGTCGAGGAAAGCGGCAACATGCTGCTGATGATCGCCGGTCTCGCCCAGGTGAATGGAAATGCTGATTTTGCGAAGGAGTATTGGCCGCTTCTGTTCAAGTGGGCAGAATTCCTGCGCGCCAAAGGTCTCGATCCCGAAAATCAGTTATCGACGGACGATTTCGCCGGACACCTGGCTCACAACGCTAATCTGTCGATCAAGGCGATCCTGGCGATGGGTGCGTTCGGTAAGTTGGCGGGCCAGATTGGACATGCGGACGTCCAGAAGCAATATTCCGCGTTGGCCCGCGACTATGTTGCGCGCTGGGAGAAGATGGGACTCGAAGGTGACCACTTCCGGCTTGCCTTCGATCAGCCGGGCACCTGGAGCCAGAAATACAACCTCGTCTGGGATAAGTTGCTCGGTCTGAATCTCTTCCCAAAGTCAATTGCCGAGCGCGAGCTTGCCTTCTACAAGTCGCACACGAACCAGTACGGAATCCCGCTCGATAACCGGGCTGATTACACCAAGATCGACTGGCTTGCCTGGACAGCAAGCTTGTCTGGCTCTCGTGCTGGATTTGCCGATATTTTTGCTCCCGCGTACCGCTTCGCTCAGGAAACGCCGTCGCGTGTCCCAATGACGGACTGGTATGACACCAAGACGGCCAAACAATCGGGTTTTCAGGCGCGGTCTGTTGTCGGCGGAATTTTCATTCAGATGCTCACCGACCCGGAGATCTGGAAACGTTACTCACAGTCTCAAAAGAATTGAGCGGTCCGGACGGCCCTGGCGAGTAGTGATAGGGTAGCCTAGAAAAAACCGGCCTTGAGGCATCTCTCAAGCCCTATCCACGATGATCAGCCTTTTTTCCAAACGCCTCGGGCGCCTCGCTCTCGCGTCCAGCTTCGCGGCTTCGTCTTTTCTTCTAGGCCAAAACGCTGGCGCACCTCCTCAAACGACGAACCCTGCCGTGCAAACGCCCAGTGTTCCGCGACAGGATTCCAAGGCGACTACGGCCGCCCCTGACACGGACACGTACCCGCCTGAACTCGTAAAGAACGGCCAGGACATCTTCGGACAGAACTGCGGGTTTTGCCACGGGAAAGACGCCGGCGGCGGCGAAAGCGGGCCGGACCTGACCAGGTCTCAACTCGTCTCACAGGACGTGAAGGGAAACAAAATCGGTGACGTTGTGCGCAACGGGCGTCCCGAGAAGGGAATGCCTCGGTTTAACTTGCCGGAGATGGATATGGCCGCGATCGTTGCCTTTATCCATGACCAGAAGACGAAAGCGGAGAGAAAGAAGGGTGGCCGCCGTGGTGTCGACGTTTCGGACTTGCAAACGGGCAACCTCGAAGAGGGCAAGAAGTACTTCGCCGCTAACTGTGCTTCGTGCCATTCCGCCGCCGGAGATCTAAAAGGCGTGGCATCCCGATTCCAAGGGCTCCGGCTCGAACAGCGCTTTTTGTATCCCAGAGATGCGACCGGAAACGTAACAGTAACGCTGCCCTCAGGTAAGCAAGTTACAGGCAAGCTGGCGTATCAGGATGAGTTTGTGATTGGGTTGAAAGACAGCTACGGCTGGTATCAATCCTGGCCTGTTTCGAGCGTGAAGTTTACGATCGATAATCCTGCCGAGGCACATCACACTCTGCTGACCAAGTACTCCGACGACGACATCCACAATCTGATGGCATTTCTGCAGACCCTGAAGTAGGGCTATACTCCGATGAACTTTTCCAGATTCTTCCTTTCGCTCGCGGCAGTTAGCTCGCTATTCGGTCAGGGTCTCAATCCTGCTGACCTGCTGAAGCCCCCGAAAGATTCATGGCCGGCATACCACGGCGACTACTCGGGCATGCGGCACAGCCCGTTGACGCAAGTCACACCCGACAATGTCCACCAACTCAGCCTCGCCTGGGCATTCCAAACCGGTGTGATTACCAATCTCAAGGCCACTCCCCTTCTGGTGAACGGAATTTTGTACTTCACGAGTCCGGATAATGTCTGGGCTGTGGACGCGCGTTCGGGCCACCAGTTGTGGCACTACTCGTATCCTGCGAACAAAGGGTTCCACATTGGCCATCGCGGAGTCTCGATGTATGGCGATTGGCTCTTCTACACGACTCCGGATGCACATCTCCTGTCGCTGAACGCCAAGGATGGTACGGTGCGTTGGAATGTAGCACTCGCGGATGCTAAGGCGGGCTATTGGTCCACCATGTCGCCGCTGGTGATTGGCAACCACGTGCTGGTTGGAGTGTCTGGGGACTTCGACAATCTCAGTGGGTTTCTGCGCTCGATTGATCCTGAAACCGGAAAAACTCAGTGGCAATGGGACAGCGTGCCTCCGGCCGGAACGCCCGGAGCAACCACAGGCGGCATGACCTGGATGACCGGGACGTATGATCCGGACCTGAAGCTGCTGTACTGGGGAACGGGCAATCCAACTCCGGTGCTGACCGGCAAACCTCGTCCGGGCGATAATCTCTACACTTGCAGCATCGTTGCGCTAAACCCGGATACAGGCAAACTGGTCTGGTCATTTCAGCCATCTCCGCACGATACTCACGACTGGGATGCGGTCGAGACACCGGTTCTCTACGACGGCGATTTCGATGGAAAGCTGCGCAAACTGCTGATGCAAGCTTCGCGTAACGGCTACTTCTTTGTGCTCGATCGGACCACCGGGAAGAGTCTTTTGACGAAGCCCTTCGGACCTGTGAACTGGTCCAAAGGGGTCGACAAAGACGGCCGTCCCATCCCCAATCCCGACAAGGAGCCGACGCCGGATGGACGGCTGATCGCTCCGGACGAAGGCGGCCTGACGAATTATCGCGCGCCGAGCTTTGACCCGAAAACAGGGCTGTTTGTGGTGAGCGCGAAACCGAGTTACTCCATCTACTTCTCGAAACCCGCGGACGGAACGTACGGTTGGTCAGGCGCCGATTACAGCGTCTGGAGCAAGGCGGTTCTTGAGGCCATCGATTATAAAACCGGCGACATCCGGTGGGAGCATGAACTTGGCCCGGGCGGTGCAGGCGCCGGAGTTATGACGACCGCGTCAGGCCTGACATTTACCGGAGATTCGCACGGCAATGCGCTTGCAATTGATACCGCGACCGGCAAGACGCTGTGGCACGCCGGGACGGGAGCGCCCATTCAAAGCTCTCCCGTTACCTATGAACTCGACGGGAGTCAGTATGTGCTGATCGGAAGTGGCGGCGTTCTCTTCGCATGGAGGCTTCCCGAGAACGCCACTCCAAAGACGTCGGCGACTGATCAGTAATCGATCACTTGCCCTGCGCGGGCGGCGCCATCTGAAGTATGTCCGGACGAGTGCTGACTTTATCGGCCGTTGGAAAGTCAGCCGGAACTTTCTGCGTCACCTTGCCGGTTGCCGCCCATTCGGTTCCGCGCTGGAATGTGGTGATGAAATCAACGCTTGCGATGGCGGCAACATCGTGGCCCATGGTGGTGTGGAAGATGCGGCCCTTGCCAAAGCGTAGCGCCATCAGCATTGGTTCATCAAGGCCGGTACCTTTGTTCCCTGGATCTGAGAACGCTGTGGCGAGAACGTCCATATTCTGCCCCGGTCCTTTCAGCGTGTTGTAGAGTTCATCGCCGGCATGCATCCACTTCTCCGGCAATCCTTTGGTGATAGGGTGCTTCGGGTCGCGGACTATCACCTCGAACGGAAGACGCTGGCCGTGGCGTCCGGCGGGTCCCGGATTAGTGTCGCTTGTCAGCTTGCCGTCTTTGTAGTACCAGTGAGGGCCCGCAGCTTCGGTCCGGTGACGCCAGCCGCCGATACCAATCATCTGGTTATACGCGGGCCATTCGGGGAATGCGTTGTCCGCCGCATGGTAGACGACAAAGCCGCCGCCGTTCCTGACATATTGTTCAAAAGCAGTTTTGGTAGCCCCGCTCCAGCCACCGTCGGGTGCA